>Ga0078972_1002336_pt1 | contig 63473 bp, 70 predicted proteins | sample YelNatPaOPGAMG01_FD_67568 | JGI IMG/M metagenome (GOLD analysis project Ga0078972, IMG submission 67568) | Hot spring thermophilic microbial communities from Obsidian Pool, Yellowstone National Park, USA - OP-RAMG-01 (SPADES assembly) (version 2) | ecosystem: Environmental > Aquatic > Thermal... | reverse complement strand
GCAGCGTTAGAGCAATACCTACAGGCGGAGTGCCTTACACAGATTACATAACACCAGGAGTTATGATCCAAACGACAACCTTCGTCAGCATATTCTACGGGTTGATGATGGTTTGGGAGCGGGACATCGGTATTCTGAAGAAACTGCTCGTCACACCAGCTTCAAGATACTCGATGGTGATAGGCCGCTCTATGGCTTCAGGCGTCAGAGCCCTATTCCAAGCCCTCATAATTCTGCCCATAGCCCTTGCAATTGGGGTGCATTTCGTACCAAACCCGGTCTACTTCATCCTGGCCTTCATAATAATCTTCCTCTCTTCAGGTGGATTTGCAGCCATATCCACAATAGTCGCCTCCTTCTTAAAAACTCGCGAGAGGTTTATGGGCTTGGGCCAAGCCATAATCATGCCCCTATTCTTCGCAAGCAACGCTTTATACCCGATTCAGATAATGCCTCCGATCCTAAGAGAATTCTCAACATTTAATCCCCTAAGTTACGTTGTCGACGCTGTGAGAGGCTTACTGATCACAGGATACATTCAAAACCTCCCATTAGATCTGGCGGCGATAGCAATCTTCGATACTGTAATGTTTACTATAGCGTCAATAAGCTTTAGAAGGATCATAGAATGAAAAGCAAGTCGGAGGACGGCGCTACAAAGATCTTGTGGAACTTACCTATGAGGTCGTTACGATCTTCAAGCTGTAATAAGGGTTAAGAGGTTGATTGACGCTTTAGTCGATGGTGTTGAGGAAACGGCTATAGAAGTTTCTTTTATATCCTACGGCTGTCTTTTAACAAAATTTTCACCACGCCTAACGACAAAATACAGTAAGCAGCAGACGAAGTCTAATGCTTATCGGGTAAGTCTAAATGTGTAAGGAAGCCGATCTATTGTGGAAGTGGTAGGTCGGCTGGTCGCCTCTGGTAATAGCGATAACTTATTTTGGCGAAGCAAGCAACCTGTATGGATGTGGGATTGGAAGCCTCGGTAGGAAATAATCGGGTAGCAATATCTATGTGTTTTATGTGTTTAATCGGCTTCCTGTTTGTTGCGCTTCTTAGAGGCTGTTTGGGAGGAATTGACGCTGACGTAAATAGGTGGGCTGCAACGATCCACCAAGACGCCTTCACGTCAGTAGCCAAGCTTATAGCGGAGGGATTCGAAGCAACGTCTCTGTTCGCTCTCTCCCTTGTAATAGGGCTAACGCTGTTCCTGCTTAAGAGGAGGAAGAAAGCTTTGTTGCTGGTTTTGGCTATGACTGGGAATACACTAATATTAGGAGCGCTTAAGATGTTCGTTTATTCTCCTAGGCCTCTGAACGGATTAATGCTTGAAACCGATAGTTCTTTCCCAAGCGGCCACACTACAAGCACAGTAGTTCTTTTCGGTTTACTAGCGTTTTTCGCTTGGCAAATCTGGAGGAGTACGCGTGCTAAAGCGGTCTCTGTTATACTTGTTTCCAGTTTATCCCTGCTCGTAGGATTTTCTAGAATATACCTCAACGTTCACTGGTTGACGGACGTCTTAGGAGGATATTTTCTAGGCGCTTTGTGGCTCACATTCTGCATCGCCATAGCCCCGTACCTTGTGAATATATGCGAGAAAAAGCTGAAAAAGCAACTTAAGGGGTGAGCAACCAAACGCAGAGGCACCCTTGAAAACATAGCCATTCGAGTAGTGCGTCCCGTGTTAACGTGCTTTATTCAAATTCCTTTTCAAGCTATCGTGACTTGTTAAACAAAGCACTCTATTCCCCCAGTCTCCATCCTTCTCCCCCAAGCCCTTATGTTAAATTCCTTCATTAGTAGAGTTCATATGTCAGGATCTTCGCATTAACCTTCATCTAACGATGCCTCCGGCACACTAAACACCTCTTTCAAAGCATTGATGCTGGTAAACATTAAGCAGAAGGATAACTCGCCCAGAATCTTGAATGGATACCAAGAGTTAGCGAGCAGAAACCTAGTGTCAGATTCGATGTTGGATTTCAGCGAGAAGAATTCTTCGAAAAACAGCACAAAAACTGACATCAAATAGGCGAATAATCCAGATACACTGTAGGATGGTTAAAGAAAGCCGCAGAAAGAACACAAGCCGAAAGGCTGACGCAGAAGCCTAAAGAGCAATGAAAGCGCCAGATCAACTAACGCTACCCACCCCTCTAACAAAAGAGACTTGACGAAAAATAGTGCGGGGGGTGGGATTTGAACCCACGAACGGCTGACCGAGCAGATCTTGAGTCTAGGCGATGCTCTGCCCCCTTTTGTCGCCTACCTCAAGGGCTTTGACCTGGCTCGGGTTGGGGGTTCTTCACTAACCCCCGCGCCCCCGCCTATAATCCCCTCTCCTCTACTCTGATTTAAACTGCTTCTATCTTTTTGGCGTAAATGCGGTCATTATTACGATGATTATTAGGAGAGCGACGAAGAAGATGGTGTATATTCTTGAGAGGCGTTTAGCTCGCTGCTGGCTCTTTATTTCGCTTTCTCTGCATTCGTTGGAGCAGTAGGTCTTTCCTACCGGTATGGCTTTGCCACACACCTTGCAGTGGGTGTGCGGAGGTATCTGGGTTTTTTGCTGTGACATCTCCACTCAGCCTACGATTAGCGTCCCTATATCTCTACCTCTCAACGTCTCTCTGATGGCTTCTACGCTGCATCGGATGATTCGTGTAGGTATCTTAGACCTCTCTATGATCTTGAGCGCAAGTGGATCCATCAGCTCGTAGGTTCCAGCATATATTTCACCCTCCAATATGCGCCTCAACTCAACCACACTAATCTCTCTAAGCAGCTTCGCATCAGAGTACCTCCTAGGATCCTTATCGTAGACCCCCTCAACATCAGTAGCGTTCACAAAGAGAGATGCTGAAAGGCGTTCAGCGAGGAGCGCAGCTACCGCGTTTGTGCTCTGCCCAGGCTGGAAGCCGCCAGCAACAACCACTCTGCCTGTAAAAGACGCTTTAACCGCCTCATCTAACGTATGTGGCGGGTAAGGGTAGGCTGATTGGCCGAGTGCTACGATAAGGAGTTTAGCGTTTATTCTAGCGACATCTGTCCCGAATTCGTCTAGCGTCGATTGGTCCGCGCCAAGATTCTTCGCATAATCTATATAGCGCCTAGCCGCTTCGCCTCCACCCGTGATTACTGCGGGTATCTCAGCTTCTTTGATGGAGTCTCTTATTACTTGTGCTACTGCTTTGACTTCTTCAGAGCCTCTGTCGAATAGGCTGCCAGTAAGTTTGAGTATGACTCTCTTCTTCAATCTCTTAGGAAGAGTGGGGCATCGGATTATATTCTTAACGGTTTCAAATATTTCGTCTACTCAACCATCTTTAGCAGGTCTGAGGCGGTTATTATCCCTATTACCTTACTGTTTTCAGCAACCAGAACCGCTTTACAATACTTTATAAGCGGAAGTATCGCTTTTGCCGGGGTTGATACGTCAACAATAGGTGGTGGTGGGTCCGCTAAATCCCGAACTAGGGCTTTACCCACCTTCTCCGGGTCTCCGCTCATCATTCTCTTCATAATACCCTCCTCTGTAATCAAGCCAACAATCTTATCGCCATCAAGCACAGGTAACTGGCTGAAGCCTTGTCTTCTCATGACCTCAGCCGCAGAGGCCGCTGTATCTTTTACCGATGCGAAGACAACGCTCCTACTGCATATATCACCAGCCTTCGGCGAGTTCTTAGCCTCAAGCATACCGAGGACCTCAAATATCCTTCTGGCGGTCTCGTAGCTGGGTTTGCTTCTCCCAGACTCGATCTGGTTGATCAAAGAGGTGCTAACACCAACCAGCGAGGCTAACTTCCTCTGCGTCAAACCGAGCCTAAGCCTTATACGGCGAATCTCCTCCAGCTTCGGAAACATCACATCCACTAATTCATCTATCTAACCAGCCCTATTATAAAGTTGTTCACCCCTCTCCACCCATTTGCATACTCTGGTACAAGTCAGAGTAGCGCCTAAAGAAGGGGTTAAAAAGGTTCAGGCTAACACAATGAGCGAGAAAAGGGTCGGAATCACAGATAGAGAATTGAAGGTTTATCTCTATTGCGAAAGTTGGCATATCTTCAAAATATCTGGATTACAGATGGTGAATCGAGAGGCATGGTTTGAGTATAGGTCTGATTAAGTTTATAAGATGTTAATCTGAAGGATCTTTGAACAAGGGTTGAAGGTGCTGGTAGAGGGCAGCGTCTCCTTAGCTTAAGGTGGATGGTGTGCCTACTTCAAGATCTGTGGCATTATATAGGGTGAAGCGTCTCCTCGCCGAGCTGTCAGAGAAGAAGGGTCGGGGGACTGAGCTGATCTCACTCTATATACCGCCAAAGAAGGCTCTGCACGAAGTCATATCAGCCCTAAGAGAAGAGTACGGCACAGCAGCCAACATCAAATCCGATACGACAAGAAACCATGTGATGGATGCGTTGGTCAAGACCATGCAGCGGCTCAAGCTCTACAAGACCACTCCAGAGAATGGGTTGGTGATCTTCTGCGGCGCCCTACCCACCGATGGACCTGGGAGCGAAGCCATCTTCCTGTACGAAGTCTACCCGCCTAAACCTGTTCAAACATACCTCTACAGATGTGACGACCACTTCCACCTGGACATACTAAGGGATATGCTGAAAGAGGAGAAGACCATAGGGCTGCTCTCCATAGACGCTACTGAAGCAGCCATAGGCGTCCTAGCAGGCTCACGGTTTGAAATAGTAGATGAAGTTACATCAGGGGTAAGCGGCAAACATAGGGCAGGGGGGCAATCCGCAAGAAGATTCGAGAGGTTAAGAGAAATGGAGCTCACAGAATACTATCACAGGGTAGCGAGGCACGCAAACAAAGCGCTACTAGAAGACCACAACGTCCAAGGTCTAATAGTAGGAGGACCAGGAGGTACAAAGGACGACTTCCTAAAAGGCGAATACCTCGACTATAGGCTGCGCAAAATGATCCTAGCAGTATTGGACACATCCTACGCCGGGCGAGAAGGGCTAAGAGAACTCGTCGACAAAGCCTCAGATATCCTTCAAGACATAAGGTTGATAGAAGAGAAGAAGCTCGTAACAAGGTTCCTGAAAGAGGTCAACTCAGCAGACGGCTTGGCGATCTACAGTGTTAAAGACGTCTTGGAAGCGCTGCAGAAAGGTAGCGTTGAAACAGTGTTGGTTTCAGAGGACCTCGACTGGATCCATTTGAAGATGGTCTGCGCAAAATGCGGCTCAACAAGAGAAGCTAACATCCCAAGATCAAACTACATTCAGGAAAAGCAGAAGCTGATCAGCACACCCTGCGAAAACTGCGGCTCACTAGAATTTGAGGTTTCAGAGCAAGACTTTATAGAATACCTAGCGGACCAAGCCTACCTCTCAGGGGCGAATGTTGAGGTAATATCTTCGCGTAGCGAAGAAGGTGAGATGCTGAAGAGCTTCGGCGGTCTAGCAGCGCTACTAAGATACAGATAAAAAGAGGGGTGCGTAACCAATGAAGATAAGCTGGAGGAGATACACCAAATACTTTGGCGGCTTAATCTGCTTCTTCGCAGGAATACACATAGGCAACGCATACGCTACAGGGTACTGGAGGTTCGACCCATTCAACGTAGGCTGGGATACCGTTGGGAGAGGCGTCATACTGCTCATAATAGGGCTACTCTTCATATACTGGTCAGAGCAAAAGCACTAGAAACTCTTTCCAAGCAGCATCATTCACTTGGAAGAACCAAGACTTACTACAATAAACAAAACCAAGGAAAACCCCAACACACAACAGGCGCTTAAAATTAACGAGTTATTCTGCATCACCGGGTGTAGTCTTCCGTAGAAAGGTTTTGACGCCTTTTTACTCTGGCTCTCTAGCGATCAATATGGCAGAAACACGGGTTGTCAAGAGTAGAAGGGGTTGAAAAGTTGATAAACGCCTTTAGAGACCAATAAATGATCTACGGCAACAAGAGAACTTATTTAGCAAATACATTTAATACCTAAATCCAACAACCTCACTAAGCTGATGGCATCTAAGGGGCGTTTAATCCCAAGGCAGCCTGAAGTCAACATAGGCACAGCAGGGCACGTAGACCACGGGAAGACAACGTTAGTCGAGGCTATCACAGGAATATGGACGAGCGCGCATAGTGAGGAACTTAAGAGGGGTATAACTATAAGGGTTGGTTACGCAGATGCAGCCATTTACAAGTGCCCTATCTGCCCGAGCCCAGACCGATACTCACCTTACCCAACGTGTCCGCACTGCGGCTCATCCACTGTTCTGCAAAGGGTTGTGAGCTTCGTCGACTGCCCGGGGCACGAAAGTCTCATGGCCAATATGCTCTCAGGCGCCGCTGTGATGGATGGGGCCCTGCTGGTTATTGCCGCTAACGAGCCGGTTCCACAGCCTCAGACTAGAGAACATCTCATGGCGCTTCAGATGCTGGGGATGAAGCATATCGTAATAGTTCAGAATAAAGTTGAGTTGGTCGATGACCAGAAGGCGTTAGAATCATACCATGCGATCAAAAGGTTCGTCACTGGGACCGTTGCTGAAAACGCGGTAATTATACCAATTTCAGCTCAGAATCGAATAAACATAGATGCGGTTTTAGAGGCTATCGAAACAAACATACCCACACCTCAGCGTGATCCAAATGCGCCACCATTAATGCAGATCTTACGCTCTTTTGATGTAAATAAACCGGGCACAAGCGTTCAAGACCTTAAAGGGGGTGTAGTAGGGGGTACGCTGCTCCAAGGCGAGCTGAAGGTTGGTGATGAAATAGAGATAAGACCGGGTTTAATAGATGGGAAGCCTCAGCCGCTTTTTACTAAGATTAGGAGCTTGGGTACAAGTGCTGGGCTTGTGGAGAAAGTGAAGCCTGGAGGGTTGATCGCTATAGGCACATCTCTCGACCCAGTGTTAACGAAGTCTGATTCACTTCTGGGCTCTGTAGTTGGGCATCCCAATACGCTTCCACCTATTCTAGACTCCATTAGCATGTCGGTCCAGCTCTTTGAGACAGCTGTTGGTTCACCAGACTTGGCTAAGGTTGAGAAGATAAGGAGCGGCGAAGTTCTGCGGCTTAATGTGGGCACAGCTGTGACAATAGGCAACGTGAAAGCGACGAAAGAGAACATAGTTGAGGCAACTCTCCGCCGCCCAGTGTGCGCAGATAAAGGGGCGAAGGTAGCTATATCAAGACGCATCGGGGACCGTTGGCGTCTTATAGGAGCCGGAGTATTGAACTGAGGATAGAGCCTTGGAGGTAGTCTTGGATACAAGCTTTCTTCTCGAGCTAGTTTCAAAGCCCATTAAGCGGTTGGACGAGTTAGAAGTTTTATTAGGAAAGGTTGAGTTTATCATATTAGAGCCTACAGTCAAAGAGTTAAAGAGGTTGGCATCTAAACCCGGGGTTAAGGCTAAGAAAGCCTACGCGGCACTAAAATATGTAAAGAATCTTAGAGTCGTGAATCTGGACGATAGGCGGCTGAATGTTGACTCGGCGATACTTTACTATGCTCTGAAGCACGGCACGGCTGTGGCAACCCTAGACCAAGAGCTGATGGGTAGACTCAAGGAAGAGGGTGTGGTTGTTATCACTTTGCGTGAGGACGGGGTTTGGGTTGACCGATAACCGCAACCGAAACCTTCTTAATCTAATTCTTTGCAGCATTCTCCGAGGCTACGAGGGTGCGTAAGTTGTTCTACATAGTCGAGTTAAAGGATGTTATTAGGGTGCCGCCATCCAAGTTTGGCACACCCTTAAAGGATGTAGCTTATGAAACACTCAGAGCCAAATATGAGAGCAGTATAAGCCCGGAGTACGGCTACTTGATCTACATAATTGATTTAGATGTGGATAGGGTGGGGAAGATAATACCCGGAGATGGAGCGACTTATCATCATGTCAGCTTTAAAGCTTTAGCGTTTTTGCCTAAGCTGCAAGAGGTTATAGAGGGTGAGGTTGTGGAGGTCACCGACTTCGGCGCCTTCGTAAGGATAGGTCCGGCTGATGCTTTACTCCATCTTTCACAGATTGCTGATGATTACTTGACTTGTGATGTGAAGCAAGGTGTGATAACAGCGGCGCAGTCCAAGAGGACGCTTTCGGTAGGCTCTAAAGTCAGGGTTAGAGTTACTGCAGTAAGTCTGGGTCGTGGTGCTGCTGCTGGGAAGATAGGTGTAACTTGCCGTCAACCCTTCCTGGGCGCTCTGGAGTGGATAGAAGAAGATTTGAAGAAGGTTGAGGCTAAGCCTGAAGCAAAGAAGGCTGAGAAGAAGGAGAAAGGGTAAATATGGTTAAAGAATACGCTTGCAGGCAGTGTAAAACGTTAACTACGGGCAAAGTCTGCCCAAACTGCCACTCCACAGATCTAACACCAGAATGGTTTGGTCTAGTCATAATTTTGGATGTAGAGCGCTCGCAGGTAGCGAAGGCATTGAATATTAAGACACCAGGCAAATACGCCTTAAAAGTGACTTAACGGAGAGCGTGAGCCATTGGGTATATCGGCGTTTTATCCTCTCCCTGAGGATCTTAGGTCTGAGCTTAAAAAGCCGTTAGGCAAGCTCATACGAAGTAGCGAAATCTCCAAGCAGCGTTTACTAGAAGAGGTTTGTGGTGCCAAATTTGTGGTAGCTGTCGGCGACGCTACCTCGGAATCTTTAAGTCGTCTGAAACTTCAGCCACACATCTATGTTGTAGATGGTAAAGAGCAGAGAGGCGTAAGGCAGCTCCCTCTCTTAGAGGCTAGGAGTGAGATCAAGGTGAAGAATCCACCTGGCTTTATATCTGAAGAGGCGTTTGAGGCGATCTTGAAAGCAGCAGTGTTAGAGAAACCGGTGAGAATACTTGTTGAAGGTGAGGAGGATCTTCTTGCTCTTGTCTTCCTAGCCACATACCCGTCTTCAACGCTTTTGTTTTACGGTCAGCCGAATGAGGGCGTTGTCGCAGCTAAAGTAGAGCGGTGTAGAGAGAAGGCGATCTATGTTCTTGAGAGAATGGGTGTACCCAGAAGATTGATAAAACCTCTACAAGAGGCTGACCTATCTTCTTAAATATGGATGATGATGTCCCCTACCGCGAGGAGACTTGGCATTTGAGGTCGTAGAGGATAGAGAGAACCCTTTGCTTAATAGGAGAGAGGTTGTCTGCGTATTCCCAAGCAGCGCTGGTAAGATAACACGTGCCGATGCCGTGAAGGCTGTGTCACAGATGTTCAATATACCCTCGGAGCTAATAATCCCAATAAGTATCGAGCAGTCACAAGGGGTTAGAGACGCTAGAGTTACTTTATACATCTTTAAGAACCCTGAAGATGCCAAAAGGCAACTACCTAAACATATTCTGCAACGCTTACTACCAAAGGAGGAGCGTAAGAAGCTGGCGGAGCAGAAGCGTAAGCCTAAGGAGGAGAAGAAGCAGTAGGTGAGTGGAGATGGCTGAAGCCGAGAAGGCTGTGAAGAAAAAGGTTAGCCCAAAGGTATGGCAGTTCTACAAAGTTGAGGGAGAGAAGCTCATTAGGTTAAGAAGGGAGTGCCCGAGATGTGGTAGAGGATACTTCCTAGCTGAGCATGGGGATCGATATACTTGCGGGAAATGCGGCTATACCCAGTATAAGAAGAAGTAAGTGCTACCCAATAAGTTCTTCTCGAACCATCTTGACCGCATTTGGTAAAATTATGGGTTGGAAGGGTTTAAGGTACTTGGGCGAAGCGGCAGCCACAAGTACGCTCTTTTCTCCCAGTGTGAGGTAGCCTTCTTTGAATGCCTCGACGAAGTTCTTTATTCTCTGCGAAGGTGGGGTCAGTTTGATCGCGTAGTAAATGAATTCCGCTATATCCCAGCTCGGGTCTCCGCCCTCCATCGCTTGCTCGAGATCTGTCAGATATAGCTTTGTGCCGCTGTAGAGTGTGTTGCTCGGTTTGGTGTCTCCAACCGTATATCCCTTATTATGTAGCTCAGCTAGGGTTTTACCGTATAGTCTGATCGTCTCCAGATCCTCGCTCTCACCGCTCAGATACTGGTTGATAATTTCACCCAGGTTCTTGCCTTCTATAAACTCTGTAACCAAGATTCTTTCTGAAAGATACACTACTAGAACGTGTGGGGTATTAAAGCCTAGTTCCCTAAATTTAAGAAGGGCGGTGTATTCATATGCCATCCTAGCATCAGGATTCTGCTCGAACCTCTTCGTCGGGATCGCCCATATGTTGAGGAGGGCCCATTTGAAGGCAACTATGTTCTTGAAGCGTTTAACGACAGCTTTTTGATCCCTTCTCCCATCTGTGATCTCTAGCAGTTGTGTGGTGCTGTAGAACTCACCCAAACCTTTAAACTTGGTTTCAGCAGATGCGTCGAAGCCTAAGTGTTGTTTAATATCCTTTACCCAGTCGTCGCACTCCACCACAAGCCTTCCTTCACTAACGGTAATCGCTTTCGTAGGCTGCTTTAAGAGTTCAGGCGTCTCGCCAACAGAACGGCTTCTACTCAGCTTAGATAAGATTTCTTTTCCGACAATATCTAATCCAACTCGCCCAGCATAGCTATGCACAGCGTATTGAGTTATGCCGCGTGAGGCGTAGGTGATAATAGAGAGGATCTTAGCCATCTGATTGACTCTTATGCCAGAGTGCTTAACCTTTGCTCTGCCATCTATAAGGGTAATCAAGCCCTCTTTTTCGATCTCCTTTAAGGCTTCTCTGAAGCCACTAAGTGTTGCCTCAAGATTTCTTGCTCTAGAAGGTCCGCCATATGTTTTTACGTAACTGTAGTGCGCTGGCGGATATATTGCTGCTCTCTTCTTCAGCTTATCGAAGAGAAAGTATTCTGGCTCTATCAGCAGTATGGTAGAAAGTTCGCCGTAAGTTAATGCTAGATCTCTTAACGCTTCGAGTATGACCCTTTTCTTATAGGCTACTTCGATGCTTCTTAGGTATTCGGCGCCTCGGACAGCTTCATAGATGTTGAGCAGTCTTCCAACGACAAATTCCCCTAGCTTCGCTTTCTCGGCGTCCTCTCTAAGAGCTTTTGCATCCACAAGCAGAGCTGAGATTGGTACTTCTCCTTGAATGTATCTGTAGCGTACAGCTGGTTTATAGTCTTCCAACACTATAAGCACATCGTAGTCACTGTCTGATTTTGCATAGCCAGCTACCCTAGAGCCGTAGAGGCATACGCCGACAGCCTTGTTCTCTTTTATTATAGGCTCTATGACCCTCTCTACTGCCTTCACTTCCTCTTCTCTAACATACTTGGGCTTCTCCTCAGGGCTGCTCATCGTCTGCACTCTTCTAACTCCTTTAACTTCGCTAAGAGAGATTGATCGAACTTTAGGTTAAGAATAGAATGAATGGAGAGTCTAACGACGTTGCTGTCTGGTGTTAATCTGATCGTCGGAAGCCCCTTAGCAAGCCAATGCTTCAAAACCTTCTCATGCAGCTTCTCATCCACCAAGCCGTTGCTGAACTTCCTCTTTAGAAGCCTTCTTAAAGACCTATCTTTATAGATTCTCTCAAGTTGGGAAAAGCCGCTGGTATCCACGTGAACTGTTTCAAACATACTTGATGTAAGCTCAGATGACAACATCTCTCTGCTGCTGAACTGCTTCACTAAAGAAGCGTAGTGCAGAAACTCGTGCGCTAAAACAGCGTGTAGAGTTGCCTTAGAACCGTAGACGATCAAGGCTGCTGTAACCTGCACAACGATCTCCAGAGCCCCATTGACCTCCAGAGGCAGTGTCCGAGCATATACGACACCTATCTGTGAGGGTTCAAGCGCACTAGCCATTATGGGTAGGAAGGGTTCAACATAGTAAGGTGGATACTTCAACCCAGCCGCTTTTTCAACCCTCTTGACCCCCTCATCCAGATACCTTAATCTAGCACCGATCTTCTTCATGACACTCTTAGGAATCCGAGCCTGGACCTCAGGATGCTCCAGTCTGAATAGAGGCTCCAACCTCTTCGCTCACGACCGTAAGATTATCCGTACCTCCTTTACTTAAGGTTATAAGCGGACTCTCCGAAACATAGTATAGGGGTTATGGAGCCGAGCTCTGCGGGGTTGAAGGATCTGAGAAAAGCGCTCGTTGAACTAGATCCGCAACTCAGGGAGAAAGCCGAAGCCCTATTCAATTGGTTCAAAGAGAAGAAGAAGGTTGTTGTAGCCCTCTCAGGTGGTGTGGACAGCTCTCTAGTAGCAGCATTCGCAAGGCTAGCATTAGGCGATAACGCAACAGCGGTCACAGGCATCTCCCCAACACTAGCCCCTTCAGAGCTTGAAGACGCTAAAAGAGTAGCCAAATTCATAAACATAAGACACATCTTACTTCAGTACTCAGAAGAAGCCAACGAGAAGGTGGCTGCAAACCCTCCAGATCGATGTTACTACTGCAGAAGTGAGCTCGCTAATTTGCTGAAACACGTACACCTAGAAGAGGCTAATGTTACACTTGTGGATGGAGGAGTAGTAGACGACCTGAAGATGAGACGTCCTGGCGTAACGGCGCTTAGAGAGAAGGGTGTACGGAGCCCACTTCAGGAAGTTGGTTTATCAAAGCAGGAGGTCAGACTTATTGCAAAAGCGTTGGGGCTACCGAACTACGATAAGCCCTCTAACGCCTGTTTAGCATCCCGCTTCCCCTATGGTCAAAAGATAACGCCTAACGATGCACAAAGGGTTGCCGAGGCTGAAGAACGGATCAAAAAGACTACAGGCGTTAAGCAGATAAGAGTTAGAGTGCACGGCGACTTAGCAAGAATCGAGGTGGGTAGAGAAGAGCGTAAACTATTCTTTAACGAAGAAATCTTGGACAGAATACACTCGGATCTAAGAGCCTTAGGGTTCAAATACATAACACTCGACTTAGCAGGGTATAGGACAGGTAGCCTAGATGAAATGCTCTAGTACGGACGCTACGCCGCTCTGTCCTCCCTTCACTACTCTTCTTATGTTCTACTTGGGTAGGGTGTAGACCGGCTCCCGCGTTTTGCTGCTCATTTCTACGAAGGTCTCGGTATGCGTTATGCCGTCGATGGCTGCGAATTTGTTTGAGATGAGGTCGTGAAGCTCATCGAGATTCCGTGTTTTTACGAAGATTATCAGATCGAATCTACCAGTGACTTCGTGGACGCTCCTCACTTCATTAAGCGCAAGTAACGCATCCATAACTGCGGTTCTGCGTTTTGAATCCACGTTGGCGCCGACAATAGCATCAACATTGTAGCCAAGTAGCTGCTCGTTTACAATAACTGTAAACTTCTTTATCAAACCCCTTTTGATTAGCCTCTTAATTCTGCTGTAGACCACGGACGGGTTTACATTTATCTTCTTGCTGAGCTTTGGGACAGATAGGCTGGCGTCCCTAACAAGCTCTTTAAGGATCTTCATATCTGTATCATCGATTTTACCCATTTATCGGCTTCACCGCCTATTAGTTGCAGAGGAACTGGTTAATAAACTTAAATATTTTGCTGATATTTGCCTAGGAACCGCACGACCTTAGGAGGGGCACGCTAGTCCAGGAAGCCCTTCACCTCTAACAGCTCAGCAACCAGAACCGCACCTTTGGCTGCACCCATCTTCGTATTGTGTGATACCAATACATATTTCACACCGTTCTCAAGCGCCTCATCGAGTCTAATCCGACCGACAGTAGTAGCCATACCATCTTCTCTGTTACGATCAAGCCTCGGTTGAGGTCTGAATGGGTCATCTAGCACGTGGATCATCTTATTTGGCGCTGAGGGCAGCTTGAGCTTCTTAAGATCACTGCCAGCTTCATCCATAGCCTCTTTGACCCCCTCCACAGTCAAGGCCCTCTGCGCGGAGACAAAGACAGACTCAGTATGTCCGTCTCTGACGTTAACTCTCGTGCAGGTGCAGCTGACCTTAAAAGGTGCGTACTCTATACCCCCGGCTCCAAGCTTACCCAGTATCTTGAGAGTTTCTGTCTGAACCTTCTCCTCCTCCTTAGGTATATATGGTATAATGTTATCGATGATGTCAAGCGCTAGAACCCCTGGGCTTCGACCTGCACCAGAAACGGCTTGCATAGACGTCATAAAGACTCGGTTAATGCCGAATTTATCGTAGATGGGTTTGAGCGTTATGACAAGCCCGGTTGTCGTGCAGTTGGGTATAGGTGTTATAAAGCCTCTCCAACCTCTCTTCTCCTTCTGCCTAGATAAGAGAGCAACGTGCTCAGTATTAACCCCAGGGACAAGGATAGGAACATCAGGCTCGTATCTGAAGGCTGAAGCCGTACTTACAACAGGTTTCTCCTTTGCATACTTAGGCTCAAGTAGGACAGCTTGATCAGACTCTAAAGCTGTAAATACCAAGTCGCAGTCATCCACTTTCATCGTGGAGGCGTCCTCCACCTTCATCTTCAAAACCTCTGGGCTGGGCTCCTCGTCGCAGAACCAACCCAATGAACCGCCCTCACGCCTAAGGGCTTCCTCATATGTCTTACCCGCCGATTTCTGTGAAGCAGCCAGCTTAGCTATAGTGAACCAAGGATGCTTCTGAAGAGCCACCACAAACTGCTGGCCAACGACGCCGGTAGCCCCCACTATAGCGACCGAACGCATACTACTACCCTTCTCTACACCAAAAGATATTCTTTGTGTCTAAACTACGCATATCGCCCTCATACAATTATGCTTCAAACAAAACGTAAAAATAAGTAGTGAGGACCCCCTCATTAATGAGCTCCGGTGGTGTAGCCCGGTCAAGCATAGCGGCCTTACCAAATAAAAGGGGGCCAGTCGAGTCGCTGATCGCGGGTTCAAATCCCGCCCGGAGCACCACATTCACAGAAGCGGTTGGCTACGACTTACCCTGTGAAGCAGAAGATAAATATTTGTCTTTTTGTCCTTCATTAGAGAGTAGGATGAAAGGTGTTACTGGTTTAAGTGTAGCTCTAATCGCAGCAGCCTTTCTAATTTCTATATGTGTGTATTCCTATCTTCCAGAGATGGTGGCTTCACATTGGAATGCGATGGGCGAGGTTGACGGCTACTTACCTAGGTTTTGGGGTGCTTTTCTCGTGCCCCTTATCATGGTTGGGCTCTACCTTCTCTTCCTAGCAATACCTCGAATCGATCCCCTAAAGGAGAACATTATGCAGTTCATAAGCTACTATTACGGGTTTGTTGTGGTTATGCTGCTGTTTATGTTTATCATCCATAATCAAGTCACACTTTGGAATCTAGGGTTTGCCATCAGCCCCAACATAATTCTCCCAATAGGCATCGGCGTGTTATTCATCTATGTCGGGCTACTGCTTGGTAAGGCGAAGAGGAATTGGTTCATCGGCATCCGAACACCTTGGACTTTAAGTAGCGATGCGGTCTGGGCTAAGACTCATAGGATCGGTGGACGCCTCTTTATGTTCGCCGGTGTAATCTCTATTGTGGGTGTCCTCTTACCAGACTATGCGTTTTTGTTTATTCTCTTACCAGTCTTAGTGGTAGCTTTCTACACGATAGCATACTCTTACTTCGCTTATCAGGATGAGATTAAAAGGGCTGCTGAGTAGCGTGGTTTATTCTGGCTGTTTCTTAGTAGAGGGGAGATCAAGGATCATTCTAACGACCCCTAGCTCAGACATACTGTATTTGAAACCCAGTTTCTCCCCAACGTGTATCATGATTCTGTTGTCCGGTAGGCAGTAGATCTTGAGCCTTTTTAGCCCCCTCTTTTCGCCTTCACGAATGAGTTCGCTGACTAATGCGGTGCCAAGTCCTTTGTTCTGCCAGTGGTCTTGGACTACGATGCCTATCTCCCCTACATCGCCTTCTATGTAGATGCGCGCATCTGCTATTATCGCTGGGCTGCTTTCTCTATCAACCACACCCACCAAAGCTATCTCATCCTTCTTGCTGATCGCCGCCATCTTTTCCGCCTCCTCAAGCGTAAGTTTATCCCTGAATACGAAGAAGCGGTTATAGATCGTGTCTTGAGACAGTGAGTTGTACATTTCGAGCAGCTTGAGCGAGTCATCGACATCAATATACCTAATCTTCACAAGAGAACCATCTTTGAGCCTAACCTCCTTGATAAATACCTCGCGAGTAGGTTCTGAGCGGCTCAATATGTTGAGCTCATATAGAAGCAAGGTGTAGAAAAAGATAGCGATACTCATACCTTTTAGTTTCTATAGTCGTTCGCCCTAAACCCCGTTTGAGGGGTAGGTTTGTCTAAAGGACGTGGCTCCAAAAAATGAGGAAGCTCAACCTAGAGGGCTTTCTTCAGAGCACTAGACCGGCTGATAAGGGTATCATATAGAATGTGGATAAAGATTTCTGCTTCCTTCGTTCTTCTGCTTCACGTTTAACAGGATTTTTGAATTTTTTTTAGATTTACCTCCTTCTTTAAGGTTTAAATATTAAAATTTAAATACTTCTTTATTGTAACTTATTGATTATGTCGGAAAGCGTGCCCTCTAGAGGGGGTGTTACTAGGAGAGGTTTCTTGACCGTTGCTGTTTCTGCTGTTGTGGCTGGTGTCGTTGCTGGTGTAGGAGGCTATTATGCTGGTAGTTCGGCTGCTCCTGTCCAGGAGGTTGTTAGGGAGGTTACGAAGACCATCACATCATCAACAACTACAACAACTACGACACCTTATACAACAACCGTAACAACAATCTTAACCGCTACAACCACCACACCAACTACTACTACGGTAACTAAGACCGTAACAGTAGCCCCTCCTGTGGAGGAATCTGTTGCATATACTTTTTGTGACGCTTGTAATCAAGTTCCTTATTGCGGCATAAAGTGCTACTTAAGAGACAACCAAATAGTTAGGGTGGAAAGCTGGGAAGGTTTCCCCAACACGCCCTTATGTTCTAAAGGTTTTGCAACCCTACAGAGACAATACCATCCGCAGAGGCTCGGGTACCCGCTAAAAAGAACCACACCAAAAGGTTCGCCTGATCCAGGCTGGGTTAGGATAAGTTGGGAAGAAGCATATGACTTAATCGTCTCGAAAATGAAGGAGATCAGAGATAAGTATGGACCACAAGCGGTGCTGTTTTACTGTGGGGATCCAAAAGAGATGAGACCAGCCGTCTCACGCCTCGCAACCGTGTTTGGTTCTCCAAATTTCGGGACAGAAAGTTCAACATGTTTCAGGGCCGCAGCTTTCGCATCTCAGCTAACCTTTGGTCTAATCGCCCTTGGCAACCCACCAGCTAAAGACACCAAAACCGTTTTGATCTGGGGAACCAACCCAGCGTGGTCAGGCCCGTATAATATGCCGAAGCTTTTCTCCGCCAAAGAAAGAGGTGTTAAATTCATAGTGGTGGATACTCGCAAGACTCCGGTGGCAGATAAGCTGGCTGACATTCACCTCAGACCACGTCCAGGAACTGATGCCGCTTTGGCTTTAGGGATGATGAACGTGATAATTGAGAAAGACTTTTATGATAAGGAATTTGTTGAAAACTGGACCCACGGTTTTGAAGCCCTAAAAGAATACGCGAAGGGATTTACACCGGAAAAAGTGGAGGAGATAACCTGGGTTCCAGCCGATAAAATCGTTGAAGCTGCTTTGCTGCTTGCTACGAACAAGCCGGCAACTTTAATGGCTGGAGTATCGACGCTGACACACTCAACTAACGCTGCGCAGACTGTCAGATCGATATTAACGCTTATGGCGTTAACTGGCAACCTGGATGTTCCAGGTGGTGTTGCTGTGGCAACCTATCCCTTACCATTCAGATCTCACGACATGGGTGATCCCGATTTTATCATGGAAAGTAAGAAGATTGAGATGAAAGATAAGAGGGTTGACAAAGACTACTTCCCAGCCTGGGTTGAGGTTGTTCACGAACAGATACAGATGAACCGCCTACCAGAATACGTGAGGGATGGGAAAATTAGGATGGCCCTTCTTTTCGGCGCTAACGCAACAATATGGCCACAGTTTCAAGAGTACCAAGAAGCCTTGAAAAAGATGGAGTTTGTTGTGGCGGTTGACTACTTCCTTAGGCCTTGGACGCATAATTATGTCGACGTAGTTTTGCCAGCGGCAACCAACTATGAGAGGTTTGAACCCTTCATCTGGTTTGGGAGGAAGATTTACGTTAGGAAGCCTGTTGTAAAGCCTTACTTGGAGGCAAAAACCGATTGGCAAATAGTATTTGATATAGCTGTCCGACTGGGCTATGCAAAGGAGTTTTGGGATGGCGATACCAAGAAAGGGCTTGACTATATTCTGCAGAAGGCTGGTGTAACCACAGACGAAATACCCATCCCAGAAGGCAAGGAGATACCTCCACCTGGCTCAGAGGAATATAAGAAATACGAGAAGGGGTTGCTGCGAAGGGATAAGAAGCCTGGTTTCCCGACACCAACTGGCAAGGTTGAAATATGGTCCACAATCTTGGAGAAGCATGGTTATGACCCGCTCCCAGTCTTCAAAGAGCCAGAAGAATCGCCCATAAGCAGGCCGGATTTAGCTCAGAAGTATCCGCTTATCTTAATCACGGGCTCTAGGGTTCCTATGTATACGCATAGTAAGTGGAGGGAGCTTTCGTGGCTTAGAGACCTTATGCCTTACCCAATACTCAATATAAACCCTGAGGATGCGGAGAAAAGGAATATCGAAGAGGGTGATCTTGTCGTAGTCGAGAATAGCCACGGAAAGATTAAGGTGAAAGCCCATTTAACCTACATCGTACCCCCAGGTGTTGTTGACGTCTTCCACGGCTGGGCGATGGTTCCCGAAGCACACGCTAATGTGCTTATACCAAGGCTTTTCGATCCTATCTCGGGTTTCCCCACATATAAGGCGGCGCTTTGCCAAGTCTACAAGGAGGTGTAAACTGTTATGGCTAGGTTCGGCTTTGTTCTAAACCTGGATAGATGCATCGGATGTCACACGTGTACACTAGCGTGTAGAGTGTGGACCTATGATAAAAACGAGGACTGCTGGAATACCGTGCTTGAACTTAACTCACGCAGTGAAAAGAGGGTTATATGGATACCTTATGTCTGCACGCAAATGAGGGATCCTGCTTGCGGCGAAGCATCTAAATCGCCACCTTGCGTAAGAAACTGCCCAGGCGGCGGCAGAATTTATGGAGATTTAGACAGCTCTACCGATCCAGCTGGAAAACTGGTAGCGGAAGGGAGGGTTAAACCCCTTCCCTACGAAACAGATAAGCCAAGAGCCTACTTCCTCGGGAAAATTCCATCGGATGTTGAGAATCAGCTGCCCAAACCCTCGGAAGTGTTGCCTAGAAAATACATACCCTTAACATTCGTCCCATACTAGACCACACCTTTCATCTACCCAAGAGTGCCTGAAACCACGTACTCCACAAGGTACAGCAAATACTGGATGGTTTCCTCGCAAAACCATAGCAGTACGTGGTAGCAGAGAGGGAAATGTTTTTAAAAATCTCTATCACGCCATATCTGGGGTTTATGCCACTGCCGCTATCCGATATAGTAGTAGGGTTCGTGTTTATAACGCTCCTCTCTTACCTAGCATTCAGACTACGAGCCCTTAGTCTAAGCGGCGCAATAGCCTCCACAGCGATAGGTATGATAATTTTTGTTGGCTCCGATTGTTGGGGTTGGCTGCTCGTAATGATAATCTTCTTCGTAACAGCCTCATTCTTCACACGCTACAAATATGCATACAAACGCTGCCTTGGCGCAGCAGAAGCCAAAGGAGGCGCCAGAAGCTGGGTCAATGCAGTATCAAACGGCGGGGCAGCAGCTTTGTTCGCCGCAGCCGAATATCTCTTTGGTGGGGACATCTTTGCAGCAGCGTTTCTCGGTGTTGTGGCTACAGCAGCATCGGATACGCTTGCAACCGAAGTGGGGTTACTGAGTAAGACGAAGCCTCGACTTATAGTGGATCTTCGCCGCCAAGTCGAACCAGGCACCTCCGGAGGTGTAACGCCTCTAGGCACCAGCATGGCTGTTGTGGGCGCTTTGCTCATCGGCTTCTCTGCATATATGCTTGGTTTCTTTAGCGGCTCTCTGTTTAAGGTGGTTGCTGTCGCCGCTGTTGGCGGTACACTAGGCTCGATAGGCGATAGTTTACTGGGCGCTCTTCTGCAAGAAAAGTACAAATGCGCAGTCTGCGGTAGAGTTGTTGAACAGCCTACGCACCACGGTGTTAAAGGCTCCTTCGTATCAGGCATACCTAGGTTTGATAATAACCTCGTTAATCTAACCTCTACATTCATAGGCGCGTTTGCCGCTATGGCTATCTTTCTGCTTATGAGTTAGGCGGGATAGCTGTAGATCTTTTGGTAGAGAATCTGTTCTAACTCACTTACCTTTACCCTCTCCTGAGCCATCGTGTCTCTGTCTCTTATTGTGACGGTGTTATCTTGAAGGGTCTGGTAGTCGACTGTGACACATATAGGTGTGCCGATTTCATCCATTCTCCTATACCTCCTTCCTATGCTGCCAGATTCGTCATAGAAGGCGTCGAAACCCAGCTTTAGTTTAGAGTGGATCTGCTTAGCGACTTCTGGTAGCCCATCTCTAGTTACAAGCGGGAAGACCCCAACTTGAACAGGCGCGAGGTATGGTTTAAGGCGCATGACTGTACGCTCCCCTTCAACCGTAAGCGAATGTTCTACTACGGCGTAGAGGCTTCTATCAACACCCATCGAAAGCTCAAAGACATTCGGCAGAACATCTTTATCACCATCCAATACCATCATATCCTTCTTGCTAACTTTAGCGTGCCCCGATAGATCATAGTCACCTCTGTGATTACAAGCTACCAGCTCAACCCAACCTAGACTGGTTTCCACCTCAAAATCAAAGGCTGAGGTTGCGTAGAAGGCCTTTTCATCGTCACCGAGCCTCCTAAAGCGGGTTCTCTTAATATCCAACCCAACATATCTATAGAATTGTTGGAGGATGGCTAAATAGTAGGCGATGAGCTTGTTCGGTAAGTACCCCTTCTCAAACGCTTCTACTACTGTAAGCTCCTCCACCTCCTCACCTTTCATCGCCAGCCTCAAAACCTCACGTTTAACCTCATCGAACTTTTCAAATTCATTAGCTTTAGCCGGGTTAAAGAAGACCTCTATCTCAGCCTGATAAAACTCCCTAAGCCTCATAAGACTCTGCCTAGGAGAGATCTCGTTACGGAAACTTTTACCATATTGCGCAAAGGCCACGGGTAGTTTGCAACGCATAACCTTAAAGAGCCTTGGGAAGTCTACGAAAATGCTCTGGCAGGTTTCTGGTCTAAGATAAGCCTCATCGCCTGAGGGGCCTACATTCACTCTGAACATCATGTTAAATCTGCGTACGCTCCCCAATCTCGCACCACAGCTGGGGCAGACGATGTTATTTGAGGCGATTAACGCTTCCAGTTCCTCGTTGGGCAACCGCTCTGGTACGATCTTGCCTGTCTTCTCTTGAATAAGCCTATCAGCTCTAAGCGTGAGATTACATTTTGTGCAGCTTACAATGGGGTCCTCAAACCCTTCTAGGTGCCCCGACGCTACGAAGACGCTTTTAGGCATTATTTGGCAGCCATCTATTTCAATCATACCGTCCCGTCTTACAAGGTATCTTCGCCAAACATCGATATACCTATTCTTCAGCGCGACACCCAACGGCCCGTAATCCCAGAAACCAGCCAACGCATCTGGATATATCTCTGAGCTAGGCAGAAGGAAGCCCCGCTCAAGCATCAGCCTAAGGGTCTGCTCGTAGTTCATCAGCAGAGGTGCTGAAGGAAGCTTTCTTAAGGCTATCTATTCAACTTCACGCGCCTTATTCTTAATTAGCACACTCTTTATAGGTGGTTTATATGCCTCACATTTTATAACTTCGAGTACGAAGTCGAGTGAAAGTTTAGCGCCACAGTTGTAGCAGATACCCCGCTTTGCCCTTAAAACTTCCCTAGGTGGGATAAGATCCATTCCCCAGTATAATGTTTCACCGCAACTACCGCAAACTATTTCGAAAGGCATCATATGATATATGCTCACCCCAGCATATGTGTTTACGTGTCACTTAAAGTTATGTTACCTCGGTTAAATGATGGCGGGTGACACTCTAGTAACCTTTTTGAACCCTCTCCCGATTGACATAATTCTTCGCTCGATAGAGCTCCAAAAGATCGTTGGGTGTGAGATTTAGCTCTAAGCAGGCTTGGATAAGAAAGTGTAAGATATCCACTAACTCTTCCTTAGCCTTCTCCTTGTCAAACCCCCTAAAGGTCTTCCACCACTTCCAAGATGTCAGATCTTGCAGCTCAGCAGCCTCATGAATTATAGCGGTGCAGAGGGCTGAGATACGCTCCTCCAGGCTCTTAGGATAGCGTTCAAATGTGCAAGTTGAAACATATTCTTTCTGTAGCCTAAAGATCTCTTCTAATGTATCGCTCATCTGTAGCCGCCTTCTAGCCGTAGGGTTCACTCTTCCCTTCTTTTTGTTGTGTCGTTGGATGGATGTGCTCCTTTGGTAGGCGGTATCTTTTGTTAGGCGGGATTATTATGATCTTATTTGAGACAGCTATATTATAGTGCGGCGAGCCATCTGGGTTCTTGTAGTTGATCGCAACACCAGCCCTATCTATATCAACCCGAATCTTCACTATGGCACCATCCTCCAGCCTAAAGACCACAGTGTCGCTTCCCACAGGCTTGCTCTCAAGCAGCTCAAATTCTATATCCTCGCTCAACTCTCCTCAACACTAATCCTTCTCCTACGCATACCGATAAACTTAACTTAAGCAGCTCAAGAAGCTCAGATAAAGCGAAGAGCTGAATAGATCATCTTGCAGCAAAACTCTACCACCCATGAGGAGAATGCGCAAGAGAAAGCGCTCAAAGAGCTAGCCCAGATAATATCTTCAGAACCAAATCTAACAAAAAAGGGGCTCATCTACTACCAAAGGGTGATCTCAAAAAGATACGGGTTAAACAAGCTGATTGGGCTGAAACAGCTACTGAACACCCTACCCGATGATCTGAAAAAGACCCTTGGGCTAAAGATCAAACCAGTAAGGACAGCTAGTGGAATAGCTGTTGTCGCGGTGATGCACGCACCCCACCCCTGCCCACACGGCACCTGCCTCTACTGCCCTGGTGGCGTGGCTATGGGTACCCCTCAAAGCTACACAGGATTTGAACCGTCATCCAAGAGAGCTAAAGAGAACCTTTACGACCCCTATCTTCAGGTTAAGGCTAGGCTGAGGCAGCTTGAGCAGATCGGGCATAGCGTGGAGAAGGTTGAGCTCATCATCATAGGCGGCACATTTACGTCTCTACCAGAAGATGAGCAGACCAAATTTGTTAAGGGTTGCTTCGATGCGTTAAACGGCAAAGTTTCTGAAACGCTTGAGGAGGCGCTAAAGGAGGCTGAGCACGCTAAGATCAGAAACGTCGGCTTCACGGTCGAAACAAGACCAGATCACTGTAAAGAGAAGCAGATCGACCTTATGCTCAGCTACGGTGTTACAAGAGTTGAGTTAGGTGTTCAAACATTATCTGACGAAATCTACAAGCTTGTGAATCGAGGTCACACGGTCAAAGACGTTATCGAAGCCTTCCAACTTGCGAGAGACGCTGGGCTTAAGATAGTTGCGCATATGATGCCCGGGCTACCAGGTTCCAGCGTTGATGCTGATTTTGAATCATTCAGAAGGCTGTTTGAAGACCCCTGTTTTAAGCCCGACATGGTAAAGGTCTACCCTACTCTAGTCACAGAGGGCACAGCGCTTCATAAACTCTATCTTGCTGGCAGATACGAGCCTTACCCACTCGAAACAGCTGTAAAGTTGCTCGCAGATGTTAAAGAAATCGTACCAAGGTGGGTTAGGATTATGCGCATCCAGAGAGAGATCCCTGCTGAACACATCGTCGCAGGGGTCAAGCACGGCAATCTAAGGGAGCTGGTGCATCAGGAGTTAACGAGGAGGGGCTCAAGGTGCAGATGCATCAGATGTAGAGAAGTAGGGCTCAAAAACCTCAAGATAGATGAGGAAGAGGTTAGGTTGATGAAGGAGGTTTATGAAGCAGCTCAAGGCACGGAGATCTTTCTCTCCTACGAGCACCCAAGATCAGAAACCCTCATCGGCTTCCTGAGGCTACGCATACCGTCTGAAAAAGCTCATAGACCTGAAGTAAAGGGGCATAGGACAGCATTGATCAGAGAGCTCCACGTTTATGGGGAGGCGCTACCTTTAGGTACGAGGAAAGACGAAGCTTGGCAGCATAAAGGGTTCGGCAAGAATCTTTTATACGAAGCGGAGAAGATTGCTATAGAGGATTTCGACCGCGATAAGATTCTTATAACAAGCGCGGTAGGTGTTCGCCAATACTACGCGAAACTTGGGTATAAGCTAGAGGGACCATATATGGCTAAACACATCTCGATGCATCACCATCCGACGCCTAGCTGAATATACTGGTCTATGGCTTTCGCAGCCCTCTTGCCCGCACCCATAGCAGCTATAACAGTTGCTTCGCCGCTAGTAATATCGCCTCCAGCAAATACACCTTTTCTTGAGGTTCTACCTTCGGAGTCAACTATGATATTTCCGTGTTCACCGATCTTTAGCCCTTCTGTGGTCATTGGAATAAGCGGGTTGGGGCTTTGACCTATCGCTACAACAACACTATCACATTCAAGTATGAAGTTTGAGTTAGGTATCGGGATAGGTCTCCTCCTCCCGGTCTCATCTGGTTCTCCTAGTTCCATCCTTAAGCACTCCAAACCTTTAACCCACCCTTCACCAAGAACTCTAATCGGATTTGAGTAAAACACAAATTTGACCCCCTCCTCCTTTGCGTTTTCAACTTCTTCTCTTCTTGCGGGCATCTCAGCTTCCCCTCTTCTATAAACTACGTAGACTTCCTCTGCACCCAGCCTCAAAGCAACCCTCGCAGCATCCATCGCAACATTCCCCCCACCGATCACAGCAACCCTCTTCCCGACATAAATAGGGGTATGATATTTGGGAAAGAGGTACGCCTTCATCAGATTCACTCTTATAAGAAACTCGTTAGCAGAATACACACCATTTAAGCTTTCACCTGGGATGCCAAGGAACTTTGGTAAACCAGCGCCGCTTCCAATAAAGACAGCTTGATACCCTTCTTTGAAGAGCTCGTCAATGGTCACTGTTTTACCTACGATTACATCAGTAACTATCTTGACACCTAGAGACTTGACGTATTCCACCTCATCTTGCACAACCTTTTTAGGCAGCCTAAATTCGGGTATACCGTACATAAGCACCCCCCCAGGCACGTGTAAAGATTCGAATATAGTGACATCGTAACCCATAAGCGCGAGATCGGCTGCGCAGGTGAGACTTGCAGGACCAGAACCGACACAGGCAACTCTGCCCTTTTCTCCGGATGATGCTACAACAAACCTTGAGCCGCTCTGCCGCTCATAATCTGCTGCAAACCTTTCTAACCGCCCGATAGCTATGGGCTCCCATCTTCTCCCCATTACACAAAGTTTTTCACACTGATTTTCTTGTGGGCAGACCCTTCCGCATATAGCTGGTAGGCTATTCTTCTCCTTAATCTTTTTAACCGCGTCGAGGAAGTTTCCTTCCTTGATGTATTTGATGAATGTGGGAATGTCGACTCCAACTGGACATCCTTCAATACACTTTGCATCTTTACACTGCAAACATCTGCTTGCCTCTTCCATCGCTTGCTCAGGTGTGTACCCGAGTGCGACTTCATCAAAGTTTCTAATCCTCACAGATGGCTCTTGCTTAGGCATTGGTACCCTATTCTTTTTGATTACTCTGGTGCTCAAGCTGCCTGCATAACCTCCTTTTCCTGCTTTTCATACATCTTTAAGCGTGAGAGAAGGTGGTTGAAATCAACAAGATGCCCCTCAAAGTCTGGTCCGTCAACACAGGCAAATTTCGGTTCACCGCCTACTATAACCCTACAGCCGCCACACATTCCGGTTCCATCGATCATTATTGGGTTAAGGCTTACTATCGTCTTAACATTTTTTGTTTTGGTTACATCGCTGACTACTTTCATCATTATAGCAGGTCCTACGGCAAAGACCCTATCAAAGATGTTCTTTTCTAGAAGCCTCTTTAACACATCGGTCACAAACCCTTTCTCACCCTTTGATCCATCATCAGTAGTTATGTATAGTTCGTCTGATACCCTTCTCATCTCATCCTCAAATATTATAAGATCTTTCGTTCTAGCGCCGATTATCGATGTAACTCTGTTTCCCGCTTCCTTTAGAGCTTTTGCTACTGGGTATAGTGCTGCTACACCTACGCCCCCTCCTATGCAGCAAACATGCCCATAGTTCTCGATGTGAGTCGGTCTCCCAAGCGGACCCAGCAGATTTAGGATTCTATCTCCCACATTCAGTTGACCGAGCATCTTAGTGGTCTTCCCCACCTCTTGAAACACAATTGTTATACTTTCGTCATCGGCATCCGCTATTGTTAAGGGTATTCTTTCTCCTTCCTCACACACCCTCACTATTACAAACTGCCCTGGCTTAAACTTCCTCGCTACCAGTGGATTATAGACTACCATAAGCTTGATGGATGGGGCCAACTCCTTCTTTACTACGATCTCATTGGTTACTTTACCGCTGTGCAATTCCTATTAAATACTGTATGGTTACTGGTAAAAAAATGAGTAGTATATAGAAAATATTTTTTAAGGTTGCAAGTGGTAAGAAGATAGCGACATGAAGAGAGACGTAATAGGGCGCGGAACCTGGCTCGATAAGGTAGCCTATAAGATCATTGAGAGAGAGAAGCAGCTGGGGAGACCTCTAACGCTTCTTAGAGTGGAGAGTGGTTTAGGTGCCTCTGGCATACCTCACGTAGGGAGTCTTGGGGATGCTGTTAGGGCGTATGGTGTTAAGCTTGCTCTAGAGGACCAAGGCTTCAGATCTGAGTTAATAGCCTATTCAGACGACTTCGACGGGTTGCGCAAGGTGCCTGCTGGGCTGCCCAAATGGCTTGAAAATGAGATAGGCAAACCAGTAGCCTTGATTCAAGATCCATTCGGCTGCCACGACTCTTATGGCGCGCATATGAGTGGCATGCTGCTGGATGCCTTAGATAGGTTGAGCATCGAATATAGGTTTCAGAGCGGAGCTGAGGCTTATCGAAAGGGTCTCTTGAACGCCCAGATCCAACAAATATTGAATAATGCTCAGAGGATAGGGCAGTATATTGCTGAGACTATAGGGCAGAGGAAGTTTGAGGAAGTGCTGCCCTACTACCCTCTCTGCGAGAAGTGTGGTAGGCTTTATGTGGCTGAGGCCTATGCGTATGATAAGGAGAGGCATGCGGTTGCGTATAGATGTAGGGGTGCTGAGATAGCTGGACGGTGGGTCGAGGGTTGTGGCTACGAGGGAGAGGTGGATGTTCTAGCGGGTAGAGGTAAGTTAAGTTGGAAGGGTGAGATGGCTGCTAGATGGGCTGCATTAGACATAAGGTTTGAGGCGTACGGTAAGGATATTGCTGACTCGGTTAAGGTTAATGACTGGGTTTCAGAGACTGTTCTGAACTATCCTCACCCATATCACATCAGATACGAGCTCTTCTTAGATAAGTCTGGTAGGAAGATTTCCAAGTCGGTTGGGAATGTTTTCACACCTCAGATGTGGCTCAGATACGGTACACCTCAATCACTCCTCCTCTTAATGTACAAGAGGATAGTGGGGACGAGGACGCTATCTGTAGAGGATGTGCCAAACTATATGGATGAATACGACCAGCTGGAAGATGTATACTTTGGTGTCAAGAAGCTCGATAACCCAGCTGAGTTGAGGAAGATGCGGGGGCTCTACGAATATGTGAACCACCTTAAACCACCTCCTAAACCATCAACACACGTACCATACAGGCTTCTAACTCAGCTCGCTGCTGTAGCACCTAGGGAGGCTAGAGTTGAATTTGTGCTGAAGAAGCTCGCAGCATACGGCTTCGTGAAGGAGGCTGATGAACTCTTAAAAGTGAAGATAGCTCTCGCATCCAACTGGGCTGATGACTTTGTAAAGTTCGAGCCAGTTAAACTCGAGCTGAGCTTAGAGGAGAGAAAGGCGTTGGCTGAAGTCGCGGAAGCCATAAGAAGGTTAGAGGATGCCCAGCAGATACAGAACAGCGTCTTTGAGGCGGCTAAGCGAAACAATCTCAGAGCACCAGACCTCTTTAAGAGACTCTACCAGATACTCATCTTATCAGACCACGGACCTAGGCTAGGGCCATACGTAGTTGATATAGGTAGGGAGAAGGCAGCCCAACTTATCGAAGAAGCCTTAGTTGAAGCTGGGGGAGGTAGCAAATTATAAAGCAGAATCTACTATCTGTACAAGTGCGGGGCCGTCGTCTAGCTTGGATAGGACACCAGCCTGCGGAGCTGGGGGTCAGGGGTTCAAGTCCCCTCGGTCCCGCCTTGTTTACCTTGCAAATTCAGCACAGAAGCAAAGAGGTATATAAAAATGATGGTAGGCATAAACTATCTTACTCGTTGTTTGACCTCTATCTGCAGCAATACTTAATTACTAACTTGCTGGTAATAAGTTAGAGAAGTGATGAGAGCGGTTCAGAACAAGAAGATTGTCAATAGACTTAATGAATTAAGTGGTAAAGAGTGGATCAAGTTTACCAAAACGTGGTTTATTCACCGCCCTACTCCAAGAGAAAACGCCAAACTCTTACATCCAGCAGCTTTTCCTGAATCTCTTGTGAAAGAGTTCATTGAGTTCTTCACGAAAAGAGGCCAGCTGGTTCTAGATCCTTTTTTGGGGACGGGTAGCACGCTTATCGCTTGCATTGAAAGTGAAAGATCTGGTATAGGTATTGAGGTTGTGAAAAAATGGGCTGAAATTGCGGAAATGAGAGTTAAGAACCTATTAAGCCAGAGAAAAGGCTCAGAGTTTCTCCTAAGTTCTATGGGGTTGACCCCAGAGAAACTGCTCATAAAAGTGATTCACGGTGATTCCAGAAGGTTAAGCGAAATATGGAAGGAAAATAATTTCCCCCCTGTAGATTATTGTATTACAAGCCCTCCTTACTGGAATCAACTAAAAAGAGATTACCTTAGGCAAAAGGGAAGGAAGGAGCGTGGTTTTGAAACTAAATACAGCGAGGACTCAAATGATATAGGCAATATCGATGACTATAACGAATTCTTAAAAGCCTTGAAGCAAATATTTAACGAAGTTTACAAAGTAACGAAGAACGGTGGTTATTTGACGGTTATAACAAATAACGTCTTTTATAATGAGAGATTATATCCGCTTGCCTTTGATACGCTTAAAATTTTAAGCGAAGAACCCTACGCTTGGGTTCCTAAAGATGAGAAGATTTGGTTACAGGATGATAAACCACTTCTTCCACTAGGCATCTATAACGTTTGGATAGGAAACAGAGCCCATCAATATTGCCTAATCTTCAGGAAAGAAGTGGTCTAAAGATTGGGCACACAGTCAGCTCCGAGCAGAGAAGTTGCAAGCATCCTTTCGCATGATGAGATGGCATTTGAAATCGCTCGTACAATCAGAGACCTGGTCCTTAAGGATGTGGACCCGTGGAGAACATTATATAGGCCAACAGTAGTCATCACATCCTCATCGGAGTGGCCAGAACCAGACTTCGTTTTTGATGATAGAAGAGGAATGACCTACAGCTTTGAGTTTAAACCTCCAGAGCAAGTTAGGCGAGAATATTTACTAGGTTTGGGTCAAGCCGTAGCCTACCTAACACACTTTTCCCACTCAACGCTGATTCTGCCACAAACCGCTGAAAACTTCAACATAGCCGAATACATTAGCAGCATTGTTCGCAGTTTACCACTAAAAATAGCTGTTATAGCATATGAACCTACTGATGTAAGGCAGCTAAAGGTCTTGGTTCCATACCCATCACAACCCGCAGGACCGTTAGAGAAGAAGGCAGCTGTGGGGAAGGTTTTCTGGGCATTCTGGATGGATGAGTCAATACACGAATTTTATCTTATGTTGAAACGATCCTATGAATTGAGAAACCAACCAGATGACATCAAGGAAAAGGTGTTCAAAGATGTCTTTACGCTGATGCAGCAAGGAAAAACATACGCGAACGATGGCACGCCTAGACGGCTAGGCAGACGTTTGAAATTTTCTTCATGGTTCTTAAACTATCGACTACCTTTTCTTCACTGTGGGCTATGGAGCTTAGATGGGAAACCAACTATTATAGGCACAAGAATCTTATCTATAGGTGATACCTACGGCTGGGACTCAGAGGAATTTAGAAGTGCTTTGGCGAAAGCATATTTGATTAACGGAAGACACTTGCTTTTACTAAAATATATTTGGGATATTCAGATAAACATGTTAAATAGCGATAAAAAACACCAAACACAGAACGAATATTTGAGCAAAGTGGCAGACGAGCTTATGAAAAGAGGATTCGGCAGAGCCCACAGAGGCGTAAGAAGAAACCTTCAAGCGATGATATCCCTATGGGGAGGAGGTTTCAAAATCTTAAAGACCAGAAAACACAGCTACTACTTCAAAGGATTCGGGCTGGTCCCAGACTGGGGCAAAATAACAACAATTCTCCAAACAGAATATTGGTAATGAACTGTTTCCTAACCGACCAAATGGGAATTTACCTCTGCTTTTTTCTCCTTATTCTTTGGTTTTTATTGATGCGCAGGGGATAATAGAGGGTGTGTGGCTTCGCGTTATTGAAACGATGTTTTTCCAAAAGGGGTTGGGTTTGACAAGCTCTTGAATCTACGAATAGTTCCTTTTTCCAACCACTTCCCTTAGCGAACCGTTCTTAAGATGCGAGCAGCCTCGCATCCAGCAAAGAAGCTCGTTACCTCCAAACGATGTTCCCGACTATGTAGGCTGTGATCGTGGCTAAGGCGACAGTCGTCACTATATAGACTACTGCCTTCTTGATACCGAAGACCCTCGCTATCGCTACCATGTTCGGCGCGCTAAGCCCTGGGCCTGCCAGCAGTAGTCCTAGGGCTGGGGCTGGTCCCATACCTAGGGTCATCAACGCGTGGACGAATGGTGCTTCAGTGAGTGTAGCGAAGTAGGTTATGGCGCCTATTAGTGTCGCTAGGAACGTTGAGGGGAGGCTGTTCCCACCGAGCCACGCATGCACCCACGCCTCGGGTAGCAAGGCTTTGATTATGCCGACTACGAAGACGCCGATCAGCATCAGCGGAAATATCAGTCTGACGAACCAGAGGGTCTCGCTTAACCACTCCTTAATCGATACGCTGTCGAAGGCTCGCCAAGTATATAGAGAAGTTACTGCCATAGGTATTAGAAACAACACTACCTTATCGGGAAAATAAGGCCTACCAACACCTACATAATTCGGTATCAGCAGAGTCGCTATGAGGAGTAGAAGTAGTATAAGCCCCTTCAGCCCGATGATAGGCGCCCGAGCTTCACTCGCCCTATCGCTCGAAAGCTTAGCAAGTTCTGCTGCTCTTTCTGCCTCCTCGCGCCTGAAGACCGTCGTAATGACCAAACCTACTATCACAGCTGTGGATAAGGCGGTGACTATTCTCGCCAGTGCCATATCCAAGCCAAGTATCGCTCCGGTGTAAACCAGGGCTAGCAGGCTTGATGCAGGAGCTGTCCACAAGATTATGAACGCCGGGCCTATACTACTGCCCCTGCGATAGAGCCCAGCCGCGATCGGTATTACTGTGCAGGAGCAGACCGCCAGCCCCATGCTGCTCACAGCCGCCAAGGGAAACGATATCGACTTCTTGCCCGCCGAGCCTAGATACTTGAGTATTGCTTCACGGGATAGGAAGACTGTTATAGCCCCAGCTAACAAGAAGGCTGGGATGAGGCAGGTTAAGACGTGATAGGCTACGTAGTCTTCGAGTGCGTATAACCCTCCTAATATCGCATTTACTATCACGTCATAATCCAATCCTAGCCCCCTCAACTCTCCTATTCAGTGTCCCAAAGTTTTTGGAGCAGCTGCTTGAGCTTTCTTCGTAGTTAGGGTTAGCTCGCAGAAATATCTTGACTCCGTGCTCCGTCGGAAAGTGCTTACTCATACTCCTTGTTGTCTTTCTCCTTAGTTCATATTTAAATATGTCGATATATCGCTTTCAAACAAAACAACTTTGGACGCAATGCGAATAAGGAGTTTAATCGAACGATAAGGATATTAAGATGAGCGGAGAATAAAATCAAAGGTTCTAACTACTCTGGATGGTTTGAACTCTAGAGGGTTCAGGAGGTGATGGATAGATGAGTGGAGAGAAGCCCGCATCAAACAACATCATATTCATAGGCCAGAAGCCGCTCATGATCTATGTCGCCTCAGCCTTCAGCAGCCTACTGCGTCGAGGTGAGGTAGTGGTGAAGGCGCGTGGAAAGTATGTGTCGAAGGCGGTTGATGTGGCGGTTTTTGTGACGAAAAGGTTCGGCTTCAACAACTACGAGGTCAAGAGCATCAAGACGGATACGGAGCAGGTTGGCTCAGGTGAGCAGACCAGATACGTTTCAGCAATCGAAATCAAGCTCAGCAAGAAGAGCTGACAGCTGTTCAGAAGACGTGTTTTAAGGCGATGAAATACTTCGCATACGGCTCAAACATGGATTGTGATAGGCTAAGGGAGAGAGGGGTTAGGTTCTCTAGAAGGGAGAAGGCTGTGCTGGAAGGGTATAGGCTGGTGTTCAACAAACGCTCCACAAGAAACCCTAGAGAAGGTTATGCGAACATCGTAAAAGACGAAGGCGGTGTGGTCGAGGGCATCCTCTACGAGATCGCAGACAAAGATATAGAGAGGTTAGATAGGTTTGAAGGCTACCCACACCACTACGATAGACGGAAAGTGGAGGTAAGGTTACAGAGCGGCGAGGTGGTAGATGCAGTTGCGTATATCGCTAATCGAAAGATGACTGCCGAAGGGTTAAAGCCGAGCAGAGGATACCTTAACCACCTCTTAAAAGGATGCGACCTTCTATCAAAAGAGTACTGCGAAAAGCTACGTAATACCCCAACACTAGATTAAGCAGACCATATTGCAGAGATAGATTAAATATTACACAGCTGAGGTCTAGAGGGAGGGATGGTAGAAGGGTATGACAACTCCTAATGACCTGCTGTTCGTAGCTGAGGTTGTAGCGGCGGTAATCGTCTCAGCAATCCCACTTGCCATCGTATACTACGTTTACAAACATATTGCCAATCTAGCTGCGCGAACTAAATCTAAGCTCGATGATTATTTGGTTGTGGTTTCAAAGTGGCCCCTCTTCATTACGATTTTTTTGCTGAGTGTTTCTACGCTTCTCAACTATTTTTCTGATAAGATGCGTCTGCCACTACCCGAATACCTCTCTACTGGTGCGGATTACCTTATGCAGGCTGCGATCGTCCTCTCCATAACATCTGTGCTAGTCGTCATCATACAGTCCGCGATCACCAGATTCGGTCGAAGGGTTGCTGCTGGTGAAGCGGATAAGGAAACCGCTCTCGTAGGTCTGCAGAAGATCATAACCTACATAATATGGATCTTGGCGATACTAATAGCCCTTTCGATCATCTTCCCACCAAGCCTACCAGCCCTCCTCAGCCTCGTCTCAGGCATGGGGTTCGCAGCAATAGTAGTTGGTTTAGCTGCGCAGAAGGTCGTTGGAAACTGGCTCTCTGGACTATTAATCTACTTTGTGAGACCATTTAGGCTTGGAGACGCCCTACTATTCAGAGGAGATTATGGTGTGGTTGAAGAGATAAAGATCACCCACACCATAATAAGGACTTGGGATAACAGGAGGCTTGTCGTACCTAACTCGGTCTTTGACAGCGAAGTCGTCGTCAACTACCACCTCAAGGACCCGAGGATGATAGGTTCGGTCTTCGTTGACATATCCTATGAATCTAACTACGAGTTGGCGAAGAACCTTATGATCAAGATAGCCTCGGAGCACCCTAATGTTTTACCAGATATGCCGCCTCGAGTACACCTACTCGAATTCGGCGAAAACGGTTTAAAGCTTAGGCTCATATTTATGTGCAAAGATCAACCCACCGCCTTCGTAACCGCTGCTGAGCTCAGAGAGCGTATCAAGAAAGCGTTCGATGAAAACGGGATAGAGATTCCCTATCCTAGAAGATACATCATATCGGAGCGTTCCAGAACAAAACCCATTGCCACCCAAGAAGAAGAGGAAAAGAGCCTTGACCCAACTTTCTCTTAATTCGCACCATTAAACTTATCACCACCTTTAACGTTTACTATGCTGTTGAGTGAAGATATAGTCGATAAGATGCTGAACTGCCATAGGAAAGTTAGGTGCGTAATGCTCATAGGGGAGGGTGGTGAAGTGATAAAGTTTGCCTGCAAACCTGATATAGACATGATCCTTACGAAAGAGGAGCTTCAAAGATACGCGAAGCAGATCGCGGCAAGAAAGAGAGAGCGGGAGAGCTGGAATGAAAAGATGGGTGAAGTCGAATGCATACTCACAATAAGAAAAAAGCTCTGCATACTCGTCTTCTACTGGCTGAACAAGATCATCCTACTGAGCATAGAAAGACTAGCACCACTAGCAGCAGTTGAAAAGGCGATAGAAGTCTACACCCAACACACAAAAGTAGGTTGAGAAGTAGAAACTAAGCCTTTATAACCCCTTTTCTAAATATTAGATGATTGGGAGGGGTGGCGGAGCGGCTACGCGTCCGCCTGCAGAGCGGATACACGTGGGTTCAAATCCCACCCCCTCCTCTCCGCAAACCCTCTAAATACTCTCTGTAGCGCCTCACTTTTGTTCAGCAGCTAAACCATGCTTGTCCCTCATATGCTGCTTAAGCCTAAGCTCCGCTCGATACTCGCTCCAATCATAGAACTCCTTCCCACATTCGCTACACTTCTCGTAAGCCAACCCATCCACCACCTCACATCACAACACTACAATTTTCCCAACAAGGAGGTGGAAAAATAGGAAAATATAAATATGGATGAAGCCATACTCTATACCGTTCGACGATAATGTGGGTGTTCAGAAATGGGCATTCACATTATCGCCGAATTTTGGGGTGTGGATTCTGGGAAGATCTCCCGGGTTGAACACCTTCGGGCGGTCTTGGATAGGGTAGTTGCTAAATCCGGTTTACACGTAGTCTCCTCTTGCTTCCACCAGTTTGAGCCTTTCGGCGTATCAGCCGTCTATCTTCTACGGGAATCGCACATCAGCGTGCACACTTGGCCCGAATACTCATATATTGCTCTAGATATATTTACTTGCGGCGCTGATGAGCCAGCTCTAACAGCCTACCAACTGCTCTTAGAGGAGTTTAAACCAACCTCTGTAGAGGAGAGGTTCATCAGGAGGGTGGACTTTGGAGAGATTAGAAGCCAAAATCTTGCGAGAGTTAGCGTACTCAAATAAGACGGTGTGGGAGCTACTTGAGAGATCCGACCGCACCTTAAGAGAGTCGATAGGCGCCCTAAGGCATCTCTATAAGGAGGGGCTTATCGGCGAAGAGAAAGGTGTATTCTATTTAACGGAGAAGGGCAAACAGAGCGTCAACCCAAAGGAGCTGCAATATAAGACTAGAATATGTAAAGTATGTGGTGGCAAGCGGATAGTAGGTGAAGCGGGCTTCAAAGACCTTGCGGAGAAGTTTAAGGAGATCGTTAAGGAGCGCCCACAGCCAACACTCGAATACTTCCAAGGCTATATGGTAGCAGAAGATGTGTTAGCGAGAGTAGCCCTCATGCACCATTACGGAGATCTATGCGGTAAGAACATAGTCCTAATAGGAGATGATGACCTCCTAAGTGTGGCTCTTGCTTTAACACAGCTACCTTCAAGGATAACGGTTCTAGACATAGATAGGAGAATTGGAGAGTTCATAAGTAGGGTTAACAGCATATACGGCTTCAACATAGAGTATATTGAATACGATGTAGCCAACCCTCTACCTAAGACGCTCGCAGGTAGGTTCGATGTCTTCACATCAGAGCCTCTTGAAACACTCTCGGGGCTTAAAGCCTTTCTCATACGGGGCATAACCTGCCTGAAAGAGGGTAGTGTAGGTTATTTCGGTCTAACTTTACACGAAGCCTCTTTAAGAAAATGGCTCGAAACACAAAGGCTCCTCTCAAAGATGAACTGCGTGATAACAGACATTATCCAAGGCTTCTCATCCTATCCTATGGATTACAACACAGTAAATTATGAGAAGTTCGCATACAACCTAGGCTTCAGAACAGAGAATAATCCTGGTGTGAACTGGTATAAATCCGCTCTAATAAGATTCGAGGTTCTTAGCGCACCTAATCTTGCTTATAACAAAAGGAGGAAGGTTAAAATTGTAGATACGAAGGAGGACTTAACTCACCCAACACTGTATCCGAAGTTGCTGCGGCAGTTAAACATCAAGGATGAAAGCGGCTGAGCAGAGGATCTAGCAACTTTTATCTACTACGCAATCCGAATATGATCGTGGGCTGTTAGATGGCTGAAGTCGAAATATTCCTCGGAATAATTGCGCTAATAATCATCCTCTCTTTCCTCAGGGCTTCAATAAGAATCGTTAAGGAGTATGAGAGGGCAGTGATGTTCAGATTGGGTAGGCTGATAGGAGCTAAAGGGCCTGGGCTATTCTTCAGAATCCCGATAGTAGATGTGTTAAGGGTGGTGGATCTTAGGGTAATAACCTTTGACGTTCCTAAGCAGAGGGTGATAACCAGAGATAACGTGAGTGTAGATGTGGATGCCGTAGTCTACTACCGCGTATTTGATCCACAGAAGGCAGTAGTCTCAGTAGAGAATTACATATTAGCGACAAACCTTTTGGCGCAAACTACACTAAGAGATGTGCTTGGGCAAGTTGAATTAGACGAGCTACTCTCAAAGAGGGAGGAGCTCAGCAAAAAGTTGACAGAGATACTTGATGCAGCAACAGACAACTGGGGGATAAAGGTGCAGGCTGTAGCCATAAAGGATGTCACACTACCTGAGGTTATGCAGAGAGCTATCGCTAAGCAAGCAGAAGCTGAGCGTGAACGGAGGTCAAGGATCATAGTAGCGGATGGTGAATACCAAGCGGCGAGCAAGATGGCTGAAGCAGCTGCTATGTATGAGAAGACGCCTACCGCGCTTAGGCTGCGAGAGCTTCAGACATTAGCCGAGATCGCTCGAGAAAAGAACCTAATCGTCGTTACAACAACAGGCGCATCCGCAGACCTAGCAACATTAATAGGTCTACTCAAGGGAGAGAAGGCAAAGAGTGAATAGAGGGGAAATCTAAAGGCGTTGAAAAAGATCCTTCTCCTAATCTTGATTCTTTTCTACCTCCCCCTACTACTCTACCCAGCCGAATCATATGCTGAAAATATGATCGCTGTAAAGCTAGAGGGTACTATAACGAGTATGTCGAGCGAGGTTGTAGGGGAGGCTCTTAAGGAAGCCGAATCCTTAAACACACCACTCTTACTATTAATCGACACACCCGGTGGAAACCTGGATGCGACGATGAAGATAATCGAGCTCGTAGAAAGAGCGACTGTGCCTGTAATCGGTTACGTTTACCCTCAAGGCGCTAAGGCTTGGTCAGCAGGCACATACATACTGCTCTCAACACATATAGCAGCCATGGCTCCGCACACCATAATCGGCTCAGCCCAACCAGTAGCGTATAACCCGTTGGGTGGCACACAGCCGGTAAATGACACAAAGACGATCAACGCCCTAACCACTTTCTTAGTAGAAAGAGCTAGGATGCACGGGAGAAACGAAACCGCTGCTGCGCGTTTTATAAAAGAAAATCTAAACCTGTCAGCAGAAGAGGCGAAGAAAATGGGCATCATCGAATTCGTAGCAGAATCCATAGAAGATCTGCTTAAGATGGTAGATGGGGTTGAGGTGCAGACGTTCACAGGACCCTATCGCATCAAGACCACTGGAGTTACAGTTGTATTCTGGGAAACGTCTTTAAGGCTACAGATCCTGAAGGTGCTCTCAGACCCTCTGATCTCATATATACTCTTCATCTTCGGGCTTTATGCTCTAATCTTCGGTGTAGCGTCACCAGGCTACGGCAGCGAAGTTGTAGGTGGAATCTGCCTCATCCTTGGACTTATAGGGCTTGGGTTGACAGGGATATTTATTGGGGGGTTAATCTTAATAGCACTGGGCGCTATTCTACTGCTCGCTGAGTTGCTAACACCAGGGTTTGGGCTGATGGGTGGAGCTGGGTTTGCTTGCATCATAATAGGTGGGCTGCTATTATTCCCCTCTCTACCTACTGGTCCTTGGTTGATTTCTTCCGATCTTTTGAACAGCCTTCTCTTAACCACCTTAATAATACCGCTAACAATAGGTGTCTTCTTTATCTTCGCAGCCTATAAGGTCATACAAGCCAGAAGAAGACCACCAGCACTAAAAGGAATAGTGGGAGAAGTATGCATCGCAGTAGAAGACATACCAAGGGGGCGCGTTGGTCTTGTGAGATATGGAGCAGAATATTGGCAAGCCACATCAGACCAAGACATAGCGAAAGGGCAGAAGGTTAGGGTAATCCAAAAAGACGGACCTATACTCAAGGTTAAACCTGAATAACTCGTTTCAACATCAGATTTGGTGCGGGGGGTGGGATTTGAACCCACGAACCCATCTGCGGCCATGGGACAATGTTACTATGTCCTATGAACCTCTGCGGGACGGGATTTCAAATCCAGCCCTAACCACTTATTTAGGATCTTAAGTCCCGCGCCTTTGGCCAGGCTCGGCAACCCCCGCGCACCATACTCACCTACCTGCGTTTGGTTTAAATCCTTACCGCGCTTTAGTATTACTAGAAGGTAAAGCTTTAATACCAATGTTGCGAAGAGATATGTGCTATGCACATTCCAGATGGCTTCCTCGACCTACCGCTTTCAGCACTAACCTACGCCCTAGCAGCAGCATCCATAGGCTTAGCAGTCTACTTGTTAGAGAAGAAAGGTGTCAACGAATCCAGAATCCCTTTGCTGGGTGTGTTAGCGGCAGCCATCTTCGCAGCACAGATGCTCAACTGGCCCATACCAGGAGGCACATCAGCCCACTTCGTAGGCTCAGGCGTCGCAGCCATCCTCTTAGGTCCACTACAAGCTATACTCGTAATGACCTCCATCCTAGCTGTCCAGACCCTCGTTTTTGGGGATGGTGGGCTCACAGCACTCGGCGCCAACATACTCAACATGGGTGTAGTTGGGGTTATAGCAGCCTACCTAATTTATACCCTGTTAGCACGCAGAAGCAGAGTAGCCGCAGCATTTCTAGCTGGTTGGTTCGGCGCGGTTTCAGCAGCTTTAGCCTGCGGCTTAGAGATAGGTTCATCTTCGATCTTCGCCTACAATATCTGGGTTACGGTTCCGGTTATGTTCATTTGGCACGCACTTTTAGGCATAGTGGAGGGCTTCGTAACTTCAGCCACCGTAGCCTTCCTCCTAAAGAGTAGACCCGAGCTTTTGGTTGGCGAGGTGAAGATTAGTTGAAGAGGGCTTTCTTCATCGTTGCTGCTTTGATAATTCTTACGCCGCTATTCGCTTATGCTGCTGAGCTGGTTGGATACTCAGAGCCGCTTGAAAATATCGCGTCAAATCTGGGTGTGGAGGAAACCCCCTTCTACAAGGGTATCCTACCAGACTATACTATTGGAGGCTTAGACCCATATATCGGCACATTAATATCTGCAGTTATAGGCTCAGCCCTAGTCTTTCTGCTGGTCTACGGCGTTTCACATATCATGCGTAGGTGAGCGGTTGGTCAACCTCGTTAGAGTGGGCTTAGATGCTTTTAGAGATTTACTTGCGAATGAAGGTTACCAACACACTTTAGGCTTTATGCAGAAACTTGATCCGCGTATTAAGCTATTAGGGCTAGCAGCTTTGATTACGTTAACAATCTTTACGCATAGCGTCGTAGTTGAGGTTGCTGTTCTACTGACTTGCTACACCCTAACCTACATTTCTAAGATACCTCTCCGCAGACTGTTCTTTAGGAGCTTGGCCGTTACCTTACCGGCACTAGTAATAGCCTTGCCCAGAGCCATCCTCTCTTTAAGTCCGTTTTCAACTAATCCATTAAGTTTTCAACCGTTTTCAGATGACTTCGGTTATCTGCTATCCTTTATACTCCGCATAGCCGCAGCATCTACTACACTCATCCTTCTAATCTCGAGCACCGGCTTCTCCAAGATCCTAGCAAGCTTAAGGTGGTTCAAGGTGCCTAACGTGCTGCTATGGGTTATGGCTATGACACACCGCTATCTAATCCTCTTGGCGAGCGAGCTTTACCGACTAACGCTCGCAAGGGAAAGCAGAGTTCACAAAGATCTGAGCCTCCGCCGCGTCTGGAGAGAGGGTGGGAAGATACTGGGAGTCTTTCTAATAAAGAGTGTTGAAAGAGGCGAAAGAGTACAGATGGCAGCGCTATCAAGAAACGGCGAGGCAAACATGAAACTCTATTACCCCACGTTTAAAGTTGGTGCTGAGGAGTTGCTGTTCACACTACTTGTCGCAGCGCTCATCCTCTTCGGTTTGGTGATCAGCATTTGACGAACAAACTAGTAGTCAAGGCAGAGGACCTACACTATGTCTACCAAGACGGCACCGTTGGTGTGGAGTATGCAAACCTAACTATCTACGAAGGTGAATGTGCTGCAATAGTAGGGCCAAACGGCTCAGGAAAATCCACACTCCTACTGCTCATAGACGGGCTTCTCAAACCAACAAAAGGCAGAGTCTACGTCTTCGGCGAACTTATGGATGAAAGAAACGCCAAGAAGCTTAGAAGGCGCATAGGGCTCTTGATGCAGAACCCCGATGATATGCTCTTTAGCAGCACTGTGCAAGAAGACTTGGAATTCGGCTTAGCTCAGCTTGATGTACCTAAAGATGAAGCTGCAACACTAGTCGATAAAGTAGCTAAGAGGCTTGGGCTCGAAAGGCTACTCAATAAGCCGCCATATAGGCTTAGCGAAGGTGAAAAGCAACGTGCGGCATTAGCGTGCATACTAGTCACAGAACCAGACCTTTTGCTACTAGATGAACCGACTGCACAAGTCGACCTCAACTCTAAAAGAATAATTCTCCGCATCTTAAATGAGCTAAAAGCTGAGGGAAAGAGTGTTATCTTCACAACTCACGATCTGAATCTCGTACCCTACTTAGCCAGCAAGGTCATCCTTATGAATAGAAGCAAAAGAATCGCAGCAGAAGGAGGCGCAAGAACCATACTGAAGGATACTCAACTGCTTCAGGCCTGCGAACTGGAACCACCAGATATAACAAGGCTCTTCTTATATCTGGGCTTCAGAGAACCGCCTCTAACGGTCGAGGAAGGTGTTGAAGCATTAACTAAGCTCTTCACCTATAATAAGTTAAAGAGCGGATCAGAAGGCTTTTACTCAATCTAGTAGTAAATCATCTACAAAATAGGCGCTGAATCGACGCCAAAGGATAAAGTTGCACACCAAAGAAGACCGCAACAGCCTCTATAGCAGTGTCTCAAAGCCTTCAGAATGTGGTAAAAATGTGTGGCAGATGGAAGTTGGTTACTTTTACTAGGAACCGGTGTCGCTAGGCTAGCATCTTGTACTCCGTGTTCTTATCTTTAATATGAGAAGTATGGCGGTGATCGCCACAACTGAGCCCAGTAGGTATGCTGGTTTGTAGCTCCCAGTATAGTCTATTAAGACGCCGCAGAGGTAGGGTGAAGTTAGGAGACCGAAGCCGCAGAGCAAGGTCCAGAACCCGGTTATTGAGCCCGCGACGTTCCAGCTATACATATCTTTTACCAGCGCTGCGTAGAGCGGCCATATAGTACTGTAGCCTACTCCTACAATTACGCTCCAGGCGGCAATTTCTAGGAAAGACTTTGAAAAGAAGGCTGAACCGACTAATCCAGCGGCTAACGCAAGATTTGATATTACTATTGAACGCTTCCTTCCGATCTTATCTGAGATTATCGAGATGGACAAGGCGCTAAAGATGCCTGTGAAACCTATTATGCTGAAGATCGAAGTGGCTTCGGCTAGGTTCAGCCCGAGCTCTAGGTTTGCATAAGCTTTTGAGAAGGTCATCGGAACCATTATGGCGAATCCTCCGAGCGCATAAGATATGCCCCCCAGCCAGAACTTTATGTCCCTTAGCACGCCTCCGCATTCTCTCATCTGCACAGATACGGTCTTATGTGAAGCCGGGTTAGCTTCTGGCTCCTTGGCTACGGCGGTTAGAGGGAGCAGCCAGATCAGCGCTAAACCGCCTAAAAAGGCCCAGATGCCCCGCCAACCTAAATGGGGCAACATTAAAGGTGTTACCAAACCTAATGTAGAAAACCCTGAATTAACCCCTATCTGGAGAATGCCTAGCGACCAACCGCGTTTAGTTGGGTAGGCTTTCTGAACCCACACAACAAGTGGAACCCATCCCACAGAAGCGCCCACTCCGGCGACTGAGAAAAACAGTATACCCCAAAGCTGACTAGAAACCAAGCTCATAAGAGCTGTCCCGATACCAAATAAGGGTAGGAAAGCGAGCACGATTCTTTTAATGCCGATAGAATCGATCAGAAAACCGACGAATAGTGATGAGACGGTATATGTTGTCAAAAAAGTGGTATATATGAGAGCAGCTTGTGCGTTTGTAAGATTCAGATCACGCATCATCTCAGGTAACACCATACCGAACGTGTACCTAATGCCGTAAGCCATAAATGCGCCCGAGAAACAAGCCGCCAAAACTATGCCGCCGCTACTTAATCTCAACACTCAACCACTACCATTGCTACCAATTTAAGAGTTTGCTATACTCACCTCAAAGCTCAGATTGTGATCAGTTTAACGTAATCGATTTTGTCGCTTCTCTGGAAGATGCTCTTGAATTCAAGCATCCTACTCAATAGACCGTTTAGTATGAAGAGCTCTAAACACTTATCTACCTTAAACCTATTATGAACTTGGGTATGCACTATGTCGAGAAATCTATGCTTCGCCTCAGTAACAATATCTTCAGCCTCATGACCGTGTATGAGCAGAAGAACCCCGACGGTCCTTTCATCAAGCTCCACTTTGCGTGGGTTCTCTGAGGCTAGCAGCCTTATCGCAGCCCTCAGCGCTTCAGATCTTCCTGAAAAACCTACTTCACTCCGTATTCTGTCGAGCTCTGCTAACAAGTGATCGTTAATCGAAACGCTGATTACAGCCAACCCACAGATCATTATTAATACTCGTTTAAAAGCTTATAGTCAGATTATTAAGAAAGGCTTATAAAGTTAATAAAAGACAAAACTAATGATGAACCGATGGACCGCATCCCTAATCCTAATTCTGCTCGTAGCCGTAGGAGCAAGTGTTTCGGCTCTATTAGCCCCAAATTCGGAGCCACAAAACACCGGATCTCAAAAGATTAGGGTTGGTGTAACAATAAACCCGTATGCCGAGTTTGTTAGAAGAGTGGGTGGAGATAGGGTGGACGTTGCGGTTCTGGTGCCGCCTAACGCTGACCCACACACCTTTGATCTAACACCATCCGCTATCAGGGCTGTGAGCGGTGCTAGAATCTACTTTAAAGTCGGTGCTGGTCTTGAGTTTGAAGTCAACTGGTTAGATAAGTTGGCTGAGCTAAACCCAAATATGCTTATAGTTGACACAAGCGCTGAAATAGAGTTGATAGGCTCTCAGGGACATTCTGACCCGCACGTCTGGCTCTCACCAAGAAACGCCATTAAAATAGTCGACTCAATATACCAGGGGCTTGTGCAGATAGACCCAGACGGTGCGAAGATCTATAAGGAGAATCGAGACACATACGTAAACGACCTGCAGAAACTCGATTATGAGGTTAAGGAGATCCTCTCAGACCTCAGAACAAGGGTCTTCGTGGTCTATCACTCAGCTTGGGCATACTTTGCCAGAGACTACAACTTAAAACAGATCGCTCTAGAAGAAGAGGGCAAAGAACCGACGGTCGAGGAGATGGTTAAAGTAGTCGAAGCGGCCAAAGCAGCAGGCGTAAAAGCGGTCTTCGCCCAACCACAGTTTGACCCACGGCAGCTAGAAGTTATAACAAAGGAACTGGGCGTAGAGATTATCTTGGTTGACACACATTCCTTCACAGACTATGTTACACACATAAAGGGCTTCGCCCTATCCCTAAAGGAGGCGCTGAGCTAGATTGCCTAACCTAGCGGTGGAGATTGAGGAAGTTTCAGTCTACTTCAACTCAAAATGCGTGCTCGAAGGTATCAACCTTAAGGTTCTTGAAAACGACTTCCTTGGCATAATCGGGCCTAATGGAGGCGGTAAGACAACCTTACTCAAAGTTATAGCTGGGTTACTGAAGCCGACCAAAGGCTCCGTAAAGGTCTATGGGAAGCCTCCTCATAAATCTGAGAAGTTGATCGGCTACGTACCTCAGCTGAACCAACCAGACCTATCCTTCCCAGCTACGGTCTGGGATGTAGTCCTAACAGGTAGACTCAACCGAAGTAACTTAATTAAACCATATAGTGAAGCGGACAAAAGAGCCGCTTTGGAAGCACTAAAGGCTGTGGAGCTAGAAGGGCTGAAGGATGAACCCATAGGTAAACTTTCAGGCGGGCAGAGGCAGAGGGTCTTCATAGCAAGAGCCCTAGCAACAGAGCCGAAGCTCCTCTTACTAGATGAACCGACGCTAAGCGTTGACAGGAGGCTTGACACGAAATTCTGGGAATATCTTAACGAGCTTAAAAGCAGGATGACGATAATAGTCGTTACACACGACATATCCGCCCTTTCAAAATATGTGGATAAGATCGCTTGCTTAAACAAAAAACTCTACTACAACGAGTCGAAGCAGATAACACGGGAGATGTGGATGGAAGCCTACCAATGTCCAGTAGACATCATAGCACACGGTCTGCCACACAGAGTAGTTGAAGAACACTGATCTGATTTGCTTGAGGTCCTACAATACGAGTTCATCAGAAACGCTGTCTTCACAGCTCTCATAGCAAGCGTAGCATGCGGCATAATCGGCGTATATGTTGTCGTCAATAGAATCGTCTTTTTAAGCGACGGGATCTCGCACGCAGCATTTGGAGGAATAGGTTTAGGATACTTTCTAGGCTTAAATCCGATATACGCTGCGATCACTTTCGCAGTAGCGGTAGCGGTAGGGGTTGGTGCTACGTCAAAGAAACTTGGGGCGCGAGAAGACACCGTGATAGGTGTAATCTGGGCGTTAGGTATGGCGGTTGGTATAATCTTCGTAAAACTTACACCAGGTTATGTGCCAGACCTGTTCTCCTACCTATTCGGTAACATCCTCACGGTGCCCAGATCCGACTTAATCGTGATGCTGGTTTTAGACCTTATCCTCGTCTTAACGGTCGCACTACTTTTCAAGGAGCTTCTTGCCATTTCATTCGACAGAGAATTCGCTCAAACGCTCAGACTACCGGTTAATCTGATCTATTACATCTTATTGACACTCGTAGCTCTCACTGTGGTTATGCTGATTAGAGTTGTTGGTGTAATACTAGTTATGGCGCTGCTTACAATACCGGCTGCTGTAAGCGAAATCTTCACGAAAAGGCTCGTACATATGATGTTTGGGGCAGCAGCCTTAAGTCTACTCTTCACACTACTCGGCCTCTGGTTATCATATCTAACAAATCTACCTTCAGGCGCAACCATAGTCCTTCTAGCATCAGCGGTCTACTTCTCAACCCTACTATACAACAGATGTGCGAAGCGAAAGTAGCTGAGCCGAGCAGCCTCTATCTCACACAAACCAAACACATCAGCAAACCAGCCGCCCTAAGAACGGAAAAAGATTAAAGGCACGCATCTATCTGCTAAATATCGGGCTCGTGGCGCAGATCACTGTCTAGGTGAGTGAAGTATGGATAGCGCGGCAGCCTCCTAACCGAGAGAAGAGAGCTGTAGGTCGTGGGTTCAAATCCCACCGAGCCCGCCAATAAATGAAAATATTAAGCGAATCTTCTAACCACCTCTGCTATGTCCACAAATTAAGCCTACCAGCGTATAAGGATATAAGTTGCCGACAAGGCTTTGGCATAGTTGGATAAAGGGTTAGAGGTGGATGGATTCTGAAAGCCTTACTGTTCGCCATGCCTGACGTAATTTATGGATTCGATCTATTCATAAAAGCTCCAAACCTCGGACTTACATCAATAGCCGCCAACACGGAGGAGGCTGAAGTGAAGGTTGCAGATCTTGTGTTGGTGAAGGATTCTGCGAGGTATGTAAAAGACACGGTAAGGCTTCATAGACCCGACATCGTCGGCTTTTCGTGTATGACATTTCAATACCCTACCGCCGTAAGATTAGCTAAAGTTGTTAAGGAGGTGGATAAAAGTATAAAGGTCGTCTTCGGAGGCTATCATCCTACTTTAACTTATCAAGAACCGCAGCCGGATTGTATCGATTTTATCGTTAGGGGTGAAGGTGAGCAGACATTCCATGAACTCATCCTTGCGCTTAAGGGTAAGATGGAGATCGGAGATGTAAAGGGATTAAGCTTTAGGGCGGGTAGTGGAGAATTTAAGCATAATGAAGCAAGGTCCCTCTTAGACCTCGATACGCTAAGGATTCCGGCCAGAGATGCGAGACTACTAAAGGGGTTCCACGCTTGCGGCAAACCTCTTGATGTAGTAGAGACATCAAGGGGCTGCACCATAGGCTGTAAGTACTGCTGCATCCAGAGCATGTATGGTAGGAGCTTTAGAACCTATCGGATAGAGAGAGTGTTAGAAGATATATATGATGTAGCAAGGCGTGGAGCGAAGAGCATATTATTTGTTGATGATAACATAAACCTTGATAACAGGAGATTTCGAAGAATATGTGAAGCAATCATAGATTACGGTCTCAACCACCTACACTACTACATTCAAGCAAGCGTCTATGGATTGAGTGATCCTGATATCATTCAGATTATGAGAAAGGCCGGGTTTAAAGTAGTGTTTTTAGGAATAGAGTCTATGATTCCTGTCAATTTAAGCTTCCTATCGCCAAAAAAGTCAGACCTCTATACATCTGATACCACATATAAGGTTGTGAAGAAGCTGAGGGAAGAAGGTATCATTGTATTGGGTGGCTTCATGCTTGCAAACCCGGAGGACAGCGCAGTAGAGTTTTGGCACCACCTTGAACAAGCTAGAAGACTAAAAGTAGATCTACCCATCTTCTTCATATCCACACCCTATCCTGGAACCGAGCTTAGGGAAGAAATTAAGAAGCTAGAACTGCTTACGAACCCGAATGATTACTCAAGATACACTTGCTTTGAAGCGAACCTTAAGACGAAGAACCTATCATCAGAGGATATAGATGATTTAGAGTGGAGGCTGTATCACGAATGGTATAAGACGCTGGGCTGGTTCCTTTGGAATAACCTCAAGAAGCATTACCCCATTTATACCATCAAAACGATTCTGAGGACCTATCCCAAGCAGTTAATGAACAGTCTACGTTTAGGCGCTAGGTTTAAACCATACTCTGTTATAAGAAAGTAAGAAAACTCAAACATACAATCACAACAACAGCACACCAATTCAAGAGTAAAAGATCTCTGTAGCGGAAATAGTTGTGGGAAACGGTTTCAAAACTGTGATTATATCATAAAATTTCAGCCCGAAACCTTGATATATTTATGTTGAATGTCTGCTTCGGGTTGGAGCCTTTAGTTCACTTTGTGGTACCTTTTGTCGCCTTGGTGCTCTTGGGTGTGGATGTAAGGAGGGCTTTTCTCCTCTCTCTCCTCGCCTTAACTCCTGATTTGGATGCTTTATTTCTTGTGCATAGATCCTTTACGCATTCTCTCATCGCACTCTTGGCTGTTTCAACACCCATCTTTTTTGTGATCTACAAGTTTAAGCCGAAGGTTCTGAAGTATGGGTTTATGGGGTTCTTTTCTGTTGCTTCGCATATCGCCCTAGATCTCCCGGCGGGCTACACGCCGCTGTTGTGGCCCCTTTACAACAACTCTGTGTGGTTTCAGGCTGAGCTATCTGCGCACATAGGGAGCGCACTAAACCTCGCCTTAGATCTCCATATATTAACCGAACCGATAGTGTTTGAGGTCGCTAGAAGCCTTGATGCCCCTCTTTTCACAGGCAGTGGTTTAGTGGCATCTTTCGTTATACTTGTCCCTGTTCTTGCTAGGGTGCTCGATAGGGGGGTTAGACGTGCTCAGCGTTAGACATGTTACTAATGGTGTTTTGTGCCGAGCCTTTTATGTATCTGCTGTAGAGGTATAGTTGATAGCTTCCCATGCTTATCCAGCCTACTACCCCTTGGCTTTCGGTTTTGAAGAATGTGAACAAGCCTTGTTTTCCAACCTCTTTGATGAGCGGTTCTGCATCAATATGATAGTAGACGAAGTATAGCAGCGCCCAACGCTTATCCGGATACTTGATTGTGATAACAAATACCGCCATCTTCTTATTTAACCCGAACTCGATGCTTAATGTTCCTCTTAACCCACTTCTTAGGATCTTTAGGAGTCCATTCAACTTATCTTCACTATCCACTGTGACAACGAATCCAAGGCGGTTCTGAACATGCGCTAATGAGACTTGCTTAGAGCGTATCACCAGAACGTCGTAACCTTCTTTTTCAAGTTCCTCTTTAATAGCGGCTATATCACTATGCAGCTTTGGCCATATTTCGCTAAGCATAACTGTTAGTTCATCCTCTTTGATTCTTTGCTCCATGACCACATACTCCCGAATCCATCACATATAAGCTATCTGTCGGTTAAGCCTAGATGTTACTAGTTGGGCTGGTTAGGCCGTGTGCATCAAGGTTAAGCGAGTAACTTTTGGCTTTCTGTCTCTATGTATAGATTAGTGCAGCGGCAATCTAACTTACTCAAAGGCTTAATGGTGCGCTTGAGAGGAAGGTTTAATTTGCTGTTATCAAATTGCAGTGAGTAGGGTGAGAGTTTGGCTGCGGACTTTAGAGATCTTTTGGAGGTGGGCGATGATGTTACTACCTGGCTTATACTTAAGGCTCTGAAGATAGCTATGGAGCGCGGGCTTGATATCGGTGAGCTAGAGTTCGAGGAGTTTCAGAAGCTGCTTGACGAAGCCTTGGCTGAGTTTCAGAAGAAGTATAGTCGCCCTCTTCTTAAAGCTTTATCAGAGGAGGTTAGAGAGATGCTTAGAGGCAAGGAGTTTCTCAGAACAGCGGTGCAGAATATACGCAGGGAGTTGAGGGGTCTTACATATATTGGTTGATGTGAAAATGATTTTTAGAAGAATCCTTTTCACCACGATTTATCATGTGAGAGCGGAAAAAAGATAGTGGGGTATTTTGCGTGTCCCTGTGTTTGCTTATACGCTTAAGTATACTCCTGTAAGCTTTCTGATCCTTAGTAGAGCGTATACTCCAGCTATTATGAGTATAGCGCCTATGACTATCAGAGCGGCCATTATAGGTTGGCTGAACTCGAAGTAGGGGGCTGGAGGCATAGTTAGGGCTACCAATCCGAGGGAGGTCCAGAGCCATAGCGTCTGAACTGCCCTCTCACCTACCTGCTTTAGATCTCCTGCGCGGTTAACTCTGAGCTGACCTACAAGAATGAGTATTATCAGTATTATGGCGTAGATTGAGAAGAGCGTTTGCGCCTTTGGTGATGAAAGTAGGGAAAGAACTAGTATAATTATCGCCAGCACTAAGGCTATCATGTTCAGCTTTGTGAAGAAGGAACGGGCGGTATTGGTTTCAACACTCATATCTTCTCACCTTTAGAAGCCCTTCTCGGTTTCAACCCACTTGCCGATGCCGTATTTGATGCCCAGCTTTACACAAGCAGCCATGAGAAGTATGAAGAGTATAAGGGATACACAGAACCCTACTACAACACCTGGTACTGTCGGATAGATTTGGGGGATCCACCACGCAAGAAAGCCTCCGACGATTATGGCAACAACCGCTGGCCAGTTTACTAGGTGATATGCCGTTCCAGGCCCCCATTCATATCTTTTCTCGACAGCCTTTACGCCTAGTAGGAACGGCTTTACAATATAGAAGTCTGCTATCATCACTGCAGCCATCGGTGGTATCCATGTGCCGAGAAACGAGCCTAGTAGGAGTAACGCATTTAAGCTAACGCCAAATCCTAAGGCGATCAGAGCAGCTACCACCGTGCCTATTATACCCATGATGGCCACCCAGTAGACCCTTTTGATTGGTATAGCGTTGCACCACGCCAGAGAGGCGCTATAGAGGTTGTTATCGTTTGTACTCCACTGCCCCACCACTCCTGTCAATAGTACTGCCCAAACCATACCCAAACTTACCATCGCTGCTGCAAGGTTTACGCCGGGTGCGAGGAGCTGCAGAAAGCCGCCGGCAGCCATAATTATAGGCATAAACACCACTACGTGGATAAACCAAGCCAAGGGTCCGTCGTGGGGTTTTCTTGAATATCTTGTTATATCTGGTGCGATGGTGGCGCCAACAATGTATACCCCCACTGTAAATGTTATGCCTACACCTATATCCATTGGGGTTGGCGGCTTAGCAGCCATTAAAGCGCCCCAGCCTCCATTCATGTCGATAGCGGCAGCCAGTGCCATGGGTATTATTACGAACCAAGCTGGTACTACCAAGTAGCTGAAGGCCGCTAAGGCTCGATATCCTATGATGGCTGTGGTCATCATCAGTAAGCCGCCCCAAATGGATGCTACCTCCACCCTCATGAACGGTATATCTGGGAACACACCTTGCATTATCACGCCGAAGAGCCAAGTCTCGTAGGCGAACCATATCGTCGCGCTTATCCCAGATACTATTAGGCCTGCTATCATGGCGACCCCCCTCCCCATCGAATGCCTGAAGATCACGTATGTGCTCGCCCTTGTACGGCTGCCTATGTAGCCTGTAAGATAAGCGATGATGCCGAGAATTATGCAGCCTATCACCACGCTCACTACTAGCGTGGCAGCGTCATACCAAGATGCGAGGGCTGCGCCTGCGAATACTGCCGCCCAAACCGCAAGCACTCCCATGAAGATCATGAGTTGATTTAAGAAAGTTCTAGTTTCCGGCTCAGGAACCTTTGTTAATGCATAATCTCCGAAATAATCCTTAGCTTCTGTCATCTCAAGCCCTACATGTCGAGAAAATTGATTTATAAATCTTTCGTCGTCGCCAAAAAATGTGAAGAACATAAGATCTTTCGCCTTAAACTATTGTTCTAACACCTACTTGACGAAAGGTGCTTATTTCTGAAGCTTCGGTTTCAGCAACTCTTATTAAGGGGCTAGAAACATCATATGGCTAGAATTGAAGGTTTTCGTAATCCTACCGATTTTAAAGCATCAAGTATACGAAGAGATCACTCTTAAGGAACTCGCACAAGTGGCTTCTAAAGACACAGAAATCCACGTGGAAAGTCTCGAGGAGGGACCAGCCAGCATAGAGTCTGTTTACGATGAGGTCATCGCAGCACCGTCAATCGTTAAGCTGGTGCGAAGAGCAGAGGACGAAGGCTACGACGCGGTCATAATAGACTGTATGGGTGATCCAGGATTAGACGCTGCCCGGGAGATAGCCGAGATCCCAGTCCTGGGTCCGTGCCAAGCTTCCATAGCCTTGGCTTCGCTTCTAGCTTCACGCTTCTCCATCATAACCGTTTTGAAAAACGTTATCCCCATTTTCCGTGACTTGGCTAAAAAGTATGGGGCAGCAGATAAGGTAGTCTCTGTTCGATCTATTGAGGTCCCAGTTCTGGATCTTGAGAAGAAGTGGAACGAGGTTAAAGCAGCCCTAGAAACTCAAGGAAGGGCAGCCGTAGAGGAGGAGAAAGCCGAAGCCATAATTCTAGGCTGCACCGGAATGATTGGCATGGCAAGAGATCTTCAGAAGGCTTTAGGAGTGCCTGTAATAGATCCAGCGCCAGCGGCGTTGATGATGGCCGAAGCCCTAGTACGCCTCAACCTTTCTCACAGCAAACTAAAGTATCCACCCCCTCCTGCGAAGAATAGGTCAGCAACTCCTTGATAAGTTCAAGAAGTTTCCTAAACACTTTTATATAACTGACGATCACAAAAACGGTAGGTGTTTAGTATGAGAAAACTTAACCTGCAAGATTTAAGAGATGTAGCGATCGGCGCAACCTTTCTAGGCTCCGGCGGAGGCGGCTCGCCTGAAAACGGGCTTAAACTTGTTGAGGAAATGGGTAAAGTAACTAACGAGATAACCCTGGTTAGCCCAGATGAAATTTCAGATAACGAATACGTAGCTATGGTTGCTGGAATGGGGAGCCCCGTAGCCCTAAAAGAAAAAGGGTTCGGACCTGAAGCTGTGTATGCCTTTGACGGCCTTCAAAAACTCTATGGTTGGCTCGGACTAGAGTTCAAGTATATTATGCCGGGTGAAACAGGGGGCTTCAACACGATAGTACCCATATATGTTGCCGCTATTAGAAAGTTAACTGTAGTTGATGCTGATGGCACAGGCGGTAGGGCTGTTCCAGACCTTGAAACAAGCTTATACTATCTTTACGGGATCCCTACCTCTCCCTTCGTCTTAGCTGATAGAGCGGGGAATATGGTTATGGGTTGGACCAAGAACCCGCTAGACGCTCCTATGTGTGAAAACGTGGCTAGGCATGTTGTAGTATCTTTCGGCATGTTGGCTGGGCTTGGAACATGGGTCGCTACTGGCCACCAAATTAAAAACTGCTTGGAACCTAACGTTATAGCCAAGTCAGAAATGGTAGGCAAAATTTTAAGAGAGGCAAAGAAGGAGGGTAAAGAGCCGGCTGCAGAGCTCGTCAAGGCTCTTAATGGCTACGAGCTCATAAAAGGGAAGATAGAAAAAATAGAGACAAAAACGGTAGCTGGCTTCGACTTCGGAAGAACGGTAATAAAAGGGACCGGCGCATATAGGGGGAAAGAGCTCTCCATCGACTTTAAGAACGAAAATATGATAGCTTGGAAGGGTGCGGGTGAGCCTGCCGCCATGGTTCCCGACCTAATATGCTTGCTGAGCGTTAATGGAGAGCCCCTCACTAACGCAGACACAAAGCAGGGTATGGAAATAAGCGTTATAGCCCTACCAGCCTCCGAAAGATGGAGGAAGCATCCTAAAGCCTTCGAGGTCTGGAAACCTATCTTAGAGAAAATGGGTTACACAGGAAGCTATAGGCGTGTAGAGGAACTGGTGAAGTAGCCCTTTTGAGCTTGGAAAGAGCAGCAAAAACCGTTGTAGAGAGCTGCCTTAATATCAACCCTCAAGAAACCTTCCTTGTAATCACGGATACTGAAAAAGAGGAGATCGGTAGAGCTCTCTTTAACGCTGGCTTAAGGAGAGGCTGCGAAGCTCTTCTTGTTGTGATGAAGCCTAGGAGTAGGCACGGCGAAGAGCCTCCCAAAGCGATTGCTGATATGTGGCTCCAAGCCGATGTTTTTGTGGCTCCGACGAAGTTTAGTTTAACTCATACCCAAGCTAGGAAGAATGCAACGGCGAAGGGTGCAAGAGGCGCTACTATGCCTGGGATAACTTCAGAGATCTTCACGGAAACCATGGGAATAGATTATACATTGGTTAAGGAAAACTGCGAAAAAATGAGGAAGGCTCTTGAAGGCGCAAAAGCGGTAGAAGTTACCTCACCTATTGGTACTAAACTTACTCTCTCTATCCAAGGTAGGAAGATTCTAGTAGATAATGGGATTCTCCACGACAGGGGTGCTTTTGGAAATCTACCAGCCGGCGAGGTCTTCGTAGCGCCAGTTGAGGGTACAGCTGAGGGTGTAATAGTCTGCGACGGCTCTATAGCGGGTGTCGGGGTCTTAAAAAACCCAGTGAAGATCGAAGTTAAAGAAGGCTACGCTACCAACATATTAGGGGAGGCTGAAGCCGAGCAGCTCAAAAGAGCTCTAGAATCAGCCCCACCGCAATACAAGAAGGAAGCTTACAATATCGCTGAGTTTGGAGTAGGCTGCAATTACGGAGCCAAAATCGTTGGGAATGTTCTAGAAGACGAGAAGGTTTACGGGACGATCCACATAGCACTGGGCGATAACAGCACCATTGGTGGTAAAACTATAGCTGGCATACATCTAGACTGTGTATTAACCAAGCCAACCTTAAGGGTCGACGGCAAAGCGGTAGTTGTAGACGGAAAGTGGCAGATTTAACATTCGGCTAGCCTCATTCACACCCTATCAGACAGTAACAAGGCTTGGAAACACTATACGTAGACGTAGAAAGCTAGACTTTATGATCGAAGAGAACCTCTCTCACTTTCTCTTTCACTTATAGAGGGGACTAGAAATCTTTTTTAAAATGGTGCGTATAGAGTAGGTATATGCGTATTAGTAAGAGTGGTGCTATCGGCCTAGCCGTAACGGCTGTCGGTGTTGCGCTGCTTCTCTTTACATTCTATAACGCCTACCTAATATTCTCCGAATATCAAAGACTCACCTTGTCTTCAGACTTCCTAGCTTCGGTAAACGAAATCTTAGTAGCGGCGATACGAGCGATGTTCTTAGCAGTAATGGCTTGGGTCGGCTCTATCCTACTACTCAGAGGGGTTGACTTCCTAAAGGTAGATCGAGGGGTTGGCGTAGTAACTTTTAAAGTTGAGAAGGGCGTAGGAATAGCAACGATGGAGCAGCAAGAGAAGAAGAGCGAATAAATCTTCGCACTAAGGTTACCCGGGTGTGGCTGAAGTGGAGCCGCCATTTGCGTCTAAGGGATTTAGGCTTCTAAGCATAGGGTTGAGCATCACACTACTCCTAACACTCATAACTATAGCCTACTCAGCATACGAAGACCTAGCATATGTATTCGAGGGTTTCGCAGTAGGTGAAGGTATGCCACAGCTTAGCGTAAACGGCACACACCTAACAATCTCGAACCTCAAACTCGCCAACCGAGGCATATACCCTTTGAGCATAGCGTTAAGAGGTGAGGTGATGCTTGGAAACGTGGACCTCGGTTCAGCGAGCACAGGCGAAATAATCATCCTCCCGAAGATGCAGAAGCAGATAGACCTAACTCTGCCCATAAATTTGACAAGAGCCTACACCAACTACACTCTCTTAAAGATGATCTTATTCAACAAGACGGTTGCTACGTTTAAGATAAAAGTAGATTTTGGGCTTCAACCTTTTGTAGCTGCTTCGTTTGAGGGTGGCTTTAACAGTAGGGTAGGTGCAGCGCTAGACAGTTTAACTTTTAGGCTACGAAGTGTAGAGCCGCTAAACGAAACACACGTTAAGGCTGATGTGGAGATGGAGTTTACTAACAGATCACCTCTAGCGGTCAACGGTTTACTGCATGCTTCGCTACCCTCGGCAAGGCAAAGAAATCTGCGGTATGTCGCAGCACCAATTGACATTTTAGCCCAACCATCCCAACACTACATAGGTCAGCTTACTTTCACACTACCTAAAGAGGAGCTGAAGAGCGGAGCTTGGTATGCGCTTGAGCTAAGATTTGAAACCCTTGGCTACGCGTATGAATGGAGGTCAACGTTTAGGGTGTAGTCGGGGTTGGAGGTTCCTAAGAAGCAGAATAGGGCGCTGGTGTTTGCTGGGCGAGCTTTTCAAGCAGCCATATTTGTGGCTATCAACTATGTAATCTTCTTCATCGCGCCGAGCCTATTCTTCTCAAGCACCGGTCTTCTGACGGCCGAGATCGAAGCTGCGATTTCAAGCTACTTTCTGATAATAGCATCCTTGACTGTTCTCCATCTACTCCTTAAAGATCACATCATAGGGTTAGCGTCCTCTGTAGGCTTAGGAATAGTTGAATCGATTTACATCTATGTGATAACCGATGGCGGCGTGCTAACGATCTCATATGGCGGCTTCGCACTAACCTTGGAGTTTAAGCCACTCCTCTATCTCATGATGGCTATACCACTAGTAAATACGGTGAAGCAGATCATCGATTACGTAGGTAGATCTGCTGCTCAGCCTGTGGGGATGGTGGAAGTAGAAGGATAATATGATCGTAGCCACGCTAAGAACACGACATTCAGATAGGAGGATGCATAACGATAAGACCCGCCTTCAACGCCACATCCATGTATTTGCTCGGTCTTTCTATAAGCGCTCTAACTTCACGCTCAAGTTCATCTCTGGACATCTTTCTCCTCGCATACCCGAGTTCCATAGCCTTTTCCGCAACTGCCATAGCTTCCTTTACATAGAGCTCTGTCTCTGTCATGCTCCCTATTATTCTCTCCTCGTGGACGCCTGTCTCCTCACTATATTTTGCTATCGCGTGTGCAGCCGCCACAAACATTTCATCCGTCATCTTCCTAGCTCTAACGGTTAGAACGCCTCTGAACACAGCAGGGAAGCCTATACTATTATTTATTTGATTTGGGAAGTCGCTTCTGCCTGTGGCGACTATCCTCGCACCACCTTCTTTAGCTTCCCAAGGCCAGATCTCTGGGACAGGATTCGCCGCTGCAAATACTATGGCATCTTTATTCATCTCCTTAAGCCACTCTTTTTTGATAACCCCTGGTCCTGGTCTTGAAGCGGCTATGACCACATCTGCGCCCCTTAAACTCTCTGGAATATCGCCTTTTACACCTTCTGCATTTGACTCTAAAGCTATTTGGTATTTCCAAGGATTCTCTTTCCGTAGAGACTCTGTATCATCTCTTTCGCGATAAATTATGCCTTTGGAATCTACGGCAACGATGTTCTTGGGGTTTGCGCCAGCGACTTTAAGGTATCTGTAGGTGGCTATATTAGCTGCGCCGGAGCCGATAAGAGATATTTTCACCTGATCTATCTTCTTGCCAACAATTTTTAGAGCATTTATTAGAGCGGCTATTATGACTAAAGCGGTTCCTTGCTGGTCGTCGTGCCAAACGGGTATATCTAAGATCTGCTGAAGCTTCTCAAGAATATAGAAGCATTTTGGGGATTCGATATCCTCTAGATTAACAGCTCCACAACTGGCTTCAAGCGCCTTGACGATATACATGAACTTATCCGGGTCTCTCTCTTTAATAACCAGGGGGAATGCGTCCACGCCGCCGAGGTATTTGAATAATAATGCTTTGCCCTCCATAACAGGCAGACTTGCTGCTGCTCCTATATTACCTAAGCCTAGAACTCTTGTCCCGTCGCTAATCACCGCCGCTGCGTTCCACCGCCAAGTGTAATCGTATGTGAGATCCTCCCCACCGCTTTGGATTTTACGGCAGGGTTCAGCTACACCTGGCGTATACCAGATTGCAAAGTAGTCGATATTTGTGACGGGGCATTTGGGAACGATCTCCACTTTTCCACCATAAAATCTATGGAGCTTTTCAGAAATGGCAAACCAGTCCTTCTTTACTTGGGACATAGGCAAACTCAACGAGTGAGTGTATAACGTGCCTAATAAGGTTAACTACGTAATCCGAGCAAGAGTATGTGAACCTACCTCTTATTTGGCATAGTTTCGTGAGCACATTGGCAGCGACGCAGCTTACCCTGAATGCGGTTCTTCCTCTAATTAAGGTTTTAAGAGCAAAGCTATAAGGCCAACGTAAAAGCATGACAATGTCAGTTAAAGGTTATTTTGAACAGCATCAGTTTGAAAATTCTCCAAAGAGTGTATTACCCTAGGTGTTAAGCGCCGCCCAACATTAGCCTACGATCAGCTACAATAAGTTTAAGGTAAAACACAAGGTCGTACTATGCTTTTTTTAAAAAGTTTCAGATTAATCGACTATATCGTCTTTTTTAAACTTTAAATATCACTTATTTTATTACTTGGGGTATGGTGGTTGATGTGTCTTCTAGGCGTGGTGTTTCTAGGAGGGGCTTCTTGACGGTTGCTGTCTCAGCTATTGTTGCTGGTGTTGTGGCTGGTGTTGGTGCGTACTATGCTGGCACATTGGCCGCTCCTGTGAAGGAAGTAGTTAAAGAGGTTACGAAAACAGTAACATCAACAACAACCCTAGCACCAGGAGCACCATACACAACAACCGTAACCATAACACCACCACCAACCACAATAACAAAAACAGTAACAACAACAGTAACCACAACACCCACCGCCACATTACCACCCAAAGAAAAAGTGAAAATCGGGTGCTCCTTGCCACTATCCGGTATTTTTGCTGCTGGGTGTACTATAGAGATTCCTCCAGCTATTCAGATGATAGTTGATGATTACAACGCTAAAGGGGGTCTTTACCTACCGGAGTACGGCAGACGTGTGCCTGTCGAACTGATAATGTATGACTGTAAAAGCGACGTTGAAACTTTGATGAGACAATACGAGAAGCTAATCATAGAAGACAAAGCCGACTACATAATTGGCACTTGGGGCACATCATTGAATTTCGCAATCGTCCCACTAGCAGAAAAATACCGTCATCCACTAATTATCTTCGCCGGACAGAGTCAACAGCTAGCTTCGGCAGTGAAAGCTGGTGATCTTAAATGGATATTTCTTGTACTTCCACAATCACATGTCTTGGGAAAACACGTGGCAGACTATCTTGTGTACATGGGTGCCAAGAATATTGGAATAATTTACATAAATGATCTACATGGAATTGAAAACGCTGGAGCAATATACAGCGCGCTGTACGCTAAGGGAATCATGCCAGTGATATATGAAAGCTATCCATTAGGGGTCATGGACCTATCACCCTTAATAAAGAAACTTAAAGACGCAAATGTCGACGCTCTTGTTGCGTGTTCCTATCCAGACGACCACATCCTGCTTATACGACAAAGCATCGCATTAGACTTCAGTCCTAAAATCTGGATCGACGGTCCGGGCTCTATACTACCACCGCTAACAGTGGACCTCTTTGGTCCCGAAGTCATGAAGGGGATCTCACATTACCACGGTGCGCGATGCTTTAGGGACTCTCCGAAGTTTATGGAGTTCCGTGAGAGATGGTATAAGTATTCAGGAGTATATCCGCCTAACGGTGAAATGAGACAATACGCCGCATATGAAATGCTATTCCAAGCGATAGAGAAATACGGTCTTGATAAGGAAAAAGTAAGAGACGCCTTAGCAAAAGAGACGTTTGAGACCTTCATGGGTAAAGCAAAGTTTCTAGCTGGAGATTACCTTGACGTAGAAGGGCAAGGCTTCATCGGCCAGTGGCAAGGCGATGTGATTGACGAAGTCGTTTGGCCGCTTGAAGTTGCTTCAGCGAAACCCATAGTTAAACCTCCGTGGCCTAAGTAAGAGTTTCATTAACTCCAAATATTAGACACACCCTCCCCTTATTTTTATTTATCTTCTATTCCTAAGTTCCCTTTCTGAAAAATTAGACCAACAAACGCTTGCTAATTTCGCTAGCTTAAATTTTTGGATTAGACAAATCGAAAAGGTAATATACAGAGGCCAAAAGAGCATTAAACGATCTGCTTTGCCGTTTAAAGTAAGAGCCCTGTTGGTCGCTTTTCTTGGAGATGAAGAGAAGTACCCTTGCCAGTTTGGTCATAAAGTTGGCGATGAGGTAATTCTTGATGGAGAAAAAATCATTGGAAAAATCTGTCCGGATGTGTTACCAGAGCTAATACCGAAGATGATGGCGCTTCGATACGCTGGACCAAGATATAAAGAACCTCTATATTACGCTCCTTTCTGGTATGCAGGCGTTAGTAAAAGAGATCCTTCTATGAAGAAATACGATGGAATTGGTTTTAAACCGATAAAGGAACCTATTGTTGAGCCGCCCTACCATATGGGAACCCTCCTTCCTCCGAAAGCCTTCGAATATCCCTATCCAACCGAAAGAGTTGTACTTAAAGATGTAACAGTAAAGTGTCCAGACACAAGGACTGTTGCACTTTTTAAGCTTGAAGCATTTGACTTGAGTGATACAGGATATGATACTCCATATTTTAGGAGGCAGATGGTGATACTACATAAAATATCTCAAAAGCCAGGACTCGAAGTAGATAAGCTGTTAGATGAATTTACTACCTTTGAGAAAGAAGATATTCATCCGCCGCTGACCCCCATTGTACTTGGAACATTATTGGAGGAGCTCGAGTTGGTAGGCTATTTGGAAATTCGAGATCGAAAAGCTCACATAACTCCAAAAGGGGAGAGAAAATTAAATGATTTCAAATTAACATTATCTGAAGATGAAAAAATTGCTCTCTTTAGCCCAGCATCCAAGCCCTAGAAAGGCTCTTATTTTCTAGAAGTGACAGAATTTATCATATGCCAGCTACATATTGTTGTAGTTTTCCGTCACAGAAAGTAGATTACCAGCAACGGCAAAGCGAAACCGCCATTTAACCATATGTCTTTATTTCAATAGGTGCCTCTGCTGCTTTGTATACGATTTTGCCACCAAGTAGCGTCATTAAGCATTTTAGATTCTTTATTTCGTCTGCTGGAATTGTGTATATATCCCTATCCCAAACAGCGATGTCGGCATATTTACCCGCTTCGATAGAGCCTAACTTTCTTTCCATGAACATCAGGTAAGCATTCCATATAGTGTACGACCTTAAGGCGGAACGAACGTCTATGGACTGCTTACAACCAAACACGTTCTTGCCATATTTAGCGAGTAAACTTTGCCTAGTTACAGACGCCCAAATACCAATTCTAGGAGGAAAGGGGTTTACTGGGTAATCAGAGCCTGATCCCCAAATTATTCCTTTTTCCAAGTAAGTTTTTAATGGACAATATTTTTGGGACCTTTCAGGGCCATAATAGCTAGCACTATAGTCACCTAGCCACCACATAAGAATGGGTTGGGCATAGACATATCCAGCGTCAAAGCTCTTCTGCAATCCAGCCATCCATTCAAAAGCTCGTTCAGTAGGTATGTCAGCATGTATGATGCCGTGACGCAAACCCTTGATGGGTTTTTCCCATAGAGCCTCAATAAAAGATTCCAGAACCCAGTCTATAGCTCTATCGCCTACCGCATGCACCTCAATATGTATTCCAGCGCTGTGATACATCTTCACTAAGCGGCGAAAAACTTCAGGATCGATCACGGGGGATCCATAATTTCCCACATCTTTCTCATAGAAGTTTTTGTTCCACTCCTCATAAACCCATGCTGTACCTGGCACGCCATCCAGAAACATCTTAACACCACCCGAAATAAGCATATCTGCAATGTTGGCTTCGTTTTTGGATGAGAGGAGCTGCAGCCTATTGATAAGATCCTGGGCTTCTTTCTCGTTTTGCCCGGAAAGCCAAAGAACAAAAACCCTTACTGAAAGATCGCCTTGTTCAAGCAACTTTTTATAGCGATTCCATTTAACAACGTCTGCATTTCCAGTCGCTTCCAGAAACCCTATGCCAGGGTCAATTAATGCGGTGACACCTTCTTGGTTTAATTGCTTACACATATGTCTGAGCCCGTTGATCTCTTGCTCCTCCGTGAATGGGGGTATTAAACTTCTGACCAAATCCATCGCCTTTTCTCTAAGCAGTCCTGTGGGGGTGCCATCAGAGCTTCTGTCGATAATCCCCCCTTGTGGATTCTGAGTGTCTTTGGTTATGTTAGCTAATTTGAGTGCGTAGCTATTAGCTACACCAAAGTGAAGCGATGAATGCATAAGCCATATCGGGTTATTAGGTGAAACAGGGTCTAGATCTGACGCATAAATATACCTTTTTTCCGCCAGTTTCTCTTCATCCCATCCCATGCCTAGTACCCATTCCCCAGGACCCAAAAGCCGAGTCTGCTTGCGGATCACTTCTACAATTTCTGCTATACTCTTAACGTTGGGATATCTTAGATCTAAGATGTAAAGCGAATCTGCACCAGGAAAGTGATTATGGGAATCTATGAGCCCAGGGGTTGCCGTAAGCCCTTTTAAATCTATTACCTGAGTTTTGCGCCCAATAAACCTTCTTACAGCATCGCTTGAACCGGCTTCAACAATCTTACCGTTCTTAATGGCTACCGCTTCTACAATTGAATTAAATTGATCCATCGTGATGATTTTACCGTTAATTAAAACAATATCAGCTTCAAGATTTCTCTCATGTTCTTCAAAAGTATTTTTAGACATCGTCCCACCTTAAGATTATGCTAAAGACTTACTACCACTTTTATCCTTTACCCCTGTGACTGAGAGAGTAGCGGATGATTTCTGCTCCTCTATTTTATCCTATTTTCTGAGGATTCTAGTGGTAAGGTTAAACATCCATCTCTACCCTCTAGCTCCAACAGAAGATATTGCTGTGTAATTGGTTGGGTTCATTGAGATCCTAACAGGCGTCAAGGAAGTAGCATTTTGGACAGATCTATCATAAACACAGAGGCAACGAGGTTGATCTCTATCTGCTCTGTTTCTCTAAGAGTTCTCTTATTAGGCGTAGCTCTGTAAGCATCTCACTGGTGACGCCGCTGACCCCGAAGAGCGGTCTTCCTCTAACCAGGCTCAACACCTTCTCTCTGACTTCGGAGTAGTTTGAGATGTGGATGATCGATGCTTCTGCTCTTCTACTCTTTGGACCAGCAGTACCTCCTGCTACACCTGTGTAGCCTGCTGTATATATGTCGACTGTCGCTATACCTAACCTTCTAGAGATAGGGCCCTGCACCACCTCTACCAACATTACTTAACGTAGGGTACTGTACTCTTTGCCCCAAATGGGCTGAGAAGAGAACGTCTATTGTTGTATACTGTGGTGGGCCGAAGACCAGAGGCCCTTACTCCCACGAAGTCGCTAGACTGGAAGCCATCTGCCTAGCCTTACAAGGATTAGGAAAACCGGGGCGCCAGCTGGTCAAGTGTATACTGTGAAGCATTCAAGAGTACCTTTTATTCCGAAGGTGTTGGTGCCTGATGCTATACTAAATCCACCAGTCACTTGGTTTGGGACAGGAGCTATTGAAGCAAGAAGAGAGGACGAATTCAAAAAGTACACTTCCCCCCTGAGGGTCATCCTGGTATACGTGCTATATGGAATGAAAATTCGTGCTATGTGACTTGCTGGAATGGTAAGATGATAGAGGCGTTCAGAAGCCCAAAAATAGAACTAATTGTGACTATACACCCTTGGCTAGAGAACGATGCGCTATTTTCAGACATAGTCCTACCAGCTCAAACAGTATTCGAGCACGAAGATATCGTAACTTAGCGTGCCGACACAAAAGGCATCGCTTACCAGGAATGTGTGGTGAATCCTGTCGGCGAATCCAAAAGCGAGTATGAAATACACCAGTTACTAGCTCAGAGACTAGGGATTGGAGAAGCTTTCCCACCTTACGAAACCTTCCTAAAGAAAGCATATGAAACAAGCTATGCCGCAACGAAATTAGGAATACCGTAGGAGGAATTCAAGAAGCGAAAGCTAATCGTATATGATCATCCAACACCTGAAGAGTGGGAGGAGATAAAGCGCATAGCGGCGAAATCGAATGTTAAACCAGGCTTCACTTGGTTCTACGAATCGCCTGAAGGTAAGGGGCTTGAAACACCAACTGGTAAACTGGAAATAGTTTCCACAGGCTTGGCTGAACACCTCCCAGACGTAGGCCCCTATTATGATACTTGTGTTATAGGGT
>Ga0078972_1001158_pt2 | contig 63500 bp, 53 predicted proteins | sample YelNatPaOPGAMG01_FD_67568 | JGI IMG/M metagenome (GOLD analysis project Ga0078972, IMG submission 67568) | Hot spring thermophilic microbial communities from Obsidian Pool, Yellowstone National Park, USA - OP-RAMG-01 (SPADES assembly) (version 2) | ecosystem: Environmental > Aquatic > Thermal... | reverse complement strand
TTGCAGGCTGCAACCCGCCTGCATGAAGCCGGAGTTGCTAGTAACCGCTGGTCAGCCATACAGCGGTGAATACGTTCCCGGGCCTTGTACACACCGCCCGTCACGTCATGGGAGCCGACAACACCTAAAGACGGTGAGCTAACCGAGAGGGGGCAGCTGTTTAGGGTGGTGTTGGTGACTGGGACGAAGTCGTAACAAGGTAGCTGTACCGGAAGGTGCGGCTGGATCACCTCCTTTCTAGGGAGACGGACCGGGGTCCTGCGGGGCCAGCCGGTCGAGCTCTCGAGGTCAATCGTCACCGGTAAGGTGATGAGTTTTGAACGGGCCCAAGTCGTCTTGGTTCTTTCCCATCACTCTTCAGTTGTTAAGCGCGAAAGGCAAAACGCCGCGGTACAGCCACGGCGTTTTGCTTGCGTTCGCTCAAGGGCCAATGGCCAGTCAGGAAGGGGCAGATGCTTAAAAGTGTCTGCCCCTTTTTGATTCAGCCTTGTTTGTGCGCATACAGGGCTTGACAGCGCCCCCTGGCCGTCGTACAATGGCGGCTGTCAACTCGATGCAGTCCCTTGGGCAGGTGTTACTCAGCGCTCATGGTTGAGGGGCGGTGCCCGTAATCGGTTTTGCTGGCTGCAACATGCAGCAAGGAGAGGTACGCGCTCTACTGTCATTGATGCTCCGATCACTCCGGCTCATCGGCCGGGCGCTGCATGTGGCCGCCAAAGCACAAAGCTTGGCGGTTTTTCTATTCCCGCGGCCTTAACAACTGAAGAGTGATGGGAAGGTTCTGTAATGGCCCGGCCTGCCTTCTGACGTGAGGTGAAAACGTCGGGAGGTGCGACGGAGGGCTTGATCCTGGCCTAGGATTAACGCTGGCGGCGTGCATAATACATGCAAGTCGAACGCACTGATCCGACCCCTGATCCAGACGGGCAGCGGGTGAGCTTTGTCTCACCCGGGGCTTGAGATGAGAGAAGAGGTTGGACCAGTCAGTGGCGTACGGGTGCGTAACACGTGGGTGACCTACCCCAAAGTGGGGAATAGCTGCTCAAACGGGCAGATAATACCGCATGAGGTCCACCGCTTTGGCGGTGGATCAAAGGCCGTGAGGCTGTTGGCGAGAAGAGTTCCGGCCGCTTTGGGAGGGGCCCGCGGCCTATCAGCTTGTTGGTGGGGTAAAGGCCTACCAAGGCGATGACGGGTAGCTGGTCTGAGAGGACGGCCAGCCACACTGGCACTGAGACAAGGGCCAGGTCCCTGAGGGGGCCAGCAGTAGGGAATCTTGCACAATGGGGGAAACCCTGATGCAGCGACGCCGCGTGAGGGACGACGGTCTGCGGATCGTAAACCTCTTTTCTGGGGGATGAGAGAGGACAGTACCCCAGGAATAAGCCTCGGCAAACCACGTGCCAGCAGCCGCGGCAAAACGTGGGAGGCAAGCGTTATCCAGGTTCACTGGGCGTAAAGAGCGTGTAGGCGGTGACACAAGTTGGGCGTGAAATCTCTCGGCTCAACCGAGAGACGCCGCCCAATACTGTGTCACTTGAGGGCAGGAGGAGAAAGTGGAACTCCCGGTGTAGCAGTGCAATGCGGATATCGGGAAGAACACCAATAGCGAAGGCAGCTTCCTATCCTGTTCCCGACGCTGAGGCGCGAAAGCCAGGGGAGCGAGCAGGATTAGATACCCTGGTAGTCCTGGCTGTAAACGATGGATACCCGGCGTTGGTGGTGTTGATCCCATCAGCGCCCAAGCTAACGCCAAGTATCCCGCCTAAGGAATACGGCCGCAAGGCTGAAACTCAAAGGAATTGGCGAGGGCCCGCACAAGCGGCGGAGCGTGTGGTTTAATCCGACGCAAAACGTTGAACCTTACCAGGGCTTGACATGCACGTGGTAGTGAAGCGAAAGCGGAACGACCCGACAGAGAACCTGTCGGGAGCGTGCACAGGTGCTGCATGGCTGTCGTCAGCTCGTACCGTGAGGCGTTGGGTTCACTCCCACAACGGGCGAAACCCCTGTCGCCAGTTAGATCTTTCTGGCGAGACTGCCGGCGAAAGCCGGAGGAAGGCGGGGATGACCTCAAGTCGGCATGGCCTTTATGTCCTGGGCGACACACACGCTACAATGGCCGGTACAATGGGATGCCAAGCCGCGAGGCGGAGCAGATCCCACCAAAGCCGGCCTCAGTTCGGATTGCAGGCTGCAACCCGCCTGCATGAAGCCGGAGTCGCTAGTAACCGCCGGTCAGAACTACGGCGGTGAATACGTTCCCGGGCCTTGCTCAGATAGCCCGTCAGATCGCGGAAGTCAGGGCTACCTGAAGACGGTGGGCTAACCCCAAAAAGGAAGCAGCCGCCCAAGGGGCTGAGACAACCGCGACCAAGTCGTAACAAGGTAGCCGTACCGGAAGGTGCGGCTGGACCACCTTTTCACCAAGGTGGCGCGCAGACGCTGCCTGGAATCGTTTCGCATCAGCGGGCTACGCTGACCAGTTCACCTGTGCGGTGGCCTGGACACAGGATGCCCGCTCTTGCGGAGCACAGGGATCAACCACCGCCTCGAAGGAGGCGGTGCCGAGACGAAAGCCATCGCCTCGAAGGAGGCGATGGCCCAAAGAGAACCGTCGCCTCGAAGGAGGCGACGGGGAGATGAGGCCCTGGCAACAGGCCTTCCCATCACTCCTCAGTTGTTGGGCCAGAAGGGGCAGATGCATTCTTGCAGCTGCCCCTTTTTGATTCCCCCGCGGGCTGAGCCGGACGGCAACCCTGTAGAGATGGACCGGTGGCCCGTGTAGGCCGGCTGCCCCCGAAGGCCGTGGGCTCAATGCTGCCCCTCAGCCCATGTGCGCTGGGCGGAGGCATAGACCTCCTGCCAGGGCACACCGGCCTCGCGCGCCAGGCGGGCGCAATCCTCATACTCGGGTGCGGCGCTCACCGGCTGGCCTGCCAGCAGTTTGACCTTGACCTGCACGGCGCCCCAGGGGGTTTGCACCTCCCGCACCTCTCGCCCGGCAATGGTGCGCCGGCGCGGGTCATGGCGCACGCCGAGGGTGGGCGTCTCGCGCAGGATCAGCTCGCTCAGGCTCCCAGCGAGCGCGGGCGGCGCCAGGACGGAGAGCAGCACCCCGGGCCGCCCCTTTTTCATGTAGATGGGTGTGGTCCAGACGTCGAGCGCCCCTGCCTCCAGCAGCCGCCCCTGCACATAGCCCAGGGTTTCGCCGGTGGTGTTATCGAGATTGCACTCCAGGAGCACGACCTCATCCTCCAGCCAGGGCGCCCGGGCCTCGGCCTGCCCCAGCCACAGGCGCACGGCGTTGACGGCCGGCACCCGCCGCGTGCCAAAGCCATAGCCCACACGCTCTACCTGCAGCGAGGGCTGCTCGAAGCGGGCCAGCTCGGCCAGGAGGGCCGCCCCCGTGGGCGTCAGCAGTTCCACCTGGGCCGGGTGGGGCCGCGTGGGCACATGGGCCTCGGCCAGCACCTCGAGCGTCGCAGGCGCTGGCACGGGCAGCGTGCCGTGTGCCGTTTCGACAGTGCCCCCGCCCAGGGGCAACGTCGAGGCGTAGACGGCCTGCACACCCAATAGGTGCAACCCCGTCACCACGCCCACGACGTCGATGATCGAGTCGATAGCGCCCACCTCATGAAAGTGCACGTGCTCTGGCTCGGTGCCATGCACCTTGGCCTCGGCCCGCGCCAGGCGCCAGAAAACCGCCGTCGCCTGGGCCTTGGCCGCTGCCGGCAGAGCGCCCGCCTCGATTACCGCCAGGATATCGGGCAGGTGACGGTGCGGCTGATGCGCCTCGTCATAGGTGACCACAGCCCGCGAACCCCGGATCCCCTCGCGCACCTCCGGCTCCAATTGCACGTCCCAGCCATGAATCGGCAGGCTTTGCAATGCCCCTTTGAGATCAGCCAGGGGCAGGCCCGCATCCAAGAGCGACCCCAGCAGCATATCGCCGGAAGCGCCGGAGAAGCAGTCGAAATAGGCAGTACGAATGGTCATGTATGAATTCACCTCGACTCGTAATCCGTAAAACGTAAAACGTAAAACGTGAAACGTAAAACGTGAAACGTAAAGCCCTCATTTCGGAGCGCCAATTGCTGCAGCAGTTACTCGCGCAGGTGCTAACCGAAGCTACATAGGGCGTACCAAGACGACCTTACGTTTTACGTTTTACGTTTCACGTTTCACGTTTTACGCCCTATGTGTGAGCCTGGCGTGCAGCGGCGACACGATTGGCGATCAACCCCGCCGTCGCGCCGGCGCCGATGCCGTTATCAATGTTGACGACGCTGAGGCCGGGCGCGCAGGTCTGCAGCATGGAGAGGAGCGCTGTGACGCCCCCACCCCCCAGGCCATAGCCCACCGAGGTTGGCAGGCCAATGACGGGCACGGGCACGAGCCCCGAGACCACGGAAGGCAGAGCACCATCCATGCCCGCGGCCACGATCATGACGTCGACCTGGTCCTCGTTCAACAGCCGCTCCAAAGGATCGAACAGGCGGTGCAGGCCGGCCACACCGACATCGTAGACGGTATAGACCCGGCAGCCCATCTCGCGGCACACCAGGGCGGCCTCCTCGGCGCGGGGGATATCGGAGGTGCCGGCGCTGACGATGCCGACGCGGCCGCCGGTATCGGGTCGGGGCTGGCCGGGGGCGCGCAGCACGGCCGCACGGGCACCCGGGTACCACTCCAGGCTGGCCTGGCCGTCGAAATCCTGCCGCAAGCGCGCTTCCAGAGCCTCCGGCACGCGGCTCAAAATGGCCCGGCCCTCCCGCTCCAGGAACTGGCGGGCGATGGCCAGCGAGTCTTCCACAGTCTTGCGGTCAGCCAGGATGACCTCGGGCACGCCTTTGCGGCGGATACGGTCAAAATCGGGGCGCACAAAGTGGCTGGCGCCGTGCTCATCCACGGGGTTTGAGGGCATCGTTCAGGCTCCCACTGCGGAAACCGGCCAGGTCGAGGGCCACAAAGAGATAACCCAACTCACGCAGCCGGGCGATAATGCGCTCACGATTCTCCAGCACGCGCGGCCAATCCTCGGGCGGCACTTCGAGGCGGGCCACCGGATCGTGATGGCGCACGCGGAACTGGCGCAGGCCGATCTCCTGCCGTATGAAGGCCTCGGCGGCGCCCACCATCTTGAGGGCCGCGGGCGTGAGCGGCGTGCCGTAGGGAAAGCGGGAGGAAAGGCAGGCCATAGCGGGCTTGTCCCACGTCGGCAGCCCCATGCGCTTGGAGATGGCGCGGATCTCCTCCTTGGTCAGGCCGGCCTCCAGCAGCGGCGCGCTGGCCTTGGCCTCTTTGGCGGCGCGCATGCCGGGGCGATGGTCGCCCAGGTCATCGGCATTGGCGCCATAGACCACCGCCGCGAGCTGCTCCTCACCGGCGACGCGCCACAGGTCGCGGAAGAGGTCCTGCTTGCAAAAGTAGCAGCGGTCCGGGGTATTGGCGGTAAAGCGGGGGTCCTCAAGCTCGCGCGATTCCACCCAGCGCAGGCGCGCGCCGAGCCTATGGGCGATCTCTTCCGCCTCACGCATCTCTTCGAGGGGGTACGTTTCGGAGCGTGCCGTCACGGCCAGCACGTTCTCCGGACCCAACACTTCCAAAGAGAGGGCCAGCAGCAGGGTGCTGTCGACCCCGCCGGAATAGGCAACCAGGGCGCTGCCGAGCTTCCGGATCGCCTCGCGCGCCCGGGCGAGTTTCTGTTCCAGGTCTTCCATGATTCTTGCTCTCCTTAACAGAGACAACCAACGGACCGCTATTCTAGCATGGTGAAGCGGGGAATGCAAAGGGGGATGGCCACCTTCCTTTTTGGGGGTTAGCGGTCGTAGTGACGGCCTCAACCGTTCGTCCTCCAGCATCATATAAGGATGGACGGCTCAAGCCATCACTGCGATGTCTTTTGGGTATTGGCAGCCGGCAGCGTACAATATCCGCAAGAGGGTGAAATGACGGCGGCCCGCTTTCGCCGCAGTGTGCGTAGAGGAGGAAATCATGCGAGCACTGGTACTGGAACCCGACCGGCGCCTGAACCTGCGCGAGATCGCTATCGAGGAGACCCTCGGCCCGCGCGACGTGCGCATCGCCATCCGGGCCGTGGGCATTTGCGGGTCCGACATCCATTACTACCAACACGGGCAGATCGGTCCCTATGTGGTGCGCGAGCCGATGGTGTTGGGCCACGAAGCCGCAGGCACCATCGTTGAGGTTGGCCGCGAGGTCAGGGAGCTGCAAGTCGGCGACCGCGTCTGCATGGAGCCTGGCATCCCCGACCCGCACAGCCGGCCCGCGCGGTTGGGCCTGTACAACCTGGACCCCGCCGTGCGCTTTTGGGCTACGCCGCCGATACATGGCGTGTTACGGCCGACCGTCGTACACCCGGCCGATTTCACCTTCAAGCTGCCCGCCAATGCCAGTTATGGCGAGGGCGCCCTGATCGAGCCATTGGCAGTAGGCATGCACGCCGCAACCAAAGCGCAGATCAGGCCGGGCGACGTGGCGCTGGTCATCGGCGCGGGGACGATCGGCATGGTCACCGCGCTGGCGGCGCTGGCCGGCGGCTGCAGTCGGGTGATCATCAGCGATGTGCAGCAGCCCAAGCTCGACCTGGCTGCATCTCTGGGATCTATCACGCCGGTCAATGTGGCGCGCCAGAACCTGGCCGAGGCCGTCGCCGAGCTGACCGATGGCTGGGGCGCCGATATCATCTTCGAGGCCTCAGGGGCGAGTGCGGCCATCGCCGGCATCTTCCAGCCGCTGTGCCCCGGCGGCCGGGTGGTGTTCATCGGCATCCCGGGCGGGCCGGTCTCCTACGACATTGTCGCCGCCCAGGCCAAGGAGGCGCGGGTGGAACACATCTTCCGCTATGCCCACGTCTACCCGCGGGCGCTGGCGCTGGTGGGGAGCGGCAAGGTCGACCTCAAACCGCTCATCACCGATCGCTTTAGCTTTGCGGACAGCGTCCGGGCCTTTGAGTTCGCCAAGGCCATGCCGCCGACCTCGGTGAAGGTGCTCATCGAGTTACCGGAGTGAGGGGGGAGGGCGCATGCCCCCTCTGCCAGGCAGTCGGTGCCATCCCAGCCGAGATTGACCGCGTGCTGCAGGGCGTCGACGAGGGCGATGTGGAGGCGCTGGGCAGCGCCATCCTTGGTGCGCACCGTATCGCCATCTACGGCCTCGGGCGTGAGGGCCTGGTCATGCGCAGCTTTGCCATGCGCCTCATGCACCTGGGCTTACCGGCTGCCGTGGTCGGCGACGTGACCGCGCCGCCCGTCGGGCCGGGCGACCTGTTCCTCCTGAGCTGCGGGCCGGGCTACATCTCTACCGCCGAGGCCCTCATGGGCGTGGCGCAGGGGGCAGGCGCGCGCATCGCCATGCTGACGGCAGAGCCGCAGGCGGCCCTGCCGCGCCTGGCCGGCCTCGTCGTCTGCCTGCCCGCGCAGACCATGGCCCAGGCCGAGGGCGCCAGCTCCGGCCAGGCCATGGGCTCGGCCTTTGAGCAGGCGATGTGGATCCTCTTCGATGCCCTCGTGCCCCGCCTGCAGGCCGCCACCGGCCAGACGGCGGAGGACCTGCGCAGGAGGCACACGAACCTGGAGTAGGCAGAGCCGTGCATCAGAATCCAGTAGCCGTTAGCTCACCCAACCCATAGGAGCGCATGCAGGTGCAGAACGCAGCAAAGCCGGCATAGTGTTCTGCGTGCCAGCCACAGGCGCGGGCTACCTCTAGAGGGGTTGGGAGGGCGAAGCTCCTGCCGGGCGCCTCAGGATCCATGGGATCCTGTCAGCGACCAGAAGCTTGGCCGGCACCCCACTACCCTGTCATTCCGGGTAGCCCATGGCGCCTAATGTCCTGTGGATGCGGCCTGACGCTCCTGTCGTAGTGGCGGGCTTCAGCCGCCCAAGCCGGCTGATCAGGCCTATCACTTGGAGCAGCATCGCTTAACGTCTTGTGTGCTCGAGCAGCTTGAACGGCTGAAGCCCGTTACTACGAGGGCCATCGTGAGGCGGCGTCATGTGCGGCAAGGTCTTGTAGGGCCAGTTGTAGTGGGCAGTATACAGCAAGGACCCTGCTCACCCTATGGCCAAGCTTCTGAGCAGCCGCCGCTGTGACATGACAACGATCGGTTCGATGGCCAGGTTCACCATGTCACAGAGGCGGCTCAGCAGGAGCCTCGCCCTCCCAACCCTTCCATTGTATAGATATCATTGTGCGCGCCACACGGCCTGCAACTGGCCGAGGCGAAAATCCTCAATGCGCTGGCGCAGGCGGCCGCGGCTGGGAGCGGGCAGTTGGTCCAAGGGGAAATAGCGGCAGGCAATCGTCTCGCCGGTCGATTCAAGGATCGTGCCGCCTGCCACCTGAGCCGCGAAGGTGATCACCAGAGCGCTATCCGCAGGCTGGGAGTAGATGCCAACCAGGCGAAGCAGGCGCACGTCGAGGCCCGTTTCCTCCTTGACCTCACGCACGGCGGTCCGGTCGACCGATTCGCCAGGTTCCACGGTGCCGCCGGGCAGGGTCCAATACTGCTCGCTCTATCCTTGGCGGACGTCCCGGTTGTGGACGAGCAGAATGCAGTCGCCCTGGCAGATGAAGGCGAGAGCCACGATGACAGTATGAGGCAGGTGGGGTAGATGTGGCATCATGCAACTCCTTGCCCAAACGAGTCCCCTTACGCATCACGCATTACGGATTACGGATTACGCCGGTAGGCCGCCACCAGGTGCACTTTCAGCCCCCGCAGCGCCCGGCCATTGGTGAGGTGCTCGTAGAGGCAGCCCAGGCGGTATCCCAGCTCGTTAAAGGCCAGGTAGGTGGGGTCGCCGACCAGGTGGAACGCTTCGCAGGCAAAACCGGCGGCGGTAAGGAGGCGGTCCAGGTCGCGGCGGGTGTTGGCGCGGTAGTAGGTACGAAAGGTAAAGACCTCCTTGCGCCCGTAAAAGCGCCGCACCAGGCCCTTTTGCACCCAATCGGGGATGGCATGGGTGGAGAGGGTGAGGGGATGGCGGCGGTTGGGCGTCAGAAAGACCAACTGCCCCCCCGGCCGCAGTACGCGGGCAAACTCGCGGAAAGCCAGCTCGGGGTGCTCCAGGTGCTCGAACACCCAGCTCGAGGCAATGAGCGTAAAGCTCGAAGCGGCAAAGGGCAGCGCTTCCAGGTTGCCGCGCACCAGGTCCGAGAGGTCCACGGCATCGCGAAAGCCCTCGAACGTGACGTCAATTCCTGCCGCCCGCGCGCTCCCCCGCGCCCGCGCCACGATCCCGGCTTGGCCGCAGCCGGCATCGAGGATGACCGAATCGGGGCCGATGCGCGCCCGCAGGAGCGAGTCGTACACCGCGCTTGCTGGGCGATACCCCGGACGCTCGGCGGCATAGCGGGCCCGCAGGGCCTCCTGGCGCTGAATATCGAGCAAAGCAAGCCTCCCTCTCTACTTGGATGCAATTATACCTCAGGGTGATTGGGAACACGAAATCCGCCGCCCGCGTTGCAGCCAGCCATTCCGCCACGCTGCCGCCCGGCCTCAACACACATATGATACGAGGGGGGGCGGACATGCCTGACCCCCAAAGGCCCTGTACCGGGGTAGCGCGAAGCGTAGAGTCCGGTCGCCAGGGCAGAGCGCCCCTGATGCAGGCTATTGGCCGTGAACTGGCTGGTGTATCTTGGAGGCAAGCCTCTAGTCACACCACGTTGACAAACCCGATAACCCGTTGTACATATAAAGTATGGAACGGTTTTCCCATAACTTACATCGTCTGCGGCCACAGGCTCTATCTATCCCAGCGCCATAAAGCCGGCTCTATGGCAGAGCGATCATCAGTGCTTTACTGCAGGTCCGCTGACTGTCTGGCTATACGCATGGCAAGGCATGGCAACGGATCATAGGGTCTGCTGCGGAGGTGAGAGATGGTCACGTACTCAGTGCAGAGAACAGCTCTACATGCCGCCACAGCGCTGTTGGCGCATGCCGGCCCACGGCTCGCTCGCATCCGCCCGCTCCGCCGCCTGGCTGTTAGCCGGGTCGAGGCCTGGTTGCGCTCCAACCCGGCGCAAATCTCTGATGGCAGGCTACTTCCCCCGGGCACCGTTGACGACCGTGTAGCCATGTCTTTGGCAGTGGTAAGTACCATCGAGCGCGCGCTCACTGAATGCAATCTGGCATCGAGTGCGCTGCACGGCCTCATCCAGGTCCTGCTGCAGAGCGTGCTGCTCGAGCGGGGCGATCACACCGCCGTCAACCGCTTCCATGCGCAGTACGGCACCAACCCCCCTGGCTTTCTCCTGATCAGCCCCACCAAGACGTGCAACCTGCGCTGCGTCGGCTGCTATGCCGACTCGGGCGCGACAACGGAGAAGCTGGAATGGGAGGTCTTTGACCGCATCATTGACGAGGCCAGGACCCTCTGGGGGGCGCGCTTCATTGTCATCAGCGGGGGCGAGCCCCTGGCTTATCGCTCTGGCGGGCGCGACCTGCTGGATATGGCGATGCGGCACCCCGACTGCTACTTTATGATGTATACCAACGGCACGCTCATTGATAACGCCTTGGCGGCGCGGCTGGCCCGCGTGGGGAACCTGATGCCGGCCATTTCTCTTGAGGGCTGGCGCGAGCGTACCGACGCGCGGCGCGGGCCCGGTGTGTTCGACCGGGTGCTGGCAGCCATGGCGGCACTGCGTCGCGCTGGCGTGGTGTTCGGTGTTTCGCTCACGGCCACGCGCCACAATGCAGAAGAGATCCTGGCGGATGATTTGATCAGCTTCCTGTTCGAGAAGCAGGGCGCCCTCTTTGGCTGGATCTTCCACTATATGCCCATCGGGCGTGCGTTCACCCTGGACCTGATGCCCACCCCCGAGCAGCGCGCCTGGATGTGGCGTCGCTCGTGGGAGATCGTCCGTCAGCGTCGCATCCTGCTGGCCGATTTCTGGAACCATGGCACTGTGTCCGATGGGTGTCTCTCGGCTGGGCGTTACAACGGCGGCGGCTATATGTCTATCGATTGGAACGGCGCCGTGAGCCCCTGTGTATTCCTGCCCTACTCACCGGTGAACATCAAGCACGTGTATGAGCAGGGCGGTACGCTGAACGACATCTGGGCGGACCCATTCTTTGCCGGCATTCGCCAGTGGCAGCGCGATTATGCCGCCCGAGACGGCAACTGGTTGGCGCCTTGCCCCATGCGCGACCATCATGCCGAACTGCGCCGCCTGCTGGCCCGGCACGAGCCCGACCCTACCGACGGCAATGCCCGCGCGGCGCTCCTCGACCCCGAGTATGCCCGGGGCCTCGACCGCTACGACGCCGCCTATGAGGAACTCTCCTCCCCTCTCTGGCGCCGCTACCACGACCCTTCGCCCCGCTAGTGCGATTGCACAGAAATCCGCACGCCCCTGGCGGCCCGAGGGGGCCTGCACGGCGAGAGTGTGCGGATTTCTGTGCAAAGCGACCAGTGGCTTCCCGCACTGGCTTTGACGTGGCTGGCAGCCTGGTATCTCGTCAGCCTCTAGCGCCCACCAGAACCAGTGCGGGAAGTGACTTGCCCTGACGTAACGGGCGCCCAGACCTGCCTGCAAGAGTGGTGGCATACCCCGCAAATGGAGAGTGGGCAGCGCCCTCGCTTTTGACAAATCTAGTAACTGGTCGTATATTTTAGCAAGAAGGCTGGCGCTTGCCAGACCTTCTGCACAAGCCGATTCCCGTCCGCCGGCCTGCAAGAGCCGGACGACCCTAGGAGGAGTGGCACATGCCAGATGAGCCTGGGGCAATAACCGGAGCTGTGAGGGGCTGATGTCCGTCCGGCATGCGTTGTTGGGGTTGTTGGCGCGGCGCCCCCGGCATGGTTATGAGCTGCGGGCGGCCTTTGAGGCCATCGTGGGCGGAGAGCAGAACTGGGATGTGAAACCGGCCCAGGTCTACACCACCCTGGAACGGCTGGCGCAGGCCAGGCTGGTGATCGTTGAGGCAATCGAGCAAGAGTCCGGTCCCGAGAAGCGGGTGTACGCTATCACCCCCGCCGGCCGCGCAGCGTTGCAGGAGTGGTTCACCTGCGGTGTGGAGCGTGACCATCAGCGCGACGAGTTTTTCATCAAGCTCATGCTTTGCCTCATCTCGGGCGAAGCCGATCCGCGGCAGGTGATTCACATCCAGCGCTCCCAGCTCTACCGCGAGCTCCATGCTGTCATGGCGCAACGCAACAGATTGGACCCCAAGACCGAGCTGGCCAGGATACTCTTGCTCAGCAAGGCAGAGATGCACCTGGAAGCCGATCTGCGCTGGTTGGATATTACCGAGGCCCGGTTGGCTGAGGTGCAACGTCAACCTCTGCCCGAGCCGCAGGCCAGGCCCAGGGGCCGGCCGCGGAAAACCCAGTCGTGATTAGGAGTTTCCATGTCCCTGATCGAAACGGAAAAGCTGACCAAAATCTACGGGCAGGGTGAGACGGCCGTCACCGCCCTCGATCACGTCGATTTGCGTGTGACGGCGGGTGAGTTTGTGGCGGTGATGGGCCCCAGCGGCTGCGGCAAGTCAACGCTGCTGCACCTGCTCGGTGGGCTGGACCAGCCGACAGAGGGCCGTGTTATCATCGCCGGGCAATCGCTGGCTGAGCTCAAGGATGATGAGCTGGCCGCGATGCGCCGCCGGCAGATCGGCTTTATCTTCCAATCCTATAATCTGATTCCGGTGCTCAATGCTCTCGAGAACACGGCCCTGCCGCTGACCCTCGATGGCGCCCGCCCCGCCGTGGCCAAAGACAAAGCGCGGGAATGGCTGGGCAGGGTTGGGCTGGGCGAGCGGCTCATGAGCCGGCCCGATCAGCTCTCTGGCGGGCAGCAGCAGCGGGTAGCGATCGCCCGTGCCCTGGTAGCCGAGCCAGCGCTCATCCTGGCTGATGAGCCTACCGGCAACCTCGACTGGCGAGCTTCGGATGAGATTGCGGCCCTGTTGCGCCAGGTGGCTGACGAATGGGGGCGGGCCGTCATCATGGTGACCCATGATCCGCGTATCGCAGCCTATGCCGACCGCATCGTTTTCCTGCGTGATGGCAGTATTGTGGAAGAGACGCGCCTGGGCGCGCAGAGAGCAGAGAATACTGATTGGGTGAACGGCCGTCTCAAGGCGAATAGCTGAGAGCGTGGGGGCCGCACAGTCTGGCAATCATCATCGTAGAGACGCGCCCATGGCGCGTGTTACCCAGGTTTGGTCTGGCAAGCCCCGGAGGGTCATCATGATGCGTCGTAAGCTTTCAGTCATTGTTTCCCTGGCCTTGATGGCCGGTGTGTTGCTTCTGAGCGTTGGGTGCAGCCTCAAGGCCGCCCCGCAAGCGGCAGCCACGCCGGGGCCGACGGCGCTCGCGCCGGCTTCCGACCAGATTGTGGCAGACGGCAAGGTCGTGCCTGTGCGGGGTGTAGCCCTCAGCTTCCCCCTCGGCGGGGTAGTGACCCAGGCGCCGGTCGCCCTGGGCGATGAGGTCGCCGCGGGCCAGTTATTGGCCCAGCTCGACACGCAGACGCTTGAGCTACAGCTGACCCAGGCCGAGGCCAACCTGGCCGCGGCTCGGGCCAAACTGCAAGAGCTCAAGCAGGGGCCTACGGCGGAGGAGCGCGCCGCTGCCGAGCAGAACCTCGCCGCCGCCCAGGCAGCCTACGATAGCCTGCAGCATCCCAGCGCCGACGACATCGCCGCCCTGCGCGCCGATGTCGAAAAGACCAGGGCCCTTTTGGGGCAGGCTCAGGCCGCCTATGACCGCATCGGCGGGGACTCTTACCCGGGCAACGGGGCGACGCCGCAGCGGGCGCAGCTGCAGCTGGCCACGCTGGACTATGAAAAGGCGCAGGCCATCTACGACGCCCGGACCAAGCCCTCTGCGGCGCAGTTGCAGCAGGCCCTGGCCGCCATAGAAAATGCCAAGAGCCAGTTGGCTCAATTGCAGCCATCAGCCGCCGAGCTGGCCAGCGCACAGGCCGCCGTTGACGTAGCGCAAGCCGCGCGCGACCTGGCGGCGGCGCAGCTCAAATCGGCCCGGCTGACGGCGCCGTTTTCCGGCACCGTCACCACCCTCGACGTGCAGGCAGGCCAGTATGTGGCGCCGGGCGCGCCCGTCATGCGCCTGGCCGATACGACAGCCTGGCAGGTGGAGACAACCAACCTCACCGAGCTCAACATCGTCAGCATCCACGAAGGGGACCCGGTCCATGTGACCCTGGACGCCATCCCAGACCTGGACCTGCCGGGGCACGTCGCGCACATTCGGGGCTACGGCGAGGATCACCTGGGGGATATTGTCTACACCCTGGTCATCCAGCTGGACAAGCAGGACCCGCGCCTGCGCTGGAATATGACCGCCAAGGTGACGATCGAGCCAAAGGGATAGCTGGTTGGAGCTCGCGTGAGCCCGAGAAGCCTGCTGGCAAGGTATCAGGACGGAGAGTTCTCGTATGTACCTGCAACTCACGTTGGCGGCCCGCTATCTGCTGGGCCGCAAGCTGAGGACCACGCTCACCACGCTGGCCGTGGTGTTTGGTGTGCTGGTGATTTTCGCTACCAACACCATACTGCCGACCATGTTGGCGGCCTTCCAGGGCAACCTGCTGGCCGCCTCTGGCCAGGCCGATGTGACCATCCGCCAGAAGCAGGACGAGTCGTTCAAGCTTTCGCTGGTGAACCGGGTCAAGGCCGTCCCGGGCGTGCGGGCAGCGGCAGGCTCGCTGCAGCGCACCGTCAACATCCCGGCCGGCTTTTACGGCCACGACAACCAGATTGGAGCGCTCACGCTCATCGGGCTCGATCCTCACGCCGCCCAGGAGATACACAACTATGCCCTGCAACAGGGGCGCTTTCTGAGCCCCGATGACAGCGATGCGGCTGTCATCACCACCAGCCTGGCCGACGCCCTGCACCTCCAGGTTGGCGACACCCTGCGCCTGCCAACGACCGAGGGCGTAGTCAAGCTGCGGATTGTTGGCCTGTTGCCTGCTCGCACCCTGCCGGGCGATGAAGAGGTCCTGGTGAGCCTGACTGAGGCGCAAAAGCTGTTGGACATGCCCGCCCGCATCAATACGGTCGAAGCCAACCTGAACACGACCGATCCTCAGCAGCGGGAAACGATCGAGAAGACCATCGAGGCCGCCATTGGCCCCGACTATCAACTGGGGGCGCTGGCCAGCGGCGGGCAGATCAATGCTGCGCTGCAGATGGGCCAGGCCGTCTTTGGCGCACTGGGCTTTCTGGTGCTCTTCATGGGCGGCTTTATCATCCTGAACACCTTCCGGACGGTGATTGCCGAGCGGCGCCACGACATCGGTATGCTGCGGGCCATCGGCGCCAGTCGGGGCGCGATCCTGGGGCTCATCCTCACTGAAGGGCTGCTGCAAGGCGTCATCGGCACCCTGGTAGGGATGGCGCTGGGCTATTTCCTGAGCGTCGCGATGATCGCCGCCATGGGGCCACTGATGCAGCAGTATTTGCACCTTCAGATGAGCGGGCCGGTGATCAGCACAGGGCTGGTGCTGGAGACGGCGCTCCTGGGCGTGGGCGTGACCCTGCTGGCGGGGCTGCTGCCAGCGCTCAGCGCCACGCGGGTGACGCCCCTGGAAGCCCTCCGCCCAAGTGTTGCCGAGGTGGAGCGGGCGGCCCTGAACAAAGGAACGATCGCTGGCGCCGCACTGCTGGTCCTGGCTGCACTGAGCCTGGTTTCCGGAGACCTGAGCCTTACCGCGCTGGGAGGGGTGCTGTTGTTGGTCGGCCTGGTCCTCGTCGCGCCGCTCCTGGTGCGGCCGATCGCCCAAATCTTTGGCCGGTTGCTGACCCTGATCTACGCGCGAGAGGGCACGGGCGACCTGGCCCGGGGCAACATGGTGCGCCAGCCCGGGCGGGCTGCGATTACCGCCAGCACCACCATGGTCGGTTTGGCGCTCATCATCGCCGCCGGCGGGGCTATCGCCAGCCTGATGACCTTTGTTATGGGCGCGGCAGAGAAGAGCCTGGGCAGCGACTATATGCTGGTGCCGCCCTCCGTTGGCCTGTGGGGGAGCGATGTGGGCGCCAACCGTGACCTGGCCGACAGGTTGCGCGCCCTGCCGGGGGTGGCGGCGGTCAGCACCATGCGCTTTGCCCAGACAGAGCTCGCCGGGCAGACCACCTCGGTGTTGGGCATCGACCCGGCCGTGTTCCCCGAGGTGTCGGGCCTGGACCTGACCCAGGGTAACCCAGCGACCGTCTACAAGGAGCTGGCCGCCGGCAGAAGCGTGATCGTCAACTGGATCGCCGCCAGCCAGGCGAAGCTCAAGGTGGGCGATATGGTGCAGCTGGCGACCCCGGCGGGCGAGAAGACATATCGTGTCGTGGGCATCGCGGGCGACTATTACAACGCCAAAATTGCCACTGTCTACATCTCGCAGGCCAACTTGCGCGCCGACTTTGACAAGACGGAGGATGTCTTCATCCAGATCAAGCGGGCGCCCGGGGCCGATCCGCAGGTCCTCGGACCGCGCCTCCAGGCCATTGCAGCGCAGTATCCACAGTTCAGGCTCGTCTCCGGCCAGGAGATGCGCGATGAGATCCAGCCCATGCTCCAGGCCATGACGAGCATCTTGAACGTTGTGCTCGCGGTGCTGGCCGTGCCCTCGCTGATCGCCCTGCTGAACACTCTGGCTATTGGGGTCATCGAGCGCATGCGTGAGATCGGCATGCTGCGGGCCATCGGCGCCACACGGCGGCAGGTGCGGCGGATCGTGATTTCCGAGGCGGTGCTGCTGGCGGCCCTCGGCACCGTTTTCGGTGTGGTCTCTGGGCTCTACCTGGCTTATGTCATCGTCCGTGGCACCGCCGTCATGGGGTTCCCGGTTGCCTTTTCTTTCCCCCTGGCCGGGATCATCTCGGCCGTGATCGTGGGGCTCACCTTTGGTGTGCTGGCTGCCCTGGTGCCGGCGCGGCAGGCTGCGCGTCTGCAGATCGTGCAGGCCCTGCGCTACGAATAGCCGGTTGCAGGCCTCAAGCCGGGCGGCGCAGCAGAGGGCCCGGCTAACCTGGCAGCACCCAAGGCAAAGCCGAGGGTGCATCCTGGATGCGTATCCGCCGCCCGGGTTGCAGCCGGCCATTCTGCCACGCTGCCGCCCGGCCTCAACCCGGGAAAGGGGTCAGGCATGTCCGGCCGCCCCGCGGGGCGGCCGGACATGCCTGACCCCCTTAAGGCCCTGTACCGGGGCAGCGCGAAGCATAGGGCCCGGTTGCCAGGGCAGAGCGCCTCTGAGGGTAGCCTGTTGGCCGAACTCGTTGACATATTTTGGATGCACCCAAAGCCGAGCGTCTCTTGCAGTGGCGGCAACTATGACTATAATTGCATGCACAAGCCAAGACGGAGACGAGTAGGCGGCCTCAGGCGGCCAGAGAGCCGGGCCGTGGGACAGGCGCCCACAGGGTGAAAGCCCGGCCCGCACCGGCAGCCGAAAATCCCTCCCGAGCTGGCAACCAAAAGCCGTACCCCTTGTGGGCGGCAAGTAGGCTTGCCCGGATGGTCCCCCGTTATCGGGATGCGCCCCCAGAAAACGCGGCTGTGCTGCCGTACCGGGGGGCGATCGAGCGGCGGGCTGCACGTGTGCGCTCGCCAGCGGGGTGGTACCGCGGGAGATTGGCTCTCGTCCCCTCAGGGATGAGAGCTTTTTTTGTCGTTATCGAGCAGACTCGCTTTGCTCTCATTGATCGTTCAGGAGGAATGCTATGCCTTTTAAGGATGTACCGGCTGGGGTGGATTTCCCGGCCCAGGAACGGGAGATCCTGCAGTTCTGGCAGGATACTCACGCCTTTGCTGTGAGCCGGGAACTGCGCCGGGGCAAGCCCAGGTGGTCCTTTATCGATGGGCCGATCACGGCCAACAACCCCATGGGCGTGCACCACGGCTGGGGCCGCACGTACAAGGATCTGTATCACCGCTTCTGGACGATGCGCGGCCGTGAGACGCGCTACCAGAACGGCTTCGACTGTCAGGGCCTCTGGGTCGAGGTTGAGGTCGAGAAAGAGCTTGGCTTTAAGACCAAGAAGGACATCGAGGCATACGGGCTGGACAAGTTCGTGCTCAAGTGCAAAGAGCGCGTCTTGCGCTACGCCGCGGTGCAGACCCAGCAGTCGATCCGCCTGGGCTATTGGATGGATTGGAACGACCCCGCCCAGCTGTGCTGGCTCGCCGACAAGCTGGCCGAGGACCCGGGCCAGATCGTGACCGTGCAGGGTCCCAACGGCCCGGTGACCGATACGGTGGAGCGGCTCGTGGGCCGGCTGGGCCTGCCCGAGGTGGGTGGCAGCTACTTTACCTTCTCCACCGAAAATAACTATATGATCTGGACCTTCCTCAAGAAGTGCTGGGAGAAGGGCTGGCTCTACCGGGGCGCGGATGTGATGCCCTGGTGCCCGCGCTGCGAAACGGGCATCAGCCAGCATGAGATTGTCACTGACGGCTATGCCGACCTGGTGCACCGCAGTGTGACGGTGCGCTTCCGCTTGCGCGGGCGGCCTGGCGAGTCGCTCCTGGTCTGGACGACTACGCCCTGGACGCTGAGCTCCAACGTGGCCGCGGCGGTAGGCCCCAACCTGACTTACGTCAGGGTGCGCAATGGCGATGAGATCCTCTACCTCTCCAAGGGGGCGCTCTCGATGCTGCGCGGCGAATATGAGGTCCTGGCCGAGCTCAAGGGCACCGAGATGGAGGGCTGGACCTACGATGGCCCGTTCGATGACCTGCCGGCGGCCCAGCGCATCGGCGGCTTTACTGATCTCAAGGCGTTGACCCAGGGTGTGACCCAGAGTGCGGCTCAGGCGCACCGGGTGATCCTGTGGGATGAGGTCGGCGAGGCGGAGGGCACGGGCATCGTGCACATCGCCCCCGGCTGTGGCGCCGAGGACTTTCAGTTGGGCAAGAAGTACGGCCTGCCGCTGATCGCCCCGCTGGATGAAGAGGGGCACTTTGTGGAGGGCTTTGGCTGGCTCTCTGGGCTCCCGGTCGCCGAAGTGGCCCAGCCGGTCTTCAACCGGCTCAAGGAAAAGGGCCTGCTCTATCGCGTGGAAGAGCACGCACACCGCTACCCCGTATGCTGGCGCTGCAAGACGGAGCTGGTCTTCCGCCTGGTCGACGAGTGGTTCATCCGCATGGACGACCTGCGCAAAGATATGATGGACATCACGCAGCAGATCCGCTGGATCCCGGCCTTTGGCCTGGAGCGAGAGATGGACTGGCTGCGCAACATGCACGACTGGATGATCAGCAAAAAGCGCTACTGGGGCCTGGCGCTGCCCATCTGGGAGTGCGTTGACTGCCATCACTATGAGGTCGTGGGCGATGAGGAGGAGCTCCAAGCGCGTGCGATTGCCGGCTGGGACGAATTCGCCGGGCACACGCCGCACCGGCCTTATATCGATGCCGTCAAGATCCGCTGCCCGCAGTGTGGCGGCACGATGAGCCGCATCGCCGATGTGGGTAACCCCTGGCTCGATGCCGGCATCGTCAGCTTCAGCACGCTGTCCTATCGCAGCAACCCAGACTATTGGCGCCGCTGGTACCCGGCCGACTGGATCAGCGAGTCGTTCCCCGGCCAGTTCCGCAACTGGTTCTATAGCCTGCTGGCCATGGCCGCGGTGATCGACAAGACCCCGCCTTTCCTGCAGAATTTTGGCTACGGCACCCTGATGGCTGAGGACGGCCGGCCGATGCACAAGAGCTGGGGGAACTCGATCGAGTTCAACGAGGCCGCCGACAAGATGGGGGTGGATGTCATGCGCTGGCTCTATTGCAGCCAGCGGCCCGAGGCCAACCTCCTCTTCGGCTATGGCCGCGCCGATGAGGTCCGCCGTCGGTTCTTGCTGCCGTTGTGGAACGTCTATAACTTTTTCGTCACCTATGCCAAGTTGGATGGTTGGGAGCCGTCGCCGGAGGGCTTTAATCCGGCGGCGCCCGAGGGCGAAACGCCCAAGAGCGACAACCTCCTCGATCGCTGGATCGTGGCGCGCCTCAATGAGGTTGTTCTGCGCTGCACATCGGCGCTGGAGGAATCGGACCCGTACGGGGCGACGGTCAGCATCGATTCTTTCCTGGAGGACCTGACCAACTGGTACGTGCGCCGCAGCCGCCGCCGCTTCTGGAAGAGCGAGCACGACACCGACAAGCAGACGGCCTATGCCGTCCTCTACTATGTGCTGGTGCGTTTGTGCCGGCTGCTGGCGCCGTTTACGCCGTTCGTCACCGAGGTGATGTATCAGAACCTGGTGCGTGCTGTGCAGCCCGCAGCCCATGTCAGCGTGCACCACTGCGACTGGCCGGAGGCCGATCAGGCGGCCATCGACGCCGATCTGTTGGCGCAGATGGACCTGGCCCGCCGGGTGGCGGCGTTGGGCCTGGGCGCGCGCGGCGCAGCCAACATCAAGGTGCGCCAGCCGCTGGCCAAGGCGATGGTCTTTACCGGCAACGGCTATAGCCCACTGCGGGAGGAACTGGCCGCTGTCGTGCGCGATGAGCTGAACACCAAGGCGCTCGAGTTTGTGACCGACGAGTCGGCCCTCGTGACCTACCGGGTCGTGGCCGATGGCAAGCTTCTGGGTCCGCGCCTCGGCTCCCGCTTCCCGGCGGTGCGCGCGGCGCTGGGGCAGCTGGACCCGGCGGCCGTCGTGCGCCAGGTGCGCGCCGAGCAGCCCGTGACGCTCGAGGTGGCCGGTGAGCGGCTGGAGCTCGCCCCTGACGAGATCATCGTGCACACGCAGCCGGCTGCCGGCCTGACTGTGGCCAACGACAAGGGCATCACCGTGGCCATTGATACGGTCATCACGCCAGACCTGGCCGCTGAGGGCCTGGTGCGCGACCTGGTGCGCTATGTGCAGACGCAGCGCAAGGAGGCGGGCTATCAGATCAACGACCGCATCACCGTGGGGCTCTTTGGCCTGCCCGACGCTGCCGGCACTGCCTTGAGTGGCCTGCAGGAATACCTGTGCGAGGAAACGCTCTGCAGCACGCTCCTCACGCAGGACGACGGCCAACCGTGGGACCGCGAGGAGCGCGTGCGTGTGGCCGGGGCCGAGGTGCGCGTCGCCGTGAGAAGGTAGTCTGAGTTCAGGGGGCAAAAGAAGGGGAGGGACGCGGAGATTGCATTTCCGCGTCCCTCCCCTTCTTTTGCCCCCTGAACTCAGACTGGTTCAAAACTGGCCAAGCGGTCCAGCGCCGCCGGCCCGGCCATCGCTTCCACCAGGCGCACGAGCGAAATGCGCTTGCCGGCCATCTTCTTGCGCTGCTGCGCCATGAACGAAAAGCGGAAGGGCGAGCGGGCCTCGAGCGCGTCGAGGTATTTCCGGCTGTAGAGCCGCCCCGCCTGCCCGGCCGCGGTCGTGACGAGCCCCAGCGTCCCCAGCTGCATCAGCTCTTTGAGCGGCTGCGCACCCGGCGCAGTAAAGCACCCCAACTGCGCGAGCACCCCGGCGCCGAACTGGAGCGTGCGCGTCGTGACGGCGTCCAGCGGCCAGCGGTGCGCCGTCTGGGCAAAGACGGTCAGGCGCCCGGCGCGCTCATCCTCCACCACATCCTGCAGGTCATCGACCAACTGCACAAAGGCGCCCCAGTCAAAAAGGAAGCGGGCCTGCGCCGTGCTCAGGTCGCCCGCCACCAGGTAGCCGTCGGCCAGCACCGAGGCGCCGCCCTTTTCCAGGCTGATGCCAAGCACATCCACCTCATAGGGCGAGGTGCCCGGGCGCACCAGGCCGATCGAGCGGTCCTGCGCCCGGTGGATGGCCCGCAGGCTGGCGTGCACCAGCGGATAGCGCGGGCGCTCGTACTGGCCCTCGATCATGGCCACCAGGTCGAATATGGCCTGCTCCGCCGTGTTCTCGGGGCGGACCTCTTCCCCCTCCAGGCGCCGCCGGAAGCGCTCGTCAAAGGCGAGCTTGGTCTCGGGTGCGACGGCGGGGTCGTCGAGATAGTTGTCGGTGTAGGGGTAGAGCATGCTGTAGGCAAAGACGGCCGGCGTCACCCGCACCGGTAGCCCCAGCAGCACCTGCAGGCCGTTCATGGTCCACACGTTGCGCAGGGCCTGGAAGATATCCTCGCCGCTGATCTGCGGGTCGAACTGCCGTGCCCGGCGGGCGAAATCGGCTCCGGCCTGCACAAAGCCGCCTTGCAGAAGCGCCGACAGGTGGCGGTCAGCCAGGCCCAGGCCGGTGCGGGCAAAGGCGACAAAAGCGCCCGTGAGGCGCTCCTGCACGGCACCGAGCCCCGGCTCGGTGCGGGGCAAGCGCTTGACCTCCGCCGTCACGGCCTCCAGAAAGCGCGCCAGTTCGCCCTCGGCGGCCTGCTGCTCACTGGTGGAATAGGTGCGCGCAGGCGGGGCAGGGGGAGCCCCCCACCAGAGCACGCTGCACTCGCGCACCAGCGCCTGCACGGCGGCAGGCATCGAATCACCCAAAGCGCCTATCCCCTCGCTACCCATAGACAGAGTCCCCCTTCGATACGAGGTACCTGGCTTGTAGTGAGGGAGAATGTGCGCCGGATGGCGTGAATACAAGCTTCTCTGGCTTGATATACGCTTCACGCCATCCGGCGCACATTCTCCCTCACTACGAACCTGAATCCCCTCACAAGTCCGTCGGCGAGCTGGAATGCCATCATTATACCCGCTATACGTCCGCAGGGGGGTGCCGGTTTCAGCGCCTGGGTCCACGCCAGCTTACCGCTTCGCATTGACCCCGGCCACTACCCGGTCGCCCCGCTAAAGGCCGCCACTACGTCACTGGCCAGGGACACTACGTCCACTTTGCAGCAAATACTAAAGGCTGCTTGAGAAGCAGACCTTGGCAAGAGAGCAACTAGGCAGTACAATAAGCATGTTGCTCTGTGGTAATGTCACCTCACAAGGAGGGGACCGTGTCAACGCTCAACCTGGGTTTGATCGGCTGCGGCTCGCTGGGCAAGGTGCATGCCGGCTGCGTGTCGCGCATTCCGGGGGCGCGCTTCACCGCCTATGCCGATATCATCGAGACGGCGGCGCGCTCCATGCTTGACGAGTTTGGTGGCGAATATGCCACGGGCAATGTCGACCGCGTGCTGGCGGACCCTCACATCGATGCCGTCTATATCTGCACCCACCACGATTCCCATGCGCCCCTCGCCATTGCCGCCGCCCGCGCCGGCAAGCATATCCTGATCGAAAAGCCCCTGGCCCTGACAATTGAGGAATGCGAAGCCGTCGCCGAGGCCGTGGCGCACTACGGCGTGACCCTGATGCCCGCCTTCAAGATGCGCTATTATCCCCTGGTGCAGCGGGCGCATACCTTTATTCCGCAGCCGCTCATGCTGGTTGGGCAGATGATGGATAACCGTTGGGCCGATGATAACTGGGCGCAGGACCCGGTGCAGGGCGGCGCCAACGTGCACAGCCAGGGCTGCCACACCACCGACCTGCTGCGTTACTTTGCCGGCAGCGAGCCGGAGCGCATCTGGGCCAGCGGCGGCACGATGACCCACCCGGGGCACCCCTCCATCGACCAGTGCGCTGCCTCGATCCGCTTTGCCAACGGGTGCGCGGCTGCCTGGGTCCAGGGCGATGCGGCTATGGGCCAGTTTACCAGCAAGTTCTTCTTCGAGCTGTTCGGTGCAGGCCGCAGCGTGCAGCTCTACGACCGCCTGCGCAAGGCGACCTTTTTCGACGGCCAGCGCACCTGGACGGAGGAGCGGGCGGAGGAAGAGGGCTTTCAACTGGAAAATGAAGAGTTCGTGAGCGCCCTGCGCGAGGGGCGGGCGCCCGCGCTTACCGCGACCGACGGTCTGCAGGCAACCCGCATTGTGCTGGCCGCCGACCGGGCCATCCGCACAGGGGAGGTACAAGCGCTATGAGGATCGGTATTGTCGACCTGGATACTTCGCACCCGGCAGCCTGGGTGCCCATCGAGCGCGAGCTGGGCCACACCGTGCTGGGCGTGTGGGACGGAGGCTCGGTACACCCCGCTGGCTATGCGGAGCGCTTTGCGCAGGAGCACGGCATTCCGCGCGTGTACGGGTCGCTGGCCGAGATGGCGGCCGAGGTCGACTGCGCCATCATCCACGGCTGCGATTGGGACACACACGTGGCCAAGGCGCGCCCTTTCATCGAGGCGGGTAAGGCGGTGCTGGTCGACAAACCCCTGGCCGGCAACCTGGCCGACCTGGAGCAGATGCAGCGCTGGGTGCAGGCTGGAGCGCGCCTGGCGGGCGGCTCTTCTCTGCGCTTTTGCGTCGAAACGCGCGCCTGGCTGGCCAAACCAGAGGCGGAGCGGGGTGTGCCCCACACCGTCTTTTGTGGCTGTGGGGTGGATGAGCTCAACTATGGCATCCACGCCTACTCGATGCTGAGCGGCATCCTGGGCCCGGGCGCGCAGAGCGTGCAGCACCTGGGCGATGGCCCGCAGCGGCGCACCCTCGTGCGCTGGAAGGATGGCCGCCTGGGTATCGTCGTCGTGGGAGCGGCCAAGGCCTGGGTCCCCTTCCACGCCGCTATTGCCACCGACCGGGGCTATGCCCACTATGTGGCCGATGCGGGCGGGCTCTATCGGGCCCTGCTGGAGGCCGTGTTGCCCTACCTGGCCGGTGAGGTTGCGCAGCCGCCGGTGCCTTTTGCTGAGCTGATCGAGCCCGAGCTCTGCGCCCTGGCCGCCCGCCGCTCGTGGCTGGAGGGCGACCGTGCCGTGGCCCTCTCGGAGCTGCGGTCGGATGACCCCGGCTATGACGGCCGCACCTTTGCCGAGGGCTACCGACGAGCCCGATACCCCGGATGATGAGCGGCCGTCCCCCTGCCTGGACGGACGAGCAGCGCCGCATCTACGGCGAGTTGCTTACCGTGCTCGGCCCGGACCTCCTGCGCCAGGTGGGCCGGCGCGGGGGGCCGGGGGCGATTCTGCTCAGCCTGATCGGCCGGGCGCTGGTCCTCGGCCATGCGGAGCCCGGCCCCGATGGCACCCGGGTGGCCTATGTGCGTAGCTTTCCACACGGCACGCTGCCGCCCAATACTGGCGGCTGGACGTGGGGCAACGTCATCGCCATCCTGCCCGAAGACCGGGATAACCGGCCGCGGCTGCTACACGAATATGTGCACGTGCTGCAGTACCGCCGGGAGGGGCTCCGCTACCCCTGGCGCTATCTGCGCAGCGGCCTGTACAACTGGGAACACAACCCGTACGAGGTGCAGGCTGTACGAGCGGAGGAATACTATATCCAGTATGCCTGGCTGCCGCCGTTGTGGGAAATTGCCGGGCTTCAAGCGTAGCGTGCACCCGGCGTGAGCCTTTGGGGGTAGTTGGGGTTTGGCAGCGCCGGTATTGCCGCTGCCAAACCCCAACTACCCGCCCCGATTGAGGCCGGCCAAGGCGGAGCCCACTACCCGGCGAGGGCCGGGCCAGTGCTGGTGCCATGTCATGAGCGACGGATCACGCACACACAAGGAGGAAACCCATGGACACCTTGCAAGCAATATTGGCACGGCGCAGCGTGCGCCAGTACCGGCCAGAGGAGATTCCCCCGGAGTACCTGTACCAGATTCTGGAGGCGGGGCGGCAAGCGCCCTCGGCAGCGAACCGCCAGTCGTGGCATTTCGTGGTGGTGAGCGACCCGGCGCAAAAGGAGCGCGTGGCCGAGGCCTGCAACGGCCAGATGTGGATGGCCCAGGCCTCCCATATCATTGTGGCGGTCGGCCTGCCGCAGGTGAGCGCCAAGTGGTACAAGGTGGATGTGGCCATCGCCCTGGAGAACATGGTTGTGGCTGCGCGCAGCCTGGGCTACGGCACCTGCTGGGTCGGCGCCTTTGACCAGCAGAAAGTCAAAGCCGTGTGCGGCATCCCTGCCGAGGCTGAGGTCGTCGCCTGTACCCCTCTGGGTGTACCTGCGGGCGAGTGGCCCGCTGCCCGTGCGCGTAAGGGGTGGGATGAAGTATTCTCGGCAGATCTCTGGGGCCGCAAATTAAAGTAAGGCATGCAGCAGAGCGCCCGGCGCTTTTGGCGCCGGGCGCTCTGCTGCATGCCTTACTTTAATTTGCGTTTCACATTATACACTTTGCGCATATAATACGGTCATCATTACACCAAGAGGCAGGCCTGCTATGCACACCCAACCTGGCCCGGGTCTCCTCCCCGATCCGCTGGCGGACCGGGTGCAGGCGCTTGTCTCAGCGCCGGCCTCGGCGTCCACTCTTTTCCTATCCGGCCCTGCTGGCAGCGGCAAGACGACCGCTGGTGTGGTCCACACGTTACGCCTGCTGGCCGAGGGTGTGCCGGCCGACTCCATCCTGGTGCTGGCGCCTCAACGCACGCTGGCCCGGCCCTACCTCGACGTGCTGCGCTCGCCCCTGGCCCCGGCCGGCGCGCAGGTGGATGTGTTGACCATCGGCGGCCTGGCGCAGCGTGCGGTGGAGCTTTACTGGCCACTCATCGCCGGGCCAGCCGGCTTTGCTCACCCGGAAGAACCGCCCCTCTTTCTCACCCTGGAGACGGCTCAGTATTACATGGACCGCCTGATCGCGCCCTATGTGCAGCGCGGCGCTTTTGGCGATGTCACCCTCTCGCGCCAACGCCTGATCAGCCAGGTGCTGGATAACCTCAACAAGGCCGCCATCGCCCGCTTTCCCTATACGGAGATCGGCGAGCGCCTGAGCGCCGCCTGGAGCGGCGAGTCGGCGCGCCGCACAGTCTATCGCGAGGTGCAGGCCTGCGCGGAGGAATTCCGCCGCTTTTGCCTGGCGCACAACCTGCTTGACTTTTCTCTGCAGATCGAGCTTTTCAGCCGTTATGTACTCTCGCTGCCCCAGGCTGCGCTGGCCCTGCGTGAGCGCTACCGGCACCTGGTGGCCGATAACCTGGAAGAGGATGTGCCCCTCACCCACGACCTGCTGGCCGACTGGCTCCCCGGGCTCGATTCGGCCTGGCTGCTCTACGACGAGGACGGGGGCCTGCGCACCTACCTGGGCGCCGACCCGCAGAGCGCCCTGGCCCTGCGCGAGCGCTGCGCCGCTCACGTGCGCTGGGGCGACTCGCTGGTCACCCCTGCGCCCCTCAACGCTCTGGCGAGTGGCCTCTCTCGCAGCCTCGGCCTGAGCGCCGCCGACCCCCCGGGAGACCCGCGCCCGGCCCTTGTGTTGCTGCATGAGAATTTCCAGACAGAGACGATCAAGTTGGTAGCCTCAGAGATCGTCCGTCTGGTGGCGCAGGAGGGCGTGCCGGCCGGTGAGATCGCCGTGCTGGCTCCCTTTATGGGCGATGCCCTGCGCTTTGCCCTGATCACCGCCCTGGAGCGCGAAGCGGCAAAGCAGGCTTTGCCTGTAGGGCTCGCCAGCTATTCCCAGCGCCCCTCCCGTGCCCTGCGCGACGAGCCCGCCACCCGTTGCCTGCTGACCCTGGCCCGCCTGGCGCACCCGGCCTGGAACCTGCCCCCCAGCCGGGTGGATGTGGCCCATGCCCTCGTCGCCGCCATCGCCGAGATGGACCTGGTGCGCGCCTGGCACCTGACGGCCATCGTCTACCGCACCACGGGCGACGGGGTAGCGCTCACGAGCTTTGAGCGCGTGCGCCCCGAGGAGCAGATGCGAGTGAGCTACCTGCTGGGCAACCGCTACGAGGTCCTGCGCCGCTGGCTGGCCGCCTATGCCGAAGGCCCGACCCTGCCGCTGGACCATTTCTGGGCGCGCCTGTTCGAGGATGTGCTCTCACAGCCCGGATATATCTTTGCGCGCCACCGCGACTCGGCCGCTGCCGCCGCCCACCTGATCGAATCGGCACGCCGCTTCCGCCAGACGGTTGGGGATGGCGACGAGCTGGCGCCCGCCGCCTCGTTCATCAGCCTGGTTGAGCAGGGGGTCATCGCCGCACAGGTGCTGCCCCCGGCCGATGAGTTGCAGCCCGAAGCGGTGCTCCTGGCGCCGGCCTACACCTTTGTCATGGGCAGCCGGCCGGTCGAGGTGCAGTTCTGGCTCGACCTCTCCAGCAGCAATTGGGGACGGCGACTCTACCAGCCCCTGACGCACCCCTACGTCCTCACCCGCCGCTGGCCTGTGGGCAGGCCCTGGACCGACGCCGACGAGGACCTGGCCAACCGCGAGATGCTCTACCGCCTGGCGGTGGGGCTCATCCGCCGTTGTCGGCGCCGCATCTACCTGGCCGACTCTACCTATAATGAACGCGGGTTCGAGGAACATGGCCCACTGCAACAGGTCATATTCCGCACGCTGCGCCGCGTGGCCCGCATGGAAGCGGAGGCTGGCCATGTTTAGGCCCCGCCCTGGTCAGCGCCAGGTGCTCAAGTACCAGGAGCGCGGTGGCTACCTGGGCGTGGCCGCCGTGCCCGGCTCCGGCAAGACGCAGACCCTCTCTGCCCTGGCCGCTGACCTGGTCGCCCGGCACATTGACGAGAACCAGGAAGTGCTCATTGTCACCCTGGTCAACTCGGCGGTGGGGAACTTTTCTGCGCGCATCGCCCGCGAGCTCAAGGAGCGAGGCTTGCCGCCCAACTCGGGCTATCGCGTGCGCACGCTGCACGGCCTGGCCCACGACATTGTGCGCGAGCGCCCCGGCCTGGTGGGGCTGGCCGACGATTTCTCCATCATCGACGAGCGCGCCGCCGGGCAGGTGCTGGACGATGCCACCATGACCTGGCTGCGCACCCACCCCGATTTCCTGGATGCCTTGCTGCGCGAGGGTCTGGAAGGCCCCAGCCTGGTGCGGGCGCGCACCGACCGCTGGCCCGACGATTGCCGCGAGATGGTGGGGGCCTTTGTCGCCCGCGCCAAGGACCGCCGCCAGCGCCCCGAGATGCTGCTCAGCCGCCTCTCCCTTTGCGGGCCCGAGTTTGCCCTGGCTCGCCTGGCCACCGAGGTCTATGCCGATTACCAGCGCTCCCTGAGCTACCGTGGCGCGGTGGATTTCGCCGACCTGGTGGGCTATGCCATCGACGCCCTGCGCCAGGACCCCGATTACTGCGCCCGCCTGCGCCGTCGCTGGCCCTTTATCCTGGAGGATGAGGCCCAGGATTCCAGCGCCCTGCAGCAGGACCTGCTGGAGATGCTGGCTGGCCCCGGCGGCAACTGGGTGCGCGTGGGCGACCCCAACCAGGCCGTCTACCAGACTTTTACCACGGCCAACCCGGCCCTGCTGCGCGGCTTTTTGGAGCGGCCTGAAGTGACGCCGGTGGAGCTGGACCAGTCGGGCCGCTCGGCGCTGGGCATCATTGAGCTGGCCAACGCCCTGGTCGATTGGACCGTGGATGCGCACCCCCTGCCCGCGGCGCGCGCCGCGTTCCGCCGCCAGCACATCCACCCGACGGCGCCCGATGACCCGCAGCCCAACCCCGCGGACCGCTGCGAGATCTTTGTCTTTGATTCTCCGCTCAGCCCCGAAAAGGAAGTGGACGCTATCGTCACCTCGCTGGCGCGCTGGCTGCCCGAGCACCCGGAGGAGACGGTAGCCGTCCTCGTGCCCGATAACGCCCGCGGTGGCAAGTTCTCTGCGGCCCTGCAACAAAAGGGCCTGCCCTGTGTGGAGCTGCTCAATGTTACCAGCTCCACCCGCGATGCGGCCGGGATCCTGAGCGACGTCCTCTCGCTGGTGGCGCAGCCGGAGGACCGCAACGCCCTGCGACGTGCCTTCATTGCCTGGGAACGCGCCCACGATGAGCGCGCTGGAGGCGAGTCGCTCGCGGCGCGCTTTATCGGCCGCTGCCGCGAGCCGCAGGCCTTCCTCTGGCCGCATGAGGAGGATTACCTCCAGCAGGGCCCCGCTGACCCCGCCAGCCGGCAGGCGCTGGCCGCCTTCCGCGCCGATGCCCAGCGCTGGCAGCGGGCCGCTCTGCTGCCGGTGGACCAGCTGGTGCTGACGGTCGCCCAGGACCTCTTCAGCGCCCCGGCTGAGCTCGCCCTGGCCCACCAGTTCGCCGTCGTCCTGCGCGGGTACGCCGACGACAACCCCGAGTGGCGCCTGCCCGAGCTGGTGCACGAGCTGCGCGAGATCGCCACCAACCCGCGGCGCAAGTTCAACGCCATCGGCGAGGATGACAACGCCTTTGACCCCACGGCGCACCAGGGCGAGGTCGTGATCGCCACCATGCACAAAGCCAAGGGGCTGGAGTGGGACCGCGTCTACCTTACGGCCGTGAACAACTACGACTATCCCGCCGGCGGCGAGCACGACACCTACCGCGGCGAGCCCTGGTACATGCGCGAGGGGTTCAACCCCACCGCCGAGATCCTGGCTCAGCTCGACGCCCTCATCAGCGGCGAGCCCTATGCCGAGGGCGAGGCCTCGCTGGCTGCCCGCCACGATTACATCGCCGAGCGCCTGCGCTTGCTCTACGTCGGCATCACCCGCGCCCGCAAGGACCTCATCCTCACCTGGAACATCGGCAAGGGGCGGCTGCCCTGCCAGGCCGCCGTCGCCCTCAGCGCGTTGCGCACGTATCACGAGAGGGCGAGCGCCTCCGCTAGACCGCAGGGGCAGGTCTGAATCCTGCCCCTACAAGGTCGCGGGCACCATGCCGCCATCGATGAGGTAGGCGCCGCCGTTATCGTAGGCATACGCCTGGCCGTCCACCTGGGTGGGCGCATGAGGCCGCGCCTGCCCGGCGCCAGGATAGGCGAGGCTGCGGACCACAGGACCCTCTGTCATGCTCAGGCAGAGAAGATCCCTCGCTGTGCAGAGTTCGCCTTTGCAACAGGTTGGCAGACCCGCTCGGGGTGATCATTGGGCGCGACCCGTCCCAAACTGAACTGCACCATGCCCCTGATTAGTTTGCATTGGCGGAATATCGGGTGTATAATGCCAGTCAACTGGGATGAATCCTCAGCTTGCTAGAATGTGCGGTCGGGTTGGGCGCTGCGCCTCGCAAGGTCAACCTTACCTGCCTGCTGTTACTTGCACTGATGGACAGAGACCAGTAAGAAAGCTAGTCAGAGAAAAAAACAGGAGTCAGTGTAACTAACATGCAGGACAAAATCATCACCTGCCGTGACTGCGGCGCCGAGTTTACCTTTACGGCCGGCGAGCAGGAATTCTATGCGCAGAAGGGCTTTAACAACGAGCCCACGCGCTGCCCGAGCTGCCGCAGTGCGCGCAAGTCTGCCCGCGGGGGCAGCAGCGACGGCGCAGGCGCGCCCCGCCAGGAGCGCAAGATGTACCCGGCGACGTGCAGCCAGTGCCACAAGCCGACCCAGGTGCCCTTTGAGCCGCGCGACGGCCGGCCCGTCTATTGCTCCGATTGCTACTCGGCCCAGCGGTCGGGCTCGGGTGGCGGGTTCGATCGCCGCTCGGCCTCGAGCTTTGGCGACCGAAATGATCGGGGCCGCGGCGGCCGCAACAATGACCGGGGCCGCGACCGTCACGATCGTTACGATCGCGACGACCGCTGGTAGGCCGGCGACCGGGCTGATATTCCGAGGCCAAGAGGTCCATCCGGAGCACATATATGCGCTCCGGATGGACCTCTTTTGTTCTGCCGCCGCGGCGTGGGCAGCTCGGCCTTATGCTGCTCCAAGCCGCCACTATGATGGCGACCCCAGCGGATTCCTATTGGCGCTGGATCGCGCGGGCCGCCCCGGATTTGCGGGTCGGGCCGTGTTACGCGGCTCGAGCGACCTCTTCAAGCTGCTCTGTCGCCGGGCGCCGCCACCGCACGAGCTTGAGCGCCTCCCACCACGAGGTGGCGAGCAGGGGCAGGAGCACGGCTACGGCCCACTCTTCCGGCCTCAGCGGCGTGAGCCTGAGCGCATGGCCGAGCACGGGTACGTAGGGTGCGATCAACGCCAGCCCCACGGCTGCCACCCCCCAAAAGATCATGGCCGGGTTCGAGAAGAGCCCCGCCCGCACGAGGGGCTGCCGCTCGGAGCGCATCTGCAGCGCCAGCAGCACGTGCCCGGCCATCCAGGTGGCAAAGGCCAGGGTCTGCGCATGGGCGGTCGCGGCCCCGCGCCCCAGCGCCCACAGGTAGGCGCCGAGGACGGCCGCGCCGAGTGAGGCGCCCCCAGCCAGGATGCCGAGCTGCATGCTGCGATCCATAAAGGGGCGCTTGGGATTGCGCGGCGGGCGGGCCATCACATCACCCTCGGCCGGTTCGCTGGTAAAGGCAACCGAGGCGTTCAGGTCCATGAAAAGCTCGAGCACGATGATTTGCACTGGCGCAAAGGGCACGGGTAACCGCAACAGCACGGCTACGAGCGAGGTCGCGACGAGGGCCACTTTGACGGCCAGGTAATAGCGCACCGCCTTGCGCAGGTTTTCGTAGAGCTTGCGCCCCTCGCGCACGGCCACGGCGATGGTTGACAGGTTGTCGTCGGCCAGTACCATATCCGCCGCCTCGCGCGCGGCATCGGTGCCCGTCTCACCCATAGCCACGCCGATGGCCGCCTCCTTGAGGGCTGGGGCATCGTTGACCCCGTCGCCCGTCACTGCCACGATTTCGCCCCGCTCAGCTAGCGCGCGCACAAGGCGCAGCTTGTGCTCGGGGGCAATGCGGGCATAGACAGAGACCCTGTCCACGGCTGCGCGCAGCCCGGCCTCATCCAGCGCATCCAGCTCCGGCCCGGTCAGGATGCCCCCGCCGTCGATCCCGACCTGCCCGGCAATGGCGCGCGCCGTCGCCGGGTGATCGCCGGTCAGCATCAGCACCCGGATGCCGGCGGTGCGCAGGGTGGCCAGTGCGCCGGTCGCCTCGGGCCGGGGTGGGTCCAGCAGGCCCACCAGCCCGGCGAAGCTGAGGTTGCCATCGGCCTCTGCATCAAGGCTGGCTGGTAGCCGATGCTCCACCCTGGTCGGGCCGGCCCCGTCCCCAACGGGCAATTCCTCCCCGGCCAGGGCCAGCACACGCAGGCCCCGCGCGGCCATCTCCGCCGCGGCGGCCAGTGCCTGTGCGCGCGCCTCTGCCGTGAGCATCTGCTCGCCCTGCGGCCCCCAGATGCGCTTTGCCCCCGCCAGAATGGCCTCGGGCGCGCCCTTGGCTGCCACCAGGATGTGCTCCCGCCGCCGGTAGGCGACCGACATGGTGCGGCGCCGGTCGTCGAAGGTCATCTCGGCTACCGCTCCCCCGGCGCGCAGGCGCAGAGGGTCCAGCCCCAGGTTCTCAGCCGCCGTCAGCAGCGCCACATCCGTCGGGTCGCCGGCCCAACGCAGGGCGGGGCGGGGGGCCTGCTCGACGGGGCGTTGGGGGGTGGCAGGCTGCAAAGCCTGCTCTGTGCTGAGGGCGGCATCGTTGGCCAGTGCGCCCAGCTCCAGCAGCCGCCGCGCGCCCGGGTCGCCGGCCGCCCGCGCCAAAGCGACCGGCGCATCATTCCCCGCAGGCCACAGCTCGACCATCACCATGCGATTCTCGGTGATGGTGCCGGTCTTGTCGGTCGCGATGGTGGAAATGGAGCCCAGGGTCTCGGCGGCGCGCAGCCGCTTGACGACGGCCCGCCGGCGCGCCAGCCGCAGCGCCCCCAGACCCAGCACCACGGTGATCAGAATGGGCAACTCTTCCGGAATGGTGGCAAAGGCCAGGGTGAGGCCCGTCAGCACCATGGTGCGCAGGTCCTGGCCAGAGAGGAGCCCGAGGGCGGGCACGAGCACGCTGAACCCCAGGGCCAGCCACAGCAGCCACCCGGCCAGCTGACGCATGGCAAGCTGCAGAGGCGTGCGGGGCTCACGGGCCGCGCTGACCAGGCCGGCAATGCGGCCAAGCTCGGTATCCATGCCGGTCGCTATCACGACTCCTTGCCCGCGGCCTGCCGTGACCACGCTGCCAGCATAGGCCATGTTGCGCCGGTCGGCCAGGGGCGTGTCGGCGGGCAGGGGGTCAACGCCCTTGTCGGCGGGGGCCGATTCCCCCGTGAGCCCCGATTCGTCGATGCGCAGGCCCAGGGCCTCCACCAGGCGCACGTCGGCCGGCACCCGCTCGCCCGGCCCCAGCAACACCAGGTCACCCGGCACCACCGCCGTCACAGCGATGCTCTCGCGCTGGCCCGCCCGCACCACAGAAGCAGCAGGCGCCGCCAGGTGCCGCAGCGCAGCGATGGCCGCCTTGGCGCGGTATTCGTTAAAGACCTCAATGGTGACAATGCCGGCAATGATTACGAAAATGGCCAGCGCATCGCGCCACTCGCCCCACAGGCCATAGAGCACGCCAACCGCCAGCAACAACAAAATCATCGGCTCGGTGACCTCTTCCCGCGCCACCGACCAGAAGGTGACCAGGCGCTCCGCCTGCAGGTGGTTGGGGCCGTAGCGCTCCAGGCGCCGGCTGGCCTCTGCCGGCGACAGCCCCTGTGCGGCATCAGTCCCCAGTTGCTGCAGGACCTCAACAAAGGGGCTGGCCCAGGGGCTCGGTCGGGCCAGTGCACCATCGTGGGGTATCGACACTCACTGCCTCCATCTATTCTTTCCTCTGGCAAAAAGCCCGGCCCGGTTTCGCAAGGACGGACGCCGGGTCACCTGCTACGCGGCTAACCGGCAGCCTCCTTATGGGGGTGTAGGGTGGGTGTTGCTGCCTGTATTGCTGCTCCGCGGAGCAGCAATACAGGCAGCAACACCCACCCTACACCCCAAAGGCCCAAAGCCGGGCGGTTGCGAAGCCCAATACCCGGCAAGACAACCGGCGAGTTTTTGTCAATCGATTTCAGCATGGAAATCGGCGCTTCAGATAGTAGGCAAAGCATACATTCTGTCAAAGGAGCAGGGATTGCAGTGTTAATGGCGCACTTCTTGCTCATATACCCGGTAACACGCGAGGAGGTCCAAGAAGATTATGGAGAATGCCAACGAGTACCGCGATACCTGGCGCGGCGTGCAAATCCGTGTGCCAGAGAGGTGGCAGGTCCGTAGCAGTGGGCCTGGGCTCTTTCTGCATGATCCAGCGGGTCAGCGCGCCATCGTCATCCAGCCACGGTTGGGCGCGACCACCCTCGACGATCTGGAGCACGATCTGCTGGCCTGGCTCATGCGCTTTGACCCCAAGGCTGAGGTACAGGCGGAGCCCGATGAGGCAGGGGGCCCACGCGTGTGCACAGCCTACGCCCGCACCAGCCCCGGGCAGGAAGCGATTGGCGTCTTTGTGCTCCAGATGCGATCCGCAGGCGGCCTGATCAGCGGCTTTCTGGCCCCTGCCCTGACCTATGATAACGACAGCCGCATAGCCGTGAGCGCACTGGGAAGCTTCCAGCCTCTGCCTGTGCTGAGCCATCGCACCTGGCGCGAGCCCTCGGAGGGCGCGGCCACGGCCCTGGTGGCCCGCGGCTGGCACGTCGCCGGCGGGGTCCACCGATCCAGAGGCCAGGAACCCACTATCAACTTTCGCACCTGGGCCGACCCCTGGACGGGGGCCCTGGCCAATTCGGAAGCCAAGCTGTATATCGAGCCGGGTTTTTTGAGCGGCGTGCTGGGCAACCTGATCCGGGGCGTCGCCGGGCAGGGCCGCTTTGTGGATGCCGCCCGCTATGCCGAGCAGCACGTGTTGCCTGCCCTGCGCCTGGAAGCGCCCAAAGCTCGCATCACCGGCGTAACGCTCCGGCCCGATATCATCCCGCTTACAGTCGTAGCGGAAGCGGCCTCGGAAGGGATCAGCCCCGAGGAGGCGCTGCAAGGGCAGCCCAGTTGCGCCGATGTGGAGCTGAGCTTTGAGGTTGACGGTATAACCCTGTGCCAGGTCAGCCGGGTCACGACGATGCGCCTGCCATCTGCCCTCAGCCGGGGCGTACCCCTGTGGGTGGCCCGGGTCCCCTACTCCTACCGGGCGCCCCTGGACCGGTTTGCCGAATGGCAGCCCGCCTTGGAGGGTATGGCCCAGTCCTTCCAGGTCGATGCCAAGTGGCAGCAGCACGAGCGGGAGCAGGGCAGGCGTCACAAAGCCAAGCCCACAGCAGCCCGCCGGCCGCTGAACATGCCGCAACTGCTGGCGGAGGCCGAGCGTCTGGTCTGCGAGCACCTGGGCCGCCCCCTGGCCATCCACGAGCGCCCCTTTGATCCCTGGCTGGGCACGATAGGAGGCACAGCGGGCACGGCGCCGGTGCAGATGAGCTTCGGCGCCTATGGAGAGTCGGCCTGGCGGACGGCGACCGCGCGCATCTGAAGCTACGCCGGAGCGAGCGTGATTCGTGGTGTAGCGTAATTCGGGAAATTGCATTACAATGAGGCCGAGCCATATGAGAGGGCTGCCGGCACGGTGGCCCCTGTCTACCAATGGGAGGAAGAGAAACATGAAGACCACGCTCGGCCTGATTGTCGGCAACCGCGGCTTTTTCCCCAAGCACCTCTGTGAGAGTGGGCGAGCGGAAGTATTGAAGGTCCTGGCCGAAGAGGGCATTGACGTCATCGCCATCGGTCCCGAAGAGACCCCTTACGGCAGCATCGTCACCCTGGAAGAAGCCCACAAGCTGGCCGATCTGTTCAAGCAACATCGGGATGAGATCGACGGTGTGCTGGTGACCCTGCCCAACTTTGGCGAGGAGCGCGCCATTGCCGATTGCCTGCGCCTTGCCGACCTGGACGTGCCCGTGCTGGTGCACGCCTTTCCCGATGACCTGAACAAGATGACCATCGCCGACCGGCGCGACTCCTTCTGCGGCAAGATGTCGACCTGCAACAATCTGACCCAGTACGGTATTCCCTACAGCCTGACTTCGCTGCACACCGTGTCGCCCTCCTCAGAGAGCTTCCGCCGGGACCTGCGCCGCTTTGCCGCCGTCTGCCGCATTGTCCGGGGCCTGCGCAATGTGCGCATCGGCATGCTCGGCGCGCGCCCGGCGGCTTTTAACACCGTGCGCTTTAGCGAAAAGCTGCTGGAGTATTCGGGCATCACCATCGAACCACTCGACCTCTCCGAGGCTTTTGGCCGCATCGCACGCCTCGGCGATAGCGACGCTCGCGTGAGCGCCAAGCGCGATGAGATCGTCAACTATGTCCCGACCCGGAACGTCCCTGCTGCGGCCCTGCTCAAGATGGCCAAGTTTGGCGTGGTCATGGACGAGTGGATGGCGGCCAATCGCCTATCGGCCACCGTCGTGCAGTGCTGGACGTCTATGGAAGAGTTCTTTGGTGTAGTGCCCTGTACGATCATGAGCATGCTCTCCAACGGGCTCATGCCCTCCGCCTGCGAGACCGATGCGGGCGGCGTGATCGGTATGTATGCCCTGCAATTGGCCTCGGGTAAACCCAGCGCCCTGGTTGACTGGAACAACAACTATGGCGAGGACCCCGACAAGTGCGTGCTCTTCCACTGCTCCAACCTGCCCAAGGGCCTCTTTGCCCCCGGCTTTGAGATGGATTACCAGGCTATCATTGCCGGCACGGTGGGCCGCGAAAACACCTACGGCACCGTCGTCGGGCGCGTGCAGGCCACGCCCTTTAGCTACTGCCGCGTTTCGACCGACGATCTGCGCGGTGAGATCACGGCCTATGTGGGACAGGGCGAGCTGACCGCCGACCCGCTCTCCACCTTTGGCGGCGTCGCCGTTGCACACATCCCCGAGCTGCAAAACCTGCTCCAGTACATCTGCGAGATGGGCTTTGAGCATCACGTGGCCATCAACCCGTCGCAGGTTTCGGCGGCAGTGGACGAGGCTTTGAGCAAGTACCTGGGCTGGGAAGTCTACAACCACGACGCATGATCCCCGCCAATCTGAGCGTCTGCCTTGCCGCCCTGCAGGGCGGCAAGGCAGACGCTTACCCCACTCTATACCCCGAACACTTCTCTATTGGCAAGGCCTGCCCGGAGTGGTATAATCGTTTCTGCTGTACGCCTCGAGCCGGCAATGAGGGCCCGAGAGATCAAAATGCGTAATGCGTGGGACGAATGTGATGGGACCCTTCCTCTCGGTCGTCATCCCAGCCTACAACGAACAGACCAATCTGCGGGCAGGGGCGCTGAACAAGGTCGCCGCCTACCTGGAGCAACAACCCTATACCTATGAAGCGCTCATCGTGGACGACGGCAGTGAGGATGCGACCGCCGCCCTGGCCGAATCCTTTGCGGCGGAACATGCCCATTTCCGCCTGCTGCGTAACCCACACCGCGGCAAAGCGCAGACGGTCATCAGCGGCGTTCTGGCCTCGCAGGGGAGCCTGGTGCTCTTTACCGATATGGATCAGGCGACCCCCATCAGCGAGTTGGGCCAGCTCTTACCCTGGTTCGACCGGGGTTTTGATGTGGTATTCGGTTCGCGTGGCATCGTGCGCCGGGGGGCGCCCTGGTGGCGCACTTTGATGTCGCGGGGCATGATCCTGCTGCGCGGCCTGCTTGTGAACCTGCCCGATGTTACCGATACCCAATGCGGGTTCAAGGCCTTCCGTACCCAGGCGGCGCAGGACATTTTCCGTCATATGCACCTCTATTCCCCCACAGAGGGCCATGAGGTGCGCGGCCCCGTAGTGGCCGCCGGCTTTGATGTAGAAACGCTCTTTGTGGCGCGCAAGCTGGGCTACCGCATCAAAGAGGTGCCCGTGACCTGGGACTATGCCTGCACCCGTCGCGTCTCCTTCTGGCGCGATTCCCTCCACGGCTTGCGCGACCTGGCCCGCATTCGGGTGAATGACCTCCGCGGGCGGTATCGCGCGTAACGAGTAATACGTAATCCGTAAGGTTGCTATTGCAGAGCCCCCGCCGCTCAACGTTAGCCCGCCCCGAACAGGCGGTCGGTAGAGCAGTACCCGCGGCGCCATGGCAGCCTTACGCATTACTCGTTACTGATTACGAGTCTGGGGGTGCCCATGCCCATCGATTCCCTCCACTTGCTGCTGACCTACCGCTGCACCTACGCCTGCGATCATTGTTTCGTGTGGGGCAGCCCGCGCGCGTCAACTACAATGACCATGGCCCAGGTCCTGGACCTCATCGAGGCGGGCGTGCGCATGGGCTCGGTGCGCTCGATCTATTTTGAGGGAGGCGAGCCTTTCCTGGCCTTTCCGCTGTTGGTGGCAGGCGCCCGCGCTGCAGTGGCCCGTGGATTGCAGTTTGGCGTGGTGACGAACGCCTATTGGGCGACGACGGTGGAGGATGCCAGGCTGTGGCTGGAGCCGCTGGCGACGTTGGGCATCAGCGATTTGACCCTGAGTGAGGACTGCTTCCACGGCAGCCTGCCCAGCCCTCAGGTGGCGCACGCACTGGCGGCGGCCAAAGAGCTGGGGGTGCCGCAACTGGTCCTGCACAAGGAGCTGCCCCCACAGCTGCCGGGTGGCGCGCAGCCGGCGACGGAGGGCAATGTGCGCTTGCGGGGCCGTGCAGCCCGGCGGCTGAGCGGACGGGTGGGGGAGCTTTCCTGGGAGTCGTTCGCACGCTGCCCCTATGAGGACCTGGCCAATCCCGCTCGCATCCATATCGATGCCGAGGGTTACGTTCACCTCTGCCAGGGCCTGACTATGGGCCGCTTGCAGGATATGACACTGGATGCCTTGGTGGCGGCCTATCGCCCCACGGAACACCCGGTGGTCGGCCCGCTGCTCAGCGGCGGCCCGGCGGAGCTGGTGCGCCGCTATGGCTTGCCGCACCGCGCGGGCTATGGCGATGCCTGTCACCTGTGTTATTCAGCGCGCGAGGCGCTGCGGGAGCGGTTCCCCGAATACCTGGGCCCGGGGCAGATGTACGGAGAGAATGACTCGTAAAAAGTAAACCGTAATAGGTAAACGGAAAAAGTAAACCGTAATAGGTAAACCGTAATGAGCGAGGAGCTACCCTGGTGTGTTTGATGCTTTGTGCAGATATCGCCAGGGCGAATACTCTGGAGAGCGCCAGGAACTCCGCCATGGCGACCTTACTCATTACGAGTCATAACGACCTTCACGCATTGTATATTATGGAGTAACGCATGCGCACACTTGTCATCGGTTACGGCAACGCCAGCCGGCGTGACGACGGGGTGGGGCTGGCGGTGGTGAATGCTTTGCGCCTGCACTGGGGGCAGCCTGCCCTGACCCCGCTGACTGACGGGGGGGAGGACCTGGGGAGCGCGCGCGATAGCCTGTTTTTGCAGCAGCTGACGCCAGAGTTGGCGGCGACCCTGGCGCAATACGACCTGGTGTTCTTTGTCGACGCCTCATTGCCTGCAGCTACAGAGCCTGTTCAGTGGGAGCGGGTTGAGCCGGCATACCAGATGGGCGCCATTTCGCACCACATGGAGCCGGCCACCCTGCTGGCCCTGGCCCGGCAACTCTATGGTCATGCGCCGGAAGGGGTGCTGGTTTCGGTGCACGGGCACGATTTTGATTTCGGCGATGAGCTCTCGCCCAGAACTGCTGCAGCGGTGCCGGATGCAGTGCAGTGGATCGAGCAATTCGTGGTGGAGCGGGAAAACGTCAAACGTGAAACGTAAGGATGCCATGACAAGATCGGGCTGCTTGGCCCGACGCTCGCCTTCACGGAGCGTGCTCGAAGCAGCAAGCGCTCCACAACGGCGACCTTACGTTTCACGTTTCACGTCTTACGTCTTACGTTTTACGTTTCACGTTTTACGCCTTATTCGCCGCCTCGTACTCTTCCTCCGTCACAAAGTCCCCCCCTTTGATCTCCCGGGCAAGGATCTTGCGCTGAGGGTCGAAGGAGAGCTCGACCTCGATGGCCTGGAAACAGCGGTTGCTGCCGCTGCCGATGAGCGATTTGCGGTAGACATAGCCTGAGGTGTTGTCGCCGTCGTATTCGGCGCTCAGATCGTTGGCCAGGTTGACCCGTCCTTTGATGATCTCGCCGCAGCGGCGGCAGCGCACATAGTAATAGTAGGCGCCCCCTCCGCCCGACCCACCCGAGCCCCCAAAGAGGGCTCTGGTCAGTTTGTTCAGGAATCCCATGGGACTCTCCTTATCAGAACGGCTTCCAGTAACGCAGCACCGGCGGCACGAGGGCAATAATGTCGGGACCCAGGCGGGCGAGCCGGCCGCCGATGATGGAACGCATGACGGTTTCATGCAGGCTGTTTGTGGGTATGGCCATCAGCACCAGCACGAGGATCTCGGCCAGAAAGAGGCCCTTCACCAGGCCAAAGGCCAGCCCTCCCAAATAGTCGAGCCAACCCAGGTGGATGCCGCGCATAAAGTCGCGCAGCATAATGCCCAAAAAGACAACAATGACCCAGGTGACCAGCAGGATGAGCAAAAAGGCCCCCAGGCTAGACAGAGTACGCGAGCCAAGCCAGGGCGCCAGCGCTGGCGCCAGTTTCTCATAGAAACGCCCACCGGCCAGCAGTCCCAGGCCAAAGCCCACCAGGGTGGCGGATTCGTGGAGCAGCCCTGCCCGCATACCCATGAACCCAAACCAGGCGATCAAGAGTCCCAGCAACAAGTCCAGAGGCTGCATTCTACTCCCTCGCAAAACTGCGCAGCGCCAGGCGGACTCGCTCTTCCAGAGGCATAGTGGCCGCAGGCGGCAGGCTGCTCAGGGCCTGTTGGGCCTCAGCCACACTGTAGCCAAGGGTCGTGAGGGCGGCAATGACTTCGGCGTCGCCAGCGCTGATGGCTGCCAGAGGAGCCCCCTCAGTTGGTCCGAGCTTGTCCTTCAATTCGGTGATCAACCGCTCTGCGGTCCGCTTACCGATCCCAGGGATATGAGTCAGGGTGAGGGCATCACCGCGGGCAATGGCATCACGCAACGTTTCAGGGGCCACGGCCGAAATGATGTTCAACGCCGAGCGGGGCCCGATCCCAGAGACACCCAACAGAGTCTCGAAAAGGACAAGCTGGTCCTCCGTCGCACAGCCATAGAGGGCCAGCTCGTTTTCGCGCACATGCAGATGCGTATGCAGGGTGATCATCTCGCCGGGAGCGCTGATCTCTTCCAGCAAAGTGCGCGCCACACGCACCCGGTAGCCGACCCCACCGACGTCGACAATAAGCGCATCCTGCTGCAGTGAAACCACTCTGCCGTGCAGACGGGCTATCATCCCGCGTCCTTCGATCCAGCCAGCAGGTCGTTCAGGCGCGCAGAGTGCAAATGGCAGAGCGCTACCGCAACGGCATCGGCGGCATCATCGGGCTCGAGCACGGCATCCAAATGGAGCAAGAGGCGTAACATCTCCTGCACCTGCCCCTTGGCGGCCCGGCCATAGCCTACCACTGCCTGCTTGACCTGCATCGGCGTATACTCATATACAACCAACCCAGCCTCGGCCAGCGTCAACAGGGCTGCCCCGCGTCCATGGCCAACCATCAGGGCCGTACGCGCATTGCGGGCAAAGAACAACTCTTCTGCCGCCGCTACCTGAGGTTGGTAAAGTGCAACAAGCTGCGCCAACTCGTTGTGGAGCATGAGCAGGCGTTGAGAAAGCGAGAAGGTAGAGTCGGTCGTGATCACGCCGCTGGCGACCAGGCGGGCCTCCTCGGATGACCCTTCCAGCAGGCCATAGCCGGTGATAGCCACGCCTGGATCGATCCCCAGCACTAACATGTGATTATGCTGCTTCGAATTCAGACAGTGCAGCCTCGGTGATATCGAGGTTGGTGTGCACGGCCTGGATGTCGTCCAATTCCTCCAGAGCCTCGATCATGCGCATGTTCTGCACAGTCGTCTTGATATCCGGCTGGAAGAGGGTCTTGGGGATCCAGGTGATCTCAGCATCCTCGATGGTATAATCCTTGGCCAGGGCCTCTCGCACCCGCTGGAAGTCTTCCACAGTAGCGTAGACCTCGACCGTATCGCCATCAACCTTGACGTCTTCGGCGCCTGCATCAATCGCCGCCAAAGCGACGGCTTCGGGGTCCTCATCTCCCGGGTTGAGGGTCAGCGAGCCCTTACGCTCGAACATCCAACCCACGCACCCTGTTTCGCCCAAGTTGCCGCCGCTGCGGGTGAATATACGGCGCACATCGGCGACGGTACGATTCTTGTTATCGGTCAGCACCTCGACCATGACAGCCGTGCCGCCCGGCCCGTAGCCCTCGTAGAGGATCGATTCGAGTTGCACACCATCCTTGCCGGTGCCGGCGCCGCGCTGGATCGCGCGCTCGATATTCTCTTTGGGCATGTTGGCTGCACGAGCCTTGTCGACCACCAAGCGAAGCCGGAAATTGGATTCGGGATCAGCGCCACCCTCTCGAGCCGCAATGGATAGTTCACGGCCCAACTTGGTGAACAACTGGCCTCGCTTGGCGTCGGCTGCGCCTTTCTTGCGCTTAATGGTGGACCACTTGGAGTGTCCAGACATATTCTCTACCTCCCCGGCCGAGTTTTGCACTCATAAAGCCGTATGACTGATATTATACCATAGACAGGCAACGGAAAAAAGTGATTCGTAATGCGTGATCCGTAAGGGCGTCACGGTGCAGCGCCCGCTGCTCCATACAGTCTCGCTGTAGGCGGGCACAACGCAGAGTGGCGAGTGACACGCCATGGCGACCTTACGCATTACGAATTACGCATTACGACCCTCCACACCCCCTGTGGCGTGGTCGCGTACAGCACCCCCTTTTCCTGCGGGTCCCACGCCAGGGCGTTAATGCGCAGCTGGGCCAGGGCGCCCGCTTCAGGCGCCGGCTGCCAATGCTCCCCTCCATCGTTCGAGATGTAGAGGCCTCGTATCGTGCCCAGCACCAGGCGCTGGCCCTGGCTGTTAGGGTCAACCGCGAGGGAGAACAGGCCAAAGCCGCGATCGAATGCTTCCTGGGGTACGGGCTCCTGTAACGGGTCGCTCTTGAGGGTGACATCCCCCAGGCCATCCGTGTAGAGCACCCAATGGGCTCCATCGGCCGAGCGCCAGACGCCGGTCGAAGTGGCCACGTAGAGATTCTCCTCCGTTGTGGCCAGGGCGCCGGTGCCCCAGAAGCTCAGCCCCTGCGCCAGGTCCTGACTCACACGGCCCTGTTCATCGAACCACACCAGGTGGCTGGTACCGCCCTCGCTGGTGAGCACGCCAAGCAACAATGGGCGGCCATTGCCCGCAGGGATGATGGCGCTAATGACCAGGCCTTGACTGGAGGCCGTCGCCTGCCAGGTCTGGCCGCCATCTCGGCTGACGTAAAGGCCCGCGCAGGAAATACCGTAGATGATCTGGCTATCGCCCGCATCCGTAGCGACCGGCTGGATGCCGTCTCCATTTTCGACCCGCTGCCAGGTGGCGCCGCCATCGGTGGACCGGCGGAGCAGAAGGTCTCCGTCGCCCCGATAGCAGGAAAGGGGCGCGCCGGCCAGGAGGGTATGAGGGTCGCGCTGCGAGATGAGCAGCGGCCCGCGCAAGACCTGGTCGCTCACCCGTTGCCAGGTGCGGCCGCCATCTTCCGAGCGGGCAATGCCGTCTGCCAGCACACTATAGCGCAGTAAGCCATCGGGGGCAATAGCCAGAAACTTGACGGGTTGCCCGCCAACGGTCAGCAGCGTTGCTGTGGCGCCCTGCGTGGGGGCCGGGGTAGCCGTGGGCTGGGGCGACGGAACCAGGGTGGCTGTGGGCGAGGCCGTCGGGGGCAGGGTGGGTTTGACCTGTACTGTGGCAGTCGCTGTAGCAGCCGGAGTGATCACCAGGGGCGCAGACCCCGGCACCTGTGGCGCGCAGGCCGTTACGAGCAACAGCAGCAGCCCTGCAGATATCCAACGTATGGCGCGCATCGCTGTCTCTCCTTAACCGGCACGGCGGCAGCGGGCCAATCATCACCCCGCTGCCCCGTCGCAAGGCCGTACAGGCTGCCGGGCGCCCCGGCTCGGCCGTGAACGAAAGCCCCCGTCCTGCAGCGCGGGGCGGGGGCGGAAGGGCCATTGCGGCAGTGCAGAAACTAGCCTGCCGCGCCTTCCTCCGCGCCCTCTCCCACACGCCGCAGTTTATCCAGACTTGCCAGACGATCGACAAACAGAATACCGTCGAGATGATCGATCTCGTGCTGCAGGGCGCGCGCCAACAAGCCCTCTCCTTTGATGCGGATAGGCTTGCCCTCAGCGTTGAACCCCTTCACCGTGACCACGGCAGCACGGGTCACCTCACCAACATACCCTGGCAATGAAAGGCAGCCCTCATCGTCGGTTTGTTCGCCCAGGCTCTTTACAATCTCAGGGTTGACGAGCACAATGCGGCGAGCCCGCGTGTTCTCTTCCTCATCAGCCGGAATCTCAATGACGCAGAGGCGCACAGAGAGCCCTACCTGCGGCGCCGCCAACCCCACGCCATGCGCATCCGTCAGCGTTTCAAACATATCATCCACCAGGTTCCGCAGCGCCGCATCGAACTTTTTGATGCGCCTGGCCTTTTGCCGCAGGACCGGGGAATCGGTGGTCAAGATGGGCCGAACTGGCATAAAACCTCCAACCATAGACGCCAAAGGAACCCTGAATGGTTCCATTGCACCATGGATTATAGGGACGGGGCAGGCTCGTGTCAAGAAATGAGAGGCAAGCGGGTGCAGCTCAGTGCTGGGGTGCTCCAGGCATAACTGCTCCCGCGTCAAGTCTGCAAGCCTATCGCTGACGGCAGAAGGGGCCAGAACCATTGTGGCCCTGGCCCCAGATAGATGCCCGAAAGTCCGGAGATCAGTTGTGAGAAGCGGGCGCCCAGCCAAAGGAAAAAGCCTGTCCCTACGGCGTAGGCGTCTCGGCTGCAAATGGCGTATCAGTCGCCGCACCACTGATTGTGCTCGTGGCGCCCAGTGTCGCGCCGGCAGCGGGGGTCGCGGTTTCTACGGCTGTCGTCGGCGCCGACGTTGGAACGCTCGGGGTCGGGGTCGCGGCAGGGGCACAGGCTGCTGCCAGCGCCACAACCAAAAGGGCTACCAGCAGCGCGGCTACCATCTTCTTCCCCATGTTGTTCTCCTTCCGCATGGCAAAGGCGGGCGAGGCCTTTGCTCACATTCGTAATCCCGGGGTCTGGCACGCAAAGCTCTTTGGCCCGGCGCCCAGACTATCATTATTGAGCAACAACTATGCCATGCGGTAGGTCGGGGCATCACTTGTGAAAATGCCCGTGAGCCCTCAACCTGCTGGCATGGTGAGGGCTCACGAAATGATTGGTTCGATGCTTGGCCGGTTCTGGTGGTTATTTGATCCTATGCCGTTGGGGCTCGTTTGGGCGTCAGGTTTCCCTTCATGGCCGCTTGCCGCTTCCAGGGCAGCACCCGGGCGTAGAGCCCACCCAGCAACTGGTCCACACTCAGGACCCTGCCGGCCATGCCGAACAGCATAATGACTTCAGCAATAGCCATGACCTCGTTGGCCGTGGCAGTGCTGGCCCCCGTCCAACCGGCGGCAAAGTAGAAGGTCAGGTTAAGCGCCAGGGCGCCCAGAAGGCCGATCGGGCTCAGCACGCCGAAGAACAGCGAGAGGCCGGCCAGGAGCTCGCCCCACGGGATGAGCACACCGAAAAAGGCGGCATTGGGGATGGCGACTGTGTGGAGCAAATTCACCATCCAGGGATAGGGGTTTTTGGACGCAAAGCTCGTCAAGGTGCCACCCATATGGCTCGCAAACCCTCCAGGGGTTGTGAGCTTGCCATAGCCCGATTCGATAAAGATGTAGCCGATAGCGATACGCATCAGGGCCAACCACAGTGCTGAGGATTTGCTTTCCCAGGCATCGCGCAGAAACTTCATGACAAGTGCTCCTTTCATATCCGCCAAAGCGGCACCCAGCCATCTTGTTGATGACGGTGCTCCGCATCTTGGGCAGCGCAGCTCAAAAGCGCGCCGCCCCTCACTCGCCGCATGTGAAATATAGCACAAAAGGGGCTCGCGCAAGAGGGCCATATAGCGGTGTAAGAGGAGTGTTTTTGGCTTGTTTATCGGCAGGCCATTCGGCGTGTGAGGCAGTCAAATGGCGCGTACCTGGCAAGCCATACGGCTGGTGTGGTGAGCAGATGGCGTGCACATGGCAAGCCAGATGGCGTGCGCCAGGCCATGCAGGCGAGGTGCGATCAGGCGGGGCTGGGGAGGGTAGCCTCCACCCGGGTGCCGTGGCCAGGGCGGGAGGTGAGCATCAGCGAACCGCCAAAGAGCATGGCGCGCTCACGCATGCCCAGCAGGCCAAAATGGCCCTGGCGCGCCAGCTCATCGGGCGAATCAGGCACATCAAAGCCCACACCGTCGTCCTGCACGATGACATGCACGGCCTGATCGTCGAAAGAGAGCTCGACCGACACGTGGGCGGCATGGGCATGCTGCTCGGCGTTTTTGAGCGCCGATTGCACGATACGGTAGAGGGATAATTCCAGGTCAGGAGCAAGCCGGCGCACCGCCCCTCGGACGGTGAGCGTGGGCCTGTGGCCGGCCGGGGACGCGGCCGCCAGCATCTCCAAAGCCGTCACCAGCCCCAGATCGTCCAGGTAGATAGGGCGCAGATCACCAATCAGGCGGCGCACGTCCTGCACCATCGTGCGTGTTGCGCGCCGCAGGCCCTCGAGGTGCTCGGCGCAGCTATTGGGGTTCTGGGCAATGGCTTTCTCCGCCCGCTCGAGCCGCTGCCCGAGGGCAATCAGCGACTGCACCGTGTCATCGTGCAGCTCACGGGCCAGGCGCAGGCGCTCATCCTCCTGCGCCTGGGTCACGGCCGCCACATAGTTGTGCATGGCAGCCTGGTAGCCGCGCACCTGCGAGGCCATCTGGCGCAGGGCATCCTGCAGATCGGCGATCTCTTCCACGCCGCCGACCGAATCCTGCACGGCCGCAAACTCGCCCCAGGCCATCCGTCGCGCCTGCTGGCCCAGTTGCTGCAAAGGATAGGTGATGTAGCGCAGGCCGAAATAGATGGCCAGGAGTGAGATCAGCACGGCTGCAGCGGCAATGAGCACCGTGGCCTGCGCGTAACGCAGCACCAACGGCACCATGCGGTGCCAGGGCTCAGCCATGATCACACGCCACTGGGTGTTGGGCACGGGCAGAGAGAGGATGACCATGCCTTCGCTGGCGGGGGGGGGCGTGAGAGGCACATCTGCGCCGTCATTCGCCCGCAGGATCATCTGGCCCTGCCCATCGTACAGCCAGGCTTGCGTCTGCGGCGTAACCTGCAGCCCGCGCACAGCCGCGGCAATGGCGGCATCGTTCAGTGGCACCACGCCGACCAGGGCGCCGGTGCCGTCGGGCCAGGCCACGGCGATCGCCAGGCTCAGCGCAGCCAGGCCATCCCCCGGCGTGGCCCGATAGGCCGGCGCCCCCTGGCGGACGGCATCGCTGGCCAGCCGGGCGACGAACGGATTGTGCTCCCAAGCCTCGGCCCCATGGCTGACAGCGGAGACCAGCCCATCGGCGTCGAGGATCACCACACCGGAGGGGAAATCGGCCTCCAGAGGCAGCAGCATCTGAGCCTGCACCTCCGGCGCCGCCTGACGGAAGGCAGAGTTATCGGCCAGCGCCTTGAGCAAATGGGTGCGATGCTGCAGGTCATCGGCAATGCGGTCAGCGGCTGTGTGGGCCAGGGCGCCATCGCGATCCTCGATCATGGCGCGCAACGTCTGCTGATGGCCGTAAATATCGGTGAGGGAGAGCCCGAGCAGGAAAATCACGATGGGCAGGAGGATCCAAAGCAGAACCAGGGCCCGCAGGCTGCGCAGATGCCTTCCGGCGCGCTGCCACAGGCCCCCAGGGGCGCTCCCAGCGCTGTTCAGGGAGATCACGGCGCCGATTTTTCGTCGATTACCAGCCATCCCAGTCTGATCGCCTTGAGCACCGCTTCGGTGCGCGTGCTGACGTGCAGCTTGGTGTAAATGTTCGCCAGGTGGCCCTGCACCGTACGGTCACTGATGCCCATTTCCAGGCCGATCGCCCGGTTGGTCAACCCCTTAGCCGCCAGGCGCAAAGTGTTCAGCTCGCGGTCGGTGAGGGTCTGCACGACCTCATCGTCGGCGCTACGGGTAACGCCGGCGATCTGACCCACCACCTTTTGCGCTACCTCTGGCGCCAGGGCTGAACGGCCGCCGGCCACCGTGCGCACAGCGCGCACCAGTTCGTCGGAATCCGCCGTCTTGAGGATATAGCCCGTCGCTCCCGATTTGAGCAAGGCAAAGACATAAGGATCATCATCATAGGCCGTCAACACCAGGATGCGCACCTGGGGGAACTCGGCCGCCACCCGCCGCGCCACCTCGACCCCAGAGACCTTGGGCATCCGGATGTCGAGCACCAGCACATCCGGCTGATATTGGGCGACCCTGGCCAGCGCCTCCTCACCATCGGCTGCCTCCGCCACGACCTGGATATCCCCGGCAGCCTGCAAAAAGTCATGGATACCCTTGCGCACGATGGCATGGTCATCGGCCAGGACCACTCGGATCATTGCCATGGGGTCACACTCCTCGGAGAAGAACACCGCAGTGACTATAGCAGAGCCAGGGATCTATGTCAATCATGGGATGAGCCTATTTCCAACGGGTGAGGATCGTCTCCCGCTGGAACAGCCGTACTGCGATGTAGAGTGTTGTAGCGTCCAGCAGCCCCACACCCAGGATGCCCAGAGCAAAAGTCAGCGGGTTCAGCACGATCACGCCGAACATCATGCCCATGCCAATGCCGATCAGCGGCACCAGGAAAAGGGCCGTCCACTGCTGCGCGGCGCGCGGATCATTCATGCGCGAGGAGGCAATGATACCCACAAAGACCGAGAGCATGCCGAACAAGGGCCCCAGAATACCGATGGAGAGGAGCCACAAAGGCTCCACAGCCACCCTCCACACCACATCGCTCACCAGAGAGTGAATGCCCGCGGCAAACAGGGCATAGGCTACCCACCCGGCCAGCACCGGGGGCACCACTGCGGCGATAGACTTGCCCAGGAGCAATTCCCAGGTCTTGATAGGCGTGGCCAGGAGCGGCTCCAGGCTGCGATTCTGCTTCTCGCCGATGATGCTATAGGCGGCAATGTAGATCGGCAACGCCAGGGGCGCCATCAGGAAGTAGATCATGAACTGGTTGAGCATCATGATCATCACCGCGTCGACAGGAGCATAACCCTGCAGATATGCGGGCACAGAACCATTCATGTTGAGCGTGCCCGTGCGCAGAAACTCCAGGTGCATAAAGAAAAAGACGCCTACGAAGACGACGGTCAGGATCAGTGGCAGAAGCACCAGGCTCCAGAAAACTGACCGGTTCCTGACGATCTCCTCCCATTCTTTGTCAATAATCGTGCGTACCTTCATGCCGGCTTGCCCTCCTCGATCAGGCTCAGGTAAACCTCCTCGAGCGAATGCTTGAGCTCCGTGACCGCCTGAATTTCGGCGCCCAGGCCCACCAGGTAGCGCACAAGTTGGGGGTTCTGCAGCTCGGGGTCAGTCAGGTCGACCAGGAGCTGCCCATCCTCGACGATGGCATGCTGCACAAAAGGCAAGTCACGCACGCGGGCAGCCAGCTCAGGATCGATCTGGCGCATGCGCACCACAGTGTGGCGCCCAAACAGGCGCCGGCGCAGGTTCTCCGGCGTATCGACGGCGATGAGGTGCGTGCGCAGGACGGCGATGCGGTCGCACAGGCGCTCCGCCTCATCGAGATTGTGGGTGCACAAAAAGATCGTGCGCCCCTGGTTCTTGAGCTCGGCAATAGCGTCGCGCACGATGTGGGCCATTTCCGGGTCGAGGGCAGCGGTGGGCTCATCCAGGAAAAGCACCGGCGGCTCGTGCAACAGAGCGCGCGCCAGGGCCACCTTCTGCCGCATGCCCCGGGAAAAGCCCCCCACCGGCTGGTCGCGCACGTCCCAGAGGGCAAAAAGCTGGAGGTAGCGCTTGATCTGCGACTCGCGCTCGGCCGCGCTCATGCCGTAGAGGCGGCCAAAGATGTCCAGGTTGCGGACAGCAGTCATGCGGTCGTACAGGCCGGGCATCTCGGTGAGGATGCCCACCGAAGCGCGCACGGCGTCGCTTTCGGCGCCGATCTCATGCCCATTCACCCAGGCGCGGCCCGCTGTAGGCTTGATCAGGCAGCAGAGCAGGCGCACGGTGGTTGTTTTGCCAGCGCCATTGGGGCCCAGGTAGCCGAATACCTCGCCTCTATGCACCTGGAGGTCCAGGTTTTCCAGCGCCGTCTGGGCGCCAAAGCGGCGCGTCAGTCCTTCTGTGCGGATCATGTCAACTCCAGACGTTCAGTGATGAAGAGGAGAATGTTGTTGACCCATTATAACACAAGCCGGATGGATTTCCTACACCCGAGGGCTGCGCATCTGCCGGTAGATCAGGAACAAGCCCAGGATGATGAGCACCAATGACCAGAAGATGCCGCCATAGGCCACGGCGCCCGAGACGAAGAGGATAAAGGCGCCAAAGACCAGGAGCGCCGCGGCCGGGATCCAGGCCCAACCGGTATGCTGCTCGGGCCCGCGCATCAGGTAGAGCACGCCGAACGTCGCGCCCAGGCCCAGGAAGAGCATCGATCCGGCCAGGCTGCCGTCGCCGACACTGGAAAAGAGCACCACCAGCGCCAGGCTCAGGAGTGCGCCGGCCGGGATGATGGCCCACCAGTTGCGCCGCCGGCCTGCGATGGGGGCAAAGTAGAGGGCGATGAAGACCACGCCCAGCCCCAGGAAAAAGACGACGGCGAATGCCTCGCCGCCCGCCAGGCCGGCCAGCAACAGCCCCAGGGCCAGAGCCGCCATTGCCCCGCCAGGGATGATAGCCCACCAGTTCAACCGCCGATCGAGCAGGTAGATGCCGGCAAAAGCCCCGCCCAGGCAGATAAAGAGCAAGGCCGCCGCCACTTCTCCCGGCGCGCCGAGTGTCGCCAGCAGGGTCGTCAGCCCTGCGCCGCCCATGCCGCCGGCCACGATCAGGGTCCACCAGTGGGCGCGGCCCAGGAAAAAGGCCCCCAGGAAGAACACGCCGCCCGCAATCAGCAGCAGCGCCCAGAAGAGGGAGGCCAGGTTGGGCAAAATCTCCAGGTTCTGGAGCATGAAGATAATGCCCGCGCCGATCAGAAAGAGGGCGCCGACTATCTGAATCCAGCGATTGTGCCGCATGGTAACCTCCGAGATTCGTAATCCGTAAAGCGTAATTCGTAAACTGTTTCATGGACAGGTGCGTCTCTGGAACAGGTGTCTACTCTATGCTATCACTGGCAATACGCAACAGATGGCGCTCGAGTTGCGTCTTTACGCATTACAGATTACATCTACCGGCGCTTCGACGGCCAGTTCGCCCTTTTCTAACAGGGCCAAGAGGTATTTGGTGAGCATTGATATTGCCCAGGCAGTGCTGCAGAGAGAGGACCGTCGCGCCCGGCAGTTCAGCCCGCATATAAGCGGCGGCCAGGCCAGTATCCATCTCTGCCCTTCAGTCCCCACGAGCGCCTACGAGTTCCTGTGATGCTCCGGATGGTCGGTCACCGCGTTGTGGTCGTGGAAGTAGCCCATTTCGTGCATGCGGTTGTGCAGCGAGCGGTGGGCCGAGGTGAGCACGAGCCGCATGCGCTTGTAGGCGGCGTCCTCCGCCCGGGTGCCCACGGTGTCGAGGTAGGCCAGGGCGCCTTCGATCTGCTCGAGGATGGTGAGGGCGTCGGCGGCGGCCAGGAGGGTGGTGCCGGCGACGTCGACCATGATGGGCGACGAGTGGGCGGCAACGATCTCGGGCTGGTCGGGGTAGTGGCCGCGCACCAGCAGGGCAAGCCACGAGGTCTTGTCGAGCCGCACGGACCAGTGCCCGCTGCCCGCCTCGGCGCCGACCGCGGCGCTCTCGCGGATCTCGCCGTTTACGATCAACTCCACCCGCGTCATGGGGATGGTCACGCTGGCCACCTGCCAGGTCACATCCACCGTGCCGCCGCCGGCAGGCATTTCGATGCGGCTGCCCAGGGGCCGGCCCTCCACGGCAAACTCGAGGAGCGGGCCGTAGGTCACAAAGGTCTCGGCCCGGCGCACGGCCTCCATCCAGGCCTCATAGTCGAAAGGCCGGTTGGGGGCGATGTGCGCATAGGTGCGCACGGTGCCCACGGCGGTATTCGCCGTCATCTTGTCGGTGCCGCCGACGGCCGCGACCCGGTAGCCGCAGTTCAGGTAGCGGTACCAGTCAGAGAGGGAGTAGGGGTCGATGCCGCCGTAGAGGTTCCCCCAGGAGGTCATCTCCACGCCATCGATGGCGCCGCTGACGATGCTGGCGGCATGCTCGGCGCGCGGGTTGGGGAAGTGGGGCAGGATGACCAGCCCGCCCTGCTTCTTGCACTGCTGCGCCCATTCGGTGAGCAGCATCTCGATGGGGTCGCCCAGGGCCGATTCGTCGGGCCCGCCGGTGGTCATGGGTGCGATGATGCGGCCCTGATAGCCCAGCAGCGAGATATGCCCCAGCACGTGCTGGCGGTTCTCCGTGCCCACCCGCACCAGGTACTCGCCGTCGCCGCCGGCCTCGCGCGAGCCCCAGGTGGTCTTGCCGTCAAAGTCGCCCACGTTGGTCATGAGCTCGCCCCACTGGCTGGCCAGCAGGTTGACCACGTTCACGCCCTCCGCCGAGCCCTCCAGCAGGGCAGAGATGGGCGAGAGGAAATGCACGTGCGTATCGGCCGTGACCCAGCCCTGCTCGCGCCAGGGCAACACCCGCTGGATCTCGACGGTGATCTCTTCCGTCTCGGGGGTCACCTCGACGACCCGACGCAGGGGGCGAATCTCGAACCCCTTGGCGATCTCGATATAGACGGGCCCCAAGGGCAGGTCCAGGGTCGTCTCACCGGGGATATAGGTCGTGGCATGGAGGTGCCGGTGGTAGAAATCTACCGAGTAGTCCTCGTACCAGGCCGGGTTGGGGATGCGATGCCGGTCCACCGGGGCCAGGTACTCGCCCGCCGCGCCGTGCACATGCAACTTGACGGGCACGGGCCGGCCGCTGCGCCGGTCGAGCGCCCGCAGGGTGACGCGCCGGGTCGCCGGGGCCACGGGCCGCAGGGCCCCCGCCCCCGCCGCCTCGACCTGGGCCACAGGGATGACCGCGCCGCTGCTCAGGTGGAAGCAGGCCTCCTCGTGAGCCGTATATTCGAGCACCACTTCGTTGGCCGAGACCTGCGGCACCTGATTGTTATAGCTTTCTGCCCAGTCGGCAACAGGGTAGAGCAGGCGCGGCGCCGCGGAGATGACCTGCCCCAGGTCGAGTTGCACCTGCGCCAGGCGTCCGTGCTCGTCCAGCTCCGGGCGGAAGGGCTCTCCCTCAGGCAGGGTCAGCACAGCCTTACGGCGCGGTCGCCAGCGCAGGGGCAGCGAGGCGGCGTTGCCGGCCGCGATGGCTGATACAATGATCGTGCCCGCCACGGGCTCAAAGCGGATGCCGGCGATGGCCCTTTCCGGGTGCGGATTCTCCCACGCCCAGAGCCAGTTGGTCCAGGGACGGCCGTCGCCCGGGTCTACACGGGTTTGGCTCTCGCCCCAATTGGGGTTGGTCTGCTCGTGTGAGGCGCGCACCGGCGCCGGCTTGTGATGGGCCACAGCCTCAAAGCAGCGCTCGCCCCAACGGTGCCGAAAGGCGCCGAGCTGATGGCGACGGCGGATGGGAAGGCGCTCCTCCGTGCCGTCGGCATAGAGGATCACGTAATCGGCGGCGTGCTCGCCCAGGTGCCCCTCACCGCGCATGGGCGAGATCAACCCGCCCGGGCCGGGGTCCAGCGGGCGCTGGTCGGCGGTGTGCATAAAGACCAGCCAGCGGGCTGTCGTGGCGGGGAGGCTAACCGTCACCGCCTGCTCCCTCAGCAGCAGCACGCGGTCGATCCGGAAGGGGATGCCCCAGGCCACACACTCGCCGCTGGGGGCATAGGGCAGCGCGGCGGCCATCTCCGCCGGCAGGCCCGCGCCGGCCAGCTCGGCCACGGGGTACTGCCCCGCAAGCGGCAGGGGGTGGAAGAGGGAGGATGCAGGGCCATCACTCGGGTTGGACATGGCAGTTTCCTTTCTGAGGCAAGGCGCCGGGCGGCGCCGTTAGGGAGAAGCCGATGAGCGTTCTTACTATGATACAAATGCGGGTTTTCTGCAAAGCAGTGTAGGATGGGGGGGAATGCATGGGGCGAGTCCTGGCCTCCCCCGCGGGGGGAGGCCAGGAAGCGCCCCATGCATTACCCCCCATCCTACACTCTAACGGAACCCAGCCTCAGGCAGCCACACCTGCATCGGCCCCGCCTCCCGATTATCCCAGGCAAAGTAGGGGATGGCCTTGATGGCGCAGGGCTCCAGCTGCGGCCGCTCGGCGCGGTAGAGGGCCCCCTCCCAGCCGGCATCCCCAACTGCGAGGGCCTCGCCGGTGATCACGCCGACGCCGCCGAGCAGGTCGGGCTCGAAAGCCGCCGTGAGCGGCGCCCCGGGCGGGAGGAGCATGCGCTGTACCGGCGCGGCATGATCGGCCTGCTCCAGGCAGTAGACGACCGGCCCGCGCTGCAGGGCCACAGCGCCCACGTCTTGCCTCACTGCCGGGTGGGCATAGACCCGCTCGACGGGCATGGCCAGCTCCACGTTGACCTCATCGCTCGGCTGCCAGGTGCGCTCGAGGCGCACGTAGCCCCGCTCCGTATGATCCACCGGGCCCGCCAATTCGCCGTTCACGCGCACGCTCGCCGAGCGGCACCAGCCCGGGATGCGCAGGCGCAGGCCGAAGGTCGCCGGGCGCTCCATCTCCAGGCGGATGGTTACGGCGCCCGCCCAGGGGTAGCGCGTCTCCAGGCGCAGCGTGACGGCCTGCCCACCCACCTGCAGGCGCGCGTTGCCCTGCACGTAGAGGTGCACGGCAATATCGCTCTCGCTCTGCGAGTAGAGGTAGTCGCCCAGGGAGGCCAAGAGGCGGATAATGTTGGTGGCGCAGCAGGGGCACGCGTTCCACGACCAGCGGTGATGGTTGCCCAGGCTGGCCAGAGGGTTGTCGTAGAAGAACGTCTCGCCATCCAGCGCGACGCCGCTCAGGATGCCGTTATAGAGGGCGCGCTCCATGACGTCAGCATAGCGGCTGTCGCAGTCGAACTGCAGCTGGCGATGGCTCCACATGGCCAGGCTGATGGCGGCGCAGGTCTCGGCATAGGCCGTCTCGTTGGGCAGGTCATAGTCGAAGGTAAAGCCTTCATTGAGGCGTGAGGGGCCGATGCCGCCCGTCACGTAGAGCCGGCGCAGGCAGGCGCTCTCCCACAGGCGCTCGCAGGCGGCTAGCAGAGAGGCATCGCCCGTCTCGCCGGCCAGGTCGGCCATGGCGGAATAGAGGTACATGGCGCGCACGGCGTGGCCCACGATCTCGCTCTGCTCGCGCACTGGCATGTGCGACTGGTTGTAGCGATAGTCATACCGGTAGCCGGTCGCGCGGAAGAAATCCTCGAAAAAGTGCTTGCGCCCGGCCCGGTGCAGCGCCTCGGTCTCCTGATCATAGTAGTGGGGCTGCCGGCCGCGCTCATCCACAAAGTAGCGGCTCAGCTCCAGGTAGCGCCGCTCGCCCGTGGCGCGGTAGAGCTTGACCAGCGCCAGTTCCAGCTCGGGGTGCCCCGGGTAGCCGCGTTTTTGCCCCGGGCCGCGGCCGAATACCGTGGCGATCAGGTCGGCAAAGCGGCAGAGCCCGTCGAGCAGCTTGCGGTCGCCGGTGGCCTGATAGTGGGCCACCGCCGCCTCAATCCAATGCCCGGCCGTGTAGAGCTCGTGGGCATCGCGCAGGTCGGAGAATCGCCACCCGGGCTCGACGACGGTATAGTAGACGCCCAGGTAGCCGTCGGGCTGCTGGGCCGAGAGCACCAGGTCCACCACCTCGTCCAACTGGGCCGCCAACGCCGGGTCGGGGTGGACGGCCAGGCTGTGGCTGGCCGCCTGTACCCACTTGGCCACGTCGGAAGCGGCAAAGATGTGGGGCACAGGCTCCTGCCCGGGCCGCCAATCGAGCTTGAACGAGTCGATGCTGCCGGCCTCCTGCAGGCGCCGGTAAACGATGGGGATCGTGCGTTCCCGGTTCACTGCCAGGCGCGGCCCCCAAAAGCCACCTTCGATGGAGACGGCGGTAAAGGGCACGGGCGTAAAGCGGCGCTGGACGGGCATGGGCTGATCACTGGGCATGGGGGCCTCCTTGGGTTCCTGTGGCGCGACCTATCCGCGTCTGTCGGCGACTATTGTACTGCGGGAGCGCCGAGGCGGCAAAGATAACCCCCTGACGTTCCCCAATACTGGGGCCAGACTCGGTGGAGTGTTCGACCAACCGGCCCAAGGCTCCAATAGCCTCGGGCTCAGAAAGGCAAAGCCCTTCCCGGGCCCGTGCAGGAGCGATCCCGTCGCGCAGGCCAGGTTTCCCCCTCCCACGAGCCCGCGGGGCTTTGCTAATCTCAGCCCAGCGGCTTTAGCCCCGGGAACTCGATCCCCTCATGCAGCTCGTACTGCGAGGGATCGGACGGAGGGGCGTAGACGCAGAGGGCCTCTAGCGGCGCCGAGCCGGTATTGCGCAGCATGTGGATATCCTCCGGGCGGAAGAGCACGGCCGTGCCCGGGGTAAGGGGCTGCACCTCGTCTTGCCCCTCATGCCGCACAAAGACCTGGCCCTCTCCCTGCAGGATATAGATGACTTCCTCACCCAGCGGGTGGCGGTGGGCAGGGCGTACCCGCTGCCCCGCCTGCAGCGTGACCGTGCAGACGGAGAGGTTGCGCGCCCCCAGCAACTGAGGCGAGATCAGGTCGATCATCGTGCGCCCGGGCAGCTCTCGCCGGGGGCTGGTATCGCGGTGTGTGATCTGCATCCGGCGCCCCCTCACAGCTCAGTCAGCGCAACGGCGCGGATGGGCGAGCCCGTCGCGTTGTGCAGCTTGAGCGGCAGGCCGATGAACCAGAACTCGTGCTTGGGGATGAGGTCGATATTGGCCATGTTCTCCATGTTCATGATGCGCCGTTCGCGGCAGACGATGTGCCCGGGCTGGACTTTGATGCGCGCGACTTCGGCGTGGCTGTCGATGCTCGGCGCGTCGGCGCCCACGTTGATCACCCCCCGGTCGGCCAGGAACTCCATGGCCTCGCGGTCCACGCCGGGGTAATCCTTGATATAGTCGTAGGGCTGCCCCCACTTGCGGTACCAGCCGGTGTAGTTGAGCACCACCGAATTGGGGCGGATGGTCACGCCCGTCTTCTCGATAGCCTGTTCCACATCCCGGCGGGTGATATAGGCGTTGGGAGGCAGGTAGGAGAAATCGAACCACACCCCGGGCACGATGAACCATTCGAGGGGCAACTCATCAATAGCGCGCGCTCCCGGCTCGGGCACAATGTGATTGATCGCATCCACGTGTGTGGAGGTGTGGTCACACAGGAGCATCCCCACCACCCGGTAGGAATAAGGCGCCTTGGTCAGCCCGCTGCGGATCGTCTCTTCATGGGTCAGATGGTCCCACAGCACCGTGCGCTGATGGCCGACAAAGGTCGGGTTACTGGGGCCGATATCGTGGCTCAGGTCCGTGGCCAGGTAATCATGGCCGAACAGGCTCACGGTCGCCTGCAGGCGGAAATCGGGGCAAGGGGCGATGGGCATGGTATCACCTCCTTTCGGCTAGCGAATGTACATAGCTCACGATCCCCACATCCGGCAGGTTCGACCAGACGGGCGAGCAGTGGGGATATTTCTCCGTGCTGCCCCAAAAGGCGGCGCCGGGGTAATAGTTGCACATCTCCTTGGCGCAATCGCCATAGACGATCACGTCACCCTCTACATCGGTGAGGAGTGGCGCGAACTGCTTGCCGACAAAGATAGTGAGCGGGCGCTTGAGGCGCTCCAGGGTGCCATCCACGTAGAGCGAATCCAGCGCCATGCGCACCAGGGCCCGGCAGCCGGGCTCGCAGGCCGCGCCGACCACCACATTGACCTTGGGGAAGATGCCCTGCAGCGTCGTGTCGGGCCGGCGGAATTTGCGCTGTACCGACTCGATGGACCGGCCGGCGATCTCGATCTCTGCCAGTTTGTTGGTGCCCAGGCCCTCGGCGGCAGCCAAGCGCGTGGCGGGAACGCTGCCGGGGTCGTCCCAGCCCATGACCGCCTCACACACCGTATCCACGGCCACTGGATCATGGCCACCCACGATGGTGTTGAAATCTTTGATCAGGTCCTCCGGGTAGGCGCTAAAGGGGCCATTGCCCTGGCAGGCATAGAGCGAATCCACCAGGAACCACTTGGGGTTGGCCACGCGCGTCAGATTGACAATCTTCTGGTGGATATCGTCGCGGTGGCAACGGTTCATCCAATCATAGTCGGGCAGATTGCCGAACTGCAGCTTCAGGGCGCAGGTGAGAATCGTATGGACGTGCGCCTTCATCTTCGGCATGCCGATGTAGACGTCGGCCTCGCGCACCGGCCGCGGAACAGGCACTTCGCGGAAGACCTTGACGCCTGGCAGGGTGACTGTGTCGAACGGCACATGGTCAAAGGGCACCAGCTCCGCCCCAGTCCGCTCGGCCACCGCCTTGATGCCGCAGACCTCCATCGCCTGTAACGTGTCGCCGCCCAGGGCCGAGCGCTCGCCGATCTGGATCCTTGCCGGGTTTTGCTCGGCGATGAGCTCGATGAGCGCCTCGAGCAACCTGGGATCGGTGGTAAAGCCGCTGTTGGGGGGCGAGGGAATAACGGTGTTGATCTTGATCAGCACCGTCTGCCCTGGCCCCACGATATTCTGCATGCCCCCCATCGAGCCGTCGGCGATCTCTTTGACCATTGCCTTGACCCGGTCCAGTTGCTTGCGAGAGTACTCGCCGGGCTTGCCCAGGTCCGCATCCGAGTGGGCAATCGCCACTTTCGTCCTGGCCATGATTCCCTCCTTGGGCTGCTACTTGATCACCTTGACCGGCCCGTTGCGCCAGGAGCATTTCGGCTGGTAACCGAGCTTCTCCTGTGCTTTTTTGATGCTGATCATACCCTCGTAGCCGTGCAGATTCTTGGCCATCTCCTTCAGGTCAGGGAAACAGCGCTCTACCACCACGCGCGTCTCTTCGGCCAGGGTCGTGTCGGTGGAGAGGAAGAACGCCTCAAAGGGCTCCAACCCCTCCACTTCCAGCGAGAGCCGGCAGGCCTGGGCCACGTCCTCCCCATCCACATATTGGAACGTGCCGCCAATGGGGCCACCCACATGGCCGGGCCGGGCCTGGGGCGTCTCGTTGAATTTGTGCCGGCGCCAATGCGGATAATCCACGCCCATCAGGCGCAGGGCGACCGTCTGGATGCCGTAAGCGCGGCTGAAAGCGGCCAGGATCTCCTCCCCCAGCACCTTGGAGAGGCTGTAGGTATCCTCCGGGCGGTTGGGGTGCTTTTCGTCGATGGGCAGGTACTCGACCGTGAACGGCGCCTGGCTGATGCGAAAGCCCAGCCCCAAAACATAGAACGTGGAAGCCATGACCACTTTCTTGACCCCCAACCGGCGTGCGCCATCCATGAGGTAGAAGGTACCCATGGTGTTGACCCTCATGGTCTCGTCTTCGGGCAAGACAGGCATGAATGGGCGATAGGGCTGGCCCGGCTGGCGCTCGGTGTTCCAGGGGATAGCGCCCAGGTGCACGATCGATTCTGCCTGAGCCAGGGTGATGGCTCGCATGCAATCGGCCAGCGAGGTCAGGTCGCCCAACACAAAGGGCAAGTCTGTCTCCCAGGGTACTGAGACCTTGTCGGGTGTGATGCGGTCGAAGAGCGTGACTGTGTACCCATGCTCGCGCAGCTCGGCGGCGACATAGCGGGCGCAACCGCCTGCGCCGCCAGTGATCAGAACGTGCTTTTCAGTCATGTTTCCTCTCCCTCTATAACAGGCCCTGCAGATAGCGGATGCTCCGCTCGAAGAGGTCCCTCTTGTAATCGTTCTCGTTCTGACCCTCAGGCACGCGCCACCAACCGATCTCGATGATCAGGTGCAGGCCCTGGGCGTAGGGACTCTTCTCGGCCAGGGTCTGGATGGCCTGCGGGATATTCACATTGCCGTCGCCTACCGCACAGCCCACGGGGATCAGCGGGATCAGGCCGGGATCCCTGGCATCGATCATGGCCATGTCCTTGATGTGGGTCGTGATGGTGTAGGGCGCCAGGTCCTGCACGTCATCGTCGGGGTCGCAGTAGACGGTATAACCATTGGCTGTATCCAGGGCAGCGCCGACGAGGGGTGAGCCGACCTCGGCGAACACCTGGGCCATCTGCCGGCCAGTGAAATCGCAGTGGTTTTCGATGGCCAGGGGGATGCCGGCATCGCCCACGATCCTGGCCGCTTCCTTCAGGTTGGCTACCAGCGAGCCGAGGTGCTCGGCCAGGGGACGGTTGCGGTTGAAGCGGCTCGTTTCCAGGCTCAGGCGTCCATAGCCGGTGCGGATCAGGGTGGCGCCGAGCTCCTTGGCGAGAGCGATGCTAGCCAGCAGTTTCTGGCGCCCCGCCGCAGCATCAGGGCCCGCCAACTCGAAAACGCCCATGGCATATACCTCAAGCTCGACATTTTTGGCGGCAGCCAGATCGCGCAGACGTTTGCGCGCATCGGGGCCCATGGGCACGTGCCAGACTTGTGTCGCGGTGCAGCCCAGCTCCGCAGAGCGCTCGATAAAGTACTCGGTCGAGTGCTCCTGGTCTGTACCCGCCGGTACCGGGTAGAACGGGCAGAAACCGATGCGGAAAGTCTTCTTGACGTCCATGATTCTCCTCCTTGGGGTCACCCTTGCTGCCTGCCCCACCCCCAGACGCGCGCCTACTCCCTCCATAGTAGTTCCACTCTGGCAGGGGCTGGTTCGGCAGCGTGAGGGACCCCTTGCCATCGGCCAAGGCGCCCACAGCGAGCTCGGGCAGCAGGGAGGGCAGAGAGGGCGGGATACAGCCAGCAAGCGGGACCCTACTAGAAACGCTGGCCGAGCTTTTCCAGCAGATACTGCTTGCTCAGGGCGGCAGCCTCGCGCGGCGGGCGCGGCACGACCGACGTCCCATCCAGCTCCACCATGACCAGGTCGTTGTAGCCGATCTCCTCCAGCAGGGCAAAGACTCCCGGCATATCCACAACGCCCATGCCGATCGGAGTGTAGCCGGCATAGCCAGTCGGGTCGATCTCCTTGCCGGCGGCGTCATACCGCACCGGGCCGCCTACATAGTCCTTCAGGTGCACATGGCGGATGAGGTGCCGGTAGCTGCGCAGGAGCGGCAGCAGGTCCGAGCCGCCCTTGACGATCTGCCCGGTATCGGGGGCGAAGAAGACGGCCTGGGGATCCACGGCGTCGAGGACGGCCTCGATCTCATCGCGCGTCTCGATGAGAGTGCCCGTGTGGGGGTGGATGGCGCCGATCAGCCCCATCTCCTGCAGGCGCAGGCCCAACTCGCTGAAGATACGCGCCATGGCCTTGTGCTCGGTGTATGGCTGGGGCAGGCGCACACCCGCCGCCTGCAGCACGATCGTCTGTGCGCCCAGGGCCTTGGCCTGGGCCGCCCAGCGCAGCACCTGCTCGATATCCTCGCGCGCGTCGGCCGGGTCCACAAAGCTGGTGTTGCAGTAGCAGGAGCCGAAAGGCAAGTTGTAACGCTCCAGCAGGGCGCGGAACTGCCCGGGATGCTCCTTCTCATAGCCCTCAATGGTAAAGCCAAAGGTCTCAAAGGCCCGGTAACCGAGCTCGGCCACGTCGCGGATGGTTGGTTCTACCCGATCCAGAGTATAGCCCCAGGTGATGCTGGTGTGGCCGATCGTGAACTGTTTCATAATCACCTCTATCCCTTGATGCCCGTCAGGGTCACACCCTGCACCATCTGCTTCTGTGCGAAGAAGAACACGACAACCTGTGGCACGAGGGCCACGATGGCCATAGCCATCAGACGGCCCATATGGCGGTCGGTCACCTGCTGGAAATAGCGCAGGCCGATGGCGATGGTGTACTGCTCGATCTTGCGCAGGTAGATCAGCGGGCCCATGAAATCGTTCCACGTGTAGGTGAAGGTAAAGATGGCCACCACGCCGATGGCTGGCAGCATCAAAGGTAGGACGATGCTGACCAGCGTGCGGATGTAGCCGCAGCCATCGATCTTGGCGGCGTCATCCAGTTCGTGTGGGATAGTCATCAGGAACTGGCGCAGCAGAAAGACGTTGAACGGGTTGGCAAAGAAGGATGGCACGGTCAGCGGCTTGAAGGTGCCCACCCAACCCAATTTTGAGAACCCGACGTAGAGCGGGATCATCGTCACTTGGCCGGGCAGCATCATGGTGGCGAGCAGGACCACAAAGAGCACATTGCGTCCGGGGAAGCGCAGGCGGGCAAAGCCATAGGCCACCAGGGTGGAGGAGAGCAGTGTGCCCACGATGTTGACCGCTGTAACAAAGATCGTGTTCAGGTAAAAGGTCGCCGTGGGCAGTAGGGTCCAACCCTCGATATAGTTCGCGAAGGTGAGCGGATTGGGGATCATCTCAATCGGCCAGACATAGATCTGGCTCAGTGTTTTCAGCGAGGTCGAGAGCATGAACAGAAAGGGGAAGACAAAGATAGCGCTGCCGACCAGGATCAGCCCGTAGATCGCAATACGCCCCAAAACGAGCATCCACATGTGGCGGCGATGCGCCCTTTGCCCACGGGCCTGCGCCTCGGCCCGCACCCTGGCCTGCTCCGCGGTCAGTCCGGTAGTCATTTCGCCAACTCTCCCTCATAGTACACCCAGGCTGTCGAGCTGCGGATGACGAGCAGCGAGAAAACCAGGATGATCACGAACAGCACCCAGGCCAGCGCTGAGGCATAGCCCAGCTT
>Ga0078972_1002334_pt1 | contig 63504 bp, 53 predicted proteins | sample YelNatPaOPGAMG01_FD_67568 | JGI IMG/M metagenome (GOLD analysis project Ga0078972, IMG submission 67568) | Hot spring thermophilic microbial communities from Obsidian Pool, Yellowstone National Park, USA - OP-RAMG-01 (SPADES assembly) (version 2) | ecosystem: Environmental > Aquatic > Thermal... | reverse complement strand
GGCTTTGGCGGGCCAGCGGCACCAGATGATCCTCACGCATCTTCATCACTTCACCCGGCACCTTGAGACGGGCCGAATCCGTGTCCAACCAGGCCCACCGCAGTTGTCGCAGTTCCCCAGGGCGCAAGAACAGCAGCACCTGAAGCTGCAAGGCGGCCCGAATGATGGGGGACGACGGGTAGGCGTCCACGGCCCGCAAAAAAGCCGCCAGCGCCGCTTTGTCCGTGATCGCCGCCCGGTGTTTGACCTTGACGGGTTTGAGCGCGCCGCGCAGAGAGGGCGTCGGGTCGATCTCGGCGCGTCCGGTCGCTACCGCGTAACGCATGACCTGTCCGATAAGCTGTACGACACTGTGGGTCGTCTCAATGAGGCCGCGCGCTTCGATACGCCGCGCCACGGCCAGAATATCCGCAGCCTTGATGTCTGCAATGGGCCGCGAACCGAGATACGGGAGAGCGTAGGTTTGCGCCCGCCGCTGGAGTTGCTCGGATGTGCTGGGATCAATCGCACCGAGGCGACTTGTCCACCACTCCCGAAAGACCGCCTCAAAGGTTCCTTCGTCCGCTGTCTTGATGGCTTTTTTCTGCGCTGAGGGGTCAATGCCGCGTGCGATCAGTTGCCGGGCTTCATCGCGTCGCTCTCTCGCCAGTGAGAGGGGAACGTCGGGGTACTGCCCCAGAGCCAGCAATTTTTCCTTGTTGTCGAACTTGTACTTAAAGCGCCACAGTCGCGCCCCTGATGTGGAGACCTGCATGTACAGGCCGCGCTCGTCATAGACGCGATACGGTTTGTCCTTCGGTTTAAGTGCGCGGAGCTTCGTGTCGGATAGCATGGGGGTATCGGCTTTGTGGGGTAGCGAAACACCCCACAAGGATACCCTAGACAACCGCCGGAAGCCTGCGGAAGACAGCGGAATGATGCGGAAACAAAAAACCCCTAAGTGGTTGATTTCTTAGGGGTTAATGAACCACAGAGAACCGCTGCGGAAAAGATGCTGGAGCGGGTGAAGGGAATCGAACCCTCGTATGCAGCTTGGGAAGCTGCCGTTCTGCCATTGAACTACACCCGCAGCACAGTGCGATCAAGCAAAACATTATAGGCAGGCGGGCTGCGAGCTTGCCGTGCGAGGCAAGCTCGCCCCGAACAGAAGCGACAATGACGGGATGACTTTCTCATCACCTTCTATCCCTGCTGACCCCCCGGTACTGCACGGGCTGGAGCCGGTCGTGCATCCAGACTGCCGCCTGCTGGTCCTGGGCAGCTTTCCCGGGCGGGCCTCGCTGCAGGCGCAGCAGTATTACGCGCATCCGCGCAACCAGTTCTGGTCCATCGTGGGCGATCTGTTGGGCCTGGATTTGATGCGCTTGCCCTATGCGCAGCGCGCCAAGGCGGTGTGCGAGCGCGGCCTGGGCATCTGGGATGTGTATGCCCAGTGCCGCCGCACGGGCAGTCTGGACAGCGCGATCACCGAAGCGCAGCCCAACGACTTGCCGGGCTTGATCGCGCGCCTGCCCGCGCTGCGGCTCATCGCCCACAACGGTGGCGAATCCGCCCGCGCCATGCGCATCACCCGCAGCCTCGGCCCCGAGGTGCGGCGCCTGCCGTCCACCAGCCCGGCCAACGCGAGTTGGAGTCTGGAGCGCAAGCGCGCGGCCTGGTGCGAGGCTTTTCTTGCCGCAAACCTCATTTGATGCGATATGCCACGTAAACCCGCTTTCCCCGCCCCCACCCTGTCCGAGGAGGACGGCGTGCGCCACCTGCATCTGGGCACACCCTGGATTCAGGGCAGCATGCGCATCGCCCGCCCCAACGACATCGAGCTGGAGTATGTGCAGCGCATGATGGCGTGGATGCTGCTGTTTCCCGACAAGGCGTGGCGCAGCGGCACGGCGATGCAACTCGGCCTGGGCGCGGCGGCGATCACCAAGTTTATGCTCAAACGGCTGCGCATGCCCTGCGTGGCGGTGGAGCTGAACCCGGGGGTGATTCTGGCGGCCCACCGCTGGTTTGCGTTGCCCGAGCCTGGCGGCAAGTTGCAAGTGTTGTGCGAAGACGCGGGCGCCTTTGCCGCCGACCCGGCCAACGCGGGCCGCGCGGCCGTGCTGCACGTGGACATGTACGACGAGGCGGCCGCCGCACCCGCGATAGAGACCGCCGAGTTCTATGCCGACTGCCGTCGGCTCTTGGCCGAGCGGGGCGCCATGGTGGTCAATCTGTTCAGCGGGCCGGGCCATGTGCGCGTGCTGGAGCGCAATCTGCAGCGCATCTGCGCCGCGTTCGACCAGCCGGGCGACAGCGTCTGGCAACTGCCCCCCAACCGCGACGGCAATCTGATCGCCATCGCTCTGCGCGACGCCTCGCAGTCACCGCTACCCACGCGGGCGCAACTGCTCGAACGCGCCGATGCGGTGGCGCAGCGCACAGGCGGGCTGCCCGCGCGGCGCTGGGCGCGCCTGCTCAAGCGTTTGCAGCCCGCTCGCTGAGTCGACCCATGCCACGGCGGCAACAGTGGGCTGTCCTACACTCGCCACCATGGACGCGCCCCGTACACCCTCCCGCACCGCCGACCCGCCTGCGACTCCGAAGGCGCGATCTGCGCCCACTGCGCCGCCCGCAGCACAGGGCCGCCTGGACTGGCGCGAACTGCTGCAATGGCTGGAGGCCGACGGCCTGATCGACGCCGCCTCTGGCCGCTATGGCTGGGAGCGCTGCGCCCATGCCAGCGGCAAGCTGCATGCGCTGCAGCGCGTGGCGCTGGCCGGGCTCAAGCGCGCAAGCGACGGCCGTATTCTTGAACTCGACGGCCTGACCGAATGGCTGGCGCAGCGCGCGAAGCTGCCCTATCTGCGCGTCGATCCGCTCAAGGTCGAGATCAGCAAGATCGGCGATCTCATGTCCACCAGCTACGCCGAGCGCCACCGCATCCTGCCGGTCGCCGCCACGGCCGAGGCGGTCACCATCGCCACCTGCGAGCCATTCGACCGGGCCTGGGTGCCCGAGATGGAGCGCATGCTGCGCCGTCCCATTGCGCTTCAGGTGGCCAGCCCGGCCGACATCACCCGCTACACGGTGGAGTTTTTCAACCTCGCCCGTTCGGTCAAACATGCGCAGAAAAACGGCAGCCCCGGCGGGGTCAACCAGTTCGAGCAACTGGTGGAGCTGGGGCGCAGCGGCAAGGCGCTTGACGCCAACGACGCCGGCGTGGTGCAGGTGGTCGATTGGCTGTGGCAGTACGCCTTCGAGCAGCGCGCTTCCGACATTCATCTTGAGCCACGCCGCGACATGGGGGTGATCCGGTTTCGCATCGACGGCGTGCTGCATACCGTCTATCAGGTGCCCGGTTCGGTCATGGGCGCCATGACCAGCCGGGTCAAGCTGCTCGGCCGCATGGACGTGGTGGAAAAACGCCGCCCGCAGGACGGCCGCATCAAGACGCGCCGACCTTCGGGCGACGAAGTGGAGCTGCGCCTGGCTACCATGCCCACGGCCTTCGGCGAGAAGCTGGTGATGCGCATCTTCGACCCCGACGTGGTCGTGCGCGACATGCCCGCCCTCGGCTTTCCGGCGCAAGAGGCGCGCGAGTGGCAGCGCCTGACCCACCAGCCCAATGGCGTCATCCTGGTCACCGGGCCCACGGGCAGCGGCAAGACCACCACGCTGTACTCCACCCTCAAGCGCCTGGCCACCGAGGAGGTGAACGTCTGCACCGTGGAAGACCCGATCGAGATGGTCGAGCCCGCGTTCAACCAGATGCAGGTGCAGCCCGCGATCGAACTGAGCTTTGCCGAAGGCCTGCGTGCGCTGATGCGTCAAGATCCCGACATCATCATGGTGGGCGAAATCCGCGACCGCGAAACCGCCGACATGGCGGTGCAGGCCGCGCTCACCGGGCATCTGGTGCTCTCCACCCTGCATACCAATGACGCGCCGTCGAGCATCACCCGCCTGCTCGAACTCGGCGTGCCGTCTTACCTCGCCAGCGCCACCCTGCTCGGCGTGCTGGCGCAGCGCCTGGTGCGCACCCTGTGCCCCCATTGCAAGCAGCCCGACGAGGCCTTCGATCAAGAGGCCTTCCGCGCCGCCGTGGCGCCGTGGAAGCCGCAATCGGAGGTGCGGCCCTACAAGCCGGTGGGCTGTGTCGAATGCCGCAACACCGGGTATCTGGGCCGAGTCGGTCTGTATGAACTGCTCAGCTGCAGCGAGGCGCTGCGGGCGCTTCTGGTGCGCAGCCCCGAGCTTGCGCCGCTGCGCGCACAGGCCATCAAGGACGGTATGCGCCCGCTGCGTCTGGCCGGTGCCATCAAGGTCGCTGAGGGCGTCACCACGCTCGACGAAGTGCTGCGCGCCACCCCTGATCCGCAACGTTGACCACTCTCCAGGAGCCATCCATGAAACCTCGCCACCTTGCTCTCGCCACGCTGTTGTCCATCGGAGCCGCTGCCCCCGCGCTGGCCTTCGACCTCGGCAATCTGTCCAACCAGCTCAGCGGGGCTCTTGGCGCGGCGCAGGCCCCCGCACAGCAGACCATGCCACCGGGCGGGCAGGGCGGTGGCGCGGCGTCTGGCGCGGTGAACGCGGCGGTTGCGGCGCTGAGCACCGGCGAGGTCAATCAGGGACTCAAGGAGGCGCTGTCGCGCGGCGCCGACATCGCGGTCAAGGAACTTGGCCGCGAGAACGGCTTCTACGGCAACGCCAAGTGGCGCATTCCCCTGCCGCCCGCCATCGAAAAAGCCAGCGGCCTCATGCGCATGGCGGGCATGGGCGCGCAGGCCGACCAGCTCGACCTCGCCATCAACCGCGCAGCCGAAGCCGCCGTGCCAGAGGCCAAGACCCTGTTGGTCGACGCGGTCAAGAGCATGAGCGTGCAAGACGCCAAGGGCATTCTCACCGGCGGCAACGAAGCCGCGACCGATTACTTCAAACGCAAGACCGAAGCGCCCCTGACGCAGAAATTCCTGCCCATCGTGGCCCAGGCCACCGACAAGGTCGGGCTGGCCCAGACCTACAACCAATTCGCCGGCCGGGCCGCCCAGTTCGGCCTGGTGAAGGCCGATCAGGCCAGCATTCAGAGCTATGTGACCCAACAGGCTCTCAACCGGCTCTATCAGGCCATCGGCGAACAGGAAAAAGCCATCCGCGCCGACCCCGTGGGCACCGGCAGCAAGCTCCTAGGCAAAGTCTTCGGCGCGGCGCTGGGGCAGTGAAGACTGGGCGCGCGATGACTGGGGTGGTACGGACCTAGACCTGGACCCGACTGCGTCTATGACCCCGACTGAGTCTGGAGAAGCTCGGATTCCAAACGGCGGATGGCTGCAACCAGATTGCGGAAGCTGGCTGATCGCTCGTTGTCGATCTGAAGTAGTTTGCCAATGGCGCGAGATCCGGAGATCTTTTCGTATCGGCGATCCGTAAGAGCTTTGAGCTCGCGGCTAGGGCTGCCGAGTTGATCAGGTGTTCGGAATTTTGCCTTTCCCTGATGTTGCGTCAGGCCACTAATCTTCAGCGCCTTTTCGACTGCCTGGAGGTCCGCTAAATAAAAGGTCTCCAGTTCGTGGCAAGCGATACGAACCAAGCAGTGTTCCCCTCTGCCTGCTTGCCGACATAAATCTAGTAGCTTTCCTTTGATTGCCGTGCAATCGGGATTGCTGTCCTGATCCCGCAACACGATGAAACGCGCATGAGCATTCCTATATCCGCGGATCTTGCGCATCAACTGCTTTTCGAGATCCTGCTTACCTTCAAACGGGATACACCGAAACGCGATATTCTGGCCCAGCATGCGCGGCAGCAATGATTCCAACATGGCTTTAGCCGAGGGTTCCTCCAGCAGAAACACCAATTCCTTCATTGCGGATCTACTCCACCAAAGAATCCCTGCTTCCAGAGATAGCCTAGTTGGTCGCCTTCTGCGACATATGCGGCAATTTGCTGATCATCTATCGCGCGATGGATTTCTGTGGAACCTTGTTTTTTCACCAACCAGCAGACTTCTTCCAGCTCAAGCGCATTTAGAAAATCTGGCGAATGGGTCGAAACAAAAACCTGACCTCCACGATTGGCGTAGCTGCGAAATTCTTCGGCCAACTCTGCCATTAGTTGTGGGTAAAGTTGGTTCTCAGGCTCTTCCACACATAGCAGCGGGTGGGGCCTTGGATCATGCAAGAGCACTAGATAAGCAAACATTTTGATCGTGCCATCGGATACATAGCGATCAAGAAACGGCGTTTTGAATGAGCCGTCTTGAAACCGCAAGGTCAGGTATCCATCGTCCATCAACACCGGCTCCACGGCCTGGACGCCAGGTACTCGACGGGCTATGGTGGACAGAATTTGACTAAAAATCTCGGGATGTTGCTCAAATAGGAAACGTGCCACTAGAGGTAGGTTTTCACCAGTTTCCGTTAAGTGTTCTGTTTCGCCAGCGGCATCTTTTCGCCCTCTTGCCGCATTGATATGGAAGTCGGAGACGTGCCAGTTTTCGATCAAACTGCGGAATGCGCTGGCAGCCTTGAATCGCTCGAATTGCCCAAGCCCCTTAATGGCTAGTGTATCTGGGGCAACTTTCTGCTCTTCACGATCGAGTTGTTCATCAGACTTATTAAAATCTTCTTCGTTGGTGATGGCATAACCTTCACCCTTGGAAAAATTCAGAAAATGAAATGGGCTTCCGTAGCGCCCGCGCTTGTAGCGCAGCAATTCTTTCAAAACTACTGGCGCGCCTTTCCTCTCCCCAATTTCTAGGGAATAAGTTACCAGACGTTCGACGCCAGTGATTTCCATTCGATATTGCAATTCAATCAGGATGGTGTCATGCTGCGGATTGCAGCCGCGGCTCAGCACTTCTGCAAATCGTCCGCGTTTATCCAGGGCTTGCCGGACATTACCCTTAAGACAATCGTGCAGAAAACCAAACACGTCGAATAGGGTCGATTTCCCAGAGCCGTTAGCGCCAACAACTACTAGGAAAGGTGGTATGTCATTCAGATGCACGTCCCTGAAGGCCTTGTAATTTTTCAAGCGCATTGACTCAATTTTCATGGGGTACTCCTTGATGGTTACTTTTTTCCGTCTGACTGGTGAGGTCGTTCAACGAGGCGCCCTCGTTTGACGCCAGCCACTGCGCCCACTGCGCAAACAGCCCGGCATCACCCGCACAGACAGCGGAGCGTTTTTCCAGGGTGTTGTTGAACACGGCTTCGCCGGCCAAGGTTTGCCCATGGCCGCCAGCTTCGCTCAGGATGAGGCTGCCTGCGGCGTAGTCCCATAGGCCCTGGCTGCCGTGGAGGTAGAGGTGGAAACGCCCGGCGGCAACCCAGCACCAGTCGAGCGCGACCGAGCCGATGGAGCGTTGCGAGCTGTAGGGCGGGCGGATTGCCAATTGTGTGGCCAAGGGGACTGAGAGCCGCTTGAAGTCGATGCAGGCGATGGCTTTGGCCAGCGGCGGCGGTGCGGCGGGCACGCGTAGCGGCTGGCCGTTGAGATAGGCGCCGGCGCCCAGGGCGGCGCTGAAGACTTCGTCGCGCATCACGTCCACCACGACGCCCAGGCGGACCTGGCCGCCCTGAATCCACGCCAGCGAGGGACCGAAGACGGGCAGGCCGGCGGAGAAGTTGCTGGTGCCGTCTAGCGGGTCGAGCACCCACAGACCGGGGCCGTGGGGCGCCGCGGCTTCCTCGGCCATGAGGCGTTGCTGTTCCTGCGCGGTCATTTCCTCGCCGAGCAGGGGGATATGCGGCCAGAGGGCGGCGAGTTCGCGCTGCACGCGGGCCTGCATGGCCAGATCGGCGTCGGTGATCCAGGTGCCGTCGGCTTTCAGGCGTGGGTCGGGAGACTGCGCGCGAGGCAGGATTTCGGTGCGTGCGGCGTTGCGCAGCAGGGCGCTCACCAAGGCAGAATCGGGCGGGGTCACGGCAGGCGGGTTCACTCGGCGCTCAGGGGACGAGGATGGTGGGAGCGGCAGGTGCGGCGGTCTGTGGCCAGTCGAGGCTGTAATGCAGGCCGCGGCTTTCGTGCCGCAACTGCGCCGAGCGCACGATGAGCGCGGCGACCTGCAACAGGTTGCGCAGTTCGAGCAGATCGCGGGTGACGCGGAAGTTGGCGTAGAACTCGTCCACCTCGGCCTGCAGCAGGGCGATGCGGTGGGCGGCGCGCTCCAGGCGCTTGTCGGTGCGCACGATGCCCACGTAGTTCCACATCAAGCGGCGCAGTTCGTCCCAGTTGTGGCTGATGACCACAAGTTCGTCGGCGTCGCTCACCCGGCTTTCGTCCCAGCGGCGCGGGGTGGGCACGGCGGGCGGCTCGGCCTGAAGGATGGCCAGTGCCGCGGCCTTGCCGAACACGGCGCATTCCAGGAGCGAGTTGCTCGCCAGGCGGTTGGCGCCGTGCAGTCCGGTGTAAGCGACTTCGCCTGCGGCGTACAGGCCGGGCAGGTCGGTGCGGCCAGACAGATCGGTGAGCACGCCGCCGCAGGTGAAGTGCACTGCGGGTACCACGGGGATGGGCTCGCGCGTCATGTCGATGCCCAGCTCCAGCAGGCGGGCGTGGATGGTGGGGAAGTGCTGGCGGATGAAGGCTTCGCCCTTGTGGGTGATGTCGAGGTAGACGCAGTCGAGGCCGCGCTTTTTCATCTCGAAGTCAATGGCGCGGGCCACCACGTCGCGCGGGGCGAGTTCGGCGCGCGGATCGTGTGCGGGCATAAAGCGGGTGCCGTCGGGCAGCAGCAGCTTGCCGCCCTCGCCGCGTACCGCCTCGGTGATGAGAAAGCTCTTGGCCTTGGGGTGGTACAGGCAGGTGGGGTGGAACTGAATGAACTCCATATTCGCCACCCGGCAACCCGCGCGCCAGGCCATCGCCAGGCCATCGCCGCTGGCGGTGTCGGGGTTTGTGGTGTAGCGGTACACCTTGCCGGCGCCGCCAGTAGCGAGCACGGTATGCGCTGCGGCGAAGGTCTCGACGCGGCCGCTGGCGGTATCGAGCGCATAGGCGCCCCAGCAGCGCGGGCTGGTCTTGCCGTCCACATGACGATCGGTGATGAGATCGACCGCGACATGGTTTTCCAGCAGGGCGATATTGGGGTGCGCCTTGGCGCGGGCCAACAGCGTGGTCTGGATGGCCGCGCCGGTGGCGTCCACCACATGCGCGATGCGCCGTTGGCTGTGACCGCCTTCGCGGGTGAGGTGCAGCGCGGTGCCTTCGGTGTCGAAGGGCACGCCCATGTCGCGTAGCCAGGCAATAGCGTCTGGGCCGTGTTCGATGACAAAGCGTGTGGCGCGCAGGTCGTTGAGCATGGCGCCGGCCACCAGGGTGTCCTGCACATGCTCCTCCACGCTGTCGCTCTCGGCCTGCACGGCGGCAATGCCGCCCTGTGCCCATTGGCTGGACGAGACATCGAGCGTGCGCTTGGCCAGTATGGTGACCTGAAACCGCTCGGCCAGATGCAGCGCGGTGGACAGGCCGGCCAGACCGGCGCCGAGAATCAGAACATCGCTTTGCAACATGGGGGTCAGCACTCCAGGTTGTCGATCAGCCGCGTGCGGCCCAGGCGCGCGGCGGCCAGCGCGACGCAGGGCGTGCCACGGTGCAGGTCTTGTGCCGTGGGCGGCTGCAAATCGCTGCGGCGGCGCAGGGTGAGGTAGTCGGGCGTCCAGCCAAGCAGGTCCAGCCGCGCCATGGCTTGTTGTTCCAGCAGACGCACCTGCTCGGGTGCGGTGGCGCTGCGGGCGTCTGCAGCCAGGGCGCGCAGCGCGGCCTGGAGTTGCGGCGCCTGCGCGCGCTCCTCGGGCGTGAGGTAGCCGTTGCGGGATGACAGCGCCAGGCCGTCGTCGGCGCGCACGGTGTCGAGGCCGATGATGTCGATGGGCAGAGCAAACTGCTCGACCATGCGCCGGATGATCAGCAGCTGCTGGTAGTCCTTCTTGCCGAACACGGCGTGAGTTGGTTGCACCATCTGGAACAGCTTCATCACCACGGTGGCCACGCCCTCGAAATGGCCGGGGCGTGCGGCGCCGTCCAGAATGCCGGCAAGTGCCGGATCGGGCAGTACGCGAAAGGTCTGCGGCTGCGGATACATCTCGGCCTCGTCGGGAGCGAACAGCAGGTCACAGCCGGACTCGGCCAGCAACTCGGCGTCGCGCGGCAAGGTGCGCGGGTAGCGGTCGAAGTCTTCGTTGGGGCCAAATTGCAGGCGGTTGACAAAGATGCTGGCGATCACCGGAACGTGTTCGGCGCGCGCCCGTGCGATCAGCCCGAGGTGCCCGGCGTGCAGATTGCCCATGGTGGGCACCAGAACCCAGCGCGGTTGTTGACGCAGCGCGGCGCGGAGGTCGGCGAGGGTGTGGACAGTCAGCATGGCAGGTCGCGCACGGGGTCAGGCGGTGTAGCCATGCAGGGCTTCATCTGGGAAGCTGCCGTCTTTCACGGCGCGCACATAGCTGCGCACGGCGTCGAGGATGCTGGGCGCGCCTTGCATGAAGTTACGCACAAAGCGCGGCTTGGGGCCGCGGGTGATGTCGAGCATGTCGTGCAGCACCAGCACCTGACCGTGGGTGCGGTTTCCCGCGCCGATGCCGATGGTGATGCCGGGAAAGCTGGCGCTGATCTGGGCGGCCAGGTCGGAGGGCACGAGTTCGAGCACCAGCATGGCGGCGCCCGCAGCGCCGAGCTCAGCGGCGTGCCGGCGCAGGGTATCGGCAGCGTGCGCGTCGCGGCCCTGGATGCGGTAGCCGCCCAGGGCATGCACGCTTTGTGGCGTGAGCCCCAGGTGTGCGCACACCGGAATGCCCCGTTCCACTAGGGCGCGCACCAGCGGCGCGGTCCAGCCGCCGCCTTCAAGCTTGACCATCTGCGCGCCGGCCTGCATCAGCGCCACGCTGCTGGCAATGGCCTGCTCGGCGCTGCCCTGATAGCTGCCGAACGGCAGGTCGGCGATGACCCAGGCCGTGCGGTTGCCGCGCGCCACGCACTGGGTGTGATAGGTCATCTGCTCCAGCGTGACCGGCAGGGTGGAGGCATGGCCCTGCATCACCATGCCGAGGGAATCCCCGACCAGCAGGCAGTCCACCCCGGCGTCGTCGAGCAGGCTGGCACTGGCCGCGTCGTAAGCGGTGAGCATGGCGACCTTTTCGCCGGCCTCGCGCATGGCGCGCAGGCGATGCAGGGTCAACGGCTTGCGCGGTTCGGAACTGGCGCGCGATGGGAAGCTGCCATAGGGCGCAGTCTCAGGCGTGGCGTGAGCGGGGAGGTCTGAAGACATGTCGAAGCTCGCGTGGAAACCGGCGCATTATGCCCGCGTCCGGAGCGCGCATGCGAACGAGCGTTCGATTTGATGCATCGGCTCGGGGGCATCAGCTCGGCGTGTAGGCCAGCCGCACATACAGGGGCGCGAAGGCCTCGGCCTGGGTGATCTCCACCAGCGCCTCGCGGGTGAGTTCCAGCAGCGCCACCAGGGTGACCACGGCGACGGGCACGCCCTGCGCGGGCTCGAACAAATCGTGGAATTCGAGGAAGCGCTGCCCCTGCAGCTGGCGCAGCACGCGACTCATGTAATCGCGCACCGAGAGCTGCTCGCGGGTGATTTTGTGGTGGGTGTGCAGCTTGGCGCGCTTGAGAATGTCGCGCCAGGCCTGCTGCAGTTCGCTCACGGTGACCTCGGGCAGACGCGGCGCGGCGTCGCGGTCGAACAGCACTTGCGCGCGCCAAAAATCGCGTCCGAGCACGGGCAGGGCGTCGAGCTGCTGCGCGGCGAGCTTGAAGCGCTCGTATTCGAGCAGGCGGCGCACCAGCTCTGCGCGGGGGTCTTCAGGCTCCGCACCGGGCTCGGAGGGGGGGCGCGGCAGCAGCATGCGCGACTTGATCTCGATGAGCATGGCCGCCATCAGCAGATACTCGGCGGCGAGCTCCAGGTTGTGATGGCGGATCTGTTCGACGTAGCTCAGATACTGCGCCGTCACCTGCGCCAGCGGAATGTCGAGGATGTTGAAGTTCTGCTTGCGGATGAGATAGAGCAGCAGATCCATCGGCCCTTCGAACGCTTCGAGAAAGACCTCGAGCGCGTCGGGCGGAATGTAGAGATCTTGCGGCAGCTCGAACAGCGGCTCGCCATACAGCCGCGCCACCGCCATGCCGTCCACCGTGGCCGGGGTGCTGTCGATCGCGGGGGCGATCAGCGCGGCGTCCTGCGCGGTGTCAGGCATGCCCTGGGCTTTTAATGGTTGCCGTAGACGTAGGCCTTCTGTGGCACGCGGGCGGCCTTGAAGGCCTTGGTCAGTTCGGGATTTTGCGGTTTATCCCAAAGCCGGGCGCGGCCTTCCTTCTGCTTGTCCTCGAGCTGCGGGTCACTTTGCTTGAGGTCCTGGAGGAAATGCGTCACTTCGGACACATAGGGCTTGACTTTGAAGGGCATGGGGTCTCGCTCGAAGAGAGGAAAACGAAACCAGCATTCTATGCAGGCCGCAGCGGCGTTTAGATGCACCGATACGGTGCGCAAACGCCGCATTTCGGGGCGCTTGGCGCGAGGCGATGCACCGAGATCAGACAGTATGTTGGCATTTGTGTCTGTGGCGTCTGCGCCGTGCCGCAATTTCGGGCATGAGGTTTGCATGTGGTGCATATCCCTCCTTTCAGAGTCTCATCATGGTGCACGATCCTTCCAGCGGCAATGTGCTGTTCATCCTGCTCGGTGCCATTCTGGTGCTGGCGATGCATGCCGGTTTCGCCTTTCTCGAACTCGGTACGGTGCGCAAGAAAAACCAGGTCAACGCCCTGTCCAAGATCCTGACCGATTTTTCGGTGTCGGCGATCGCCTATTTCCTCATCGGCTACGGCATCGCCTACGGCCAGCATTTCTTGGTGGGCGACGACGTGCTCACCCGCGAACATGGCTACGCGCTGACCCGGTTTTTCTTTTTGCTCACCTTCGCTGCGGCGATTCCGGCCATCATCTCCGGCGGCATCGCGGAGCGCGCCAAATTCTGGCCGCAACTGATCGCCACGTTCACCATCGTGGCCTTCGTCTATCCGTTCTTCGAGGGCATCGTCTGGAACGGCAATCTGGGTGTGCAGGCCTGGCTGCAATCGACCTTCGGCGCGCCGTTCCATGACTTTGCCGGATCGGTCGTGGTGCATGCCATGGGTGGCTGGATTGCGTTGCCCGCGGTGCTGCTGCTGGGCGCGCGGCGCGGACGCTATCACGCCAACGGCCAGATGTCGGCGCATCCGCCGTCGTCGATTCCGTTTCTCGCGCTGGGCTCGTGGATTCTGATCGTGGGCTGGTTCGGCTTCAATGTGATGAGCGCGCAAAAGCTCGACCAGATCAGCGGGCTGGTGGCGGTGAACTCGCTCATGGCCATGGTGGGCGGCACCCTGGCGGCGCTGGCCGCGGGCAAAAACGACCCCGGCTTTTTGCACAACGGCCCCCTTGCGGGGCTGGTGGCCGTCTGCGCGGGGTCGGATGTGATGCATCCGCTGGGCGCGCTGGTGGTCGGCGCCGTGGCCGGCGGCCTGTTCGTGTGGATGTTCACCCTGACGCAGAACCGCTGGAAGATCGATGACGTGCTGGGGGTGTGGCCCTTGCATGGACTGTGCGGCACCTGGGGCGGCATCGCCGCCGGGATTTTTGGCGCAAAGGCGCTGGGCGGGCTGGGTGGGGTGTCGCTGGCCTCGCAACTCGTGGGCACGGCCCTGGGCATCGCGGTGGCGCTCGCTGGCGGCTTCGTGGTCTATGGCGCGCTGAAGAAGCTGCTCGGCATCCGCCTCGATGCCGAGGAAGAGTACAACGGCGCCGACCTGTCCATCCACCGCATCACCGCTACGCCGGAGCGCGAGGCGTCGTGGTAAGGCCGCATCAGCCCTCAAGGGGTCGGAGGCCGCGGTGGTCGAGATGTGTGGGGGTCAGTGCGCCTTGCTTGGGTCTGACGCAATCAAGACCCGGGGTGCGCAATTGCCACGGCGCCCTGGCGCAAAAGCCGCCGGGGCCGGAAATTCAGCGAGATGGTCTGTCGCAATGGTGAGGTAAGCCTGCGTGAAGACATCGCGCCTGGAATGACCGATCGAAGACTCGCACTGCAACTGCAGGGAGCGGGCGTCCGGTAAACCAAAGCTTCGAGCGTAAGCCCGCTCGATCGCCGTGCGCGATACGGTCTGCCCAGCATGATCATGCACCCAGCGCGAGAATCCGCTGGCGTTGACGGCATGCAGTAAATCGAGTGCCGCCGCTGAAAATTGTTGCGGCGTCGGACCGAAGCAAGCGATGTGCTTGGTGTACTCGTGGCGATCGAGGCAGGTCGCCGTGAGCGGCATATGCGCTTCGAGCTGCTGCCGCAAGAATGGCGGAAGCGGCAGGGCAGGCAGCGCGCACGCGTCTGGAACGGCGTCGTCATGGCTGTAGCGGTAACAGCCTGTGCGCCACCATTGCACCGGCGGTATGCCCTGTTCGACCAGTCCGCGAGGGCGGCTGGGCCACAGGCCGTGCAAGGTGAAATGCCGCATCGCCGGGCTGCCGCGCTGGGCGGCGCAGAGGGTGGCGATATCACTCCAGGTCTGGCACAGCCCGGGCAACCACATGACGGCGAAGGTGTAGTGCCCGAAGGCCATTTGCGGATCGTCGCGCAGGCCTTCGAGCACCACCCCGGCGGGGCGCAGCGGGGGCTGCACGGCGGCCTGTACGCGGCTGACCAGCGCATGCGATGTGGGCTGCAAGGCCCACGCCATCTCAGCCCAGCTTGCACAGGCGGCCAGCAGCAAGGCGCCCAGCGTGCGGCGCCAGCTCAGCCACAGAGGATGCGGGCGCCGGCTCACACTTTCTCCCAGCCCAGGGACTTGAGGTCGATTTCGTGGCTCCACAAAGTCTGCCCGGACGTGCCCCTGCATTGCAGGGTCAGGGTGCGGCGGGCGCCTTCGCCGACGAGCTTGATGACCCCGTAGTTGCGTTCTTTCACCAAGGTGCCTGGCACGCGGTTGGGGTTGTCGTCGCCTGGCGCAGCGCTGGAATTCAGCGGCGAGCAGGTGAACTCGGTCAGCGGGTAGTCGCGCTTGCCGTTGTAAGCCGGGCGCGGGTAGCGGATGAGTTCGCTGATGTGGCGGTCGCCGCTGAGGAACAGCAGGCCGGGGAGGCGGTATTGCTGCAGCCAGCCCATGAACTCGGCGCGCTCCTGCGGAAACTGGTTCCAGCCTTCGTAGGCGTCGTCGTCGTTGAAGAACTGGCCGCCGCCGGCGACGATCTTGAACCGCGCCCGGGAGAACAGCAGGGCGTTCTTCAGCCAGCGTATCTGCGCCGGGCCGAACATCACCTTGCCGCGCTCACCCGGCGAGGTGGCGTCGGCGCTGCGCCACCAGCGGTCGTCGAGCAGAAAGATGTCGGCATCGGCGATGCTGGTTTTGGTGAACACCCCGGCCACGCCGCCTACGCCGTAGGTCGGATTGGCCCAGTAGGTCTTGAACAGATTCAGCGCATCGTTCTTGAACTCGAAACTGCTGTCGCTGTCGTTGGGGCCGTAGTCGTGGTCGTCCCAGATCGCGACCTGCGGCGTGGAGCGCAGGAAGGCGTCCAGCGGTGCGAAGCCGCGGGTGGTGCGGTAGCGCAGCGCCATGCCTTCGGGGCTCTGGCAATCGGCCTCGCGGAAGTAGAGGTTGTCGCCCAGCCAGATCATGAGGTCGGCGTTTTCCCGGGTCATCGCGCCGTAGATGTCGTAGCCGCCGCCGTAGGGTTTGCCGGGGCGATCGAACGGCGGATCGTTGATGTAGGCGCAGGAGCCAGTGAGCAGGGTGACGTCGGGCGGCGGCCCGCGGAACAGCCAGATCGGCTGGGTGCGCACGGTGATGGCGCGGTCGGCGGCGGGCTGGCCGTTGACCACGGCGACCGCGGTGTAGCGGGTGCCGGGGGTGAGATCGTCCATGACAAGGTGGGCGCAGAACTGGCCGAAGGCGTCGGTGCGCTGTGTCGGGGTGCGGCGCTTGGCGTCCGGCCGGTCGATCGGGGCATATTCCAGCGCCACCTCGGCGGCGCCGGGGGTCTGCACCCAGACCACCGCCGACCGTGCGGCCAGGTAGCCCTGCATCGGCCCTGCGAACAGTGTGCCGGGCGGCGCCGGTTCGGCCCAGGCCGGCGGAAAGTTCCAGCCGCCCGTGGCCAGCAGTGCAGTGGCGGCGAGACCGCCGCGCAAAAAGCCCCGCCGTGTGGGCAGCGCGGGGCGAACGTCAGGTGCGGTACACATCAGAACTGCGCCTCCAGGCCAAGGAAGAAACTGCGGGGCTTGCTGGTGTAGAGCAAAGGGTTGCTCGTGCTGCCAGGAAAACCCGTGTTGTATTTGTAAACATGCTGCTCATTGAACAGATTGTTCACGTTCAGATTCAGGCTCACTTGCTTGATGCCCAGGCCGCCCGCTGTAGCACCCGCCTTCCAGGTATAGCGCAGCGCGGCATCCGCCGTGGTGTGGGCGGCGATGGGGGATTTGCTGTCGGTCCAGTAAGACGCGCTGACATGTCGCACGCCGAAGCTGGCCTTCCAAGGTCCAGTGCGATACGTCAAACCAGTGGCGACTGTATTGTGCGGGGCGAAGGGCAGGGGTTGGTTCGCTGATCTGATCTGTGCATTGAGCAAGCCGAGGTTGGCATAAGCCGACCAGGTGTTACTGAGGGCGAAGTTATTTTGCCAAGCGAGTCCTTCGTTCACCGTTTTGCCGACGTTAGCCAGCAACGTGATGGGGCTGGACGATCCTGGCAGGGTGACCGTGGTGCTCTGGATGTAGTCGTCGAAGTTGACGCGGAACAGGTCGAGCCCTCCGCTCCACACACCAAAGTCGTAGATGACCCCAGTATCGTAGGTGGTGGCCTTCTGCGGTGCGAGGTTGGGGTTGTAGGTGCCGGTATAAAACTGGTTGTATTGCGGCGGATTGGTGTTGCGGGTGACGTTGGCGTACAGATTGATGCCCTTGGCTGCGGCATAGTTGACGCCGATCGAAGGCATGGTGGTGGAGAAGGTGCTGCTGTAAATGCCCGCTTTGCCTGCGGTCTTGGCCACAGCGGCATAGTCAGTGAAGTCGCGGCTGACATGCAGGTACTTCAGCCCGGCCTGCATGGTCAAGGCCTGCGTGAGCTTGAAGGTCAAGTTCACATAGGGCTCGTAGAGTTTGGTCGATACGGGCTCGTCATAGACCGAGCCCAGATACTGTCCGGTCGTGCTGCTGATGAACTGCTGATCATGCGTGGTGTCGTTCTTGTTCAGCCACAGGCCAGCTTCCAGATTCACCGCGCTGCCTAAAGGCGTGGCCAGCCGCAGGATGTTCCCGATCCGGCGGGTGTCGTTGATGCTGTGCGACAGGAATAGCCCGCCAGCCGGGGCTTTGACCGCGCCGTAAACCCCATTGGGCTGCAAAAGGTTATAGGTCGCGTTGGTGTAGGAGCCGCCACCGAAGCCGTTACCGCGGTAGTAATAAAGCTGGTTGGAGAAGGTCACTTGGCCAAAGGTGGCCTCATACTTGGCATAGGTCAGCCAGTTTTGATAAGTGTTGTTGTTGTAGTCGGTGAACAGACCATTGGGCTTGCCGTTGACGACGGGGGTGCCGGTGTAGACGTTGCAGGTGTCGCCGAACTTAGCGAGGTTGGCTGCGGTGCAGCCGCCGTAATAGTTGAAGTTCTGGTTGTTCAGGGAATAGAACAGGGTCAGCGCGCCCGTGCCGAGCTGGGTCACGCTCTTGAACAGATACTGCCGCTGATCACTTGGGGTGTTGTCGTAATACCCGTCGAGCTTGTTGCGGTTGGCATAGAACCAGAACGCCGTGGGGGCGCCGGTGTTGGCGCCAAGCAGGCCGGAGTTGGCCAACAGGCCGCCACTGCGCTTGCCGAACGACCCGACACCGCCGAACAGGCTCAGCGACGGCTTGGGCCCGGGGTTGAGGGAATAGGTTTCGACCGAGCCGCCAAAGGCGGCCAGACCTGGAATGGCCGCCGAAGCCGCTCCCGGGAAATAGCGTGTCCCTGCGATGAGGCGCGTGGGAATAAACTCGTTGGTGTAGAAGGCGTAGCTGTCGTTGTCGTTGAGCGGAATGCCGTCGAGCGTCCAGTTGATCAGGTTTTGCGCAAAGCCGTTGATATAGACGGTGTCACCGTTTTGGCTGTCGCCATCGCTGTTGACCACCACATTGGGCAGTACCTTGAGCGCGCTGGTGAACGAGTCGGTGGGACTCAGGGTCTGGTACTGACCTGGGGTGATTTCGGTCTGTGCCTGCGTTGCGGTCGGGTTGAACAACTGCACGTTGTCCAACTGCTTTTGCGGGATGGACTGCACCGTGCCTGCAGGCGCGGAGAGGAACAGCCCACTGTTGCTGGGGCTGGCACCGCCCTGTCCCTGGGCGCTGACTTCACCCAGATCGGCCGGGGTCTGCGCCCAGGCGGCAGACGAGCAGGCCAGCGCCACGGCGAGCGCGAGATGACGGGGGCGAAATGGGACAACGGGGTTCGAATTTGCCACGGAAAGGTCTCCAGGATGGGGGATGAAAACAATCAACGCACCCATTGTTGGAACCGCCGATGAAAGCCATTTGAAACGTCCGTGAAGATTTGGTGACGTTTGTTGCGCGCAACAGCGCAACGCGTCAATCGTCTCCTGCGATCAGACTTGAGACAGGCCGCCGCTGCGCGTGTGCCAGCGCCTGCACATGCGTGCGCATGGCGGCATACGCTTGCGCGCCCTTGCTCGCCAGCCACTCCTGGCGCATCTGCTCGGGGCCGGAGACCTTGAGCAAGGCGGTGGGCGTGTAGATGGGGCCGCTGGCGGTGGTCGGCGTGCCGGGGGGATGCGCCACCGGCAGATCGCGGAAGGATGAGTCTGCCGCACACACGCCTGGGTTGCGCTCTAGCGGCACTTCGGCAGGCAAGACGGGGGTCGGTGCCAGATCGGGATGCGCGCGCCAGATACCGTCGAGCACATGGGCATTCGCGTCCCACTGCGACATCGGCGGGATGCCAACAGCGGCCTCGATGGTGCGCAGCAGATCGACCTGCGACAGATGCTGCGTGACCAGCACCCCAGGCTTGACCCACGGCCCGGCGGCGACCGCGAAGGTGCGGTGCGCGTCGATGTGGTCAGCGCCGGACTGTGCGTCGTCCTCGGTGAGCAGTACCAGGGTGTGCTTCCAGCCGGGCAGAGTGGACAGGGTGTGGATGACCTGCGCAGTGGCCAGATCGTTGTTGGCCACATAGCTATCGGGGTTGGGCAGGCAGGCGTGGCGGCCCGCCGTGTGGTCGTCGGGCAGCCAGATGTAGAGCACGCGCGGCAGCTTGTCGGCATGGGCGCGCACCCAGTGGTCGAAGACCTTGGCGCGGTCGGTGTCGAGGATGAGGCGATCCCATGCCGGGTAGTCCATTGCCAGATGCGCACGCAGCGCGGGCGAGAGGTCGCCGATCTTGTTGCGCGAGGCGAATTCGCCAAAGTCCTCGAAGCTCACGCGGTGCGCGAGCAGATCGTTGAACAGGAACAACCGCGCGGGATAGGTGATCCAGGGATTGCTCCAGTGGCCGAGTGCCGAGAGATTTTTGTAGATCGCATAGGGGTTGCGCGCGCCGCTGGCATCAGGCGCGAGCGATTGCGTCCAGCCGGAATTGGCCACATAGCCGCGGTTGGAGTAATACAGCGGCCAGGTCCGCTGGACGAAGTCGGAGTCCGACCCCGCCGTGGTCCACTGATGGCCCTGCGAGGTCACCTCGCCGTCTGCCGAGAAGTTGACGAACAGCGCGCCGCTGGCCGCCAGGCGGTAGAGATTGGGCAGCTCGCGCGGGCCGTAGAGATCGAGCGCTGGGTCGGCCCAGTGACCTGCGGCGGTGTACTTGCCGAGATCTTCATCGAAGGTTTTGTTCTCGCGCAGGATGAACACCACGTGCTGGATGTGGCCGCGAAGCCAGGCGGTGGCGCGGGCGTTCTCCGCAGCGCGCTGCTGACGCTGCGCGGCGCTGAAGCCGTTGTTCGTCAGCGCGGTCTGCGTCCATTGCGCAGCGTGGGCGGGCAGCGCGCGCAGGTCAATGCGCTGCAGCGTGCCCTGCATGAGGTTGCCTACCCACTGGTGATGGATGTTGGGCCCGCTGCCCATACCCTTGGCGCTGACAACGAACAAGGCCTCTCCCTGCACCGCCAGCGCTGTGGGATACCAAGCGGTCGGGATGAGGGCGATGCGCTTGCCACTGGCCAGGTCGAACACGGCCACGTCGTCATTGCCGGCATTGGCGACGAACAACCTCCCCTGCGCGACTGCAAGAGCGTCGGGATAGGAGCCGGGCGGCGCCCCGGGGTAGGGGCTGTCGTCGATGACCCGCACGGGCTTCAGGTTACGGGTATCGACCGCGACAATGCGATCGAGATTGGCGTCTGCCACCCAGACCAGCGGCGTGCCTGGTTGTGCGGCCAGCGCCGTGGGGTGCGCCCCTGCCGCACCACTGAGTGGCCCGAGCACGGGCGCTGTGGGCACATGGCCGAGCACGTGCCACGCGGCGCGGTCGATCACGGTCACGCCGTTGCCGCCCCAGTTGCTCACCACCAAGCGACGGCCGTCATCGGCTAGTGACACCGCGAAGGGATAACTGCCGACGTTGAGGTAGTCGGTCTGGCCACTTCGCAGATCGACGCGCGCCAAGCTGTTGGCCAGCATGCCCGTCACATAGGCATGCTGCCCTGCGGGGCCGATGACCACACTGTCCGGATAGAAATGCCGGGTTTGCTGCCAGTCGCCTGCGTATTGATAGGGATATTGGTCGCGCGGGAACGCCTGCCATTGCAGGGGATAGCGGTGCAGGAGATGCAGCCGTCCGCCGTCTTGCGGGCGCATCGCCAGCAGATCGTCGCTGTTGCCGCCGGTGACATAGAGCGTGCCGTTCAGCCCCGCGGCCATGCCTTGGAACAGACTTTGGTCAGAGATGACTTCCTCGCCTTGCTGCGAGCCACCGCTGCCCTGCTTGCCCTGCGCCACCGTGGCGCCGGGTGTGGCATGTTTTTTGTCTTGGCCAAACAGCGTCAGTACCCCGCCTTGGGCCTGCAGGCTGTCGGCGGAAAAGCGCTGGATGCCCTGCACCTTGCTGGCGCCGCCAGCGAGCACGGCCAAGCTGTCACCGCTGAGAGCCATTTGGGTGGGAAAGTTGGGCGTCGCCACGATTTGCCCCACAGGAGTCAGCAAACGCCCGCTGGGCAGGACAGCCGTTTGCCTGACCGGCGTTTGGGCTGCCGAGGCGCAGGTGACACTGCCGATCAGGACAAAAAATAGGGGGATTGCGTTGAAGCGTGGCATGTTCTGGTCCGCGAGTGAAAAGAAGAAAGCCTGCCGTGAAAGTTAGAAAGATTGAAAGACGGTATGAACGGTTGATGTCGTTGTTTTGAGCAGAGCAGCATGTCTGTCACCAAGGCGGACCCGACCGCCTTGACGGCTTGCTGCTGCAAGTGGCTGTGCTGTGCATTGGCACCTGTAAAAAGCACAAAGCCCAACAGGCACAGCGCGATCAGGACACAACGGCCAATCTGCAGGCCCTGGCGCTTCAACCCTCGGGCATTCAGCCCGCCTGCCAGACCGCTGCGGCCACCAACGCGAGCAACAGCACCCAACCACTGGCTGCGGGCAGCACTTGCGCGGTGGCCCAGGCCAATGCGACGGCCACGGCGACCGAAGCCACGTTGCGTGCGTCACCGAAAATGAGTTGGAACACTTTTTTCATGCGCGGGCTCCTTGGGTCGCGGGTTGTGGCACGCGCAGCTTTAGCGCCGACAGGCGTCCCGCAATGGCGTAGAAGGCAAACAACAGCAGCAGGGTGGCGTCGCCCAGGGGCCAGACCTTCGCCTCGTCAAGCAAGCCGCCCAGACTCCAGAACGAGCCGAAGGCCAGCAGCGCGCAAGCCACGGTGAATTTCAAGGTGTTCTCAGGCACGCGGGTGAGTGGCTGACGCAGCATGAGGCCCACGGCAATGACGGCCAGCAGAGCAGCCACGGCGCTGCCGGTGGCCTGGCCATAGCTGATGGTGCGGCCTAACGCCACGACCAGAAGCCACACTTCCAGTCCTTCGAGAAGTACCCCCTTGAACGCCACAGCCCAGGCGACGCGGGCTTCGGCATGGTCGATCTTTTCACGGGTTTCGGCGAATTCCTTGGCTTCGTCGTGCAGCTTGGTGCGTCCGGCGTAGCGGCGGATCGCCTTGACATACCAGCGCAGGCCGAATAGCAGTAGGAACAGGCCGATGGCGGCGCGGATGAGGTTGATGTCGGCCTGTACCACGTTCAGCCCCACGCCGGTGACGGCGATGAGCGCAGCGACCACCGCCAAGGCCGCCGCAGCTGCCCCGGCGGCACGCACCCAGCCGATGGTCAGCGCCACGGCAAGCACGATGGTGAAGGCTTCGACCCACTCGACAGCGGAGGCGAGAAAGATGGCGGTCATGCCGCCCCATTGGGTGGGGTTCAGGGTTGGGATCATGCAGGGAGTTCCTCTGTGAGGTTTGTCGAATTGGCGGGATAGAGCAGGGCCTGCGCGGCGGAGATGCGCAGGGGGATGGTGCTGCCCACGCTGGGCGCGTGCGCGTCCGCCACCGGCAGGCGCAGCGCCACTCCATGCAGGTCGATGCGCAGTTCGGTGTGCTCGCCCACGGTCAGATGGCTGAGCACCCGCGCCTGCGCTGACCAGTGCGGTGCGAAGGGGTCCAGATTGCCAGGCAGCAGGTGCAGCGCCGAACGGCGCAGATAGAGGCTGTGCGGCCCGTCGGCCAGCGCGTCGCAGTCGGGCGGCGCAGCCACCTCGCCCCAGGGCGTGTGAAGACGGCCTGCCTGCAGCCGTACCGGCCACGGCCCGTGTGCGCCCGTGAAGCGGGCAACGAAGTCGGTTGAGGGCTGACGCAGCAGCTCGCGCGGGCGGCTGAGCTGCAGCAGGCGGCCCTGCGCCATCACCCCCACGCGGTCGGCCAGCGCCAGGGCTTCGCGGTGGTCGTGGGTGATGTAGAGCGCGCTGATGCCGTGCGCGCGCACCACACTGCCGATCAGATCGCGAAGTTCCTCGCGCAGCCCGGCGTCGAGGTTGGATAGCGGCTCGTCGCACAGCAGCAGCCGGGGCCGTACGGCCAGCGCACGCGCCAGCGCGACGCGCTGCTGCTGACCACCGGACAGAGCATGCGGAGGGCGCTCGGCCAGATCGGCCAGGCCGACGTCGGCCAGCATCGCACGCGCCTGCTCGCGCGCCTTGCTGCGGCCCAGGCGGTGGAGCGGAAGCGCGACGTTGTCGAGCGCGCTCAGGTGCGGCCACAGCGCGTAGTCCTGGAACACCATGCCGAGCTGGCGTCGCTCCGGCGGAAGGAAGGGCCCGCCTGCGGCGTCGATGACGGTCCCGCCCAGGCGCATGCTGCCGCCATCGAGCCGGTCCAGCCCGGCCACCAGCCGCAGCAGCGTGGTCTTGCCCGAACCGGACGGGCCGAGCAGACAGAGGATTTCGCCTTCCTGTAGTTGCAGGCTGAGATCGTGCAGCGCCGTGGTGTGGCCGAAGCGCCTGCGCGCGGATTCGATGTGAAGCAAGGTCATGTCGGGTTCAGGTTTGGCCAAGCTGTTGCCAGGCCACGGGAGTGAAACGCTGATACGCCCAGCGCGCCAGCAGCGCAAAGACCAGCAGCACGGCCATGCCCAACACCTGCAGCCGCGCTTGCTGATGCAACTGAAAGCCTCCGGCGAATTGCAACAGCGCAACCGCCAGCGGCGGGTGACCGGCCGGGTACAGCAATTCCGAGGCGGGCAGTTCGAAGGCGATGGACAGCACCGCCAGCAGCCAGCCATAGAACAGCGCGCCCGACAGCAGCGGCAGATGGATATGACGCAAGGTCTGCCAGCGCGACAGGCCATGCACGCGTGCAGCGTCGGCAAGCGAGCGGTGCAACTGCGCAACTGGCCCCATCAGCACGCGGCTGGTGGCCGGCACGGCCAGCGCCACATAGGCCATGGCCAGCAGCAGGCTGCCGCCATACAGCGGCGCGTATGGCTGGTTGTAGGCCTGTAGATACGCAGCGGCCAGCACGATGAGCGGCAGTGCCATCATGGCCAGTAAAGCCACATCCAGCAGGCGACCCACACGGCCCGGGCGGGCAATCAGCCAGGAAATGGGCAGGGCGATCCCCACAGTCAGGGTGGCCGCGATCAGCGCCAGCTGCAACGAGTAACGGATGGCCGCCAGCAGCGCAGGCAGGCTTGCGGCCATCTGCGTCCAGCCGGCGCGGGGCCAGGCCACTCCCAGCGCGGAGAGAGTGGGTAGACCCAGCGCAAAGAAAGCGAGCAGAATCAACAGGGCACCATGCAGCAGTTGATGGCTGGCGCGCAGCCGCACCCGCATTGCGGGCCTGTGCTTGGCGCCCAAGGTTTGGTGCTGGCTGGCGCGCAGCCCCACGCGGTGCTGCAGGATGAGCGCCGGAAGGACGAGAGCCAGCAGCAGCCACGACGTGCCCGCGGCCAAGGGAAAGTTCAGTGGCATGCCGTTGACAGCCTGATAAATCGCGTAGGTGCCCATGGTGAAGCCGCTGCTCGCGCCTAGCGTGGCCACCACGGCGAAATTACGCAGTGATTCGGCGTAGGCAATGGCAAAGCCCGCGGCCAGCGCGGGCAGCAGCGCAACCAGCCCGAGCCGCAGCCGCCACAGCTTTGAGAGCCCATGGACCCGTGCGGCTTCTTGCTGCGCCGCGCTGGTGTGCCGCAAACTCCCCTGCGCCACCAGAAATACATAGGGCACGACCTTCAGTGCTAGGGTGAGAACGATGCCCACTGGGCCGAGCAGCAGTTGTGCGGCGTGCAACGCGGCGGGCCATGGGGCGAGTGGGCCGATCGGCGCGGCCAGCAGCATCCAGCCCGAGGCGAGAAAAAAGTCGGGGAAAATCAGCAGCAGCCACACTCCAGCTTCGATCCAGCCGCGTCCGTGCAGCGTCGTACGCTCGCGCAGCCAGGCCAGCCACAGGCCCAAGGGCAGCGCGAACAGCCCCACGGTGAGCGCTACCCCAAGCGAGTTGAACAAGGCATGGAGTTCATAGCCTTGAAGGGCTTGCTGCATCGGCGCGAGTGTGGGCCGCAGCTCGCCCTGCAGCAGATGCGGCAACACGGCCGACAACAAAAAGCCCAACAGCGGATAGGCCCACAGCGCGATGAACACGGCGCTCGCGAGCAGCAGCCCGAGGCGCCGTGCCCAGCAGCGCGCCCGAGTCAGCTTATCGCGCGCGCCAAACGGAGCGGCGGCAGTCGGTCGCCAGTTCATGGCTTGGAGCAAGGCGATCATGGTGCCATCGATGGGTCGGCTGCTCAGCGCGCGATGTGCGCAGTGAACCAGTCGATCACCTGGGGTTCCTTTGGCCCCCACACCGCGGGGTCGAGCACCAGCGGCTGCACGGAACCCAGCTGCTTGAGGCTGGGCAGTGCAGCGGTGCCGTCGAGCAGCGGCTCATAGTTGGAGTCGGCATCGGGGTCGCCCTGCTGCATCGCCGCCTGCCCTGCGGGCGAGAGCACCCATTGCACGAAGCGGCGTGCCTGCTGCTGCAACGTCCCGGTCGCGTGTTTGCCAATGGCCAAGTCCGATGGCAGCACGGTGGCAGGCGCAGGCGTGGCGATGCGCAGGCCGGGCATCTCGTGCAGAAAGCCGATGGCCGCTGAACTCTGCACCACGGCGGCGTCGATCTGGCCATATTGCAACGCGCGCAGGGTCACGCTGTTGGTCGGGAACACGCGCAGGCCGTTGGCCTTGAGGCGCTCGAAATACGCCTTGCCTGGCGCGTCGCCCAAGTGTTGCAGCAAGCCCGCAACCAGCGGATAGGTAGGGCCGGAGATGGCCGGGTTGTCCATGCCCACCTTGCCGCGCAGCGCGGGCTTGGCGAGGTCGTTCCAGCCTGTCGGCCAGTCGGCTTCGGCGATGGCTTTGGGGTTGTAGAGAATGACTCCGGCATAGGTCACGCCGACCGGCTGCCAACAGTGGCCGGGCGACACGAGTTGCTGGCCAAGTGCGGTGTAGCGCACGGTGGGCGCCCAGCCGCATTGCAGCAGTTTCTCGCTGGCGAAGGTCTGCATGGCCTGATTGCCGTCGAGCCAGAGCACGTCCCACTGTGGGTTGCGTGCCTCAGCCTGTACTCGCGCCAGCAGTGGTCCGGTGCTGAGGTGAATGAGATTGACCGGGATGCCGGTGGCCTTGGTGAAGGCCTGCGCAACATGCTGGTCATATCCCATCGCGCCATACACGGTCAGGGTGGTGGCGTGCGCCGTGCTCAGGGCGGCGCCGCAAAGCGCGGCACAAGCCAGCAAGCGTTGCCAGCCGCGTGGGGGTCTGCAAGAGGAGGATGACATCAGGAGTCGCTCAGGTGAAACCGTACCCAGATGGTGAAGGCCATGGACTTGCCTTGCAACTCTCTGGGCGTGGCAGGGTAAGGGGCGTTGCGCACCGCGTCGAGCGCAGCGTGATCGAGCAGATCGACGCCGCTGGAAGTGAGCACGCGCAAATGGCTGATGGCGCCGTCCCGGAAATCGAAGCCCACCAGCGTCTTGCCAATGAGCTGCATCATTCTTGCGGCCTGCGGGTAGCGCACAGTGGCTTGAATGGCGCTACGCAACTCGGCTTCGAACGTGGCCTTGATCGAGGCCACATCCGGTGCCGCAGGTGCGGGCGGCGGAGGCGGTGCGAGCGGCGTGGGCGCTGCCACGGGCATGGCGGGCTTGGTGTCGGGTGCAGGGGCCGGTGGCGCCTCGACCCTGGGCGTCGGCTCGGGGGCGGGCTGCGGCGGCGGAGGCTGAACCGGCTTGGGCTCCACCTTGTGGACGATGGGCTTGGGCAGCGGCTTGACCACTGGTTTGGGCACGGGCTTGGGCTCGGGTGGCTTGGGCGCAGGTGGCGCAACCGTCTTGGGCGCGGGCTTGGGCGCTTCCAGCACGATCTGGATGGGCGGCGGCGGGGGCGGCGGCGCGGGATGGTTGCTCCACCAGACTGCGGCACCGATCAGTGCCACTTCGAGCAGCAGCGCCGCCAGCGCAGCCAGGGGCCAGCGCCTGCCGTCCTGGTCTTCGTGCCAGATCGCAGGGCTGTGCGACAGGACCGCGTTCATGAACCGTTGCCCCCATCGGCTTGCGCCGCCAGGCCGATGCGGGTCACCCCGGCGAGGCGGCAGGCGTCCATCACCGACATGAGTTGCTGCAGCGACACGTCTTGCTCACCGGCGATGGTGACCTGCAGTTCATCCGTATTGGGCTTGCTCTTGAGCAGGGCGGTGAGCTGCTGCGGCGTGAGCACCTTGCTCTCGAAATGAATGGCGCCGTCTTTGGTCACCGCCAAGGTGATCTGCGGCTTGGGCATGCTCTGGGCGGTACTGCTGGTGGGCAGGCGCGAGGTGATGCCGGCGTCGGGAATCATGTGCAGGGTCACCATGATGAAAAACACCAGCAGGAAAAACATGATGTCGATCATCGGAATGATCTCGATGCGGGCTTTCTTGGCTTCGAAATACTTCATGGGCGGTCGAATAAAAATGCCGCGGCAGTGATGCCGCAGCGCAAGCGTGCGAACTCCAGCGCACGCGACCTGGAGAGGTTCGGAATCCGGAGAGTCAGGCCATCTTCTGCTGCAGCACGGCTGACGCCTGGGCCGCCGGGCGCACTGCCTGTCCGTTGTGCGTCACCACTGCCGGGCGCACGCCGCCTTCGCGGTAATGTGGGTACATGCGGTTGGACAGCATGAGCTTGATGCGCTCGAGCTGGTGCATCACCAGGCGCACGCGCTGGTTCAGCGCGTTGAACGCCACCAGTCCGAGCACGGCGATGAACAGACCCGCCGCCGTGGCCAGCAGCGCCTCGCCCACGCCGCCAGTGACCGCCTGGGTCGCCGCACCCGGGTTGGACAACGCCGAGAAGGTGTTGAACATCCCGATGATGGTGCCCAGCAGGCCGAGCAGCGGCGCCAGGGTGACGATGGTGTCGAGCATCCACAGCCCGCGATCGATGCGCGGTGCCTGGTCCATCACGGCCTCTTCCAGCCGGTCGGAAAAGTGGTCGAGCGGGTCGGCCAGATCATGCTGCAGGGCCACGATGACGACCTGCGCCGCAGGGGAGTCGCTGTCGTCGTCCACCTTGGCTTTAAGCTGCTTGACGTCCACATGCGCATGGCTCTTGAGCTCGCGAATCCACCCCTTGGCCGAAGCCAACATGCGCGAGATCGCCCAGAAGCGTTCCACGCTGACGGCCAGCGCCACGAACAGCAAGACGGCCATGATGTAAAGAATCCCGCCCGAGGTCTGGGCAAGGTGGGTGAGGGTGTCAAACGACATGATTGAACTCCGGTGAGGAACACAAAGCTTTCTACATTAGCCAGGAATCGTGACAAATCATCGATTCCTGGCCTGGGTTCGCTGTCACTGGAAAGGCACAGAGAAATTCACCATCACGCTACGCCCGGCGTTGGTGTAGAACAGCGGAATGCCATTGCCCGTGCTGCCCGCATAGCTGTTGATCTTGGTGTTGTTAAACAGGTTGAACACCTGCAGCCCGACTTTGGTGCCGAGGGGTAACACGCCCGCGCTCTCTAGGGTGTAGTTGACCGCGGCATTGACGATGGTCGACGATGGAATGACGTATACCGGCGTGTTGTTATTTTTGGTATCGATCGCACCATAGTTGCTGCCGATGTATTTGCCCACCAGCGAGGCATACCACGGGCCGCGGTTGTAGATCAGGCCCAGTGCTGCGGTTTTGTCGGGAACCTGCGCTAGCTGCAGGCCGTTGGAGGTCTGCCGCGCGCGGTTGTATGAAGCATTGCCGTAGGCGCTGAAACCGCCGCCGAGGTAATAGGTGGCTTCGCCTTCGACGCCACGATACTTGGTGCCCCCAATGTTGGTGAAAAACGTATTGCTGCCGACCTTGACCTGTTGCACCTGATTCGTGAAGTCGATGGCGTACACATCGCCTGAGACGGTCAATCGCTGCGAATTCCACGTCGTACCGGCTTGATAGTTCGTGGTCTGCTGCGGCTCCACACCCGCCGCGCCCAGCGATGGGTTGGGGATGTAGAAGAGGTTTTCGTTGGGCGCCAGATAGCCCTTGGCAGCCTGGACATAAGCCGTCCAGTTTTGCGCGATCGCGTAGTGGAGTTCCAGGGCAGGGAGCACCTTGCTCCAGGTCTGGCTGTAGTCCAGCGGCACTTTGCTTTTTTGCTCGATCGGCGCGTGATCGTGGCGCTGGAACCAGACATATTTCACGCCACCGCGCAGTTGCAGTTGCGGCGTGATGTTCCAGTCGTACTGCACGTAAGGCTGAGCAACGGTAAAGGTGCCGTTGATCAGGCGGTCGATGGCTTTGCTGTAGCCGTTGGGGTAGACGCTCCCAGGCTTGACGTTGAATGCGTCGTTGTTGGAGAAGTCGATCTCTGCCTGATAGCGGTGGTAAGTCTGATAATTCGCCCATAGACCGTAATGCAACTCGCCGGGGCCGAGCGCTTGCTTGAGCCGCAGCAGGTCGCCCCAGTTGCGGTAGTTCAGGTACATCTGCTGGCCGGGAATGTTGTTGGCCCCGTAAACCGTGCCGTTGGGCGTGTCGTAGCCCTTGGGGAATGTGCCGTCCGGATTGAGGCAATTGATCTGACCGTAGTCACAGCCGCCGCCGTTGGGGTCCAGCCCGTTCCAACCGCTGTGGTAGTAAGCGTAGGTGTAGAGCTTGTTGTCGATCTGCACACCGCCGACGTACGACTTCAGCCCGAGATATTCGAAGTCGGTCTGAAAGTCGTCGTAGTTATAGCCCGTGTAGGCTTGACTTTGTGGGTTGTTGCTCAAACCGTAATTGGGGCCGAACTGCTGGATCTGACCGGGCAGGGTGCTGGTATAGGGCGGTTTTCCTGTTGGAGCCACATAGGGAGAGGACGTGGCGCCCACGATGGCCGCGTTGCTTCCGGTGTTGCGGTTGAACATCGACACGAAAGTCAGCAGGGTGTCGTCACCGACGGGTTTTTCGAGCTTGAAAAACAGGTTCTTGCGGTTGATATTGGCTCCGCTGAGATAACCATCGCTTTTGAGCTGGCGATAGTCGAGGTAGGCGCGCGCGTCTCCCCAGTTTTTCATCACGCCCGTATTGAAGGCAGCCCCGAGCAACGACGTATTGAAACTGCCCAGGCTGCCGTATAGACGCGTGGATGCCTTGTCTGAGGGTTCGATGGTCTGGAGCGCGATGGTGCCGCCGAAGGTGGCGTAGCCAACCGTCGATGCGTTGCCGGGGCCACGATCGACCACGATCTGGCCGATGTCTTGCGGCATGAAATATTCCGCCGAGTGATGGGTGAAGTCGTTGGCATCACCCACCGGAATGCCATCCCAGGTCAGGTTGTATTGGCCGTCGGTGAACCCGCGGATGCTCAGCCCTTTGCTATTGCCCAGCCCGGGTCCATTGGGTTCGATGTCCACCACACTGGGCGCGATACTCACAATGTCGCTGTAGTTGGCGGTTTGCGATTGGGTGTTCTCGATGTAATGCTTGTTGATGGTGGACTGCGGCTGCGCGGCCTTGAGCGAACCTTGCGTGGGTGCCTGATACGGCGCGCTTTCTTGCTTGGCCTTTTCGCGTTCTGCCGCTGTCTGGCCGCCGCCCTGGCTACCGGCCTGCACCGTGCCCAGGCTTTCCGGGGCTGTCTGGGCGTGGGCAGCGGCAAAGGGCAGGGCGAGCAGGGCGGCGAGGATGGACTGGGTGAGTCGCGTTTGCTTGAAGACGGTGCGCTGGCGGGACATGGCGGCTTGCTTCCTTAGAACGATCGGCTGGAGTGGGTTGACGAAGCCTGTCATTCCATTCCTCCGATATGTCCGAGGGGTTACAGGAACCTGACCGAATCCTGTCCGACACAGTCGAAGTTGTACACAAATGTTGACAGTGCGAATGTTTCTCGGCTGCGCGTCCGGCTCATGCGCGCAGCACGGACGTTCAGTTCTGTGCCGGTGGCATGTCTGGTGCAGCCCAGCGGTAGCCCGCGCCGCGGACGGTCTGCACCCGGTGATGCAAGCCGAGCGGGCGCAAATGGTGACGCAGGCGGGCCACCGCAGTGTGCACGGTATCGCCCTGCGCGCGCGCCGGGATGTCCATCGCCAGCCGCAGTTCCTGCGTACTCAGTACCTCGCCGGCGCGCGCACTCAGAGTCCACAGCAGATGGAACTGCTGCGCGGGGAGAGGCAGCGGCGGGCCATCCGGCTGGTGGAGTGTGTGGGTCTGCGCGTCCAGTTGCAGAGATGGCTGCAGTTCAATGCTGCCCTCGGGTTGCGGGGTGATGCGTTCGCGCAGGCGGGCGAGCTGGGTGCGGATGAGCAGCGGCGGGCTGTCGAGGGGCAGCAGTGCGTCTGCACCGGCCGCCAGTGCGGCCATTGCACCCGGCGAGGCGCAATCCGGCAGAAAAGCGATGACCCCTGGCAGTCTGCCGCCGACACGCTGACGTAGGCGCATCAGCCAGTTGGTCAGCGCCCGCACATCCTCGCCGCTGGCGGCCAGCACGGCCCAGGCGTCGCCGGCCTGCAGGCGGTGCAGCGCCTCGTCGGCATCGACCGGCTGGCTGTTGCTGTCCTGGCAGGGTACGGCTGCGGTGGCGAAGCGCAGCGACAGGACGGAATGTTTGATGGAACTGGGCACGGGCTGCGGCGAAGACGGGACCGCAGTCTGCGTGACCAAGGTGACGCATTGATGACAGATGCGCCCACTACCATGCCCCAGATGCAGCGCACTGTGCAAGCCAACCTCTACGCCTTCGGCGCCATTGCGCTCTGGTCCTCTCTGGCCACGCTGGGTGTGGCACTGTCGCATGTGCCGGCGTTTGCGCTCACCGGGTTGGCGCTGATCATCGGCAGTGTGCCCACATGGGGGTACTGGCGGCAGTGGCAGGTGTCGTGGGCCGCGCTGGCGCTCGGTGTGTACGGGCTGTTCGGCTTTCACTTCCTGCTGTTCATCGCGCTGCGACTGGCGCCGCCGGTGCAGGCCAATCTGGTGAATTACCTCTGGCCGCTGTTTATCGTGGTGCTGGCCCCGTTGTGGCTGCCGGGGTTGCGGCTGCGGCCGGTGCACCTGTTTGCAGCGGCGCTGGGCTTCGCTGGCGCGGCGCTGGCGATTCTGGGCGGACGCTCATTGCACGCGGCCTGGGCCTGGGGCTATGTGCCGGCGCTGGGCTCGGCGTTGGTGTGGGCCACGTTCTCACTTGGCAGTCGGCGCATGGCGCAGGCGGGCAGGGGGTTTCCCACCGCGGCGCTGGGGCTGTTCGGCCTGGTGTCGGGTGTGCTGGCGCTGGCCTGCCATGCGCTGCTCGAGCCCGCCGTGCATCTCAGACTGCGTGACGGGTTGCTGATCGCCGTGATGGGCCTGGGGCCGCTGGGCGGGGCGTTTTTGCTGTGGGACCGGGCGCTGAAACTCGGCGATCCACGCACCATCGGCGTGTTGAGTTATGTCACGCCGCTGGCGTCGACGCTGCTGCTCATCGCAGTCACCGGGCGGGCGTTCACCGTCTGGATTGGGCTGGCCGCGCTGCTGATCGTCGGTGCCGCGCTGCTGGCGCTGCGGGCAAAGGACTGAAGCTACCTCGGCTTGGCGTCGCGCAGCCGGGTCAGCAGCGACGAGGTGTCGAGCCGTCCGCCGCCAGCGGCCTGCACATCCGCGTAGAACTGATCGACCAGCGCGAGCACCGGTAGGCGCGCGCCGTTGTGGCGGGCTTCGTTCAGACACAGGCTGAAGTCTTTGCGCATCAGATCGACCGCAAAGCCGAAGTCGTAGCGGCCTTCGATCATGGTCGGGCCGCGGTTGTCCATCTGCCAGCTTTGCGCCGCGCCCTTGCCGATGACCTGCAGGACGGTGTGCAGATCGAGCCCGGCACGCTCGCCAAAGGCCAGCGCCTCAGCCAGGCTCTGCACCACGCCGGCGATCGCGATCTGGTTGACCATCTTGCACAACTGGCCAGCGCCATTGTCGCCCAGGCGGGTGACTGCGCGCGCGAAGGCGGAAATGACCGGCTGCGTTCGTGCGAATGCCTGCGCGTCGCCGCCGCACATCACGGTCAGCGTCCCGTGCTGCGCCCCGGCCTGTCCGCCGGACACCGGGGCGTCGATGTACCACAGCTCGCGTTCGCGTGCGGCCAGGCCGAGCTCGCGGGCCACATCCGCCGAGGTCGTGGTGTGGTCGACGAACACGCTGTTGGGCGACATGCCGGCGAAGGCGCCATCCGGGCCGAGCGTGATCGCACGCAGATCGTCGTCATTGCCCACGCAGGACAACACGAACGCGGCGTTTGCTGCGGCTTCTCGCGGCGTCGGGGCGGACGCGCCGCCATTGCGACGCACCCAGTCGTGTGCCTTGCTGGCGGTGCGGTTGTAGACCGTGACCTGGTGCCCGGCGCGGGCGAGATGGCCGGCCATCGGGTCGCCCATGACGCCCAAGCCGAGAAAGGCGACGGAGGTTGGGGTGGTCTCTGCAGAGGGTTGTGTGCGCATGTTGGACGAGGAGAGGAGAAAAGAATCAGAGCAGCCAGAAGCAGCTCATCGCCACCGCAGTGGGCAGCATGGCCGCGCCGAGCAGGCCCAGCGGATGCACCGCGCCGTCGTCGAAGTGGCTGCGCAGCAGGGCGATGCCCGCGGGATTGGGCGCATTGGCGATGACTGTCAGCCCGCCGCCGCTGACCGCGCCGGCCACCAGCGCGTACTTGAACTCGGGGCTCAGGCCCTGAACCAGCGAGCCAAGATAGGTCAGTGCGGCGTTGTCGGTGATCGCGGTCAGCGCCGTGGCGCCGAAGAACACCGCGGTGGCATCCATGCGGGTGAGCAGCGGTTGCAGCCACCATTGCTGCAGGCCGCCGAGCACGACCAGCCCGCCGAGAAAGAAGCCAACCAGCATGCCTTCTTTCAGCATCGGCGGGTCCTGATAGCGCGCATAGGCGGTGACGAAACCCAGAAAGAACAGCAGCAGCGGCAGGAACACGGCAGGGTGGTGCGCAAACACCACCACGCCGACCAGAAACAACAGATGCACCAGGATGACGCTGACTGGCGCGCGCAGCACGGTCTGTGCAGCGTTGGCGGCTTGGGTCTGCGACAGGCCCGCCAGTTCGCGGCGGAACAGTACTGTGGCACTCAGGGCGTTGATGCCGACCGCGATCGCCGCTTTCCAGCCGAACTGGGTGAGCATGAAGCTCAGATTCCACTGCCAGGTCGAGGCGACCATCAGCACCGGCGGTGCGGCAAAGTGAGTCAGTGTGCCGCCGATGGACACGTTGACGAACAGCACGCCCAACGTGATGTATTTCAGCCGCAGCGGCACCGTGGCAGCGAAGATGCGCTCGCGCAGAAGCAGTGCGGCCAGGGTCATCGCCGCAGGCTCGGTGATGAACGAGCCCAGCAGCGGCACCACGATCAGCACCAGGGGATAGAACACCAGCGCGCCGGGCAGCGGCAGCGCGCGACTGAGCAGATTGACCACATCTCCCGCCGCCTGCAGGATCGGGCGGGTGCCCGCCACCACCATGATGGCGAACACGAACAGCGGCTCGGTGAAATTGCGCGAATCGAGATACGCCACCGCGTCATGCTGGCCCACGGCAAAGAACAAAAACACCATCAGCACCATGGCCCAGAAGCCGAATACCACCTCGACCTCGCCGAGCAGATGCCACAGCCCGGCGTGCGCCGGCTGGCGGTGCGCCAGACGCTCGAAGAACTTGGTCGAGAAGGTGTGGATCACCGCAGTGGCGAACAGCGCAGCGCCGACATACTGGATGTAGGCGGGAGTGGATTCGGGCATGGGTCGATGCAATGCTGCGAGGGATGAGCCTGATGGTATCGGCATCGCGGCCGGGCATGCAGCAGCGGCGCCATAATGCGGGGCATCTCCGTTCACCAGCACTCGCATGTCCAACACAGTCCATACCGTCTGGAGCAGGCTGCGCCGCATCGCCTTGAGTCTGCCGGTGCTGATCGTGGCCGGGCTGTTCGTCCTGTATGTCGCGCTGGGCTATCTGGCCGTCGGCCCGCTGGCCGCACATTACATCCCTGGGCTGGCACAGTCGCAGCTCGACAGCCGCGCGACCGTGGGCAAGGTGGCGTTCGATCCGCTGCGGCTTGATCTCACGGTGGACAGGCTGCAACTGAGAACGCCGCAGGGCGTGCCGTTGGCCGGGTTCGACAAGCTCTTCGTGGATTTTGCCCCGGCGAGCCTGTGGCGCTGGGCCTGGACGTTTCACCAGATCCGCATCGATCAGCCGCAGGTGAATGTGGCCATCGCCAAGGGCGGGGCGATGAACTGGGACGCTCTGGTGCGCGCGCTCAAGCGTGGCTCCAAGTCGGCCAAGCCCTCGGACACCATCCCGCGGGTGATGATCGAGCAGCTGCAGATCGCTGGCGGTACGGTGCGCTACGCCGACGCCAACCGCGACCATCCCTACACCACTCGGCTGACCCCGTTGAACCTGCAGGTCAACGACCTGTCCACCCTTCCCAAGGCGCGCGGGCAGTACGCGCTCAGCCTGCTGCTGCCGCAGCAGAAAGCCACGCTGCGGTGGAAGGGCTATCTCGGTATCAACCCGCTGGTGTCGGGGGGCGAGGCCGAACTCACCGGGCTTGATCTGGCTGCCACGGCGCACGCCGTGCCGAATCTGTCCAGAACGCTGCGGATCGCCAGCGGTACCGCAACGATTCGGGCTGCCTACAGCGTGGTGCTCGGCAACACCGGTCTGCAATGGGCGGTCAACGATCTGGGTGCGCGGGTTGAAGATCTCAACGCGAAGGCGGCGGGCGCTGACCTTCAATCGCAGACCCTGCAACTGGACAAGGCGCGCATCGACGGCTCGGCGCAGACCGCCTCGCTGCAGGCTCTGGCGTTCACGGGCCTGAGCGCGGCGACGGGCACCAACCGCATGGCGCTGCAAACCGCGCAGCTGCAAGGCGCGCAGTTCGACTGGGGCAAGCGGCAGGCGGCCTTCGGGCCACTGCGGCTGCAGGACATCCAAGGTCAGATCGGTCAGGCGACTGTGCAGGCGGCCAGACTGCAGACCCAACCTGGCACCGTCGATCTGGCCAGACAGGCCCTGCAACTGCCGCAGGCCGCGCTGCAGGATTTGCAGCTGCAGCCGCAGCTGGGCAAGGCCGCGCCGTGGCTGCAGCTGCCCACGTTGGAAGTCGACGCCCTGCAGGCCGATCTGGCGCAGCACCGCGTGCAACTCGGCGCGGTGCAGATCGACGCCGCCAGCGTGCGGCTGGCGCGGCTGCCAGATGGGCAGATCGATCTGCTGCAGGCCATGAACGCCGCATCTGCCAAGACAGCAGCGGAACCCGCGCCGCAGCCTCAGGTCGCGGACAAGATTGCGGCGCGCGCGGCGGCAGACTGGACTGTGGCCGTGCAGCGCATCGCCACCCGGCTGCAGGCCGTGGACTACACCGACCAAAGCTTCAAGGCGCCGTTGCATCTACAGATCAAGGACGCCACGCTGGACACCGCGCTGCGGGCCACGCTGTCCGTAGGTGCCCCGGCGCAGCTTCAGGCCAGCGATCTGCAACTCAAGCTTGGCGCGATGCTGGCGGAAAGCCGTGCTCAGCCGCTGGCGCACTGGAGGAGCTTGCAGCTCGGGCCGACCCAGATCGACCTGCCCGGCTCGAGCGCCATGCGCATCCGGGCCGGAGCGCTGAGCGTGGACGGGTTGCATGCGCAGGTGCAGCTGGGCAAGGACGGGCTGAACTGGGCGCAGGCATTCGCGCCGTTGGCGACTGCGGCGTCGCCCGGCACCGCCAACCCGGCAACGCGTAAGCCAGCTGTTGAGCCCGACCTGCAGATCAAGAACCTCACCCTGCGCAATCTGTCCGCCCAGCTCACCGACAGCATGGCGCCCGAGCCGATCCGCCTCGACCTGATCCAGGGCCAGGCCAGCGCGCAGAACCTCGGCCTCGACCTGAGCAAACCCGTGCCGCTGCAGCTGCGCTTTGCGCTCAAGCAGGGCGGACAGTTCAGCGCCCACGGGCAGTTGGCGCCGCAGCCGCTGGCGGGCACGCTGCAGGTGCAGGTGCAGCAGTTCGCGCTATTGCCGTTTGGCAGTCTGCTCAAGCCGTTTGTGCGCCTGCTGCTCACCAGCGGCACGGCCTCCATGGACGGCACCGTGCGCCTGCGCGCAGGTCAAGGCATCGCGCCACAGGTGACTTATACGGGACGCGCGCAGGTGGACAACCTCGCGCTGGTTGAGCCCGATGGGCGCACGCCGTTTCTCGGCTGGCGTCAGCTCGCAGCCAGCGGCATGACCGTGGACACCGCGCCGCTGTCGGTGGCCATCACCGATCTGCAGGTGGTCGAGCCCTACGGCCGCATCGTCCTCAACCCGGATCGCACTCTCAATGTGCAGGCCATTCTGCTCACCCGCAAGCCCGCTGCGGCACCAGCGCCCGCAGCGCGCACGGAGCAAGGCCCCGATCAGCCCTTGCCGCTGGCGCTGCGCATTGACCGCACCGCGATCGACAACGCCGATGTGGACTTCGCCGACCAGTCGATCAAGCCAGAATTCCGCGTGCGCATGCAAAAGCTCTCGGGGGTGATCAACGGCCTGTCGGACGCACCCGACAGCAGCGCACAGATCGAACTCGACGGCCAGGTGAATGATTACGGCCAAGCCAAGGTGCGCGGGCGGCTGCAGCCTTTCCGCGCGACCAACGCGACCGACGTCACGCTGGATTTCCGCAACCTTGACATGGCGGCAATCTCGCCATACTCGGGCAAGTTTGCCGGTCGCACCATTGAGTCGGGGCGGCTCGACGCCCGGCTGGAATACAAGATCCAGAAGGCACAGATGGAGGGCGACAACCAGTTCATCATCACCCGCTTGAAGCTCGGCCCGCATGTCGACAGCCCCGACGCGATGAATCTGCCGCTCGATCTGGCCATTGCCGTGCTGGAAAACAGTGACGGGGTGATCGACATCAACCTGCCGGTGCATGGCGACCTGAACAGCCCCAAGTTCAGCTATGGCGGCATCATCTGGCAGGCCATTGTCAACGTGCTGACCAAGGTCGTCACCGCACCGTTCCGCGCCCTGGGCGCGCTGTTCGGCGGCGGGGGCGGCCAGCCGCCGCAAGACGTGCATTTCGCACCCGGCAGTGCCGAACTCGCGCCGCCCGAGCGCGAGAAGCTGCTGCAGATTGCGCAGGCGCTGTCCAAGCGCCCTCGTCTGGAACTGCAAGTGCCGCCCACCGTCGATCCGGTGCTCGATGCCGCTGCGCTTCAGCACGCCGCGGTGCGCCGCCAGGTGCTGGCGCGGCTAGGCGTGAACGTGCCGCCGGAAGCCAACCCTGGTCCGCTCGATCTGGGCAGTGCGCGCACCCGCAATGCCATCGACGCGCTCTACCTCGACCAGCACCCGACCAGCGCGCTTGAGGCGCTGAAAGCATCGCTGCCCAAGGACAGCAAGGAGGAGTACCCGCTGCAACATGCGCTGCTGGCACAGCTCGCCAAGGCCGTGGTCATTCCGCAGGCCGCGCTCGATGCGCTCGCGCAGAGGCGGGCCAAGGTCGTGGCCGCAGCGCTGACCAGCGGAGCGAGCGCGCTGCCGTCCGTGCGGGTGCAAATCGAGCCCGCAGTGAAGCCGGTCAGTGGCGCGCAGAAGGATGTCACGCTCAAACTGGGCCTGGGCACGGCGCCAGCGGCTGCCGCAGCGGCGACAGCGCCATCCGCCCCCGCGTCGGCCGCAGCATCTCAGGGCAGGTAGGTCACCGGCCGCATGGCCAGAAAGCGCTCGAGCGCGGGCGGGCGATAGTTCGGCAGGGCAGAGTGGCGGCTGAGGGTGGAGGTATGCACGCCCTCGCGCCCGACGGGATTGCTCTGCCCCGGCTGGCGCTCGCGCTGGCCCAGCAGGCGGTAGAACAGGGTCATGCTGTCGCCCATCTGCGCGGCCGGGTCGCCATGCGGTGGCAGCAGCGAGGCATCGAGCGCCAGGCCGCAGCGGCTGGCGCGGTCGGCCATCCACAGCAGCGCGCCGTCGGACAGGCCGGTGAGCGTCTGCCCACCGCCGACATCGCCATGCACACCGGGAAACCAGGCTTGCTCGACCACCTGATCGGTGGCATGGCTCTGCGTCTGCCACAGCGTGGGGGTGAAAGGCTTGCGCCGTTCATCCACCGCCAGCGCTTGATAGCCATAACGCACGTGGCTGCTCAGCGCCACGTCGTGGAATTCATACAGAGGCTTGGTCCAGAAGCGCAGCGGCGTGACGGGAATGCCCAGCGCGCCCACCGTGTCCCACACACCGATCAATTCGATCGGTGCATCCGGCCAAGCGTACGCCTCGCGGAAGGTGATGGACTGCGGCGCGTCCGGGTGGCTGTCGGGTGTGCGGTCGCGGTACAGGGCGTAGGCGTCGCCGATGTGCTCGACGAACTGCGGCCGCAGGATGCCGCAGTTGCGGATCATCCCGGCCACACTGCGCACGGTGTACGCCCCGCGGCTGAAGCCAAACAGAAAAAGCTGGTCGCCCGGCGCATAGTTCTGCACCAGAAACAGGTAGAGCGCGCGAATATGGGCCGAGATGCCCATGCCGAATGCGCCGCCGGTGAGCTTATCCCAAAGCCCGCCCTGTTCGCCCAGCCCCTTCTGGTAGAACACGATCTGATCGACGCCGAATGCGTCCTGCGGTGCCACGGCAACCGAGAGCTTGACCACGTTGGTCGGCGTCTGGGCACTGCCGTCCTTCTGGTCGGGTTTGCTCCAGGTACCGTCGGCAAACAGGGCGATGCGTTTCATGTCGCAATGTCTCCTTGCAGGATGTCATGTTGTGTCACAACTGGGCCGCGCTGCATCATGTGCCGACATGGCCATATTGCCCACCCCCAAACCCGGTGGAGCCCCCGATCCGCGGCAGGCGCAATAGACTGGCGCAAACCACGATCCATCGACCGCATGACCCCAGCCCCCCATCCCACGCTTGGCACGCTGCCCACCGCCGAGCAGCAAGCGCAGACCGCAGCAGTGGACGCTGCGATCACCTCGCGCCGCTCCATCCGCCGCTTCCTGCCCAAGCCCGTGCCGCGCGACACCATCGAGGCCATCTTGCAGGTGGCGTCGCGCGCGCCCTCGGGCACCAACACCCAGCCCTGGCAGGTGCATGTGCTCACGGCCGCTGCCAAGGCGCGGCTGTCGGCCCGCATCCTGGCGGCCTATGACGATCCGGTGCAGGCCGCACAACACACCGAGGACTACGCCTACTACCCGCGCGAATGGCGCTCGCCCTACATTGACCGGCGCCGCAAGGTCGGCTGGGATCTGTATGGTCTGCTGGGCATCGCCAAAGGCGACAAGGCCGCCATGCACGCCCAGCACGGTCGCAATTACGTGTTTTTCGACGCGCCGGTCGGTTTGATCTTCACCATCGACCGGGTGATGGAGCAGGGCAGTTGGCTCGACTACGGCCTGTTTCTGCAAAACATCATGGTGGCCGCACGCGGCCGCGGGCTCGACACCTGCCCGCAGGCGGCGTTCACGGTGTTTCACCGCATCATCGAAGACGAATTGAAGCTCGATGCGGCCACGCAACAGGTCGTCTGCGGCATGGCTCTGGGCTGGGCCGATCCGCAGGCCGTCGAGAACACCCTGGTGACCGAACGTGCGCCGGTGTCCGAGTTCGCCCGCTTCCTCGACCGATGAACGCGCTGGCCTGGATCGGTGAAACCCGCATCGCGCAGGCGGTGCAGGAGGGCAAGCTCGATCATCTGCCCGGCGCCGGGCGACCGCTCGATCTCACCCGGCGCGACGCTGCGCTCGAAGCCCAGGCTCGGCTGGGTCTGGAACTGCTCGACCGCACCCGCCGTGCTCAGGCCCAGACCGACCAGGATCGGCGCGAGCGCGCTGCGCTGCGTCTGCTCTGGTCCAAGGCGCTCTTGCGATACAGCCGTCCCCCCTCCTCGAACCCATGATCATCGAATCCCTGCTCGACACCGACCTCTACAAATTCACCATGATGCAGGTAGTGCTGCATCATTTTCCCGGCGCGCAGGTCGAGTACCGCTTCAAATGCCGCACGCCCGGCGTCGATCTGGTGTCGCGTCTGGATGAGTTCAACGCCGAACTCGACGCCCTGTGCACCCTGCAGTTCAAACCGGACGAACTCGACTACCTGCGCAGCCTGCGCTTCATCAAGAGCGATTTTGTCGATTTCCTCGCGCTGTTCCGGCTGAACCGCCAGCGCATCCATGCCGCTCCTGCGGCCGACCCGGCGGCGCGCGAGTGCGGCGAGATCGACATCACCATAAAGGGCCCCTGGCTGCACACCATTTTGTTCGAGGTGCCGGTGCTGGCCATCGTCGGCGAGATCCATGCGCGGCATGCCCATGCCGACGCCGATCTGAAGGCTGGTCTGCAGCGCATCGACGACAAGATCGCCATGCTTCGCACGCCCGAACTGCAGGACTGTCGCATCGCCGATTACGGCACCCGCCGCCGTTACTCGCGGCGCTGGCAGGCGCAGGTGCTCAGCCGTCTGCGCAGTGGTCTGGGGCCGCAGCTCGCGGGCACCAGCAACGTGCTTCTCGCCAAGGAGATGGGACTCACGCCCTTAGGCACCATGGCGCACGAGTACCTGCAGGCCTGCCAGGCGCTGGGCCCGCGCCTACGCGACACGCAGGTCTTCGCCTTCGAGATGTGGGCCAGGGAATACCGCGGCGACCTGGGCATCGCCCTGGCCGATGTCTATGGCCTGCAGGCCTTCCTGCGCGATTTCGATCTCTATTTCTGCAAGCTGTTCGACGGCGCCCGGCACGACTCGGGCGATCCGTTCTCCTGGGGCGAGCAGATGATTGCGCACTACACGAAGCACCGTGTCGACCCGCGCACCAAGACCCTGGTGTTCAGCGACATGCTCACCATTCCGAAGGTCATCGCGCTGTATCGGCAGTTTCATACCCGCGTGGGCCTGGCCTTCGGCATTGGCACCAATCTCATGCATGACCTGGGCTTCGAGGCCCCGCAGATGGTCATCAAGATGACCCGTTGCAACGGCCAGCCGGTGGCCAAGGTCAGCGACGCGCCGGGCAAGAATATGTGCGACGACACGGCGTATCTGGCTTATCTGCGCGAAGTCTTCCAGATCCCGGCCAGCCAGCTCGTCGAGCACGATGCCGAAGATGGTTGAACTGGCCAGGTAGCCTGGCCGTGGGGGTGGCCTCACTCGTCTGCCACATAACTTCCTATGGTCTGCGCGAGCTGCGGATTCTTCCGGGTCAGGATGAAGCCGTAAATCAGAGACAAGACCAGGACGACGATGGCGACATAGGGGAAGAAGTTGAAGGGCTTGGGTTGCCCGGGCTCGACCAGTCCCCACAAAGGCATCAGCATCAGCAGAGTGCCCAGTACGGGCAAAAGAAGATGACGGCCGAACTGGAATTCGGCCCGATGGTGCTTTCGCATAAAGATGGGCAGGGCGAGATTGGTGATCAGGTAGGTGAGAATGATGGGAATCGTCCCCAGAGTGGCCGCATAGCCGAAGAGATCCACGGGTTGAATGTGCCTGCCAAAGACCGCGACGATCAATACGGCGATCACGATGAAAGTCCACATCGCCATGTGCGGCGTCTGATGTTTAGCGTGGACACGCCCAAAAAACTTGGGCAACAGGCCTTCCCTCCCGGAATTGAACAGAATGCGGGCTTGCGAATTGGTCAATCCGATCAGCGACGAAAAGATGCTGCTCACGCCCGCAAGATAGGCCACGATGAGCAGTGCTGCGGCAGAGGCCTTGAGCGCATCCACAAACGGGATCGCCGATGCGCTGATGGCTTTCACATCGTGGTGAAAGCCAATTTCCGTGGCGTAGGCGAGAAACACGTAGAGCGCTCCGATGACCAATGTCGACGATCGCAAGGCACGCGGAACGTTGTTGCGAGGATCTTTTGTTTCCTCCGCCAGCATGGCCGAGTTTTCCCAACCGATGAACAGGTAGATCGCCAGAGGGAATCCCAGGCTCAGGCCTTTGAATCCGCCTGCGAGCTGCGACCAGGAAAACGGCGACAGGCTGATCCACTGTGTGTTTTTCGCCAGCATGATGACGGCGCCGATCAATAGCAGCACGAGTTCGAAGTAGAAGAACACGGCAGCCCATCGTGTGGACAGGCCGATGCCCCTCGATACGAGAAGTCCGACGATCAGTGCCGAGATGATGCTCAGGATTTGCCAGGGGATATTCAGGCCGAGAAAGGTCTGCAACGTGTCGTGGGCCCATCCGCCGGAAATCACGACCACGGCCGATGCGCCGATGACGTAGCCGAAGACGACGAAGATCGAAGCGGCGGCGCCCGCAACGGGCCCGAAACCCATGCCGATGAATGTGACAAAAGAACCGGTGCTGGGCCGGTATTTGGAAAATTCGGCCAGGGTATTCGTCAAGAACAAGACGACCACCATGGCTGCAATGATGGTGAGCGGCGCCGCTACGCCCGCGCCCTGCACGATGGTGCCGAATCCGAAATAGAAACTCATGGCGGGCGCGATATTGGCCAGGGTCGATGCCACGATTTGTGGCAGACCGAGCGCATTGCGCTGTAGCCGCGCGCCTTGTTGCGGTGTATGCATGGTGACTCCGAGTTGATACTTGTGTGAACGGGAGCTACCGAGCATAAAAACCAGCGACATGACCATTGGTCAGTCTTGGTAACAAACTGTCTTGTGGCCAAGAAGGCCCGCGAAGGAGGGATGGCCTCCTAGAATGCTGCCCATGAACACCGACACCGCCCGCGCCGCGATCCTGGCGCAGATTCGTGCCCGTCAGGGGCGACCCGCCGCGCTGCACGACATGGAGGCGCAGGATGTCGAAATCGACATCGCCCGCCATGTGCGCGGGCCGCAACCTGCCATGGGTGACCGGGCCGACCGAATCGCCCGTTTCACCGCGCAGGCTCTGGCGCTGCAGACCAGCGTGGCCAGGGTTGCAAGCGCCCAGGACGTGCCCGCGGCCGTCACGGCCTATCTGCATGAGCAGGCCTTGCCTTTGAGTGGCGTGGCCTGGGACACGCTGGCCGGGTCCCCTTGGGCCGAGGCCGGCCTGGCGCTGGAATACCGCCCCCCGCGTGACGAAGACAAGCTCGGCCTCACCGGCTGCTTTTGCGCGGTGGCGGAAACGGGCTCGCTGGTGCTGGCGAGTACGCCGCAAACGCCGTCGTCCACGCATCTGCTGCCGGAGACGCATATCGCCATCGTGCCGGCCAGCCGCATCGTGCCTGCTCTGGAAGACGCTTACGCGCTGCTTCGGGCCGAGCTGGGCGAACTGCCGCGCGCGTTGTCCACCGTCTCCGGGCCCTCGCGCACTGGCGACATCGAACAGACCATCGTGCTGGGCGCGCACGGCCCGTATCGCGTGCATGTGGTGATCGTCGATGCGGATTGACGCCGTGCGGTACCGCATCGTCGATCATGCCGTGCGCCGCGGTGCCGTGGCGTTGCTGGGTTTGCTGCCTTTGAGCGCGTTCGCCGCCTCCGACGGTGGCCCCGACCCGGCCACGCTCTCGCTGTGGTGGGGGTTGCCTTTTGCGGCCATGCTGTTGTCCATTGCGCTCATGCCGCTGTTCGCTGGGCGGGTGTGGCATCACCATCAGGGGAAGATCGCCGCGGGCTGGGCCGCGCTGTTTCTCGTGCCTTTCGCCGCCACTTTCGGTATGCAGGCCACCTGGACCGCCGCGCTGCACACCCTGTTGCATGAGTACCTGCCTTTCGTCATTCTGCTCACCGCGCTCTACACCGTCAGCGGCGGCATTGCGGTGCGTGGCAATCTGCACGGCAGTCCGGGGCAGAACACGGTGCTGCTGGCCATCGGCACGGTGCTCGCTTCGGTGATGGGCACGACCGGCGCAGCCATGCTCATGGTGCGCCCCGTCATCCGCGCCAACGATGCCCGCCAGCACAATGCCCATGTGATGGTGTTTTTCATCTTTTTGGTGGCCAACGCCGGCGGTGCGCTCACCCCACTGGGCGATCCGCCCTTGTTCCTCGGTTTCCTCAAGGGCGTGGATTTCTTCTGGACGCTCAAGCATCTGCTGGCGCCCACGGCCCTGCTGTGCGCGCTGCTGCTGGGCGTGTTCTATCTGCTCGACCGCTGGTACTGGAGCAGGGAAGGCGAGCGCAAGCGCACCGATCCCACGCCCGACAGCCCGCTGGGCATTCTCGGAGCCTGGAACGTGCTGTGGCTGTTCGTCATCGTCGCCGCGGTGCTGCACAGCGGCATCTGGAAGCCTGGTATCACCGTGCAGCTCCTGGGTCAAAGCCTGGAGCTGCAGAATCTCGTGCGCGATGCGGTGCTCATCCTCGCGGCGCTGCTATCGCTGGCGACCACGCCATACCAGGCGCGGCATGAAAACCAGTTCACCTGGGGGCCGATGGTCGAGGTCGGCAAGCTGTTTCTGGGCATCTTTCTCACCATCATTCCGGTCATCGCCATCCTGCGGGCGGGCCACAGCGGGGCGCTGGCCGGGCTGGTGCGGCTGACCTCGGACGCTCAGGGACAGCCCATCGCGGCCGCGTACTTCTGGCTCACCGGCGCCTTATCGGCTTTCCTCGACAACGCGCCGACCTATCTGGTGTTCTTCAATCTCGCGGGGGGCGACGCGGCGCAGCTCATGGCGCATGTCACCACGCTGATGGCCATCTCGGCGGGGGCGGTGTTCATGGGCGCGGTCACCTATATCGGCAATGCGCCCAATTTCATGGTCAAGGCCATTGCCGAGCATCGCGGCGTACGCATGCCCTCGTTCTTCGGCTATATGGGCTGGTCGTTTGCCATCCTCATGCCCTGCTTTCTGCTCCTGACCTGGGTGTTTTTCCGATGAGGCCAGTGTCGCCAGATGGCCCGCTGCGCGTGCTGGTGGCGCGGGCGGTATTTCCCGACATCGTCGATCAACTCCGCGCCGTGGCCGAGGTGGAAACGACTCCCGACGACGCCATTTCGACGCCCGAGACGCTGCGCCAGCGACTGGCCGACAAGCACGGCGTTTTCATCACCGGCAGCGAGCGCATCGACGGCGCACTGCTCGCGGCCTGTCCGCAGCTTGTGGTCGTCAGCACCATGACCGTGGGTGTCGATCATATCGATCTGGCTGCCTGCGCCGAGCACGGCGTCACCGTCACCCACGCGCCCGACGTGCTCACCGAGACCACGGCTGACTTCGGCTTCGCGCTGTTGCTGGCCGCGGCCCGCCAGGTGGGCGACGCCGAGCGCTATCTGCGAGCCGGGCAGTGGACCAAGTGGAGCGTCGACCTGTTCGCGGGTGCCGACGTGCACGGTGCCACGCTGGGCATCGTCGGCATGGGCCGCATCGGCCAGGCCATCGCCCGTCGCGCCGCGCTGGGCTTCAACATGCGGGTGCTGTATCACAACCGCAAAAGGCTGCCCGTTTCCATCGAGGAAGACTTGCACGCCAGCTATCGCGATCTGCCCGATCTGCTGCGCGAGAGCCGCCATGTGCTGCTGGCCTTGCCTTACAGTCCGGCGGCCCATCACTTGATCGGCGCGGCTGAACTGGCGCAGATGCAGCCCGGCGCCACTCTGGTCAACGTGGCGCGCGGCGGCGTGATCGACGAGGCGGCGCTCGCGCAGGCGCTGCACAGCGGCCACCTCGGCGCAGCCGGGCTCGATGTGTTCGAGGGCGAGCCCGCCATCAACCCTGTGCTGCTGAGCGCGCCGCGCGTCGTGCTCACGCCGCATATCGCCAGCAGCAGCATTCCCACCCGCCGCGCCATGGCCCAGCTTGCGGTGGACAACCTTCTCGCGGTGCTGCAAGGCCAGCCGCCGCTCACCCCGGTCACCGGCTGAACCCGCATGTCTCTTGAACTGGTGTTGCTTCTCCTCCTCACCCTGTTGTTGCTCGTGCTGCTGGTCATGGGCTGGGCGCTGTTGTCCCGCTTGCGCGGCCTGCAGGACTTGCGCCGCGAGATTGGCGCGGAACTCTCGCCCAACCTTGAGCGCCTGGAGCGCGAACTGCGCGGCGCGGTGCAGAGCAGCGGCCAGAGCCTGCGCACCGAGCAGGCCGGGCAACTCGCGCAGTTCCAGCAGATGCTGCTCAACCAGCAGGGCGAGAGCACGCGCACGCAGAACGCCCAGCTCGACGCCGTGGCGATGCAGCTTCAGAACCTGCAGAAGGCGGTGGGCGACACCCTGGTGCAGCAGGTCGGCCACCTCACCCAAACCAACACCCAGAGCCTGCAGACGCTGCAGGCCCAGCTCGTCGAGCGTCTCGAAGCCCTGCGCCGCACCACCGATCAGCGCCTGATCGAAGCACGCCAAAGCGGTGAGCAGAGCCAGACCGCCATGCGCGAATCCACCGAGTTGCGGCTCACTGAACTGCGGCAATCCACCGACAAGAATCTGGCCGAGATGCGTAGCACGGTGGAGCTGCGCTTGCGCGAGCTGCAGGCCGACAACGAAAGGAAGCTGGAACAAATGCGCGCCACCGTGGACGAGAAGCTGCACGCCACGCTGGAGCAGCGGCTGGGCGAGAGCTTCAAGCAGGTGGCCGAGCGTCTGGAACTGGTGCACCGCGGCCTGGGCGAGATGCAGACCCTGGCGCAGGGCGTGGGCGATCTGCAGCGGGTGTTCAGTAATGTGAAATCGCGCGGGGTCTTTGGCGAAATCCAGCTCGCCGGCCTCATCGAGCAGGTGTTCACGCCCGAGCAGTACGGCGTGAATGTGGAAACCGTCCCCGGCAGCAATGCCCGGGTGGAATACGCCATCCGCCTGCCGGGCAAGGGCGACGGCCCGGTCTGGTTGCCGATCGACGCCAAGTTCCCCCGCGAAGACTACGAGCGCCTGCTCGACGCGCAGGAACGCGCCGACAAGGCCGACGCCGAGGCCGCCTCCAAGGCGCTTGAACTGCGTCTGCGCGACGAAGCGCGCACCATTCAGACCAAGTACATCGCCGCGCCGCATACCAGCGATTTCGGCATTCTGTTCCTGCCTACCGAGGGCCTGTACGCCGAGGCGCTGCGTCGGCCGGGTTTGGTGGAGGCGCTGCAGCGCGAGCACCGCGTGATGCTCGCCGGGCCGACCACCCTGCTGGCGCTGCTCAACAGTCTGCACATGGGCTTTCGCACCCTGGCGCTGGAGCAGCGTTCGACCGAAGTGTGGAAGGTGCTTGGCGCGGTGAAAACCGAGTTCACCAAATTCGGCGACGTGCTCGCCAAAACCCGCAAAAAGCTCGACGAAGCCAGCAACACCATCGGCAGCGCCGAGGTGCGCACCCGCGCCATGGCGCGCCAGCTCAAGACCGTCGAGGCCTTGCCCGTCGATCAGACGCAAACCCTGCTGGGTTTGACCGAAGTCGACCCCGGCGAGGCCGAAGACCCGCTATAAATCCTTCATTGCCGCCCGCCCGGAACTGCTTCCTCGCCAGCGCCAGGCCCTCTCGGCTCGTTCCTCACCGCGCCCCAACGCGCGGTTTTTTCTCTTGTTGACACACCATGCAAGCACAAGACATCAGCATCGACGTTCTGGCGGAAAAATACGCCAAGGGCAGTGAAACCAGCATCGAAGACATCCATGCCCGCGTGGCCCGCGCGCTGGCCGCGAAAGAGGCCGATCCGGCCCGGTTCGAGGCCCTGTTCCGCGAAGCGTTGGCAGGCGGTTTCGTGCCTGCGGGGCGCATCATGACGGCGGCGGGCACCGACATTGCCGCCACGCTGATCAACTGCTTCGTTCAGCCCGTGGGCGATTCGGTCTCCGACGACAAGGACGGCAAGCCCAGCATCTACAAGGCCCTGGCGCAGGCCGCCGAAACCATGCGGCGCGGCGGCGGCGTGGGCTACGACTTTTCGCGCATCCGCCCGGCGGGTGCGCATGTCGGTGGCACCCACAGCCGCGCCAGCGGGCCGCTGTCGTTCATGCGGGTGTTCGACGCCTCGTGCGAAACGGTGGAATCGGCCGGCAGCCGCCGGGGTGCGCAGATGGGGGTGCTGCGCATCGACCATCCCGACATTGAAGCCTTCATCCACGCCAAGGATCAGGGCGCGTTCAAGAACTTCAACCTCTCGGTCGGCGTGAGCGATGCCTTCATGCGGGCGGTCGAAACCGATGCCGAGATCGATCTGGTGCACAAGGCCCGACCAGGCGACGATCAGATCGCCACAGGCGCTCACCAGCGCGCCGACGGTGATTGGGTCTACCGCGCCGTGCGCGCCCGCGATCTGTGGGATCAGATCATGCAGTCCACCTACGACCATGCGGAGCCGGGCATCCTGTTCCTCGACACGGCGAACCGCGACAACAACCTCTACTACTGCGAAACCTTCGAGGCGACCAATCCCTGCGCCGAAGAGTTTCTGCCCGACTACGGCTGCTGCTGCCTGGGCTCGATCAATCTCACCCGATTCGTGCGCGAGCCGTTCACGCCGCAAGCGCGCTTCGATGTCGAGCGCTTTCAGGCCATCACGCGGATCGCCGTGCGCATGCTCGACAACGTGCTCGACGTCACCTACTGGCCGCTTCCCGAGCAGCTTGAAGAGGCGCAGAACAAGCGCCGCGTTGGCCTGGGTTTTCTCGGCCTGGGCGACGCCTGCGTGATGCTGGGCCTGCGCTACGACAGCGAAGACGCCCGCCGCTTTGCCGCCGACATGGCAGGCACCTTGCGCGACGCCGCCTACGCCGCCTCGGTCGATCTCGCCCGCGAGAAGGGCGCCTTCCCGCTGTTCGACGCGAAGAAATACCTCGACAGCGGTTTCGCCAAGCGGCTGCCCGAGGCTCTTCGCGCCGAGATCGCCGAGCATGGCCTGCGCAATTCGCACCTGCTCGCCGTGGCGCCCACCGGCACCATCAGCCTGGCCTTTGCCGACAACGCCAGCAACGGCATCGAGCCCGCTTTCTCGTGGGTCTACACCCGCAAGAAGCGCATGGCCGACAACACCACCCGAGAATACGAAGTCGCCGACCACGCCTGGCGCCTGTACCGCAGCCTGGGCCACGACATGAGCCAGTTGCCGCCCGCTTTCGTCACAGCGCTGGAGATGTCGGCCGCCGATCACATGAAAATGCTGCAGGTCGTGCAGCCCTTCATCGACACCAGCATCAGCAAGACCGTCAACGTGCCGGCCGACTACCCCTACGACGACTTCAAGGATCTGTACCTCCAGGCCTGGAAAGCCGGGCTCAAGGGGCTGGCCACCTATCGCCCCAACAACGTGCTCGGCGCCGTGCTGCAAGCCACGCCTGCGCCAGCGGCACCCGCACCCACTGCGCCCCCCATTCAAGCCAAGGACGACATCGACCCGCTGACTCGCCGTATCGAAGGCCGTCCCTCGGGCGATCTGCAGGCGGTGACCAGCAAGATCAGCTACATGACCTCCGAAGGCCAGAAGACCGTTTATCTCTCGGTTTCTTTTGCCGAGGTGGAAGGCCGCGTGAACGGCCAGACCGTGCGCATCGAGCGGCCCATCGAGTTCTTCATGCCCGCGGGCCAGCGCGACGAGGGCCAGCAATGGATCGCCTCCAATATGCGCTTGCTGTCGCTGGTGGCGCGCTCGGGCGGCTCCATCGCCAAGAGCTTGCAGAACATGCGCGAAGTCGTGTGGGACAAAGGCCCGGTGCGTTGCGGCGAAGTCATCAAGTCAGACGGCAGCCGCGCCCCGCGTTTTCACCAGTCCGAGGTGGCGGCCATCGCCTACGCGCTGCAGGAACTGCTGCGCCGGCGCGGCTATCTCGACGCGTCGGGCCGCGAGCAATCGCTGCTGTCGCTGGCGCAGCGCGCCCACGTCCCCGAAGCTCTGCGCATCGACCTCGAATCAAACGACGCCTCGCCCGACCTGCTGCCCGGCGGCCGCATCTGCCCCGAATGCGGCGGCCCCTTCCTACGCCGCGTCGATGGCTGCGACCGCTGCGAGAACTGTGGGTATATCGGCAGCTGCGGTTAAGTGGAAGAGGAAAATGGGCTGCAGAGTTGAGGCACACAGGCAGTGGGCTTGTGGTGTTGGTATTCAGCGGTTGCGCGCGTTACGCTGCAGCTGTGTGCAGTCCAATTTATATTAGGGTTTCCCCGTGACAACACGCACGAACTACGTCCTTGTCGATTTTGAGAATGTGCAGCCGAAAGACATCGGCTTACTGAAGGACGGGCCGTTCAGTGTCAAGGTTTTCCTTGGCCCCAATCAATCCAAGATTCCCGTCGCTCTGGCAGCGGCACTGCAGTCGCTTGGTGAAAGCGCCGGGGAATTGGGGTCAGGTCTAGCTTCATACCGTATGGTACGAAAATAGACCTCGATTGATGCGGCGTGATGCGGCTTGATCGTTTGCCGGTGCGCTGAGAGCTGCAATTCCCGCCAAAGCGAAGCCGCCAAGCAACGGCCCGTGCCGTCGCGCCCCTCAGACCGCGCGCGGCGGAATCTCGATCTTCACTTCCAGCACATCCAGCGTGTCCTGGCGTTCCAGTTTCACCTGGATGTCGTTGCTGTCGATCTTGACGTATTTGGAGATCACATCGACCAGCTCGCGTTGCAGCGCGGGCAGCCAGTCGGCGGGGGCGCCGTTGCCGCCGCGTTCGTGCGCGAGGATGATCTGCAGCCGCTCCTTGGCGACGGAAGCAGTTTTCTTTTTTTCGCCGAGAAAAAAGGAGAGGAATGACATCGCGCGCTCCCTCAACCGCCGAACAGGCGCTTGAACAGGCCCGGCTTCTGATAATCGGTGAAGCGCATGGGTTTGTCTTCGCCAAGAAAGCGCGCAACCACGTCCTGATAGGCCTCGGCGACGTCGCTGCCGGCGAGGTGAATGGCCGGTGTGCCCTGGTTGGAGGCCTGCAGCACTGATTCGCTCTCGGGAATGACGCCGATGAGCTGGATGCGCAGAATGTCCTGGATGTCGGTGAGTGACAGCATCTCGCCGTCGCTGACGCGCTTGGGGTTGTAGCGGGTGATGAGCAGATGCTCGCGGATCGGCTCGCCGCCCTCGATGGCGCGCTTCGTCTTGCTGGAGAGCATGCCCAGAATGCGGTCGGAGTCGCGCACCGACGAGACTTCGGGGTTGGTGACGATCAGGGCTTCGTCGGCGAAGTGCATGGCCATCAGCGCGCCGCTCTCGATGCCGGCCGGCGAGTCGCAGACGATGTAGGTGAAGCCCATGTCGTCGAGCTCCTTGAGCACGTTTTCCACGCCCTCCTTGGTCAGTGCGTCCTTGTCGCGGGTTTGCGAGGCGGGCAGGATGAACAGGTTGTCGCATTGCTTGTCCTTGATCAGCGCCTGGGTGAGTTTGGCCTCGCCCTGGATGACGTTAATGAGGTCGTACACCACGCGGCGCTCGCAGCCCATGATGAGGTCGAGGTTGCGCAGGCCGACGTCGAAGTCGATGACGGCGGTCTTGTGGCCGCGCAGGGCCAGGCCGGAGGCGAAGCTGGCGCTGGTGGTGGTCTTGCCCACGCCACCTTTGCCGGAAGTCACCACGATGATTTTCGCCATGAGTTCAGTCCTTGAAAAATTATTTGAGAGCCAGGGGTTCGATCAGCAATTGTTCGCCCTGCAACCGCACGGTGGTCGGCTGGCCGCGCACGCCGACGGGCAGATCCTGTTCAGCGGTGCGGTAGATGCCGGCGATGGCCACCAGCTCCGGCTCGAAGCTGGTGCAGAAAATCCTCGCTGCGGGATTACCGCGCGCCCCGGCCAGCGCCCGACCACGCAGCGCGCCATAAACATGCACATGGCCTTCGGCCATGACTTCGGCGCCAAAGCTCACCACGCCTTGCACGATGAGGTCGCCAGGGGAATACACTCGCTGGCCGGATCGCAGCGGCCGGTCGATCAGCACCGTGGGCAGTGGCGCAGGGGCTTGTTCTATCGCCTTCGCGCCGGCCAGGGCAACGGCTTCGGACGCGCTCGGGGTCTCGGGTCCGGGGGGCGCGTTGGTCGCATCGGCAGCGGGTTCGGCGCTCTCGGCGGGTTTGCGGGTCTCGCGGCTGTCGAGCAGGGGAAGGTCGCTGGCCGTGGCCCAGGGGTGCTGGGCCACCTGCGCCACCACGCCGAAGGGTCGCATGTTGAAACGGCGCAGCAAGGCGGCGAGTTCGTCCAGCGGCAAGGCGGCATCGTCGGCCAGTCGCCGCAGGTCGATGGCCACGGCCTCGCCCGCGAAAAACTCGGGCGCGGCCTCGAAACGCTGCTGCAGCGCCTCGGTCAGCGCGGCGAAGTCGGGCGTTTTCACCACCAGATGCACGGCGTCGATCGCGCCGCTGCGGAGTTCAAACAAGGTGGTCTTGGAACGGGACATGGACAAACAGGGCGACGGCGCAGGCGGGAGAAAGGCAATCCGACAATCGTAGTGGATCGGTGCGGGCTGCGGCCGCTCTTTCAAGCGTCCTGCAATACGCCGTTGACCAGACGAAGCTGGCGCTGGCAGCGTGCGGCGACCGCGGCGTCATGGGTGACGATGATGACGGCGTCGCCCTGCGCGCTCGCCACATCGAGCAGCATGTCCAGCGCCACCCCCGAGGCTTCGCTGTCGAGGTTGCCGGTGGGCTCGTCGGCGAGCACCAGCTGCGGCTGGGTGACCAGCGCGCGGGCGATGGCCACGCGCTGACGCTCGCCGCCGGAGAGTTCGCCCGGGCGGTGCTGCAGCCGGGCGCCCAGGCCCATGCGTTGCAGCATTTGCGCGGCCACGGCGTGCGCCTGCTCGGCGGGGGTGCGGCGGATGCGCAGCGGCATGGCGACGTTGTCGAGCGCGCTGAATTCCATCAGCAGGTGATGGAACTGGTAGACGAAGCCGACGTGTGCATTGCGCCATGCGCCCTGCGCCTTGGGGTTCATCGTCGCCCAGTCGCGTCCGCAGACCTGCACGCGGCCGCCGTCGGCCCGGTCGAGCCCCCCAAGCAGATGCATGAGCGTGCTCTTGCCCGAACCCGACGCGCCGAGGATGGCCAGGGTCTGACCGCCGTCGAGGCGCAGGTCCACGCTGCGGAGCACCTCGACGGGTTGCGGTCCTTCGGTATAGCGTTTGCGGACCTGTTCGGCCAGCAGGATGGGATGGGTCATGAACGGTGAGTGATGGGGGTTAGGGCGTGTGCTGAGGCACATACTCGGGCACCAGGGCGTGCAGTGCGGCCTTGATCTGAGCGGGCGAGTCCGAGCCTGCGGCGGCGATCCAGGCCTGCAACGCCGTCAGGTCGAGCGGTGCCATCTCGGCCTGGCGGGCGACCCGCAGTTTGGGATGGGGCGTGGGCAGGGTGGTTTCGTCGTCGGCCAGCAGCTCTTCAAACAGCTTTTCGCCGGGGCGCAGGCCGGTGAAATGGACGGGGATCTCCTCCTCGGTCTTGTTCGACAGCCGGATCATCAGGCGGGCCAGATCGACGATCTTCACCGGATCGCCCATGTCGAGCACGTAGATCTCGCCGCTTTGCCCCATCAGCCCGGCTTGCAGCACGAGCTGCGCGGCTTCCGGGATGGTCATGAAGTAGCGCACGATCTCCGGGTGGGTCACGGTGACCGGCCCGCCCGCGGCGATCTGCGCGGCAAAGCGCGGCACCACGCTGCCGCTGGAGCCCAGCACATTGCCGAAGCGCACCGCGCAGCAATGCGTGTCGGGATGCTGCGCGGCGTGCGCCTGCAGCGCCAGCTCGGCCAGCCGCTTGCTCGCGCCCATCACATTGGTCGGGTTCACCGCCTTGTCGGTGGAGATGAGCACGAAGCGCTGCGCCCCGCAGGCCGTGGCCGCTTGTGCCGCGCCCAGCGTGCCCAGCACATTGGTGCGCAGCGCCTCGATGGCGTTGTCGTCTTCCATCAGGGGTACATGCTTGTAGGCCGCAGCGTGCAGCACCACGGCGGGGCGATGCCGCTTGAACAGATCGAGCAGTCGCTCGGGCTCGCGCACATTGGCGGTGTAGTAGCGCACGGCCAGTTCGGGAAAACGCGCCTTGAACTCCTGCTCCAGCGCATAGATGGCGATTTCCGACGCGTCGATGCACACCAGCTGCCGCACGCCGAAGCGCGCGATCTGGCGGCACAGCTCCGAGCCGATGCTGCCGCCCGCGCCCGTGACCAGCGCCACCTGCCCCGCGAGCAGGCCGGAGAGGCCGCGCACGTCGAGCTGCACGGCGGCACGCCCCAGCAGGTCGGCCAGCTCGACCTGGCGCGGCGCCTGGCCGCCGCCCCCGCTGCTGCCGCTTTGCAGCCAGTCGTCGGCGCGCGGCAGGGTCAGCAGGGCCAGGCGCGCGTCGCTGGCTTGCAGCAGCAGTTCGCGGCGTGCGGGGCTGCCGGGTTCGCTGGCGATCAGCGCGTGGCTGGCGCCCTGCGCCTGTGCGATGCGGGCCAGATCGTCCAGACTGCCAGCCACCCGCACACCCTGCACGCTGCGGCCCACTTCACCAGGGTTTGGACTGATGAGGGCGACGACCTGCCAACCTTGGCTGGAGCGCAGGCTCTGCAGCGCCCGCGCGGCCTCATCGAGCGTGCCCAGCACCAACAGCGGCTTGCCTTGCGCGCTGGAGCGGGTGAGGCGGCCTTCGGCCCAGATGCGCGCGGCCAGCCGCAGGCCGAGCAGCGCGGCGCCCGCGAACAGCGGGTGCAGCAGCACGATGGAGCGCGGGAAATTGGGCAGGCGCAGCAACAGCAGCACGGCCGCCAGCGCCAGCGCCGCCACGATCATGGCCGAAGCCAGCCGCTTGAACTCGGGCACGCTGGTGTGCCGCCACGGCGTGCGGTACGCGCCCAGCCCGGCCAGCGCCGCCACCCAGACCGCGGCGGCCAGCGGCGTGCTGATCCACAGAATCTGCGCCAGATTGGCCGGCGCGTCATTGCGCAGTAGGCTGAAGCGGAAGACGAAGGCGGCCAGCCAGGTGAGGGCGACGAGCAGGGCGTCGGCCGCTGCGGGGCGCCAGATGGCGCGGCTGGCGAATCTCATGCGGCGCTCCGCACGGCCAACCCCAGGCCGCGCGTCACCAGTTCGCACACCCGTGCGCGCTGCGCCGCGCTCATGTTCGAGCCCGAGGGCAGACAGACGCCGCCTTCGAACAGCGCGCGGCTGACGTCCTGGGGAATGGGCCCCGAGGGTCGGCCAGCCGACCCGCCCCCCGAGGGGGTCAAGGAAACTTGGGGCGGCCCGGCGTTTCCTTGGGCGGCATGCGCGAAGTAGCGGCAGCCCGCGTACAAGGGCTGCAGATGCATGGGCTTCCACACCGGCCGAGCTTCGACGTTGTGGCGCTCGAGAAAGTCGAGCAGGGCATCGCGGCGCGCTTGCGCATCGTCGCCTTCGAGCACGAAGGCCGACAGCCAGCGGGTGGACCGATGGCCCTCGGGCTCGGTCATCCAGCGCAGACCGGGCACGGCAGACAGCGCGTCGCGGTACTGCGCGAACACCTCGCGGCGGCTTTGCACCCGCTGGTCGAGCACCCGCAACTGCCCACGGCCGATGCCCGCGAGCACATTGCTCAAACGATAGTTGTAGCCGTCTTCAATGTGCTCGTAATGCCGCGCGGGTTCGCGCGCCTGGGTGGAGAGCTTGCGGGCGTGGTCGATGAGCGCGGCGTCGTTGCCCACCAGCATGCCGCCGCCTGAGGTGGTGATGATTTTGTTGCCGTTGAACGAAAACACCGCCAGCCGGCCGAAGCTGCCGCTGGGGCGTCCGCGATAGGCCGCCCCGAGCGATTCGGCCGCGTCTTCGAGCATGGGCACCCCAAAGCGATCGAGCAGAGGCAGGATGGCGTCCATCTCGGCGCTTTGGCCGTAGAGGTTGACCACCACGGCGGCCTTCGGTCTGACGCCTTCAGCATCCAGCGCCTCCAGCGCGGCGGCCAAAGCCTGCGGCGACAGATTCCAGCTTTGCGGCTCGGAATCGATGAACACCGGCGTGGCGCCGAGCTGCCTGATCGGATTGGCGCTGGCCACGAAGGTCAGGCTGGAGCACAGCACCACGTCGCCCGGCCCCACGCCCAGCAGACGCAGGCCCAGATGCAGCGCCGCCGTGCCCGAGCTGGTGGCCGCGGCGTGTTGCACGCCCACGCGCGCCGCCAGCTCGCGCTCGAAGGCGTCCACATGGGGGCCGAGCGGGGCGATCCAGTTGCTGGTGAAGGCCTCTTGCACCAGCGCCACCTCGTCGTCGCCCAGATGCGGCGACGACAGATAGACGCGCTGGCTCAGCTCGCGCCGCGTGACGAGATCGACCGCGCGCCCGCCCGCGTCCACCACCGGCACATGGTCGATGCGGTGCGCGTCCATCAGCGCCAGCACATCGCGCTGGCTGGCCTGCAGGCCCACCGTGTGCGGCGCGTGGGCCGTCGGCAGGGCAGATAGCGGGGCTGTGGACGGCGTGCCCGCCAGCGCGGCGCGGCGCAGGTCGCCGTCGGTCACGGTGCGCAGCAGACGGCCCTGGTCGTCGGTGATCAGCACAATGCCCTGCGCCGTGGCGTCGAGCCGCGCCAGTGCGTCGTGCAAGGTGGCGGTGGGGGGCAGGCAAAGTTGGGCGAGTGGGAGATGCGGCATGGCAGCGGGCAATCAGACGGCAATCAGATGGCAATCAAACAGGAACCACGCGCAGGCCGAGTGCGTGCGCCGCGCCACACTGGCGCTGATCGGCCGAGACAAACACCTCGGCCTCACAAGCCAGCGCGGCGCCAATGTGCAGCGCGTCCATGCCGCGCAGCGGTTGGGTTTCGAGTGCGCGCACGGCGTAGCCGACGACGTCGGGCGAGGTGTCGCAGACCAGGGCATCCGCGATGTCGGCGAGCAGGTCGGCCTTGACGGTGCGGTACTGCTGCGCGTCGATTCGACCTTCGCGCAGCAGGCGGTTGAAGGCGGAGATCAGCTCGGGCACTGCGATGACCGACAGCGCGAGCACGCTGGCCGCATCGCACCAGCGCAGCACCTCGGCCGAGCCGGCTTCGTCGACATAGCGCTTGGCCAGGGCCGAGGAATCGAAGTACACCCGCATGGTGCTGGAGACGCCGCAGCGATCAGCGTTGGTCGAGAATGACGCGGCTGATCTGCTCACCCGAAATCTGCAGCGGGCGGGCCTCGCGCCGCTTCCAGGAGGGCACTTGCGGCGCCACCGGGTGAATCTCCGCGATGGGCTTGCCCTTGCGCAGCACGCGCACGGTTTCGCCGGCTTCGACCAGGTCGAAAAACGCGCGGGCGTGGTTGCGCAGTTCGGTGAAAGTGGTGTCGCGCATGGCAGAGCTCCGAGCAAAATGTACAGTGAAGTGTACATCTCGGCGTGGATGTGGCTGCGCAGTCGTTTTACGCGCTCGCCTGCGCCAGCACCCGTGCCGGCACCCCCGCCCAGGCCTCGCCGTCGGGCAGGTCTTGCAGCAACACCGCGCCCGCGCCCAGCGTGGCGGTCGCGCCCACGCGCAGATTGCGCAGCACCGTGCTGCCCGCGCCCACCAGGGCGGCTTCGCCCACCTGCACCGCGCCACCCAGGCGCACGCCGGGGGCCACATGCGCCCAGGCGCCGATGCGGCAGTCGTGATCGACCACCGCGCCGTGGTTGACGATGACCCCTTCGCCCAACTCGGCCATGGGCCCGACGACGCACTGCGCCGTGATCAGGCAGCCCGGCGCCACGCGCGCCGTGCCCGCCACGCTGGCGCTGGGGTGCACGATGGTGGCCAGCGGCCCGAGGATCGCCAGCCGCGCCGCCTCGTCGCGCCGCACGGCGTTGTGGCCGATGGCCACATGCACCGCGCGCGGGCCGGGCAGGGCGCTGACCTCTTCGGGCGAGAGCACCGGCACGCCGGGCAGCAGCTCGCTGCCCCACGTGGCCGGGTTGCGGTCTGAAGCGAGTACGCGCGCAAACGCGCCGCTCAACAAGGCCGCGTCGGCCGCCACGCGGCCGTGACCACCCGCGCCAAACACGATCAAGACAGGTTTTTCGGAGGATGCAGACATGAGGGTTTCAATAACGATTGACTTTGTGCAGCAGATCGCCAGAAGGGTAACGGCCCCCTGACGCGCTTTGCGCGTCTCCCCCCGAGAGGGTGTCCATTCCTTCGGAGCGGCCGTGCGGAACGGACAAGGGCAGCGCGGCCAGCAGATGCGCGATGCGCGCGGCGCTCTGGCCGTCGCCATAGACGTTTTTCTCCGGATGCGGCCAGGGCCCCAGCGCCAGCGCCTGCCGCACGGCCGCTTCGATGGCCTCGGCCTGCGGCGGCACGTCCACCGTGTTGGCGTTGCGCTCGCGCAGGTTCTGGCGGCTGCCGACGTTGACCACCCGCGTGCCCAGACTGGCCGCCTCAATGATGCCCGAGGACGAATTGCCCGCCAGCACCGCCGCGTGCCGCAGCGCGGCCAGATAGTCGGCCCGCGGCAGATGGGTGATGCGGTGAAACCCTGGCCAGCGCTGCGCCCGCAGCAAGGCCTCGATGTGACCCGAACCCGCGTCGGCATTGGGCGCCAGCCACACCACGCTGAAAGCCGAGCCCGCTCCTGCGGCCCGCAGCCCGTCGAGCAGCGCCTGGGTCTGCGCGGCGGCGTCGTCCGCCTCTTGCACCACGGGGTGAAACAGCACCAGGGCGTAGGGGCGATCCGCAGAATGTCCCCACCCGACCTCTTCATCGCCGGGGCGCAGAGCCTGCTGCGCCAGCGCCGCCTGCAAAGCCCGCAGCGCCGCCTCTCGTGGAAGCTGCCGCGCATCCGATAGATCATCCAGCCCCGGCGCGCCCACCACATGCACCCGATGCGGGTTTTCGCCCATCGCGATGAGACGCTCGCGCGACTGCGCCGTGGCGCAGAAATGCAGCGCCGCGAGTTTGCTGATCGCGTGGCGCACCGGCTCGTCCACCGTGCCCGAGCGCTCGCCGCCGTGCAGGTGGATGCTGGGCACGCCCAGATGCAGCGCCGCTATCGCACCGGCCAGCATCTCGCCCCGGTCGCCCAGCAGCAGCAGCGCATCCGGCCGTTCGGCCTGCAGCACTGTCACCAGCCCGGCCAGCGTCTGGCTGATCGCCCGCGCCATGCCCGCGCCATCGCGCGCGCCCACGTCGCTGGGAATGCGCGCCGCGATGCGCAGCCCGCTGGCGGCGATGTCGTCCACCGTGTGGCCGTAGTCGGGGTGTAGATGCATCCCCGTGACCGCCACCGCCACCTCCAGCCCCGGATGCGCAGCGGCCGCAAGCAAAGTCTGGCGCATCAACCCGAAGTCGGCACGGGTGCCGGAGAGATAGAGAATGCGGCGGGGCATGAGGGCGGCGTTGGTGTGTGGAGGAAAGGCGTCAACTCATGTGCGCGGCCCGGTCAGCCCACAGCCGCGCAAACAGAGGGTGCCATCAGCTTACCTGCGCGGCAGCCGATCCAGCGGACTGACCACCCCCATCGGCCCGCGGTTCAGAACATGGGTGTAAATCATCGTTGTGCGTACATCCGCATGGCCCAGCAACTCCTGCACCGTGCGAATATCCTGTCCCGATTCCAGCAAATGCGTGGCAAACGAGTGCCGCAGGGTATGCGTGCTCGCCGGTTTGGTGATTCCCGCCGCCAAAATCCCGCGCTTGATGGCACGCTGAATCCCCTGCTCATGCGCGTGATGCCGCCGCCGAATACCGCTGCGCGGATCGACCGATAATTCCTTGGCAGGAAATAGCCACATCCATGCAAACGATTGCCCTTCCTCTGGCTTTTTACGTTCCAGCGCATCAGGAAGTTGCACCCCAGGTAATCCGTCCTCCCGATCTCGAAGCCATTGCTGGCGAGCTATTTCAATCTGCTCCTGCAAATCTGATAACAGAGAAACCGGAATCATCGTGCGCCGGTCTTTGTTGCCCTTGCCTTCCCGGATGGTGATTTCGCGCCTGGGCAGATCGACATCTTTGATCCGCAGCCGCAGGCATTCCATCAAGCGCATTCCGGTGCCGTATAACAAGCGCCCCATCAATGCCTGCGTGCCCCCCAGTTGCGCCAGCAAACGCTCCACTTCGTCGGGGGCGAGGACTGTTGGCAGGCGCTGCGGGCGTTTGGCGCGCACCACCTCATCCAGCCCGGGCAAGTTCACCGCGAGCACCTGCTTGTAGAGAAAGAGCAAGGCGGCCAGCGCCTGCCCCTGCGTCGAAGCCGCCACCTGCCCCTCAACGGCAAGCCAGGATAAAAACGCCTGCACCTCGGCAGCACCCATATCGCGCGGATGGCGCTTTTGGTGGAACAAAATGAAGCGTTTGATCCAATGGATATAAGCTTGCTCGGTGCGCAGGGTGAAATGCCGCAGCCGAATTTCCTCACGCACCCTGTCGAGAAGGCGCGGCGGGTGGGTCGGGGTAGAGTTGTCCATGGCGAGATCGTCATGTTGGATTGCGCACAAGAATGTTACGCAGCACATGGGATCCCAAGTTCGACGTCTCCGGCCTGCGATTTCGGTCTGAAGTCGTGTCATGACAAGAACTTAGGCTCGTTTTCCCGCTGAGCTCTGTAGTGACACGTCATTTCTTGGAACATTCGCTTTAGCGATCTTTCCTGCGATATAGTGGCGACATGTTCGTCAAGCTCACCCGTTCCGGATCGCGCAGCTACGTCAAGCTTGTGGAGGCGTACCGCGATGAGCATGGGGTCTCCCGCCAGCGCGTCGTCGCCACCCTTGGCCGCCTGGAGCAGGTGCGCGCCGGTGGGGCCGATGCCCTGATTCGCGGCCTGCACCGCGTCACCTGCGGGCAGGAGCCGCAGGCACCCTCGGTGCGCTTTGCCCCGGCGCTGGCGGTGGGCGACACCTGGATGCTGCACGCGCTGTGGCACAAGCTGGGCTGGGACGAGGCGTTCCGCCGGGTGCTGCGCAATGCCCACGGCGCCTTCGACGCCGAGCGGCTGCTGCGGGTGATGGTGTTCAACCGCCTGTGCGACGCCACCTCCAAGCTCGGCGTGCTGCGCTGGCTCGAAGGCACGCGCGTGCCGGGGGTAGACAACGCATCGGTCACCCATCAGCGCCTGCTGCGCACCATGGACACCCTGGCCGAGCGCGCGGACGCGATGCAGCGCACCCTGGCGACGGTGTTGCGGCCGCTGGTCGACCAGGACCTATCGATCGTGTTCTACGACATGACCACCATCGGTGTCGAGGGCGAGAGCGAGATGCCCGGTGAGATCCGCCAGTTCGGCCTGTCCAAGGATGGCGGCATCCGCCGGCAGGTCATGCTCGGTGTCGTGCAGACCGCCGAAGGCTTGCCCATCGCGCACCGTGTCTGGGAGGGCAACACGGCCGAGGCGCCGACGCTGCACGCGGTGGTCGACGAGATCCTGGCCCTGTACCCGGTCAAGCGCGTCGTGCTGGTGGCCGACCGCGGCCTGCTCAGCCTGGACAACCTGGAATGGCTGCAGGCGGTGCGCATCGGCAAGACGGCCCAGCCCCTGGAGTTCATCCTGGCCGTGCCCGGTCGCCGCTACGGCGAGTTCACCGAGATCCTCAGCCCCTTGCATGCCGAGCATTGCGCGTCGGCCAAGACCGAGGTCATTGGCGAGACGGCCTGGAAGGGGCTGCGCCTGGTCTGGGCCCACGACCCGCAGGCCGCGGCCCAGCAGAGCCAGGCGCGGCGCGAGACCATCGAGACCATCACGCGGCAGGCTGAGCAGCGCGCCGGCAAGCTCGACGCCCAGGACGGCGGATCCACCTTCAAGGGCCGGCGCCTGAGCGACTCGGGCGCCAAGGCTTGGTTGTTCCGCGCCGTCAGCGATGCGCACCTGGGCTCGATCGTCAAGGTCGATCTGCAATCGGACCTCTTCACCTACGCCATCGACGAGGCAGCTCTGACGCGGGCCGAGCTCAACGATGGCAAGCTGCTGCTGGTGACGAATACCGCCGATCTCGACCCCGCCGAGGTGATCGCCCGCTACAAGTCGCTGGCCGACATCGAGCGGGGATTCCGGGTGCTCAAGTCCGAGATCGAGATCGCCCCGGTGTTCCACCGTCTGCCCGATCGCATCCGCGCCCACGCCCTGATCTGCTTCATGGCTCTGGTGCTGTACCGCGTGCTGCGCATGCAGCTCAAGGCCGCCGACAGCCCCTATTCGCCGGAGCGCGCCCTCGAGATCGTTCGCCACATCCAGCTCCACCAGGTTCGCATCGCCGGCCAGGGCGCCGCCAGCGGCCTGACCGACCTGAGCTCCGAGCAGCTCGCCTTGTTCGACCAACTTCAACTCGACCTCCCCACCAAAGAGCCCTTCGACATCGCCGTGTAGTGCCAATTCCGATCGCCTGAACATAGGCGAATCAATGGCTTACGCAAAAATATGTCGAACTCGGGAGACCAAGCCCGAGGCGACGAGCAATCAGCGCAACGGCACGAGCGGCAAGACGGTCAGGCTGGTTTCAAATGCCCCGCGGCGGTGCGTCAACACCATTTGGGACGACACAAATACTACGCCTCAGCTTCTAGCTGGGGCGTTTTTCTTTGTGGCTTGTTGCCAACTTTCTTATCTCTTTAGAGTTTCGATTTTTTAACTTCACTCGATCACCGACACCAGCTCGACCCGACGTGCCACAGGACGCACCAGCTTATGGATACCGTGGCCGGGGTTGGGCACGCGCTCAGAGCGCACGACGCCGACCTTTTCCAACAGGGACACGTCTTTGCTCACGGAAATACGGTCACGCCCCAGGCGCTTGGCCAGGTCGGGAA
>Ga0078972_1002333_pt1 | contig 63511 bp, 56 predicted proteins | sample YelNatPaOPGAMG01_FD_67568 | JGI IMG/M metagenome (GOLD analysis project Ga0078972, IMG submission 67568) | Hot spring thermophilic microbial communities from Obsidian Pool, Yellowstone National Park, USA - OP-RAMG-01 (SPADES assembly) (version 2) | ecosystem: Environmental > Aquatic > Thermal... | reverse complement strand
AAATGAATAATTTTAAGATAAGACTAAGATTAAATTAAATGTCATTTAAGATTTGTTTAAGATATGATTAAAAGGATATTGATATAATAAGACACTTTAAAGATGACTTAAATTTAGGCAGATTATACGTTTCATACATCTCTCAACAGAAGAATAATTCTTACTACAGATACTCTTCCATCTTTCTGATCCTTCAACTATCCCAACCCCATCTAGCTGAAGGGTCAGAGAAGCGTCTCTTACAACCACAGCGTCTAATGCCTTTTTTAGAACAGTCGCAGATTCTTTTACCGTAGGGATTAGAAGGAGATTCGGCAGGAGCGCCATCACTAGTTATCTTAGCGTAGGGATAAAACGTGATAAGCTGAATCTAGGTTTAGATAGAAGAGCTTATCTATAAACTTAGGAGCTTTTTGAGTGAAATAATAAGATTCTTTTGGTATAATGAATGCGGGATCCAGTATTGAGTTTTTAGCATAGTTATCGCCTCCTTATCCTAGGAATTTTAGTACTAGGATAAGGAGGCAAAAGTTAAAAATCGAGGTAAAAATTACGAGGAGATATTTAAGTTTAATAATACTTTTTGCAATTTTAGGCTTATTTGTGATGGGATTTTACGGATGCCAAGGGTGTAATACTTCAGGTTTCCCAGCGGAGGAAGTAAATAATTCTGAAGCTGGTAAGATTGTATTTGTATCTTATCGTGATTGGAATTGTGAAATATACACAATGAATGCAGATGGGACTAATCAAACTAATGTCACACGATGCAGATCTGATGATTCTGATCCATGCTTCTCTCCGGATGGGTCTAAGATAGTATTTGCATCTAAACGTGATGGAAACTGGGAGATCTATATAATGAATGTAGACGGCTCTAACCAGACTAGACTTACAAATGATCCAGCTGACGATTGGGACCCATGTATCTCCCCAGATGGAACTAAAGTCGTATTTGAATCCAATCGTGATGGAAATTGGGAGCTTTATATAATGAATATAGATGGGTCTAACCAGACTAGACTTACAAATAATTCAGCTGACGATTGGGAACCTTGCTTTTCTCCAGATGGAGAGAGAATTGCATTTGTATCTAATCGTGATGGAAAGCCGAAAATCTACACAATGAATGTAGATGGCACTGGCCAAACTAAAATTACAAATAACCCTGCTTGGGAACCTTGTCTCTCCCCAGATGGGAGTAAAATTGTATTTGTGTCTAATTGTGATGGAAATTGGGAGATCTACACAATGAATATAGATGGTACTAATGTAAAAAGACTTACCAATAATCCAGCTGATGATAGATGGCCTTGTTTTTCCCCAGATGGGTCTAAGATTGCATTCCAGTCTAAACGTGATGGTAATGCTGAAATATATATAATGGATACAGACGGAACTAATCAAACTAATATTACAAATAACCTGGCTGACGATTGGGAACCCTGCTTTTCAAAAGGTAATACAAAATTTACATTCGAGCCTGTAAGCGATGAAAATGCCAAAGTCTATATAAAAGATTCGGATAGGTCTAAACAGATTTATATTACTGAATAAGCTATTAGATGCTCGGTTTTTATTGTGTGTTTTAATCAATCAGAACTCACCTCCTAAAAGCCTGCAGGTAGATTCTCGGAAACTCTAAAACCTCTTGTAATCTTACTTCTAGCTACAGCCTTACCGCACTTCACCTCCACAGCCCAATAGTATTGACTTTTAAATCTGTTTTGTAGTATTATATTTGTGTACGGTATACTGAATTCGGTGTGCATTAGATATTCTTAGAATAGGAGATATTTATGGAGATAGAGAAAATTAGAAAGAATAATTTAGATGAATTAGCTTATGAAAAGATTAAAAAATTGATTTTGGGCGGGGTTTTAAAACCAGGAGAACAAATAGTACAGAGCCAACTGGCTAAAATGCTTGGAATCAGTAGAACTCCGCTTAGAAATGCTATAACTCAGTTAGAGAAGGAATATCTGATTAAAACCGAAAATGGTAAAGCATATATTAGAAATCTTGATGAGGAAGAATTGATAATAATATACGAAATAAGAGCTGTACTTGAGGGTATTATTGCTAGATATTTTGCAAAGAGTCCGGATGTTGAGTGGTTAACAGAAATTGAAAGAAAATATAGGGAGGCATTTGAGTCTGGAGATATAAGAAGTTATAGGGATGTTGATATAGAGTTCCATACAGGATTGGCAGATAGGGTAAATATACCAATTCTTAGGGAAGTGACAAATAATTTTTGGATCTTAAGTGTATGTCTATCTAAAGGGCTTTTAAGGAGTCCGGAAGAGACCATTCAGGAACATTTAGAAATTATAAGAGCTTTAAAGGGAAAAAACGCTGCTGAGGCTGAGAGATTATTGGTTAAGCACATAAGGTCAAGTATAGAGAAACTTAAGGAGGGACGAGATGAAACTTAATAAATCTGATCCTTTTAGAAAGGAAAAGATAATGGGGTTGATATTTGTAACCCCTTTACTTGTAGGTTTCTTAGTATTTAGTGCGTATCCTCTTGTGTCGTCGATATATTTAAGTTTTACGGATTACAACATCTACACTAAACCTAATTTTATAGGCTTTCAGAATTATATTAATCTCCTAAATGACGCCAGATTTTGGAAAATTATGAAAAACACAGTGTTATATGTAGCTGGGAATGTTCCTCTTCAAGTTGTTCTATCCTTACTTCTTGCTAACCTACTTAATAAAAAGCTAAGAGGAATCACTATATTTAGGACAGCTTTCTATATTCCAGTTATTACTTCTTGGGTTGCTGCTGGGGTTACTCTTAGATGGATTCTGGCAAGCGAAGTAGGATTGCTAAATACATTGCTCTGGAGCATTTTTCATGTCAAGGGTCCTGCTTGGCTTATGGATCCAAGATGGGCAATGATAAGTGTTATTATGGCGAATGTTTGGAAGGGCGTAGGATTTAATACTATGCTCTATTTGGCTGGACTTCAAGATATACCAGAAGAAATAAATGATGCTGCGTTAGTAGATGGAACTACTAAAATACAAAGATTCTTTTACATAACTATTCCATTATTACGACCCACAACCTTTTTTGTTTCTGCTATGGCTATTATAAACTCTTTCCAGGTTTTTGACAATGTATATGTAATGACTGGAGGAGGTCCTATGGATGCTACGCGTGTTATTGTATATCATCTTTATCAAGTAGGTTTTTTGTTTTTAAGAATGGGAGAAGCCTCGGCAATAGCTTGGGTGTTATTCGTGATAATCTTCTCTATATCATATTTTAGATGGAGACAGTCAGGTGGTGGTTATTATGCGTAAAAGTATAGAACAGATAATAGATGCAACAATAACATATGTAATACTTATCTTTAGTGCTTTAATAGCATTGACCCCATTTATATGGGCTTTATCTACCTCTTTTAAATTACCTGGGAAGGAGTTTTCTATCCCAATAGAAATTATTCCTAGGCCATTTACTTTGGATAACTATATGGAACTATTTAATAATCCAATCTTAAACTTTAAATTAGTCTTCTTAAATACGCTAAAGGTAACTATACCTACTACGGCAGGAGTCTTGTTTATATGCTCTTTAGCAGGTTTCTCCTTTGCTAAGTTAAAATTTCCTGGCAGAGATTACATCTTTGTGTTATTACTTGGTACAATGATGATCCCTCATTCTGTTACCCTAATACCTCAATATCTACTTATGAGATCTTTGGGATGGCTTAACACATTTTACCCACTTATAATACCTACAATACTGACTAACATATATGGAAGCTTTTTAATGAGACAATTCTATTTATCTGTTCCTGATGAACTCCTCGATTCTGCTAGAGTCGATGGTTGCAGCCCTTTTACTATGTATTTTAAGATAGCTCTCCCCTTGTCGAAGCCGGCTCTGATGACGCTTCTTATAATAACTTTTATGGGGTCTTGGAATAACTTCTTTGGTCCACTAGTATATCTGACTAGACCAAGATTATTTACCATTCAACTTGCACTTTCTTATCTAAATAGTGAAGCTGGTATAGAATGGGGTTTACTTATGGCAGGAACAGTGATCTCGATATTGCCGGTACTTTTGCTATTCTTAGCACTACAGAGATATTATGTACAAGGGGTTGCTCTGAGCGGTTTAAAGGGATAAAAGGGGGTGAGAATGAGCGATTTAAAAATTTCGAGTTATTAAATTTGCCAAAGGGGGAAATTAAGATTTGAAAAGATTTGAAAAGATGAGGGTATCCAAAGTTTATATTTTAGAATTATTAAAAAAGAAAGGGGTGAGTAATTTATGAAGAAGTTTTTGGTGATTATAGTATTGTTAAGTTTGTTATTTTCACTTGTTTTAGGAGTAGACACCTTTGCTGCCAAGAAGAAACTCTCAGTACTATATGGAGGTGCTCCACTTCCGAAGGAGGAAACTTTCAGACAACTGATACTCCTATATCAAAAAGAGAATCCTGATGTAGAAGTGGAGATCGTAACTCTAGCGGGTACATTCTGGGATCAGGTAAAGGTAATAGCAGCTGCTGGTAACCTTCCAGATGTTATGAGATTAGATGACGACTGGTCTGGAGAACATATGATATATGGTAATGTACTAGATATTACTGATAGAGTACTAAAAGAGATCAACCCCAAGGATTTTACGATTCACTCATGGATTCCTTTTGTCTATAAAGGTCGTATATACGGATTACCTTATGATGCCGCTGTCGATGTAATATATTATAATGTCAAATTATTTAAAGACGCAGGCTTGACCTTACCTTCTAGAGACCCCAAGAAATGGACAAATTCTATCTTTCTAGATGCGGCTAAAAAACTCACAAAGGACTTAAATGGCGACGGTAAACCTGATCAGTGGGGTTTCACTTATCCAGGTGCTACTACCGGATATTATCAGGCACAGCACTGGTTATGGAGAGAAGGGGAGACTATATATAATCCAGATAAGACTGAATGCACTTTGCCATTACGTCCTAAAGCTGTAGAGGCACTACAATTCTATACTGATTTAAGGAATAAATACGGTGTTATGCCACCTATAGATGTTGTTAATCAAATGGGTGCTAGACCTTTATTCACCGCAGGAAAGGTTGGAATGTATCTTGATGCTAACTGGGGGATACCAGACCTAGAAAAGGCTAGGAAGGCTGGTACTTTAGAGTATGGAATAGCCTTTATGCCTACGGGTTCTAAGGGTCAGGTAACAAGGATTACCTGTGATGCTTGGGGTATAACTAAGAATTGTAAGGATATAGAATTAGCTTGGCATTTTCTCAAGTGGATGTCTTCTGCAGATAAGGGACAGAAATATATGGCAAAACTTGGTACATTTACCCCTCCAAACCTAAAAGTAGCTTTAGATCCTAAATATATGTATGATAAAGACACATATTATGACGAGTCTATATTTGTAAGAATAATGCAGAATTACTCAAGGATGGGAGAGATATGCCTACAGGGTGCAGAAGTTGCAGATGCCTGGACAAGAGCTATGGAACCGCTGTTTTTGGGTAAGGTTAATGCTCTTGAGGCAGCTAGAGAATACAAGAAGATAGTAGATCCTATTTTACAGAGAGAAGCCAAGTTTAGGCCCTTTGCCCCTTGGTATGTAAAGACCTTTGAAGAGTTGATTGCACTTAAGTAGATTTAAATAATCAGGGGTCTCTGAAAATTCCAGAGACCCCTAGTAATAAAAATCAGGAAGGAGGAAAATAAATTGGAGAACCTTATTATAGGAGTAATATTGATATTTGTTTTTCTGTTTGCCTTTAATAGGCCTGCATTTGCTTCTACTGTAGTTTCTATAAGGGGGGAGAAATTCTTTATTAATGGAAAGCCTACTTATGAGGGCAGATATTACCAAGGAAAGCCAGTGGAGGGTTTATTATTTAATTCTAGAATGGTACAGGCTATATTTGATGACCTAAACCCAAGTACCAGAGCTTTATGGATATATCCGGACACTAGGGTATGGGACCCTGAGAGGAATACTAAAGAATTTATTTCCCATCTATATGAGTATAAAAGATACGGGCTTTTAGCTTTTACTGTAAATCTTCAAGGAGGGGGGCCTGTAGATAGACAGTTTACAAGAGTACAGGAGTGGGAAAATAATGCATTTAATCCTGACGGTACATTAAGAGAAGAATACCTGCGAAGACTTTCTTTAGTATTAGATGAGGCTGATAGACTTGGTATGGTAGTTATTTTGGGATATTTTTATTTTGGACAAGATCAGAGATTAAAGGATGAAACTGCCGTATTAAATGCTGTAGATAATGCTACTAGATGGGTTTTAGATACCGGTCATAAAAATATTCTTATAGAGATAGCTAATGAGTGTGATATAAATTATGATCATGACATTTTAAAGCCAGGTAGGATATCAGAGTTAATACGAAGAGTAAAAGATATATCGAAGGGGAGTTTACTTGTTTCTACAAGCTTTTCAGGTGGCTATATACCACCAGAAGAAATCATAAATATTTCTGATTTTGTTTTAGTTCATGGAAATGGTCAGACTCCAGAAAAGATTAGAGGAATGGTGAGACTTATTAGATCTTCAAAGGCATTTATTAATAATCCAAAGCCCATTGTATTTAATGAAGATAGTACAAATCTAGACAATATGATCGCTGCATTTGAAAATTACGCATCTTGGGGATACTATGATCAGGGAAAAAATGATTACATAAACGGATTTCAATCTCCGCCAGTTAACTGGAGTATAAATACTGAAAAGAAGAAAGCTTTCTTTGAATTATTACGTAAAATAACTGGAGGAATAGAATAGGAGGCAAGCTATGAAATACTCATTAATTACTGGATTTTTAGGAGAACTTAGAGACAGATTTACCTCTTATCAACCTTCTAGAGATATAACAGAGAAATTTAGATTAGCTTCTAATATTAAGAATCTTACCGGATTAGAACTTATATACCCGCAGGATTTTAATGATCTAGAGTTAGTTAAGAAACTATTAAGTGATTACAATTTTGAGGTATCCGCAATAAATCTTAATATTAAAGGAGAATCAAAGTGGCGTTATGGAGCCTTCACCGCAGTAAACGAGGAAACAAGGAAAGAGGCAATAAAATACTTAAAAAGGGGTATGGAGATAGCAGAAGAATTAGGTGCAAATATTGTAACTGTATGTCCTCTTAATGATGGAAGTGATTATCCTTTTGAGATAGACTATAGGTCAGCTTGGGAAAATACAGTCTCTTGCATACGAGAATGTGCTGACTTTAAGCCAACTGTTAAAATTAGTATAGAGTATAAAACTTGTGAACCTAGAATGCATGTACTAGTTAGGGATGCTGGAAGAGCTGCTCTTCTTGCCAAAGTTATCGATAGAGATAATGTTGGGGTTACTCTTGATGTTGGACATGCTTTTGAAGCTGGAGAAATTCCTGCAGAATCAGTAGATATACTTGCCAGTGTGGATAAACTATTTTACGTGCATATAAATGATAATTTTAGGAATTGGGACTGGGATATGATTCCAGGTACAGTAAATACTCTTGAAATGGTTGAATTTATCTATGTGCTGAAGTCTGTCGGATACGACTCCTGGCTTACTATAGATGTATATCCATGGAGATTTAATCCAGTGAAGGTCTTTTCTGAAACTATTGAATGGATGGAGCATTGTAGAAAAATCTCAGAAAAGATAGATGCTAAGATTCTTAAAGACTTACAAGAGACTGCCGATGCTATTGAAGTTTTAAGATATATAAGATCTCTTTTATAGGTGAGAGATATATGGAGAATTATAAAGAAAAAGTCAGAAGACTTAAAAATATAGCTCTGGAACTTAGAAAAGATGTGGTAGAGATGATTTATAGGGCTAATGCTGGGCACCCTGGAGGATCTCTTTCAGCGGCAGAAATTATAAGTGTACTATATTTTGAAATAATGAATGTCGATCCCAAGAATCCCAACTGGGAAAGAAGGGATAGGTTTATTTTATCAAAAGGTCATGCCTGTCCCATACTTTATGCAGCCTTGGCTAAGAGAGGATTTTTTGAAAGAGAACATTTATGGACTCTAAGGAAAACGCATAGTATATTGCAAGGTCATCCAGATATGAAGAAGACTCCAGGCCTTGACTTTACTTCAGGATCTCTTGGGTGCGGTTTAGGAATAGGTGTTGGAATGGCTTTAGGTTTAAAGATGAGCGGAATAAAATCTAGAGTTTTTGTAATGTTAGGAGATGGTGAATGTCAAGAAGGAGCTATTTGGGAGGCAGCAATGTGTGCCTCCCATTATAGGCTTTCAAATTTATTCGCTATTATTGACTATAATGGACTTCAAGTAGATGGATGGATCAGAGATGTTATGAACATAGAACCTTTAAAAGAAAAGTGGAAGAGTTTTGGGTGGTATGTAACTGAAATCGACGGGCATAACGTAGAGGAAATTCTCTCAGCTTTTCAGTTATGTTTCAAGGTAGGAGGTCCAGCAGTTATAATTGCACATACAATTAAAGGTAAGGGTGTTTCTTTTATGGAAAATCAGATAGAATGGCACGGTCTTGCACTTAATGAAGAAGAATTTGAAAGAGCTATGGCTGAGCTTTCAGCAGAGGAGGTGTAAAATGAAGGAGATTTCAACCAGAGAAGCCTTTGGTATCGCTCTTGCTGAATTAGGAGAAGTTAATGATAATGTCGTAGTTATAGATGCTGATATCTCTAAATCTACTTATACTACTGAATTCCATAAAAGATTTCCTGAAAGAGCATTCAATGTCGGTATAGCAGAACAGAATTTAATGTTAGTTGCTGCTGGAATCGCCTCTACTGGTAAAATAGTTTTTACTAGTACTTACGCAGTCTTTGCTAGTATGAGGGCATGTGAACAGGTGAGAACTTTTATCTGTTATCCAAACCTCAATGTAAAGATAGCCGCAAGTCATGGAGGACTTCAAGTTGGGGGAGATGGAGTAACCCATCAGGGAATAGAGGATATAGGAATAATGAGATCGATCCCCAATATGAGAGTTGTACAGCCTGCAGATGCTATAGCTACAAAAAAGATAGTTTTTGCTATATCTGAGATTTATGGACCTGTATATTTGAGACTTATGCGAAACCCAAGTCCTATTATATATGATGAATCTTATAATTTCGAATTTGGAAGAGGAACGATCTTAGTTGAGGATGGAAAAGATGTAGCTATTATAGCTACGGGTATTATGGTTTCTGAGGCAATTAAAGCAGTAGAGATTTTAAGGACTAAAGGGATTAGGGCTATTTTAGTAGATATGCCTTCTATAAAACCCATAGACTCAGAACTTATTCTTCAAGTAGCTAAGACTACTGGTGCTATTGTAACCGCTGAGGATCATAATATCATTGGAGGACTTGGAAGTGCAGTCTGTGAGGTCCTTAGTGAATTTTATCCTGTACCTGTGAAAAGAATAGGATTGAGGGATACTTTTGGAGAGTCTGGTGATTGGAAAGAGCTTTTCAAAATATATAAAATGAGTTTTGAAGATATAGCAGATGCTTGTCTAGACATTGTAAAAATGAAATAAGATTACAGTTTTATGGACTTACATTTCATAATGTGGTTTTAATCAATCAGAACTCACCTCCTAAAAGCCTGCAGGATAATTCTACAGAAGCCTCTAGGAGGTGAGTAGTCTTTTATGGTTCTATTATTACCTCGCTGGCGAATTTTCTGTCTTTTGTTATCACCTTGGTCTCTGATACCTCAAACTTGCCTCTCAGTCTTATATCTTCTGATGAAGAGCCAACCATTACCTCAAATGTTCCTGCCTCTACTATAAACCTCATTGCCTCATCATAGAATGCCAGCTGGTCTGTAAAGAGCCTGAATGTAACCCTTTTTTCTTCGCCTGGTTTTAAATGGATCCTCTTGAAGCCTTTTAATTCTTTTACCGGTCTTTCTACGCTTGCCCATTCATCGTGTATATAGAGCTGTACTACCTCATCTCCGGCAATATTTCCTGTATTTTTTATCCTAAAACTTATATCCACATAACCTCCGGGGAGGACACTCTCAGGGTTTATCTTTATGTCTGAGTATTCAAATGTTGTATAGCTCAAGCCAAACCCGAATGGGAATAGCGGTTTTGTATCGGTTGTAAGATATTCACTGAAAGCAGATGGTTTTCTGTTGTAATACACAGGGATCTGTCCTACATCTTTAGGAAATGATATCGGCAATCTTCCTCCAGGGTTATAATCTCCAAATATTATATCGGCGATTGCATTTCCTCCCTCTTCTCCTGGATACCAGGCTTCCAGGATAGCCGGAATATTTTCTTTTTCCCATACTATAGATAAGGGTCTACCGTTAACCAGGACAAGTACTATTGGTTTACCCGTCTCCTTTAGAGCCTTGAGAAGCTCTTCCTGAACTCCGGGGAGTCTCAGATCTATCCTGTCGTTTCCCTCTCCAGAGAGTCCCCTCTTAAATAGCCCGCTATTCTCACCCATCACCGCTATAATGACATCAGACTTACTCGCTATATCTAGGGCTTCTTTGAATCCCTCTCTGGAGTCATCACTGAGTTCACAACCTTTGGCATAAAGGACTGTTGTCCCTGAAGATACTTTATTCTTAATTCCTTCTAGGACCGTTACTGTTCTTACACCGTCGCTGACCCCTGCTATGTGTGAAGTATAGCTGTAATCTCCATGTAGATTCTTTGTACTATCTGCGCTTGGTCCTATGACCCCTATGGTTTTTATATCTTTACTTAGTGGTAAAATGCCTTCGTTCTTCAGTAGGACTATAGATTTTCTGGCGAGCTCTCTTGCAAATCCTCTATGTTCTGGATTATCTAGTACAACCTTTATCTTCTCAGGGTCTCCATATATATTATCATCCAGCAGCCCCAGGAGTATCTTTGCCCTTAAGACTCTGGCTACTGCAGTATCTATGACAGACATAGATATCGCTCCTTCTCTGACCGCCGAGAGGAGAGGTTCTCCGTAACACTTTATATCTGGTAACTCTATATCAATCCCTGCCTCCAGTGCTTTTATACCTGCCGTCTTTAAGTCTTTAGCAACCTTATGAAAGGTGTGAAGCATCTCTATTGCAGAATAGTCAGAGACCACAAATCCTTTAAATCCCCATTCCTCTCTAAGAACTTTTGTCAGTAAGAATCTGGATGATGCGCAGGGAATTCCATCTATCTCGTGGTAAGCATTCATTATAGAACCTACATTAGCCTTTCTTACAGCAACCTCAAATGGAAATAGAAATACCTCTCTCAGTTCTCTCTCGGATACTCTGGCAGGACCGAGATTTCTGCCTCCTTCCGATATGCCGTAGGCTGTAAAGTGTTTGGCGGTAGCAACTATACCCTCCTTCCAATCTTCTCCTTGGAGCCCTTTTATATAACTCTCAGCCATCTTTGAGACAAGATAGGGGTCCTCTCCAAATGTCTCTTCTGTCCTTCCCCACCTTGGGTCTCTGGGTATGTCAAGCACAGGTGAGAGCCCCTGATGGACTCCAAATGCTCTCATCTCTTTTCTTATGATTGATGTCATCCGCTGGATATCTTCCGGTTCAAATGTACTTGCCATCCCTATAGCTTGTGGAAATGTTGTAGCCCCCTTAGTCATAACACCGGAGAGACATTCCTCATGGATTATAGCTGGTATACCTAGTCTGGTCTCTTCCTTCAGGAATCTCTGTATCTCGTTTATAATCTTCACCGATTCCTCAGGTTCTCTCTCGGCGTATCCTGCCACCCTGGTTATTTGTCCTATCCCATCTTTTAATAACTCTCTAGCCTTTTCTCTGGAGAATTTTCCATTTTCCACCAGCTTACCCGATGGTATAGAGCCAAGCTGGGCTATCTTTTCCTCTAAGGTCATCCTGGTAAGCAACTCTTCAACTTTTTTCTGTATCAACCTTTCTTCCATACCAAAAAGCCTCCTCCTTTATACTCTAGTTTCCTTTAATCAGTTTGATTGCAAAATTAAACGCATTCTCAAAACTCTTTGTGCTTGCTATACCTTTATAGGCAATGTCATAGGCGGTTCCATGGTCCACCGAAGTCCTTACTATCTTTAATCCTATCGTTATATTTACCCCTCCTTCAAAATCCAGTAGCTTTACAGGGATGTGTCCCTGATCATGGTACATACAGACAACTGCAGAGTATAGTCCATTGTAAGCTTTCCAGAAGACAGTATCTGGAGGTATGGGTCCCTCAACATCTATTCCTTCCTCTTTAGCCTTCTCTACCGCAGGTCTTATCTCCTTTGCGTCCTCTTCTCCAAAGGCAGAGTCCTCTCCCGCATGCGGGTTCAAACCTGCTACTCCTATCTTTGGATTATCCATAAATCTTTTTAGAGTATTGTATGTAATTACTATGATTCTATATACATTTTCCTTCTTCACCATCTCTATAGCATCCCTCAGGGATATATGGGTAGATATGTGGGTTACTATGAGTCTATCCGAAGCTAGCATCATAGTATAGTCTTTCTCCCCACAAAGTTCTGCTATAAACTCTGTGTGTCCTGTAAAATTGGGATAAGTCATTCTTACTGCGGATTTATTTATGGGAAGCGTTACTATACCATCGAGCCTTCCTTCTAATGCCATCTTCGTAGCCTTTTCTACGTATACTATAGAGGCATATCCCACCTTCTTGGAGACTCTGCCAATAGTAAGGTCATCCCTTGTGAGGATATTCAGGTCCAAGACATTAAGATGATCTTTATCGACATCATCAGGTGAGTCTATCCTCTTTAACGGTACATTATACCCTAAGTACTCATTGGCAAATGAGAGGATGCTATAGTCTCCGATGACGATAAATCTCTCTTTGAGTTTACCGTTAGTAAAACTCTTGAGTATTATCTCAGGTCCGATCCCATTTGCATCACCCATAGTAACGCCTATAAGCATCTTCCACCTCGGTACTTATTCTGAATCCCTTCTCGATAGAATTTATTATTCTCTCAATGACATCCTCATCACCAAATCCACCAGCCTTCGTGATAAAATACTTTTCCTGCCATTCGGATAACACAACCCCTTTATCAATCTCTAAAAGAGGATACAGCCATCCTATGTCTAGTTTCCTGGTAATCCCTAGGAAAGTATCCCCACCAAAAACGACGATAGTATTCTGCTTCAATCTACGCAGTAGACTTGCACCTATTTCTCCTAATCTCTTTGATATTATTGATGGTATATCCTCCGGGTTAATGGAATTGGCTCTTGCATATTCTCTGTACAGCTCTATGTCAGATGGATCTTTCAAAGTCCTCACAATCAGGACTTCACAGTTTCTGAGGTCAGAGATCTTTGGAAAGAACCTCTTCTTTTTAAATGCCTCCTCTGGCGAGAGTACTATATCGAGGACTTTTCTTTTACCCTTTATATACTCTATCTGTCCTAGGGATCTTTCGTTTATACTCCCACAGACGACGATGAGAGGTTTGGCTTCCAGCTGTAACTTAAATAAACTTTTCTGTCGTTTGACCCTCATAAGCTTGGCTAGGGTCTCTGCAAATCCAGCACTCCCTGCCGTATATCTAAGTAGTCCTTTCTCTTTTAATAGAACTCCAATCCTCTCCAGGTCCTCTCTGGTTTCTCCATCAAAGACATATACCCCGATTTCCAGATCACCATCTAATATTGCCTCATATCTATCCTTTGGAACTACAAATACCTTTATATCCGCCTGTTCTCTTATAATATCCGGGATAAAACTCTTCCCTACAGGGTTTAAAGGGTCTTTAGCAAATGGACTTTCTGCTACAGGTTTCCCATCCACATACTGGACCCCATTTCTGGTGGTCCTTCCCTGCTCTGGATATGCAGGGATAAAAAAGATAGGGGAATTGAAGATATCCAGGATAGCTTTAAACTCTATCCCGATATTCCCCCTAAGGGTCGAGTCAGTCTTCTTGTATACATACTCCGCATCTTTAAAGAACTCTGTAAGAACTAAGACCCTGTAGTAAGCCTCATCTGGTACTGCGTGCCTGCTTTCGGTATCCAGGACTATAGTATCTTCTTCAACCTCAAAAAATGCCGATTCTATTGCTACCTTTGTGAATAAGCCATATTTGACAAACTGGATACCAGTATCAAGTGAGCCGGTTAAATCATCCGCTATTACAAGGAGTTTAGGCATAGTTATCTCTTGTAAAGAGAGATAAATCTTGATATGGAACGGTCATAGGTTCTTTCTACATCATCAGGGAAGTAGCAGGCTGGTAGTTCTCCATGGCTCCTGTGATATGCGATGCACTCACAGCATATGCCCTTTCTTGGGCAGGGTTCATATGAACAATTACAACTTTTCAGGTTTCTATTTACATTGCATTCTCTCATACGGTCCTCCTTTTCAGAATGGTATTAATTCTCCTCTTTCGTCACATATGTCTACAAAATCCCCAATGACTTCTACCCTGTGCTTTATCTCATCAAGGATACTTCTAGATACATACATCTCACTCAAACTGAGGGTATCTTTTATCCTTATGATCTTTGCATTTTCAATCTCTATAGGCCCACAGGTCCTTAGCGCCCACTCAATAGCCGTCCTTGAATCTTCTGCAATAATGGGTATCTTACCCCTTAGGACGAAGGTACTCGTAACAGCATTCTGGTATGTGGCATTAAAGTCTATCTTTTCGAAGAGCTTTCTGGTTGTAAAATCGGCAAGCCCTATACCTATCGCATTTCCGTGTGTCTTTTCTGTAAGGTCGGTAACAACAATCCTGGTGATCTTTGGCTTCTCTGGTTCAGGTTCTCCGTCTATATATATCCTACCTATGATATTAGTATCCATTCCAGCTCCACTTATATCTTTACCCATCTGATCTATTATCAGGAGGTCCAGATTGTCTACCGGAAGTGAAGGCATATTCTCTCTTGCAATTTTCAGGAGTCTTTTGTCTGTCTCTTCAAACTCTTCTGGTCTTACCCCCTCTATTATCATAGTCTCATCATAAGCATTCTCAACAATGGCTATGCCAAATATGATATTCCCATATTTTATAATCCTCTCTGCAGTAAGAGGTATAAGATGCCTCAGCCCATATGTTCCAAACCTGTGTATCTCTATAGCCTGTTTGTGTTTTCCCAATCCTATTACGCACATCTTTAAGAGTCCGCTCTCTATATCTCCATGAAAGTCTGTATGTGGCTTTATCCTGTTTATCACTATTGTCCCATCTGCAGAATAGGCGATCTTGTCCATAAAGACCCTGTTTACAAGTCCATCTGATGGTAACTCTACCACTTCCATAGAAGACCTGATAGGTGCTCCAATAACCTCCTCTCTGATACCGTATCCCTCCAGCAACTCTTTCTGGCCTTTTGCTGTTGCCCCTCCATGACTTCCCATAGCTGGAACTATAAAGGGCTTTCCCCCCATCTCCTTTACCACTTCCACGGTGGCTTTTACAATCCTATCTATGTTTCTTATCCCCCTACTACCAACCGCTATAGCAATTTCAGACCCTGGTTTTATAGATATCCCTAGTTTGAGGATCTCCCCTCTTACCCTATCCTCTACATCCTCTATATACTCTCTTTTAAAATACTGCCTTACCTTTATCAGTCTTGGAATTTCCATCAGTATCTTATCTCCTCTTCTATCAATCCTGGTTTTAGATCCCTCACTAATGCTACTATAATTATAGCAACAAGTCCTCCAGAAAAACCATTATTATAGAGATTCATATAGCCGTGCATCTCTCCAACATGCATCACCATTGGAAGGTGAAGTGCACCGGCGAGTAAGCCAATGAGGGGACCAAATCTCCCACTGAAGGGTGCTAGGGTTGTACCAAAAAGACCTGCCAGAATTGGTCCCGGATCGGAGTGCAGCCAGATCTTGGGTATACATATGAGGTAGACCCCTAACATTATAGGAATAACATTCTTTATGTGTTTTCCTAGGGATCCAAAACCAATCATTGTAAAGATACCTGCTATTACAGGTCCATTTATATCTCCACCTACAAACTTCACATATGCAAGCCCTATCAGTCCAAGTATTCCCATATTTACAAAGGCACTTCCCAGTCCTGCAGTTTCAACAAAATCTGTTATGAGCCTGCCACTTTCTCTCAGTATCTTTTTTAAGCCTGTAAGATTTCCTCCCAGAAATAGGCCAAGTATGATAAAAGAGACAAAATACACAAGTAATATTGGAAATAGAATCTCAGTATGCTCTTTACTCCAGTGCATAGCTGGTGATATCTTGAAGCCAAAACCTTTTAACATTATGTAGTAGATTGTACCTACAATACCCCCCGTTGTCCCGACATTATACAGGTTAAACCCCATATGAAGACTGTATATATGCTTGGCGAGGGCAGATACAAGTAGACCCATAATAATACCTATCACTATTCCCCAGATTATCCCAAATTCAAAGCCAAAGGCAGTCTGACTTACAGTTGGTGCTAATGTGGTTCCAAAGAGGCAGGGAGCTATATAGTTTTTAAGTGGTCTTTTAGTAAATAGAGAGAAGAGACATACACCCCCTATTAGGGGCCAGATATTAAATATATTCTTCCCAAACATAGCAAAACCTGACATAGTGAATACCCCAGCAATTATAAGCCCCGATATCTTTGCTCCACTTAGATAAGCCACTAAAACCCCCGAGAGACCTACAAGTCCGGAATTTACAAATGTAGCCCCCAGACCACCTATAACTATGTAATCCGTTATAAGAATGCTTGGAGATCTGAGAATATTGATAAGACCCGCCTTTATCTCCTCAACTGGTGACAGGAAAAAACCTATTAGAATAAGAGCTAAGTGATAGATTGTTAGTATAATTAAGATCCTTTTTCCTATCTTAGACACCTCCTCAATTTTTGATTTATAACTATAATAACATAATAAGACAAGAACCAAGAAGCTCTTCAACTTAGAGTCTGTCTTATAGAACCATACTACGAAATTCTATAATGACTTTCAAGGTGTTACTATCTCTATCTCCAGGATCCTGTCGATCCTGAATGTCCTATCTTCTCCCCTCTCATAGCAATATGCAGATACCCCAAGAAAAGTCTTTCCATTGTAAGAGAATTCTCCTATCTTGTAGGGCTTTATAATCCTTTTAGATTTTTCATCGTTAGGTTTCAGATAGGTTATATACAACCTGGCTTCTTTCTCTATCGCCTCTTCTATTATTCTTATCTTTTCCTCCAATGGCACTTTCCTGTCCGATAGCTGATACTGAAATTTCGTCAGGAATTCTACTATGCGTCTGTCCAGGAGTATATGTGACTTCTTTATCGGTTTTTTAAGGAAGATCCCCTCAAAAGATGTACATCTACTTAGCGCCACATATACCTGTCCTGGAGCAAAAACCCCTCTACCAAGATCGATTATCACCTTATCGAATGTCTTTCCCTGACTCTTGTGGATAGTAACTGCCCAGGCTAACTTCATTGGATACTGTGTAAAAGAGCCCACTTCCTCTGTCTCTATAATCTTTTTCTTCTCATCATACCTGTAGTGAAATATCTCCCAGGTGTAGGGCAGGACCTCTTCTACCTTTCCATTAGAGAACTGGACCTCAATTACATCATCACCAGTGCCCTTATTTATCTTTATACCAACAACTTTTCCTATCGTTCCGTTTACCCATCTACCCTTGGAATCATTGTTTAACATCATAACCTGAGCTCCCTTTTTTAGATAGAGCGTCGGATCTGTAGGATAGGAGCTCTCATCAAATTCCCCCTCTATATAGGCTTCCCAGCTGTATAACTTTCCTCTCAGGCCTTCAAGCTTTTCTCTATTGATCTTCTCTACTGTTTCATTTAACGGGGTAAGGTATAACACATAGTCAGAATCTGAAGGAGGTTCTATCCCAACCCTGCTGTTTAATAGCGCAAGGCTTTCTTCACTCACTGTATTATTCCTGATCTCATTGAGAAGTTTTATAAACCTCTCATCCTTCTGTCTGTAGATCTTTTCCAGCTCCACAAATTCGAAGGAGACCTCTTTAAACACATCTGCATCAAAAAAGTATTGACTGTTATACCTTTCGGTAAAGAATTTCTTCTCTTTTGATGTAACAACTGGTGGCAGTTGATAGAGGTCCCCTATGAATATCATCTGTGTGCCGCCGAATGGTTTACCCTTTTCTCTTCCGTTCAGTCTGAGGAAATAATCGATACAGTCAAGGAGATCAGCTCTTACCATAGAGATCTCATCGATAATGATGGCATCCAGTTCTTCGTAGATCTTCCTTCTTTTGGGGGATAGCTTCTCAATATTCTGTATAGTTATGTTAGGCTTAAATCCGAAGAAGGAGTGTATGGTTTCTCCCTCTACATTCAGAGCGGCGACTCCTGTAGGAGCCAGGACGACTATCTTCTTATTCGTTATAGATCGGAAATAATTTAGGAGGGTCGACTTGCCTGTTCCTGCCTTACCTGTAATGAAGATGTTCTTATCAGTATTTTCCATCAGGTCTAAGGCTCTTTTAAACTGTTCATTTAATTCTATATTACTCATAGCTGCACCTTTCATCTGATCAATCATCTATAGTATTATAACATCTTACTCTACCAGTATGTTAAAATACAGGCAAAATAAAAACATATAAGGAGGTCTTCTGAGATGTTGGCAGCTGTTCTAGAGGGAGTAGGAAAGATGGTTTTAAAAGAAGTGCCAAAGCCGGTTATAAAGAAGAATGAAGTGCTTGTCAGAGTAAAATCTTGTGGAATATGTCAGACGGATTATTCTGCCTATACCGGCAGGAGGACAAACTGGACCCCTCCAATGATACTTGGTCATGAGATCTCGGGTGTTATAGAAGAAGTCGGCGATGAGGTTGAAAATTGGAAGCCGGGTGATGAGGTAATACTAAGTCCGGTTATCTCTTGTGGAGAGTGTGATAATTGTAGGCTGGGGCTTGGACACTACTGCAGGAACGGTAAGGTCATCGGAGGAGAAGGGCAGAAGGTAGTATTACCCGGTGGTTTCGCAGAGTATGTTGCGGTTCCTACCAGTGTCCTCTATAGAAAACCTAAAAATGTATCCTTTGATTCTGCTGCTCTAACCGAGCCTTTGGCAGGTTCTTATAAGGGGATGATCGAGTATTCCAATCTGAGATTGGGAGAAGATGTGGTCATTATAGGGGCAGGGGCTATGGGGCTTTTGCTCCTTGAACTTGCTGTGGCTGGTGGGGCAGGTAATAGTATAGTCATAGATGTAGTAGATGAGAGGCTAAATAAGGCTAAAGAGCTTGGAGCAACTCATACGATTAATTCCAGAAAGGTAGATCCAAAAGAGGCTGTTTATGATATCATCCCCAATGGACCGGATATAGTCTTTGAATCTGCAGGGGTCTTAGAGGCTGCTAGATTAGCCTTTGAACTAACCAGAAGAGGAACAAGGGTAAATATGTTCGGTGTCATCATCCCTGGAACTATCCCTGTTTCACCTGCAGAGATTCATTTTAATGAGACTAGGGTTGATGCATCCTTCTCGGTTAATCCCAGAGTTATGACCAAGGCAGTATCTCTTTTGCAGAAGGGGAAAGTAGATCCAGGAAAGATAATCACCCACAGATTTCCTCTTACAGAGATAGATAAGGCACTATCTGCTATGGAACTTCCAGAGCGTATCAAGATAGTTATAAACCCATAAAAAAATTATAGAGCCCCGAGGGGGCTCTATAGGGAGGTGGGTTATGAGAGGTTACCTGGTGTTGGTGTCTTTCGACACTTACAGTATAGATTAGTATTGTTAAGAAAATATTAAGAACTCATTAACCTTTTGTTAAGGTTTTAGATGATACATAAAAGTCTACAGAGCCCGGTGTATTATTAGTATTTCTCTTGACTTGGAGAGATTTTAAGGTTAAAATTCACTCCAATATGGGCATTGGAGGGTAATAATGACTGGAAGAGTTTGGAAATTTGGAGATAATATAGATACAGATGTTATTATTCCAGCAAGATATCTGGTAACTCAAGACATAGTGGAGCTTGGTAAACACTGTATGGAAGGGGTAGCCCCTGATTTTCCTTCTAAAGTCTCTAGAGGGGATATTATAGTTGCTGGAAGAAATTTTGGTTGTGGAAGTTCCAGAGAACATGCCCCTCTGGCTATCCTTGGGGTAGGGGTAAGTGCGGTGATAGCAATAAGTTTTGCCAGGATATTTTTCAGAAATAGTATCAATGTAGGGCTACCTGTACTTATATGTAAGGAAGCGGTAGAAGATTCCGACGAGGGTGATATTCTGGAGATAGATCTAGAGTCTGGGAGGATATTTAATAAGACCAAGGGGAAGGAGTACAGATCGGAATCTTATCCCCCTCAACTTATGGAGATCATAAAGAGTGGTGGATTAACAAACTATACGAGGAGGAGATTGGGGATCGATGTTTAAGATAGCTGTTCTTCCCGGAGATGGGATAGGCCCAGAGGTAGTTGGTGAAGGCGTCAAATTACTAAAAGCACTGGATAAGGCGTTAAACCTTGGACTTGAATTTGAAGAGGCTCTTATTGGTGGTATTGCTGTTGATAAGTATGGGACACCTCTACCAGAAGAGACACTGAATATAGCCTTAAGTTCTGATGCAGTGCTTTTGGGAGCCGTCGGGGGTCCAAAGTGGGATAGTATAGAGGTCTCCAAGAGGCCAGAACAGGCACTCCTTGGGTTGAGAAAAAGTCTTGGTGTTTTTGCCAATATAAGGCCTGTAAAATCTATGAAGCCTCTGGTTCCCGCTTCTCCTATAAAACCCGAGATAGTAGATGGAGTGGATCTTATAATCTTAAGAGAGCTCACCGGTGGGATATACTTTGGGGAACCAAAATGCAGGGATAAGGATAAGGCTATTGATACACTGGTATATAATAGATATGAGATAGAAAGGATAACGGATATTGCATTTAAGCTTTCTCTCTCCAGGAGAAAGAAAGTCACCTCAGTTGATAAGGCGAATATACTGGAAAGCTCCAGACTTTGGCGGGAAGTTGTGAATGAATTAGCAAAGGGTTATCCTCAGGTTACAGTTGAACACCTCTATGTGGATAACTGTGCTATGCAGTTGATAAGAAGGCCTAGGGATTTTGATGTGGTACTTACAGAGAATATGTTTGGCGATATCTTGAGCGATGAGGCAGGAGCTATCCTTGGCTCTCTGGGTATGTTACCATCTGCAAGTATTGGAGAGAAATACGCCCTTTATGAGCCGATTCATGGTTCTGCCCCTGATATAGCGGGTAAAGGGATAGCCAACCCCCTTGCGACAATACTTACAGTTGCACTCCTTCTGAGGTATTCTTTAAAGAGGGAAGACCTTGCAAGTATTGTTGAAAGATCTGTAGAAGAGGTTCTTATAGAGGGGTACCATACTCCCGATATAAACATACAGGGAGAGACTGTTAGTACAACAAGGATGGGAGACCTTGTATTGGGTAAGGTCTTGAGTCTATTAGAGGGTGATAAAAGATGATATATATTTATGATACCACGCTTAGAGACGGTTCTCAGCGTGAAGGGATCTCTTTCAGTGTTGAGGATAAGTTAAAGATTACCCGTAAGCTTGATGAACTTGGAATCCACTATATAGAGGGTGGATGGCCAGGTTCAAATCCAAAGGATGCTGCATATTTTAATGAAGTAAAAAGGCTTACACTGAAGAATGCCAAGATCGTGGCATTTGGAAGCACAAGGAGAGTCGACAGGGTAGTATCGGAGGATGCCAATATAAAGGCATTGCTGGATGCAGATACCCCCAGTATTGCTGTCTTTGGTAAGAGCTGGAGTCTTCATGTAAAGGAAGTCCTCCATACAACTCTGGAGGAGAATCTAAAACTGATAGCAGATTCTGTTGGCTATCTGAAGTCTCAGGGTAAAGAAGTAATCTTTGATGCAGAGCATTTTTTTGATGGATTTAAGGATAATCCGCAGTATGCTATAGCGACATTAAAGGTGGCGGAAGAGCAAGGTGCAGACTGGATCGTCTTATGTGATACGAATGGCGGTAGTCTTCCGAGTTTTGTTGGAGAGGCTATAGATGAAGTAAAGAAATATATAAAAGCCCCACTAGGAATACATGCCCACAATGACAGTGATCTGGCTGTTGCCAATACTATTGTGGCGGTGGAAAAAGGAGCAAAGCAGATTCAGGGCACGATAAATGGGTATGGGGAGAGATGCGGAAACGCTAACCTCTGTTCCTGTATCCCTATCATTCAGCTTAAAATGAATATGAAGTGCCTCCCTGATGAGTCTCTGAGAAAGCTCTTTGAGGTCTCCCATTATGTAGATGATATAGCAAACAATCCACCTGTAAACTGGCAACCGTTCGTAGGGATCTATGCCTTTGCCCATAAGGGTGGGGTCCATGTAAATGCCATATTGAAGAATCCCAGGACATATGAACACATAAACCCAGAACTTGTTGGTAATAGACGGAGGATTCTTATCTCCGAGCTTTCAGGGAGATCGAATATACTCTACAAGATTCAGGAGCTAGGACTTGATATAGACTTAAGTGATCTGAATGTTAGTAGTCTTTTAGAAAAGGTCAAACAGCTAGAGTATCAGGGATATGAATTTGAAAGCGCGGAAGCCAGTTTTGAACTGCTGGTAAAGGAAATGCTTGGTATATACAAGCCTCCATTTGAGGTCCAGGGATTCAGAGTATTTATAGATAAGATAGATGATAAGATAATATGCGAAGGGACGGTCAAGATAAATGTTAACGGAGTCTTAGAGCATACCGCCAGTGAAGGGAATGGTCCAGTGGATGCGCTGGATAAGGCTCTGAGAAAGGCACTGATAAAATTCTTCCCGCAGATTGCTGAGATAAAGCTTACAGACTATAAGGTTAGAGTCCTGGAGGGCTCTCAGGGGACATCCGCCACAGTAAGGGTCCTGATAGAATCCACAAATGGCAGAACTACTTGGAGTACTGTTGGGGTTTCTTCTAATATCCTAGAAGCCAGCTATCAGGCACTGGTTGACAGTTTATCTTATGGGTTAAGTCTTGCCAATGATTGAGAGATACAGAGAGATTATAGATAAGATAGACAGGGAGATACTGAACCTTCTCAATGAGAGGGCTAAGGTAGTTATTGAGGTAGGGAAGGAGAAGCTTAAGAATAGTAAACCTTTTATAGACATTCCAAGAGAAGAGGCACATATAAGAGATCTCCTTGAGATCAATAAAGGTCCACTGTTAAATGAAAATATAATAAGTATATTCAGGGAGATCATCTCTTCCTGCAGGTTACTGGAGGGAACACTTAAGGTTGCCTTCTTAGGACCAGAGGGGACATTTACCCATCTGGCAGCCCTGAAGAGGTTTGGCAGGGATTCTGTATATGTACCGGCTAGGAGTATACCCGAAGTATTTTCTCTTGTGGAAAAAGGGGAGGTACTCCTTGGGGTTGTCCCTATAGAGAACTCTACTGAAGGTGTGGTGAATTATACGCTGGATATGTTTATGACATCTCCTCTTAACATTATTGGAGAGATAATCATCCCCATATCGCATAATCTCATAGCCAGAGATGATGTCAGGGAGATAAAAAAGATCTATTCTCATCCTCAGGCATTTGGACAGTGTAAAGAGTATCTTGAGAAGAATTTCCCTGGAGTAGACCTTATAGAGGCAAACAGCACAGCAAAAGCGGTGGAGATGGCTAGTAGGGATAATGAAAGTGCAGCCATAGGTTCGGAGATAGCAGCGGAGAAGTTTGGACTCAAAGTTATTGCCTCTAGGATCGAAGATGACCCAAATAACCGCACCAGATTTTTGATAATTGGAAAGAATAATGAGAACAGGTTTAGCGGTAAAGATAAGACGATGGTGATGTTCTCCACCGCACATAAACCAGGGGCATTATTTAATGCCCTGAGGTGTTTCGCAGAGAATAATGTGAACCTTACAATGATACAGTCACGTCCATCTAGAGAAGTCCTCTGGGAGTTTGTCTTCTTCGTCGAGTTTCAGGGGCATAAAGAAGAGGAGAATGTGAAAAAGGCGTTAGAGTCTTTAAAGGAGGTTGTCTGGTCATATAGGATAATTGGTTCTTATCCAGAAGATGAGTCACTATGAGAAGGATAAAGATTTCCTGGGCTAAACCTGGAGATATTCTCGGCTATCCTATCTTTAGAAAAGATGGAGCCATACTCTTAAATGCAGGGGTAAAGTTAACTCCCTATTATATAGAGCAGTTAAAGGCTTTGGGGATTACCCACATATATATCCAGGATGAGGTATCTGAGGATATAGTGATCCCTGACCCTATAAGTATAGAGACAAGGACAGAGGCGCTTAAGGTCATAGCAGATAATTTCCACAGGAGTTGTCGAGGGCTTCCTCTGGATGTGGAATCTATAAGGAGAGTTGTAAATACTATAGTTGATGAGATACTTAGCAGTGGACAGGTCCTGTTAAACCTCTACGAGATAAAGACTTCTGATAACTATCTCTTCTCCCATTCTCTTAGTGTGACTGTCCTATCTATTGTTCTTGGAAAGAAGTTTGGATGCAACGATAGGACCCTTAGAGATATAGGTATAGGATGTATGCTGCACGATATAGGTAAACTGGATATACCAAAGGAGATACTTGATAAGCCTGATAAACTTACGCCTGAAGAGTATGAGATAGTGAAGTTTCATACCCACTATGGTTACAGGAGAATAATAGACCAGGATGGAGAGATCCCTGCCACATCTGCCCATATAGCCTGGGAGCACCATGAAAGATACGATGGGAGTGGATATCCTAGAGGACTGAAGGGAGGGGAGATACATATATTCTCCAGGATAGCCGGTGTCTCGGATGTCTATGACGCAATGACTACAGATAGGATCTACAGGAAGGCTTATCCCCCAAATGAAGCAATGGAATTTATTATGGGGGGTTCTGGTACACTCTTTGACTATGAAGTTGTCAGGGCTTTTGTCAGGAGTATAGCTCCGTATCCAGTAGGAGACGTAGTATTACTCAGTACTGGAGAGACCGCTATTGTGATAGATGTAAATAAGGATTTTCCATTAAGACCCCTGGTGAGAGTCCTGAAGGATGATCGATGGGAGGATGTGGACCTTATGAAAAAGACCAATATATCCATCCTCAGGTCTCTTGAGACATAGAGATATGTGGATAGTTATTCTTGCTATCTTTTCCTCCATCATCTTCTTTTTCATATGGATCCTATGGACGGAGGTCTTTGGGGCAGGCTGGAGCCCTACTCCTATGGAATCGGTAAAGGCAATGTTGAGACTTGCCAATGTAGGACCAGATGATCTCCTGTACGACCTCGGGGCAGGAGATGGGAGGATACTGACTACAGCGGTTAAGGACTTTGGAGCTAGGGCCGTAGGTTACGAGATAGACCCGATAAGATTTATAATCAGCTGGCTCAGGATTATCTTTTCCGGTGCCCTTGGAAAGGCAGTAGTGAAGTATAAGAATTTCTACGGGGTAGATCTAAGTCCAGCCACTGTAGTTACATTATTTCTAAGACAGCATACAAATGAAAGACTTAGGGAAAAGCTAGAACGAGAACTCTCCCCCGGAAGCAGGGTTGTTACATACTACTGGACATTTGACAGGTGGAAGCCAGTCAGGGTAGACCGTAGACTGGAGGTATATCTCTATATAATAGGTATCTCAAATCTACGGTGCTAGAGCCCTTATTACATCCCCATTATATTGTACCCCGCATCTACATAGATAGTTTCTCCTGTTATGCCTGAACTGAGTTCACTGATTAGAAAGACTGCAGTATCCCCAACCTCTCTATGTTCGATATTCCTTCTCAGTGGAGACCTCTCTCTATGGAGCTGTAGCATATCTACAAAGCCAGATATCCCTCTTGCTGCCAGAGTACTCAGTGGCCCAGGGGATATGGCATTTACCCTTATACCATCTTTTCCCAGGTCATACGCTATATACCTGACACTTGCCTCCAAGGCTGACTTGGCTACCCCCATAACATTATAGTTTGGCACAACCTTTTCTGAACCATAGTATGTCAGAGTGATTATAGAACCACCTGGGTTTATCAGATCTCTGAATATCCTGCACATAGCCACAAAAGAATATGTGCTTATCTCAAGTGCAGTCCTGAAGGCATCTCTACTGGTCTCTATAAAGGGAGACTTTAATGCCTCAGTAGGTGCATAGGCTATGGAATGGACAAGTCCATCGATCTTTCCTATCTCATTCTCTATTTTCTTCTTTGCTGATTCTATCTTCTCATCGGTACCAACATCACACTCTACTATTAATGGTCTTGGGTCCAGACCACTTACAAGCTCTTCTATATTCTCCTTAAACCTCTCATTCTGATAACCTATTATGACCTCTCCTCCATAGTTCATTATCGATTGAGCTATAGCCCAGGCTATACTTCTCTTATTGGCAACATTAAATATTGCTACCTTTTTACCCTTCAGTATCATACTCCTCTCCTTTCTACAGCTCTTGGATGAGCCATTTCAAATTCCTCCTTTAATCTCCTGTTAGATACATGTGTATAGATCTGAGTTGTGGAGATGCTGGAGTGCCCCAGGAGTTCCTGGACAACCCTGAGGTCTGCACCATTATCTAACAGGTGAGTTGCAAATGAGTGTCTAAGGGTATGGGGACTTATATCCAGTCCCACGTTGCTGGCAAACTGTTTCACTATGAGCCAGATACTCTGCCTTGTGAGTCCCTTGTTCCTGTTGTTTAAGAATAATCTTTTCTCTTTTATATGTCCTCTCTGTTTTAGATACTCCCTGATAGCCGATATAGCCTTTGAACCCAAAGGGACTATCCTCTCCTTATTGCCTTTTCCCTTTACCCTTACAAAGCCTTCATCCAGATTTATATCGTTAATAGTTAGATTCACTATCTCGCTTACCCTAAGTCCGCAGGAGTAGAGAAGTTCCAGGATAGACCTCTCCCTCGCATATCTTTCTTCTTGGAGCAATGGCTGTTCTAAAAGTTTTCTGATCTGATCCTCAAAAAGCACCCTTGGTATCTTCCTTTCCTTTTTAGGTGTATCAAGAAAAGATACCAGATCCTCTTTAATTATCCCTTCACCCAGTAGATATTTGAAGAATGTCCTGATAGATGCCAGTTTTCTTATTATCGTATTGTTTGTAAAGCCCCTCTCGGAGAGTGTATTTATAAACTGGGCGATATACTCCTTGCTGGCTTTTATCAGAGAGCTGTCCCTCTCGGCTAAAAAACTGGAGAGTTCCATAAGATCAACCCTGTAAGAAGAGAGCGTATTCTTCGAATAACCTCTCTCGTAGAGCAGAAAGGAAAGAAACTTTTCTATGTAGTAGTCATCAGAATAGTGAGAGCTGTCTCTGCTTCTTTTCTTCAACAACCTTTCCATATATCCCTCCCCCTCCGGGAGCCAGTTTCAATGTCCCCTCTCTTGCCTTTATGATGAGTTTTGCCAGGTCTTTACCAACAACCCTGGATAAACTCTCCTCGTCAGCTAAGTGCAAAACACCCATCTCACTTCCAAAAGCCTTTATAAGTGCCTCATAGGTCTTATCACCTATCCCTGGGACAAACTCCAGTGGGACCTGGTAATGGTATGGGGGCCTGTGCTCTGGATGTCTGGGTTCTGGATAATCCTGAATCATAGTTATCCTGTCGAGAACACCTATGACCATATTCTCATTACCACAGTTTTTGCACACAGTTACAGGCGGGTCTTCCTCTGCTATCCGATCACAGAGAGGGCAGAAACTTCTGTGATATTTTCCAAGCTTGGGGTCTAATCCATAGTTGGCAACCACTCTTCTGCCATCCTTTCTTAGTAAAGCCATCAGTATCTCCTTATATGAGGGTCTTTCTATCTCCATTATGTTGTATTCCCTGCCGATCCTGTTTAAAGAATGGGCATCTGAATTGCTTAGAAATGAAAACCTTGATAACTCGGCTATTCTATCTGCCAGGTCTGTATCCGCACTCAATCCTAATTCTATCGCTGGAATTTTATCTAATGCACTATCCTTAAATATCTGAGACAGTCTCGGATAACAGTTCCCATACACGCTCTTATGAGGAGTAAATGCATGGGCGGGAATAAGGATCCCATCGAGGCTATTTGTAACCTCCCAGATCCTCTGAGCGGGTAATCTGCACCTCTGGGTGCTGAAGTTTATATTCGTTACATATCTCGATAGAAACTTGCTGAACCTCTTTATACCTTCCAATGTCGGAAAGAAGGCTATATGATGGGAGTTTCCCCCATTAGCTTCTGTAGTTTCTACCTCAGATCCAGGTATTATTAGGATCTCATCCCTGAACAGGAGACCACCATCGGCGATCTCTATGATTTCTCCTGCTTCTACCATCTCATCTATATCTTTTAATACAACTGGAGAAGCACAATCTACTATCCCTACAACCTGGATGCCTTTACGCTCTCTACACTCTTTGGCAATATTACCAAAGGTAAGATTCTTAGCCCCAGTTACTTTTACCGCTTCTCCTCTTGATGTACTCCCTATATGGATATGCAGATCACAGAATACTCTCATTTTTTCAACAGGTAGAGACAGAAGGCTGAAAGGGTCTTGCTGTCCTTTATCTTACCCTCTTCTATCATCTCCCTGAATGTATCCATAGCAAATTCTCCGAGTTCTATAAATTCATCCTTGTCTTTCGGTAGAGGGGAAGGTATAAATTTATCTGCGTAAAACAGGTGTATCTTTTCTGTACTGTAACCGGGAGCTACGAAGATCTCTCCAAGTTTTTCCAGATTTAAAGGTGACAGTCCTGTCTCCTCTCTGAGTTCTCTGATAGCACACTCTTCAGGGGTTTCTCCCTCTCTGAAGACCCCTGCCGGTATCTCCCAGAGGACCTCTCTTACCGGATGCCTGTACTGTTTGACAAGCAGGACCTTATTATCGATTATCGGTAAGACCGCTACTGCCCCCTTATGTATTACTACCTCTCTGGTAGCTATATTCCCCTCGGGGGTCTTTACCTCATCTACTGTTACCCTTATAAGGTTACCATTAAATTTAATCAATGAGTTGATAAGTTCTTCTTCCATATTCATAGGTTAATTATACAGCAAAATTGCAGATCATACAAACATATGAGAAAATATTATGGTAAATTAATACTCTGAGTCAAGGAGGTAAAAGTATGAAGAAGGCGATATCAACAGATAGGGCTCCAAAGGCTATTGGTCCTTACTCTCAGGCTATTCTGGCTGGTGACTTTGTCTTTATATCCGGACAGATCCCTATAGACCCGAATACGGGGGAGATCAGGGAAGGTATTAAGGATGCTACCACACAGATCATAAAGAATATCAGTGCCATACTGGAAGAACTGGGTCTTACTCTGGATTCTGTAGTCAAAACTACCGTCTTTCTTACCAATATGGAAGATTTTAAAGAATTTAACGAGGTCTATGGAACATTCTTTAAGAAAGACCCACCTGCAAGGAGTACTGTGGCGGTAAAAGAACTCCCGAGAGGGGTTCGGATAGAGATAGAGGCTATAGCCTATAGAGGATAAAAAATAAGGGCGGAAGATTCCGCCCTTTAACTCCTCTCTTTCCTTATCTTTTCCAGATATCCGCTTTCCCTTAAGGCAGATATAGGATCTAGAGGTACTCCCATTTCTTCTCTAGCCTTATATATTATTGGCATTACATCAGTCTCAAATGCATCCGTGAGGACTTTTTCTGCGCTTACAACATCACCCTCCTGCTGGTACTTCTTCAGAGATCTTCTGTCGACTATCAATGCCTTTGCATAAGCCTTTTGGATATTCTCCACACTCTGGAGCATCTCCTCTATCTTCTGTTTTATATTGTGACTCTGATCTATCATATATGCTACATCGAGCTTTAATCCTTCCGCCTCTGCTCCAACCAGCTCATTATAGATTAGGAAAAGCTCATATGGATTTATAGAACCTACCGTTAGGTCATCATCGGCATACTTTTTGGCATTGAAGTGAAATCCACCAAGTTTTCCTTCATCTATAAGATACGCTACTATCTGCTCTATATTTGTTCCCAGTGGATGATGACCGAGGTCTACAAGGACCATAGCCTTTGGTCCCAGCTTAACCGAGAGTAGATATGCCATTCCCCAGTCTCCTATGTCTGTGAGGTAGAACGCTGGTTCAAAGAACTTATATTCCAGAAGAAGTCTCATACCATCGTCTAGATGCTTATAGACCTCTTTCAGAGATTCTTCCAGTCTGTGTTTTCTATCCCGTATATCATCCTGACCTGGATGATTTGTTCCATCTGACAACCACAGGCTTATATCCCTCGATCCCAACTTTCTGGCTATCTCTATACACTCCAGGATATGATTTATTGCCTTTTCCCTTATCCTCTTATCGGGATTACAGAGGCTTCCAAGCTTGTAATCGTCATCCTGGAATAGATTCGGGTTTATAGCTCCAGGTCTTATCCCGAGGGATTTTGCATACTCCAGTAACTGATCCCAGTTATCTGTATAGTCCCAGGGTATGTGTAATGCGACTGTAGGACAGACACCAGTAAGTTTATGAACCTCTCCAGCGTCCTGCAACTTTTCATATACGTTTCTTGCGGACCCTTTCTGTTTAAATACATAGAATCTTGTACCAGAATCTCCGTAAGCCCAGCTCGGGGTCTCTATCCTTTGTCTCTTTAGCTTCTCCTTTACCTCGTCTATATTTATCCCCTTCTCTCCAAGGATATCTCTTAATATCTCGTATCTCTTTTCATAATCTTTCATCTCTGTCCTCCCAAACTATAATTTAGTAATTTAATATTACCATAGATTCCTGTATAGACAAGAGCTTCGTGTCTGTCGCTTTAAAATATTTGATACTTTGCTATAATTGAGATGTGCTAGCATTATTATATATTGGAGGAGGGAAGTATTATGGATAGAAGGACTTTCCTTGCCTTTGATTTAGGGGCTGAAAGCGGAAGGGCGGTTGTTGGTATTTTGGAAGAGGATAAGATTACCCTCAAAGAGGTCCACAGGTTTATAAATAGACCTGTAAGGATCATAGGTCGACTTTACTGGAATATTACACAGATGTTTCAGGAATTAAAGATAGGGCTTTTGAATGGGGTTAAAGAGTTTCCAGATATTGAGAGTTTGGGAATAGATACCTGGGGGGTGGATTTTGGATTTGTCAGTAAAAATAATGAATTGGTCGGATTACCTGTGTGTTACCGAGACCACAGGACAGATGGGGTTCCGGAGAAGGTCTTCAGGATTATTCCCAAGGAGAGACTCTATTCTCTGACAGGAATCCAGATTATGCAGATAAACTCTATCTTTCAGCTCTACAGTATGATCCTTGAGAATTCTCCGCTTCTTAAATCCATATATAAGCTTCTCTTTATGCCAGATCTATTCAATTTTATGTTTACAGGGAAGATGACTACAGAGTTTTCCATTGCCACTACTTCTCAACTTTATGATCCGGTAAAGGATGCCTGGAGTAGGGAGATATTTGACTCTCTTGGACTCCCTATAGATATTATGCCCGAGATTCTACCTACAGGGACTAATCTCGGGGGTATTCTTCAGGATATAAAAGATGAACTTGGTATAGGGGATATTTCTGTCATTGCCCCTGCTGAGCATGATACCGGATCAGCGGTAGCTGCTGTCCCTGCAGTGGGAGAGAACTGGGCTTATATAAGTTCAGGGACCTGGTCCCTGATGGGTGTTGAGATAAAGGAGCCAATAATTACCAGAGAATCTATGGATGCTAACTTTACAAATGAGGGTGGTGTTAACAGGACATTCAGATTTTTAAAGAATATAACCGGTCTATGGCTACTTCAGGGTTGCAGAAGGTCCTGGGAGAGGGAAGGCCATAGTCTATCTTACAGTGAGATAGTCAAACTGGCTGAAGAGGCTAAGCCTTTCAGATTCTTTGTCGACCCGGACGACCCCGTATTTCTGAATCCTCCTGATATGCCAACTGCCATAAAGGATTTCTGCAAAAGTACAGGGCAGGGAATACCTGAGACAAAGGGTGAGATAGCCAGATGTGTGCTGGAGAGCCTAGCGTTCAAATATAAGGAAGTCTTTGAAAAGCTGAAGACTCTTATCAAGAAGGAGATAAATGTCCTCCACATAGTTGGAGGAGGTTCGCAGAATACCCTCCTCTCTCAATTCACCGCCAACGCCTTAGGTATCCCTGTATATACAGGTCCTGTGGAGGCAACAGCTATGGGTAACATTATGGTCCAGGCTATGGTCAAAGGTGCTATCAGAGACCTGGAAGAAGGTAGAAGACTTATAAAGAATTCTTTTGAGACAGTAGTGTATACTCCAGAGGATGTGGAGATATGGGAAAAGGAGTATGAAAGGTATCTGAATACTGTTATAATAAGATAAGAAAATTTTGAGAAGGAAGTGAATAGATTGAACGAACGTGAACTTACGCCAAAGGAGATAGTCAGAGAGCTTGATAGATATATAGTTGGGCAGGAGCAGGCAAAGAAGGCAGTGGCTATAGCTATAAGGAACAGGATTCGCAGGATGAGACTTCCTGAAGATCTTAGGAAGGAGATCTCACCTAAGAATATCCTTATGATAGGTCCTACTGGAGTGGGTAAGACCGAGATAGCTAGAAGGCTTTCTCAGATCGTTGATGCCCCGTTTGTTAAGGTAGAGGCTACCAAATTTACAGAGGTTGGATATGTCGGAAGAGATGTGGATTCTATGGTAAGGGACCTGGTAGAGATATCTGTACAGACGGTCAAGCGTAGAGAGATGGAGAAGGTCAGATCTCAGGCAAGGGTATTTGCTGAGGATAGACTCCTGGAGTATCTCTTCCCGGTCCCCCAGAGTTACGAGCCTGTCAATCCTCTTGAGATGCTAATTCAGGGTGTTACTAGAGGCCAAAGTAAGATCGTCCCCCCAGAGGTGAGAGAGAAGAGGGAGAAGGCTCGAATAGATCTGAGAAAGGGACTCCTGGATAATATTACAGTGGAGATAGAGGTGGAAAGTTCTTCTGCACCATTCTTTAACATACTCAGTGGCACAGGTATGGAAGATCTGGGGATAAATATGCAGAGCATATTTGATGGAATCTTACCAAAGAGGAAGACGAAGAGAAAGACGACTGTCAAGGAGGCATTGAAGGTCCTCGAAGAGGAAGAAGCCAGAAAACTTATAGATGAAGAGAGCGCTATCAGGGAAGGGGTTACAAGGGCAGAACAATCGGGAATCATATTTATAGATGAGATGGATAAGATAGCTGGAAGGGAGAGAGGAGCTGGTCCTGATGTCTCCAGAGAAGGTGTCCAGAGAGACCTCCTGCCGATAGTCGAAGGTTCTACGGTTAACACTAGATATGGTCCAGTAAGGACAGATTATATACTCTTTATCGGTGCAGGGGCTTTCCATGAGACAAAGCCAAGCGACCTTATACCAGAACTTCAGGGAAGATTCCCGATCAGGGTCGAGCTTGAACCTCTGAAGGTGGAGGATTTTGTAAGGATATTGACTCAACCAGAGAATGCACTTATAAAGCAGTATACTATGTTACTCGCCACTGAGGGGATCAATCTAAGGTTTACCGATTCTGCTATCTATGCCATAGCAAAAAGGGCTTTCCAGCTGAATGAGGAGCTGGAGAATATAGGTGCAAGAAGGCTATATACCGTTACCGAAAAGGTATTGGAAGATATCTCCTTTAATGCTCCTGATATAGGTAATGGAGAAGTTGTTATAGATGAGAAATATGTAGAAGAAAGGCTCTCCGATATTATCAAGGAAAAGGATATATCCAAGTATATTCTTTAGCCTCTGAGCCTTTCCTCTATAATCTCTTTTAACTTTTTAATACCATTATCGAAGGAGGTAACCAGCTTACCTCCACCCTGGGCAAGCTCTTCTCTTCCTCCTCCGCTACCATCGAAGAGCTTGCTTATTTCTTTTATCAGCTCTCCTGCCTTTAATCCTCGTTTAACAAGTTCTTTTGATACCATAAGGACAAGTTTCAGTCTTTCCCCATCTCTTGTCCCAAGGAGGATTACCGAGTTTGGCAGATGCTCTTTTACCTTATCACCTATGGCCCTTAAGAACTCTACAGAAAAGTCACCGAGTAGTGACCCGACGATATCTATTCCGTCCAGTGTTATCCTGTCTCCTACAAGTCTTTCTGCCAGGAGTCCTGCCAGTAACTCTTCGGTCTTCTGTATGTACTTTCTCAGGGAATCCAGCTCTTCCTCCCTCTTTTTTATACTGGGGATAATCTCCCCTGTGTTACTTTTGAGAATATGAGCGATCTCTTCAACCAGTGATCTCTCTTCCTGAATGAACTCAAGAGCCTTCTCTCCAACTAGAGCCTCTACCCTCTTTGTACCCGTCCCTATACTGTATATATCCTTTATTATGAAGACTCCGATCTCGCCTGTCCTTTTCACATGCGTTCCGCCACAGAGTTCTCTGCTTATAGAATCTATACTGACGACTCTTACATTTTCACCATACTTCTCCCCAAACAGTGCTATAGCGCCACTCTTTATGGCTTCCTCCAGAGGGAGCTCTTCTACTTTTACCGGAAGGTTTTCAGTTATGTATCTATTGATCTCATACTCGAGTGTGTTTCTGATATCAGGAGTTATCTCCTCAAAGTATACAAAGTCAAACCTCAGTAGGTCTGTATCTACTAGAGACCCTGCCTGCTTTACTACTTCTCCAAGATTCTTCCTTAAGACTGAATGTAATAGGTGTGTCCCAGTGTGTGCCCTTGCCAGCGCATTCCTCCTATCTCTATCGACTCTCAGGTATACCCTGTCACCAAGAGATATCTTACCTTCTATAACTTCTACCTTATGATAGATAGCATTACCTCTTTTCTGTACGTCTATCACGTTGATCCTTGCGTTATCTGAGATGATTACTCCCCTGTCAGCCAGCTGTCCACCACTTTCCGCATAAAAGGGAGTGATATCTGTAACGAGTTCCCCTTGGTCTCTAATATTCAGCTCTTCTACCGGGTTATCCTCCTTTGTTAGATAGATGACCTCTCCTTCTCCTTCGAGAGTACTGTAACCGGTAAAGTTAGTGACCAGGTCTTCTCTGGTGGCGGTGAGGAATACCTTCTTCCTGCTGGATCTTGCTCTCTCTCTACTCTCTTCCATCATCCGGTTAAATCCTTCGGTATCTACCACGACATTCTTCTCTTTCGCTATCTCCACGGTAAGCTCAAGAGGGAATCCATAAGTATCGTAGAGTCTGAATGCCTCTTCTCCAGATACATAGCCTTCTTTTGAGATTATATCCTCTAGCCTGTCCAAGCCTCTCTGAAGAGTAGAAAGGAAATTCTCCTCTTCTCTCTTCACTATATTTACTATAAGTTCCTCTTCCTTTTCGAGTTCTGGATAGGCATCTTTCATAAGGAATATCACCAGAGGAACAACTTTATAGAGGAATGAAGAAGTTAATCCGAGTTTTACTCCGTATCTTACAGCCCTTCTGAGTATACGCCTCAATACATAACCCCTTCCTTCATTACTTGGGATTACTCCATCACCTATGAGAAAAGTTATCGCTCTGGAATGATCTGCAATCACATTAAAGTTATATGTGATCTCTTTATCCTCTTTGTACCTCCTATCGGTTATCTCTTCGAGATATTCTATTATCGGCTGGAAGAGGTCAGTCTCAAAGACAGACCCAACACCCTGTACCACAAAGCTCGCCCGTTCCAACCCCATACCGGTATCTATATTCTTTCTTGGAAGGGGAGAGAGTTCTCCAGATTCTTCTCTGTTAAACTCTGTAAATACAAGATTCCAGATCTCCAGGTATCTATCACAGTCACAGCCTATCCTGCAGTCGGGTTTTCCGCATCCAAACTCTGGTCCCAAGTCAAAGATGACCTCTGAACAGGGTCCGCAGGGACCCACTGGACCCATTGCCCAGAAGTTATCCTCTTCTCCCATTCTGACTATCCTGTCTAACGGAATACCGATATCTTTCTCCCAGATGGAGATGGTCTCTTCATCATCCCTGTAGACTGTTATCCACAGTCTCTCTTTTGGAAGTTTCAGTATGCCTGTAAGGAACTCCCATGACCAGGTGATGGCTTCTCTCTTAAAGTAGTCCCCAAATGAAAAGTTACCGAGCATCTCAAAGAATGTGAGATGTCTTCTGGTATATCCGACTCTTTCTATGTCAGGTGTCCTTACACATTTCTGTACAGTAGTTATACGCCTTGCGGGAGGTGTTTCACCCAGGAAGTACCTCTTGAATGGAACCATCCCGGCTATAGTCAGAAGTACAGTAGGGTCATCCGGGATCAGGCTTGCACTGCCAAGCCTCAGATGCCCTTTAGATTCAAAAAATCTTAAAAATTCCTCTCTTATCTCTTTAGACTTCATATCTAACTTGTCTCTCCTACTGATTCAGATGTTGATTTATTTTTTTAATATGTTATCATATATTCTAGTTGAATACAATGGATACGTTTCTACTCAGATATGTATCTAGATGGTGGAAATATTTGGTTGTAAGTATAGTAGCGCTTACGCTTGCTACTGTACTCAGCCTTATTACACCCCGTATTCTCCAGTCAGGGATAGATAGCCTTACTCATAAGGACTCCGGAAACCTTGTTCGTTATGCTATTATCATCATTGGAATAGCCATTATAAGAGGGGTCTTAACGTATATACAGAGGAACCTCAGTGGTCTATTCACTGAAAAGATAGGGAAGGCGATTAAGGATGAGCTTTATGAGCATCTACATCATGTACCAGCCTCTTACTTCGGTAAGACATCCATCGGTGAACTTGTATCCAGGGCTTCCAGTGATGTGGAGGTCGTAAAGAGATTCGTTAATAATGCCCTTATACAGGTCTTCTGGATCTTACTCCTCTTCTTTGGAGCTATGTACTTTATATTTACGACAAACATAAGGCTTGCTGTTATCGTCCTTTTGATACTACCATTTATCTCTATAACTACTATAAGATTCTCCAGAATGGTAAGACCTCTGCACCTGAAGACTCAACAGCAGATAGCGGTAATGACTAGGGTAGCTGAAGAGAGTCTATACGGGATAAAGGTCGTTAAGTCTTATGGAAGAGAGGACTATGTTATAGATAAGTTTAATAAGGAATCTTTTGGTGTCCTGAATAAGGTCCTATCTGCTACAAGGATATCCTCTCTGTACTCTCCTCTTATAGGTTTTATCGCCAATTCAAGCCTCTTGATCATACTCATTTATGGTGGAATCCAGGTGATAAGGGGCAATCTTACCCTTGGTGAACTGGTCGCCTTTAACTCTTACGTAGGTATGCTACTCTGGCCTATGCGTTCGGTTGGTCATATAATAAATCTTTCCCAGAGGTATATAGCGGCGAGGGATCGATTGCTGGAGATATTTAACGTACCTCGAGAAACAGAACCGGAAGAGCCTGTTTTAAAGCCAATAAGAGGAGAAGTCGTCTTTAATCATGTGACCTTTGGTTATGACAAGAATAACCCTGTACTTAAGGATATAAACCTGAGGGTCAAACCAGGAGAAACGATAGCAATAGTTGGTCCTACTGGCTGTGGGAAGAGTACCCTCTTGGAACTTATCCCAAGGTTGTATGATCCACAGCATGGGGCTGTTTATATAGATGGGATAGATGTAAGGAAGTATGGTCTTGATCATCTGAGAAAGCATATAGGGATGGTATTCCAGGAACCCTTCTTATTCTCCGATACCATAAAGAATAATATAGCCTTTGGTAAACCTGATGCTACTATGGAAGAGATCATAGAGGTAAGTAAGAAGGCTCAGTGTTATGACTTTATTGTAAGTCTTCCTCAGGGATGGGATACTATGGTGGGAGAAAGAGGAGTAACTCTTTCAGGGGGAGAGAGGCAGAGGGTAAGCCTTGCAAGGGCGCTACTTATAGATCCTCCGATACTCCTGTTGGACGAAGCTACCTCTAGTGTTGATGTGGAGACAGAGCTTTTGATCCATAAGGCACTGGAAGACTACAGAAAGAGGTCTACCATATTTGTCGTCGCCCATAGACTATCCACTATAAGAAATGCAGATAAGATTATAGTTTTGGAGAATGGAAGGATAGTGGAGGAAGGAACCCATGAGGAGCTCCTCGATAAGAATGGAGTATATGCCAGGATATATCATATGCAACTCGTAGGTGAAGACTAATGTCAGATATAGAGTTAGAGGAAGAAGTACTTGGTAAGGCTTACGATCCCAGACTAGCTAGAAGGATATTCAAGCTTGCCCTTCCCCATAAAAAGGAGATCATTATTACAGTAATATTTATGCTTATAGCAAGTGCTGCCGATCTGGCAAGGCCATATATCCTGAGACTAGCTATCGATAAGGCTCTGCTCTTTAAAGACCTTCCAAAACTTGTAACCTATGGGATATTCTATCTCGTGTGTATAGCGCTGAGTTCTCTCTTTTCTGGCCTTCAATCCTATTTTATGACCAGGATGGGAGAGACCATTGTCCTGAACCTGAGGAATGACCTCTTTGCACACCTTCAGATGCTCGATCTTTCCTTCCACAACAGAGAAAAGGTTGGCAGGATGATATCCCGTCTTACCTCTGATATAGACGCTATCTTGGAGCTTATAAGCTCAGGCATCACCACAATTATAGGTGATGGATTTGTCCTTCTGGGTATAATTGTCCTTCTGATGAGTATGAATCTGACGCTTACCGGTCTTACCTTTCTCTTATTACCTATTCTCTTTCTTATAAGTTTTGAATTCAGGAAGAGGATGAGAGATATCTACAGACTGGTAAGGATCAGTATCTCTATAGTTACTGGAAATTTCGCCGAGAGTATGGCTGGTATAAAGGTTACTAAGGTCTTTGCACGTTTTAAGAAAAGTGCTGAGAACTTCTACAGACTTACGCAGAATAGCTTAGAGGCGGTTATGAAGTCCGTTCGTCTTGCGGGTATATACTTTCCTGCAGTGGAACTCATATCCGCCTGTGGAACTGCCCTTATCCTATGGTACGGTGGTACTAAGGTAGTGGAAGGTGTGATAACTATCGGTACCTTGGTGGCATTTCTGAACTATCTTGGCAGGTTCTTTGGTCCCATACAGGACCTTACCAATATATACAACGTACTTCAGTCGGCTATGGCTGGAGCAGAGAGGGTATTCGGGATACTTGACATAGAGCCAAAGATAAAGGATACCCCGGATGCAGTGGATGTAGAATACATAGAGGGGCGAATAGATTTTGAACACATATACTTTGGTTATGAGCCTGACAGGATGATACTTGAAGACTTTAATCTTCATATAGAACCGAGTGAAAAGATCGGGATAGCTGGACCTACAGGGGCAGGGAAGACCTCCATAACCAACCTTCTTCTGAGATTTTATCAGCCACAGAGTGGAAGGATACTTATAGATGGGATAGACCTTCAGAAGATATCTAACAGGAGCCTCAGAAAACTCATAGCTGTTGTCCCTCAAGAACCATTCATATTCTCTGGTACAATCCTCGAGAATATAAGATTTGGTAGACTTGATGCAACAGTTGAGGAGGTGGAGAGAGCCTGTGAATTAGCCTGTCTGGGTAATCTGCTTTCAAGACTCCCCCGAGGTTTATATACAGAACTTGGTGAAAGAGGTGCAGGGATATCTGTTGGGGAGAAACAGCTAATATCTATAGCCAGGGCTATACTCGCAGATCCCAGGATACTGATCCTTGATGAGGCAACCTCTAATATAGATACCGAGACGGAGAAGCTCATCCAGATAGCCCTCCAGAGACTTATGGAAGGAAGGACATCTATAGTCATAGCCCACAGATTATCGACTATAAGGGAGATGGACAGGATAATAGTTATTCAGGATGGTAAGATAACTGAGATGGGAACTCACGAGGAACTTTTGAGAAATGGTGGCCTGTATTCACACCTGGTTGAGATCAGTGAGAGAGGATAGCGATGTTCAAAGATAAAAGGATTCTTATTCTGATATTGGTCCTGTCACTAGTGTTTCCTGTCTTTTCTATAGTAAGGAGGTTCTCTTTAGAGAGAGAAAATAGCGGTGTAGAGATCATTATTGATTCTGATGATTTTCAAAGTCTTGCATATCAGGAAGGTATCACCTTTTATGAGCTACTCAAACATCTGAGATCTGCAGGTGCAACTACTTTGAGTGTCCCCTATCTGAACTGGCAGGACTTAGAGACCAGAAACTATGTGGGTATATTTTCCTACAGAGAACTTGGTAGACTTATACTCTCTGGCAATACAGACCCTTTAGTATCTGCACTCTACAGGCAGGGTAACCCTTCGGAAACATATATCATTGTAAGACCAGGGTTTGATATATCTAAAGGGATAGAAATTCTCAAAGACCTCATAGGCTATGGGAGGGTCAGCCTCTTTCAGTATAACTCGAATATCGCCTTTGTGGTAAAGACCACCCCATCAAATCTCAGAAGTCTTCCTGCTGGATATATTGATTCAGCACTGGTAGAAACTGCCAGGTCCCTGGGTTACAGGATTGTCTTCAGACCATTCAACACCTCTTATATAAAGCCAGATATAATCTCCAAACTATTAAATACCTTCTCTCCATACAGAGATCTGACCACTGTCTTGCTATTTCAGGGTACAGAGGTGCTAGGTTATCCCAAGTATCTGAAGGATACTGCCCGGTTAATGAGGGAGAATAATCTAAATGTTGGAATGGTAGAATTCGGTTCCCAAAAAGGTATGGATGTCTTGGCTAAAGAGTTGAGGGGGAATATCATAAGGCTTCATTCTATAACTCCAGGAGAACTGTATAAACTTAAGCCTGGAGAGATAATCGAAAGGGTTGCAAGGGCAGTTAGGGAGAGAAATGTAAGGCTTGTCTATCTCAGGCCTATTCCCAATGTCTATGAGGAAGACTCTCTGATAGAAGAGAATATAAAACTTGTCTCCTCTATCAGAGGAGAACTGGAAAAGGAAGGTTTTAAGGTTGGAAAGGCTAATCCCTTATCTGACTGGCGGGGGTTCAGACCTTCTATCATCTCCCTGGGATTAGGAATAAGTATTGCAATCATCCTGGTAGGTTTGGATATTCTTCCTCTCAATCTGGTGCTGACACTTTCTATATTAGCCCTTGTGGCTGGAGGAGTTGTTACTGCCTTTCCTTTCTCTCTACTGAAAAAGCTTTTGGCTCTCGGTATGGCTTCTATATTCCCGATAGTTCCTGTATGGCTGATAGTATTTTCTGGTAAAGAGGAGCACATTCTCTATAAGGTATTTAAAGTAACCATTTTAAGTCTAGCTGGTGGGATAATAATAGGAGGTGGTCTCTCCTCTACCAGTTTTATGCTTCAGGTAGACCAGTTTATGGGTGTGAAGGTTGCCCATATTGTCCCATTCTTACTCCTATTGATGGTAATATACTTTGCCTACAGGGAGCATCTTGTCAATATCCTGACCTATCCATTAAATGTCCTCAGTTTTGTAATAATAATCTTCTTTGCTGGAGGTGGCATATTCTACATACTCAGGACTGGTAATATCTCTTCAGAGGCTGTATGGGGTTTTGAGATGAAGATGAGATCTGCACTTGAACAGCTTATGTTCGTAAGACCAAGGACGCAGGAATTCCTCATAGGATATCCAGCGACCTTCCTGGCAGTGGAGTTTTTGAAAAAGAGAAAGGAGATAGGGATTATCTTTGGTGTTATCTCTTTAATAACACCCATTTCTATAATAAATTCTTTCTGTCATATACATACCCCAATATTGCTTACACTGTTCAGGACATTGAACGGGTTTATCCTTGGTTCTATAGTTGGTTATGTACTGCTTGTTATCATACGTAAAGTCTTAAGATTTTTTACTAGTTAATTTCTTCCAGAACCTTTCAGTCTGTTCTTTTGTATATTCAAAACTGACAGATGTATCTATCTTGTAGTTTGCAAATAAAAGCTTAATCTCCTGTGATAATTGGGAAGCCAGTCTCTCTTCCGCCTTTTCCAGGGTGATATTCCACTTCCTCATAATCCTCTCTAAGAGCACCTCTTTGGGAGCATAGGTCACTATTACAATATCTCCAATATCCCAGGCTCTCACCTCTACATATAGGGGTATCTCTATGACCAGGATTCCTCTACTTCTATCTCTATACCATCTGAGGTATCCAAGGACAGATGGATGAACTATAGAGTTCAATACATATCTTCTGTCAGAATCTGAAAAGATCTTTTCTGCAAAATCTCTTGTGCCATAATTCGGGAAGAAGTATCTTACAAGCTTTTTTACTCTTTCATCACCATTTATAATGTCTTTGGCGATCTCATCACTCGATATATATTCTGCCCCAAACTCTCTCAGATAATTACATACGGTACTTTTTCCGCTTCCTATTACTCCAGTAACTACTATGCTTATCTCTGACATTTCGGGCAGTAATAAGTACCTCTTCCTCCGATCTTTATCATAACTATCGGGGTTTCACACACAGGGCAGGGTTCACCCTCTCTCCTGTGGACTCTTGGTTCAAAACTCTGTTCTCTTGAGACAAGATTTGTAAACTCTTCGGTGGAAGTACCACCAAGGCTAAGAGCTTCTTCAAGAATATCTCTTATCGATTTATAAAGAGACTCTACTTCTCCTTCGTCTAAACTCTGGCAGGGTCTTGTGGGATTTATCCTTGCAGAGAATAGTATCTCATCGGCATATGTATTACCTATCCCAGAGATGATATCCTGGTCCATCAGAAATGTCTTTATATTTCCTCTTTTCTTCTTAAGGTTCTTGGTTAGGTATTCAAGGGTAAACTCATCTGACAGTGGATCTATCCCCAATTCGTCTACCAGAGAATCTATCTCTTTTGTTATCTTCATCTGCGCTAATCTCCTGGGGTCTCCAAAGTGTATATACTCTCCGTTAACAGGCAGGATTATACAGTCGTAGTCATCAGGTTCTTTATAGTCTAATAAAAAGATATAACCGTTGAGCCTCAGGTGAAAGGCAAGATACAGGTCATCGAGGAAGATCAAGACCCATTTACCCCTTCTTTTTATGTCTTCTACCACCTTATTCTCTACAAGATTTGGGTCTCCATTTATCACTCTTGGATTTATTACTGTAGGCTTTCCAAGCTTCTTATCCTTGATTCTGCCCTTCAGATTTTTTACAAGAACTTCCAGTTCAGGTAGTTCAGGCATCTATCCCTCCACTTTTATATCTACTATCTTTACTCTACCCTTATGACCACTCACAATATCAATCCTGGATTTTGGAACATTAAAATAGTCTGCCAGGACCTCTATCAATTCTCTATTAGCTTTTCCCTCCAATGGCGGAGAGTTGAGTGTAACAGTATATACATCATTCTCTACTTTTACTTCCTGCTTTCCGGAGTTCGGTTTGACCCTGACTGTTATCCTCATCCCTTTATAAATCTATCCACCTCTTCTTTCTTTACCGTTGCTACTCCTATTACGTAATCTCCCCCACCATAATACACATAGAATGTATCATTTACCTCTACCGCTCCACAGGTAAATACAACATTGGGGACTATCCCTTCAAGCTCATAGTACTTCTCAGGTTCAAGTATAGGTTCTTCCTGTCTTTTCAGTACTATGCTTGGATCCTCAAGGTCCAAGAGTGCTACTCCAAGCCTGTAGACCATATCTTCGTCTACCCCGTGGTAGAAGAGAAGCCATCCAGCCTCTGTCTTTATTGGGGGTGCTCCGGCTCCAATCTTCCTACTATCCCAGTATCCCTTTCTTGGTGTCATTATAATCTTATGTCCATACCAGTGGATGAGGTCGTCAGAGTAGGCGATCCATATGTCTGGGGGTATCCTGTGGAGCATAACATACCTGTTATCCACCTTTTCCGGGAATAGTACCGCATCCTTATTATCGACATCTGGTAGGACTACCCCGTACCTTTCCCAGGAGATAAAGTTCCTGGTACTGGCTAAGGATACCCTGGTCCCCTTCTCCGAATAGGCTGTATATAGCATATAGAATGTATTCCCTATCTTTGTGATCCTTGGGTCTTCTGCCCCGAATGTCTCATAATCTCCTGTATGCTCAAAGACTGGCTTGTCCAGTTTAAAGAAGTGAAACCCATCCCTGCTTACTGCATACCCTATATTTGATCGATTCTCTCCATATACAGCCCTATAGAGAAGGTGGAATAGGCCATTATGGTATACTGCTCCTGCATTAAATGTTCCACCTTCTTCCCAGCTATAGGTTGGCTTAATTATAGGATTTCCCGGATATCTAACCAGTTTCATACTGTGTTTACTATCCCCTCCATACACAAGTTTTAATCATTCTCTACTATAATTATACTCCAAAGTAGAGTACGTAGTATAATGTTACTGTGGAGAAGAATAGGGTCTCTCTTCTTATAGCATTGATATTGATCTCCTTCTCACAACTCTACCTGGAGGTCCTGCTCACAAGAATATTCTCTATAACCCAGGGGTATCACTGGGCATTCCTGATTGTAGGATTAGCCCTTCTGGGTAGTGGGATGGGTGGTACTTATCTCATCTTTAAAAGGGAGACATATAGAGATAACGGGCTGAAACACCTCAGGATGCTGAGTATAATCTATCCTCTCTCCATCGTCCTCACGTATGTGGGAGTAAATCTCCTGCCATTCGACCCCTATCTGATCCCCTGGTCGAAGCTTCAATTATTCTATTTCTTCCTTAACCTCTTCTCCTTCCTCATCCCCTTCTTCTTTTCTGGATTACTCATTTCGCTTTCACTGACAATCTTTTCGGGGTTTCATTCTATCCTCTACTGTATGACATTCTTGGGAGCTTCGATAGGTTCTCTCTCTGTACTGGTATTCCTCTCTATATTGAGCGAATCTGGAGCCCTGCTAATGAGTGTTATACTGGGATTTCTTGCTTCAATCCTGCTCTGCAGAAATTCAAGATATAGCACTATTTCCACTGTACTGCTCCTGTTCTTTGTATATCTATTTATCTATAAACCTTTTGAACTTCCCTTGAGGCTTTCTCCTTATAAAGACCTCTCGCAGATGCTCAAGATCCCCCAGAGTAAGATAGTAGCAACTTACAGGAATGCCAGTTCACGGGTAGATGTTATAGAATCCCCAACTATAAGATACGCTCCGGGCCTGAGTTATAAGTATACAGGAAAGATACCATCCGGCACCGGTATAACCATAGATGGTGAAAATCTGAAGTGTATAGTAACCTCTAACCATTTCACCGATTATCTCCCACAGTCTGTTTTATATCTCTTAAAAAGGTCCCCCAGGGTCCTTATAATTGAGCCTGCCGGAGGACTGGATATAGTCTTGGCACTGAACAAGAATGCAAAGGATATAACTGCAGTCTTTGAGAATCCTATAATGGTTGATATACTAAAGAAGGGTCTACCTAAGTCATCAAATATCAACTTTGTCGTTGATCATCCAAGGATATATCTTGCCAGGAGCAGAGAACTGTTTGATGGAATCCAGTTTTCTCTGGAGGAGTCATTCTATGTAGTTGCCTCAGGTTCCTATTCTTTGAGAGAGAATTATAAGTACACCGTAGAGGGTTTTAAATCTGCTTATACCCATCTGAATGCTGATGGCATACTTCTATTCACCAGATGGCTTCAGAGACCACCTGTAGAGGAGTTAAGACTTTTTAACATCATACTCACTGGACTTAGAGAACTTGGAATTAGAGATCCAGAAAAAAGAGTTATATCTTTCAGGAGTTTGAATACAATGACCCTTATAGTGAAAAACGGTGAATTTACTCCAGAAGAGATAGTTCAGGTAAAATGGTTTTTGGAGTCTATGTCTTTTGATCCTGTATTCCTCTATGGACTTAAGCCCGCCGAGGCAAACAGATTTAATGTCTTGCCGGATGATATATACTTTAGATACTTTCAACAACTATTGAAGGAAGAGGATTTCCCCAGAAGATACCCGTTTCGTATCGATCCACCCAGGGATGATAAACCATTCTTCTTCCACTTTTTTAAGATTGATCAGCTCTCTACAATACTGAAGAATTGGGGTCATACCTGGCAGCCTTTCGGAGGAGCGGGATACATTATTATACTCGGTATGATACTCTTGATCATAATCCTGTCGATCTCTGTGATTATGCTTCCATTCCTTCTGAAAAGGGAAGCCTTCCCGAAGTCCAGTAGAATCTCCATACTGTCGATCTATTTCTTTGCCATAGGACTCGCTTACCTCTTTGTGGAGATTCCCATAATGCAAAAATTTATACTTTATCTTGGGAAGCCAGTCTACTCGTTCTCGATAATACTTGCCATTCTGTTAACTTTTTCCGGATTTGGGAGCCTGTATTCCCTTAGGTTATCTAGACGTCCAGTAATCTTTGTCCTTGGAGCCTTTATCCTGGTCCTCTCTCTAGTCTTACCTTTTATACTGGAGTCTTCCTTAAGGTATCCCTTCTATCTTAGGGTATTCATCTGTATCTCGATAATAGGTCCCCTGGGATTTCTTATGGGTATGCCGTTTCCTATGGGCCTGGAGAAAGCCAAAAGTTACTCAGTCGATACTATCCCATGGTGCTGGTCTATAAACGGGGTTGCTTCTGTTTTGAGTTCTTTCCTGTCTACCGTAATAGCAATCTATACCGGGTTTATGTCTATCCTGTTTATAAGTGGTATCCTTTATATCCTGGCAGGAGCTATACTTATTTTATCTTCTGACAAGAGGGACAAAAAGGACATCGCCTAGGTTCTTGTAGATGAGTTTGTCTTCTTTTTCCTTCTTTATCAACCAGAGTGTCTGATATAACCCTGGTGGACCAACAGGAATTACCATCCTTCCTCCTATCTTTAACTGCTGGATAAGAGGTGGGGGAACGTGGTCAGGAGCACAGGTGACGATGATGGCATCAAACGGCGCATACTCTTCCCAGCCGTTATATCCATCCCCTATCTTTATCCTGACCCTATATCCCAGACTTTTCAATACCCTGTCTGCCCTTTTGCCAAGTTCTTCAATAATCTCTACCGAATAGACCTTATCTGTAAGTTCTGCAAGAATAGCGGATTGGTATCCTGACCCCGTTCCTATCTCCAGCACCTTCTCGCCCTTCTTTATCTCCAGGCTCTCCGTCATAAGTGCTACTATATAGGGTTGAGATATCGTCTGCCCAAAACCTATGGGCAGAGGTCTGTCGTCATATGCAGATCCCCACTGACTCTTATCTACAAATAGATGTCTTGGAACCTTGAGCATAGCGGATATGACCCTCTCATCCTTTATTCCTCTACTCTTTATGAGCTCCACCATCTTTTCTCTAGCCTCTTTTAGGTATCTCTCCTCCTCTACTCCTAAGAGGAATACAAGAGATACCATAATAAATAGAGATATCAGGACCTTACCCCTCAATACTCCTTGAGACCTCCTTATAACTTTCTCTCTATCTCATCTATAACCTTATCCAGGAAGGACTCCAGGCTAAAGCTCCCCAGATCTCTCTCTATTGTCCTTACAGAGAGCGTATTGTTTTCAACCTCCCTGTCACCTATAACAACTATATACGGGATCTTCCTCACTATTGCCTCTCTAACCTTATAATTTACCTTCTCGTTTCTTCCATCGAGCTCTACTCTTATATCTTTATCCAGGAGTCTATCTTTTATCTCCATCGCCCTTTCATTGTGCCTATCGGCTATGGGGATTATAACAACCTGAACAGGTGCTATCCATAGAGGGAATCTTCCTCCATAGTGTTCTATAAGTCCACCGATAAATCTTTCCATAGAACCGAGGACCGTCCTGTGTATCATTACCACCCTGTGTTCCTTACCGTCACTTCCTATATAATTCACATCGAACCTCTCTGGAAGATTGAAGTCTACCTGAATAGTTGGTCCCTGCCACTCTCTCCCCAGGGCATCTATAAGTTTTATGTCTATCTTGGGTCCATAGAAAACTCCACCACCTTCGTCTATCTCGTAGTCCATACCCTCCATCTTGAGAGCCTCTTCCAGGGTCCTTGTAGCCATCTCCCATATCTCGTCTGTTCCTATGTACTTTTCTGGTCTTGTTGATAGATATGGCCTGTACTCATACCTGAATATCTTCATAAAGTAGTCCATAAGTTTTATAACTCCTCTTATCTCATCTAAGAGCTGGTCCTCTCTACAGAATATATGGGCATCATCCTGAGTGAAACCTCTAACCCTCAACATACCATGGAGAGTTCCTACCCTCTCATATCTGTACACAGTCCCTAACTCTGCATATCTTATGGGCAGGTCTCTATAACTTCTCTGTCTTGTCTTGTAGATGAGGATATGCCCTGGACAGTTCATCGGTTTTAATCTATATCTAGCAGTATCTATCTGTATCGGAGCATACATAGACTCTGCATAGTTTTCAAGATGCCCACTTATCTCATAGATCTTCTCACTCGCTATATGGGGTGTATATACAAGTCTGTATCCCCTCTTTATATGTTCCTTACGCCAGAAATCCTCGATAACGTTTCTTATAATGGCTCCATTTGGATGCCAGAAGATAAGGCCAGGACCTACCTCTTCATGGGTGCTGTATATATCAAGTTCTCTCCCTAGGACCCTGTGATCGCGCTTTTTAGCTTCTTCAAGGAACGCCAGATAATTATCGAGTTCTTCCTTTGTATAGAAGCTTGTCCCGTATATCCTCTGCATCATTGGATTATGCTCGTCTCCTCTCCAGTATGCACCAGATGTCGAGAGAAGTTTAAAGTACTTCACCCCTCCGGTACTCTCTATATGAGGACCGGCACACATATCTACAAAGTCCCCCTGTCTGTAGAAGGTTATCTCTCCCTCTATATCTCTTGCTAGTTCTACCTTGAATGGCTCACCCATTTCTTCCAGAAACTTTATCGCCTCTTCTTTAGAGAGAGAAAACCTCTCCAGTTTATAGTCCTCTTCAATGATCTTTCTCATCTCTTCCTCTATCCGCTCGAGGTCCTCTGGAGTAAATGGCTTTTCTACATAGAAATCGTAGTAGAATCCTTCATCTGTAGGGGGACCTATACCTAACTTGGCATTAGGATACAACCTCTTTACCGCATGTGCAAGTATATGACTCGCTGTATGCCTCAGGGCAAGTAATCCCTCTTTTGCCTCTATCTTTTTCTCCAAACTCATTACTTCCTCCTTTAAAAATTATAAGACTGGGGAGCTAGTAATTTCTATTATACATCTCCCCAGTCTTATAGTATACAGGATTCTGAAAGTGCCTTCCTACTCTACTTTTATCTCGACCTTCTGTCTCTCATCATCTACCTGTACAAGTGTCCCCTCAAGTCCTTCATCTATCATCTTCTGGAGTTCACCTATATCTATTCCTGTATCCTCGAGTTTGACACCTCCGAATGCCATCCCGCTCGTCAGCCCAAACTTAAGAAAAGCCTTTGCCAGTGGTAATGGTACAGAGATGTCAACCTCTTTCCTTCCAGTTACCTTATCTACTACCGATATCTTTACCCTTTTGCCGAGATACCTTCCGGTATCTCTTGTAGAATCCTCTCTTATTGCGTCCAGAAGTTTGGCACCTTCCTCTGCGGTTATCTTACCCTCTTCTATCATCTTGAGTATCTTAAGTTCTTCCTCTTTCAACTTTATCGCCTCCTTAAATTTCTTATTCTTTCCATAGCTTCCTCATAAGTGATCTCCCCACGCTCTAGCATCTCCAGGATCCTCAGTCTCTCCCCCTCATAGTATTTATTCCTGCCGAGTATCTTATCTACTATTGCCTCTATCCTTTCCTCCAACCTCATCCTCTTATGAGGACTCTCTATGAGTCCCCAGATTATTAGAATGACTCCAAGGACAAAAAACACAGGAGCTAGAAAGATTATGAGCTTTACCAGGAGTGCAACAAGAAGTACAAGAAGTATTCCAAGTACTATCCAGAAAAGTCCTGCCCCTAGCGTGATTGGTAAGAGAAATAGAGCTCCTCCCAGAGAGATTATTGCCAGGATGATCCAGAGTATCTCCATTTTACTCCTCCAGTATATTACTCAATCCGCCATACCCCATAGCCTCGATGAGACTTATTGCATCCTCTTTTGATATCCTGCCTGCCCTATACATATCCCTTACCTTCTTTACCTCTTCAGGGATGTAGGAGATATTCTTATCGTCTTCAGAGGATATAGCGGTTTCTTCCTGGGTGGTCTGTGTCTTTGGTATAAGCTTAATCTCTCCTGTTCCTTTTCCAATCTTTATAGAAACATCCCCGGAGATCACATTTATACTGAGTTTATTCCTCCCGCCGTCTGTTACCAGATGCTTACTACCAAGTCTTCCTACCCCTATCCTTTCATTGTTTACGGATACATCTCCACTTACCCCTTTTATCTGTAATTCTACAGAGTTCGTTTCTGTATCTACATCTACATCTCCGCTTACTCCAGAGATATCTACATTCCAGTTCTCTCCCCTCAGGTATATCCTTACATCCCCTGATCTGAAATTCAGTAGACCTCTTTTGGTCTCCATATCTATGTCTATGTCTCCACTTGTAAGATGCCCCTGAAAATAGTTACAGAAGAGATCCTTCACGTCTATGTCGCCTGATGCTGCTTTCAGGGATACTTCATCCCCTCTATAGTTTGAAAATGATATGTCTCCAGACTTCAGATTTAGATCCAGGGATCTATCCTGAGGTATATAGAGGGCTATGTCTCCATTATTTTTACCGATCCCTAGGAATGGTATACCCAGGATACCCTTACCTCGAACCTTTAGGAATAGCGTATCCTCCTTTATTTCATACTGTAACTCAAGTCCTTCTCCTATATCGTATAGAAGTTCATCCCCATCAGCTGGCAGTATCCTTACATCTCCTCCAAATCCATCAACAGAGACCCTTTTTATCTCCTTTACAGAGATCTGTCCCTTCATTACTGTTCACCTCCTCCTTTCAAAAGTTTTATCGCTTCCTGGGGGGTTATTTCCCCCTTCTCTATCTTTTCTAGAACTTCCATCTTATCTATCCGCTCCTCTTCTGCCGGATAACCGAGTGTCTTGGCAATTTCGTTCAACCTGCTCCTCAGTGTGGGATAAGATAGATTTAGTTCTCTCCCCAAGTCGCTCAAGTTACCCCTGTTCTTTATGAATAGCTTGACAAAATTTAACTGCTCCCTGGAGAGCTTAAAGAATTCGTCGAGATAGAAAGTCCCTCTCACCTCTGTATCACAGGAGGGACATTTTAATGCAACCACATACATCTCCTCTCCACAGGTGGGACATTTTGTAACTATCTTGTTCATTTTTATCACCCCTTTCCATTTTTTAAAATTATATATCAAATTATTTAAAATGTCAATAAAAATATATGCATAGCTCGATGAATTTTCTATTTGACAAAATTCCTCCACTATGGTATAGTTTATAAGGGTTTATCAAGATTTCTTTGGATTAATTTTTGTAAAGGAGGTTATGTATGCAGGAACTAGTTGAGATACGTTGGCATGCAAGGGCAGGGCAGGGAGCAAAATCTGCTGCCTATCTTCTTGCCGAATCTGCTCTGGGTGCCGGCAAATATATACAGGCTTTTCCAGAGTATGGTCCTGAGAGAATGGGGGCTCCGATGAAGGCTTATACAAGAATTGGTGATAAGCCCATCAGGATCCACTCTCAGATAACCAATCCAGATATAATAGTAGTCCTGGATCCAAGTTTACTCAAGATAAAAGAAACTCTCGATGGCTGGAAAGAGACAAGTGTACTCATAGTTAATACCAGCAAATCTCCTAAAGAGATAAGGGAAAGTCTTGGATTAAAGGGAGGAAAGGTCTATACCTTAGATGCAACAAGGATCGCTCTTGATACCATAGGGAGAAATATACCAAATACCCCTCTACTGGGTGCATTGATTAGGATTATGGGTAGCCCATCTCTTGATGAGGTCCTTGAAGAGTTGAAAGCCAAGTTCTCCGGTAGGTTCAGTGAGAAGGTCGTGCAAGGTAATATAGAAGCAGTAAAGCGTGCTTATGAGGAGGTGCAGTCAGAATGAAACTCCCTACCTGGAAAGAGATACCGGAAGGAATAGTGATTCTGGAAGCAGGAAATGCTCAGGAGTATGAAACCGGATCCTGGAGGACATACCGTCCTGTTGTAGATAAAGGAAAGTGTACAAATTGTCTGTTCTGCTGGATCTATTGCCCTGATAGCTCTATCATAGTAAGGGACGAAAAGATGGAGGGTATAGATTATGCTCATTGTAAGGGATGCGGCATTTGCAGTAAGGTCTGCCCTGTTAAGGCTATAAGTATGGTGGAGGAGGGAAGCTTATGAAGACAAAGAAATTGATAGCTTTAGAGGGTAATCAGGCTATAGCCTTGGCGATGAAACAGATAGACCCTGACGTTGTTGCTGCTTATCCAATTACTCCTCAGACAGAGATAGTACAGGTATTTTCCGAATATGTTGCCAATGGTGAAGTCCATACAGAGTTTGTTACTGTAGAAAGCGAACATTCCGCTATGTCAGCCTGTATTGGAGCCTCAGCTGCAGGAGCTAGAACTATGACCGCCACATCATCTCAGGGCCTGGCATTGATGTGGGAGATGCTTTATATAGCCTCTGGTGCCAGATTGCCGATAGTTATGACCGTTGTAAACAGGGCTTTAAGTTCACCCATAAATATACACTGCGATCATTCTGATGCGATGGGTGCAAGGGATAGCGGATGGATCCAGTTATGGTCTGAAACTGCTCAGGAGGCTTATGATAATGTAATTCAGGCGATAAGGATAGCGGAAGAGGTAAATTTACCAGTAATGGTAAATATGGATGGATTTATAACAAGTCATGCAGAGGAAGTGATAGAACCGCTAGAAGATGAAGAGGTAAAGAGTTTTATAGGAGAGTATAAACCAATTAGGTCTCTTCTTGATGTGGAACATCCATTCACCGTTGGACCTCTGGCTTTACAGGATTCCTACTTTGAGTTTAAGAGGTCTCAGGCAGAGGCTTATAAGAGGGTTATCCCTGTAGTGAGGAACGTTGCAGAGGAATTTGCCAGAATTACTGGAAGGAAGTATGATCTTTTTGAGACATATAATCTCGAAGATGCAGAGATAGGGCTTGTAGTATTGAATTCTACCGCTGGAACTGCCAAAGAGGTTATAGATGTTCTTAGGAGAGAGGGCAAAAAGGTAGGACTTCTCAAACCCAGACTATTTAGACCACTTCCGGTGGAGGAGCTTAAAGGAGCACTCTCTAACCTTAAGGTCATTGGTGTTATGGACAGGGCAGATACCTTTGGTGGTTTTGGAGGTCCCCTATTTACTGATATTAGATCTCTGCTGTATGATCTCCCTAATCGTCCACTGATAACCGACTATATCTACGGACTTGGTGGAAGGGATGTTACTATGGATCAGATATACAAGGTATTTGAGAACCTAGAGTCCATATACAGGACAGGGAGAGTAGAAAATCTAATAAGTTACATAGGTGTTAGAGAGTAGGAGGGTTAATATGCCTGTTAACATAAAAGAACTTTCTAGAAAAGAGGATAGACTTACTGGAGGTCACAGGCTTTGTGCAGGATGTGGTGCATCTATAGCGGTAAGACAGATACTGCTTGCAATAGATAAGCCCGTAGTGGTTGCCAATGCTACTGGATGTCTCGAGGTAGCGACAACCATATATCCCTATACCGCCTGGAAGACCCCTTGGATTCATAGTGCATTTGAAAATGCGGCATCAACGATAAGTGGGGTAGAGGCAGCGTATCAGAGTCTTAAGAGGCAGGGGAAGATAACAGAAGACATAGCCTTTGTTGCATTTGGAGGGGATGGAGGAACCTATGATATAGGATTCCAGGCACTTTCTGGTGCTATGGAGAGGAATCACAGAATACTCTATATCTGCTACGATAATGAGGCATATATGAATACAGGTATTCAGAGGTCAAGCGCTACTCCTATGGGAGCCTGGACGACCACCTCTCCAGTAGGTAAGGTCAGACCTGGTAAGCTGGGCAGGAAGAAAGACATTGTTGCATCAATTGCAGAGCAGGGTGCGGCGTATGTTGCTCAGGCTTCTATATCTAACTTTAGAGACCTTATAGAAAAGGTGAGAAAGGCGGTATCAATAGATGGGGCATCATTTATAAATGTCCTTTCACCTTGCCCTAGAGGTTGGAGGACAGATACAAGTGAGACTGTAAATATAGCCCGACTAGCTGTTGAAACCTGCTTCTGGCCTCTATACGAGGTGGAAAACGGAAAGTGGAAGATAAATTATGTGCCCAGGCAGAAGCTCCCTGTAACTGAGTACCTGAAGCCTCAGGGAAGATTTGCCCATCTCTTCAGACCAGAGAATGCCCACCTGTTAGAAGAGATACAGAAAGAGGTAGATGCCAAGTGGGATTTACTCCAGAAAAAGGCTCAATTACTTCAATAATCTATATCGGTGGGGGAGCTAATTTTTAGCTCCCCCAAATATTTTTATGTGTGATATCCTTTTTCTTGTAGCAAGCTATGGAACTGGGCATATAAAGGTTGCTCTCGCTTTACAATCAGCAATACTTACACTGAACCCTGGTCTCAATACCAAGATTGTTGATTTTATAGAACTTATAGACCCATATCTGAATGAGATATCCCAGTGGGTATTTATGATGATACTCAAGTATTATCCATCTCTCTGGGGGAGATTCTTTAAGAAGACAGAGAATATAAGTATTGACAGTTTCAGACACAATTTTCTTAATGTGCTAGGCTCTGAGAAGCTTGTAGATCTCCTGGAAAGAGAAAAGCCCAGAGTAATAGTATGTACATACCCGATTCAGGTTGGTGTTCTTTCCCGATTAAAGAGGCTAAATATAATAGATATCCCAGTAGTATCGGTTGTTACCGATATAGCTGTACACAGTTTCTGGCTCCATCCGTATGTTGACCTCTATATAGTAGCAAACGAGATGGCAAAGGAGATCCTTATATCCAAAGGTGTTCCTCCATATAAGGTGGCAGATACGGGAATACCTATAGAGCCCAAGTTTGCAGAACCTTTTGATAGAGAAAAAGCCTTTGACATTTTTGGTCTTAGGAAAGATCTGCCGGTAGTCTCTGCTATGATGGGAGGATATGGTCTGGAGAGCAAGCTTATGGAGGTTGCTGAGGTGTTAATGGAGATAGATCTCCCCTTTCAGGGAGTGATTGTCACAGGAAGAAACGAAAAGCTAAAGAAGATACTCTCAGAAAAGATCCGAGGAAAAGATCATATAAAGGTCTTTGGTTATGTAGAGTATAACATAGAACTACTGGGTATCTCTAATGTTCTTATAACGAAGGCAGGAGCAGTTACCATCTCTGAGGCATTGGCTATGGAAACCCCTATGATACTTTATGGTGTAATCCCAGGGCATGAGGAAGAGAATGCCCAGTTTTTATTGAGGAATAATTCTGCCCTTATAGCGTATAATCCTTCGGAGTTAAGGGAGAAGATAGAACTTCTACTTACAGATGATAAGATCATCGAGATGATAAAGGATTCAGCAAGAAGGATAAAGAAGCCTGATTCTGCAACAGAAGGGGCTAAACTTATTCTAAATCTACTCAAAAGCAGATAAGATGAAGATCTTTTTGGTCTTACTCCTTTCTCTTCTGTCAATTTACATCCTTATTCCTGAGGTCTGGTTCAGATTTATATCCCCTAAGGTCCTGAGAAGGGTTAAACCTTCTTCTAAGGCTGTATTCTTTACATTTGATGATGGACCTCATCCGACTTATACCCTAGAGATACTGAATATACTGGAAAGGAAAAATCTTAAGGCTACATTTTTCTTCCTTGGCAAAAAGGCAAGGAAATCTCCAGAGATAGTTAAACTGGTAAAATTGAAAGGACATTCTATAGGTACTCACGGGTATTCTCATAGACCCATATGGATCTTACCCCCCAGTAAGGTCAGGGAGGAATTTGAGAGGACTGATGAGATTATTTTCAGTATCTTGGGAGAAAGGCCAAAGTATATCAGACCTCCGTGGGGAGGATTCAATCTTAGCCTGGTGAAGTTTATGAAAGATGATGAGAAGACTTTTGTCCTCTGGAGTCTGGATAGTAGAGACTGGCAGAGGGATATAAGTGTCAGAGAGATCGTCGAAAGAGTCCTAAAGAGAGTCAGACCAGGGGACATTATACTGTTTCACGATGGCCGTTGGGATGATATAAGTAAGAAGACGGTGGAGGCTCTACCTGTAATAATAGATAGGATAAAGGAAGAAGGTTATGAAATTTTACCATTACCTCAGGAAATACGTTATATAAGGGGTATTCATAATCTCCTCGTGAGACTCATCTGGAAACTTATAGATGGTATATTCTCCAGGTTGACCAGAACTATTACACTTGATGATCCAGATATGGTACTCTCTTTTTCCATAAATAAAAACAGATGGAAACCTGTAGTCCTCAATGATGGCACCGTCCTGAATAGAGGGGATAGATTCGTAGAGGTACACTTTTTGAATGATGCCATAAGTAATATCCTGATAAATCACAGGTCTTTAATGGGTGCCAGCAAAAAGATAAAGAGTAGACTAATTTACTCTTTTGATAAGATACTGAGGTATCTAGAAGAGAATAATATTGATGTAAAGGCTTTCCACGGTATTACCGTCCTTTACAGGATTGTTGAACTGAATATTGCCACCATATTTGATATCAATCCGATAATTGGTTTCTTTGTAAATCTGTATGAGAAACTTATCCTCGTAAGTTATCACCCTGAAGGTTTTGGTAGACTCAGAAAGAGGGGTAAATTGATACCGAAATCCATATGGATCTCTGTCCCTGCGATGAAAGAGTTGGTAGAGAGACACAAGAGGCGAGTATCATCGGGATCTAGATGACCTCCCTTAATAGTTTTATCGTCTCTTCTGCCTCTTTCTCCTCCATTATAGTTATAGAATATCCTGCATGTACTATTACATAGTCACCCACCTTTACCTCCGGGGTAAAGATTGTGCTTATCTCTAATGTAACTCCTTCTAACTCCACTATTGCCCTATCCCCCTTTATCTCTTTTACAATTGCTGGTACCGCAAGGCACATATTTTCCTCCTTCACCTGTTTGTTTAAATACTTCTCATTTATGATATTATAATACATTATGAGAAATAGATATATACTCTTTTTAGCCCTATTGTTTGTTACGTTAGTCTGGGGATCAACCTTTGCACTGGTAAAATCTGCTCTGGACTGTATGGGACCATTTTATTTTCTGGCTGTCAGATTCTCTCTTGCCAGTGTTATAATGCTACTGATATTTAGAAAGAGCTTCTTAAGGCACAGGATAAAGCCTGGCTATATACTGGTTGGAATCTTCCTATTTCTTGGCTATGTATTTCAGACCATAGGACTCAAATATACTTCAGCCTCTAACGCTGCCTTTATTACCGGGCTGAGTGTTGTGATAGTACCATTTTTAGAGATAATCTTTATGAGAAGGAGATTACCTGTAACATCTATAGCTGGTGCTATATCCTCCACCATAGGTCTCTGGTTTCTCACCGGACTGCATTCTTTCAGTATGAACTATGGAGACTTTCTTGTCCTTATCTGTGCATTGTGTTTTGCCTCCCAGATAATTACCGTAGGGATATGTGCCCCTGACAGTGATACCGGGGTAATCTCTACTACTCAGGTGATAGTAGTGGCTATACTTAGCTGGTTATCTATTCCAATTTTTGGTGAAAGTATAAGTCTCTCTATCTCTGCGACTGCTATATGGGCGATAGTCATTACAGCTATATTTGCCACCGCTTTAGCTTTTTATATCCAGGCACTGGCACAGAAGGTTATTAATCCAACTACAATAGCACTGATCTTTGCTACCGAGCCAGTCTTCGGTGGTCTATTTGGTTATCTGATCCTGAGAGAGGTTTTATCCGCATCTGCCCTATTTGGAGCGGGATTGATACTACTTGGAATGTTTATTACCCAGGTTCCTGAAAGGAGAGGGAATAGGTGAAGAGAGATTATGGTTTTATCATACTGTCTGTATCTGTATTTCTTCTAAACCTGAGTATGGGTTTACACACCTCGGTCTTCAATAACTTTGCTGCCCAGGAGATAAAACTCCGTCCCGATCAGCTAGGAGTACTGGAAGCATTTCGTGAAACTCCAGGATTACTCATAGCATTCATAAGTGCCCTCCTGAGTTTTGTAAGAAAGCAATATCTGGCTATGATTTCTTTTCTACTTGCAGGGATTGGATTCAGCTTTTACTCCAGGGTTACCGGTCTCTTAGACCTTATATATGCGGGATTCATCTGGAGCTTAGGGCTACATCTCTGGATGACACTCAGTCCGGTTTTTACATTAAACTTTGCGCAGGCAGACAGCAGGGGAAGAAGGCTTGGTCAAATCAATTCTGTAAGTGCATTTGCAAGTCTTACCGCTATGAGCTTTGTTTTTCTGACGGGTAGGTTTATCCCCTTTCGTACTTACTATCTTATAGCTGGAATTCTTCCTCTTGTAGGGGCATTCTTGGTATTGAGGATACCATACAGATCCAAGGTAGATGTAGACCCGCCATCTCTGGTGTTCAAGAGAGAGTATATGCTCTACTACATACTGAACTTCCTGGAGGGATCGAGAAGACAGGTGTTTGCCACCTTTGCACTCTTTGTTCTTACTAAGGTCTACAAGGTCCCTATTCAGCATATCTCTCTACTTCTCATCATAAATAGTATTATGAATATGATCGTTGCCCCAAGGGCTGGTAGACTTATAGACAGGTTTGGAGAGAGGGTTATTCTTCTGATCAGCTATACAGGGGCTTTATTTATATTTATAGGTTATGCAATGACAAGATCCACAATTATTCTTTCCCTGCTTTACTGCCTGGATAACATATCGATCAATTTCAGTCTTGCCCTTACCACATATATAGATAAGATATCTCAGCCGAGAGATCTATCTCCGAATATCTCTATGGGTGTTACCGTTAACCATATAGCAGCGGTTACAATGCCTATCGTCGGGGGAATCCTCTGGGAGAGGTTTAACTATCAGATGATGTTTATACTGGGTGCATCTATAGTGTTAATTTCGATACTTATGGCTAGCAGGATAAGGATGGAAAAGAATGCCGGTGTGTTATAATAGATCTAAAGGCCAGCTATCTATTGATTACTTCTATCAATTGGGCAAGGAGGTGTAACCTGTGGAGCTTGAGATTGTAAAGATTGATAATCCCAACGGGTATAATTTTATCCTTGGACAGTCCCATTTCATAAAGACAGTAGAGGACCTGTATGAGGCTATAGTTGGTTCTGTGCCGGGTATAAAGTTTGGCTTGGCATTCTGTGAGAGTTCTGGACCAAGACTGGTGAGGTTTGCAGGTAATGATGAGGAACTTATTGACCTGGCTAAAAAGAATGCATATAACATCGGTGCAGGCCATTCATTCATTGTATTTATAAAAGATGCCTATCCGATAAATATACTAAGGGCAATCAAAGATGTTCAGGAGGTATGCAATATATACTGTGCTACCGCTAATCCTGTAGAGGTTATAGTTGCCAAGACAGAACAGGGTAAAGGTATACTAGGAGTCATAGATGGTGGGTCTCCTCTGGGGATAGAAGGTGAGAAGGAGATAGAGGAGAGGAAGGCATTTCTGAGGAAGATAGGATATAAGCTCTAACTACACTGCGAATATCCACAGGACAGACATCTGCCACAGCTCTCCTCCAATAAGTAAGTCTGTTGTCCGCATTCCGGGCATATAAGCAGTCTTGGCTGATCCTCCTTTTTCTCTATCTTACCAAGCTCTATAAGATATTCCTCAAGGACATTGGCTATGTCTGATAGTACGGAAGGTATCCTCTTTCCATCTCTCCAATATCCACCATTCGGATCAACTATCGTACGAAGCTGATCTATAAGGAAAGACGGATCTTCTTCTCTTACAAATACTGCACTCATCAGTCTTGCCAGTGCAGTTATCCATGGAATGCTCGATGCATCCTTTGTATTTATAAATATCTCAAAGGGTCTCCTCTTTCCACCCTCTTCTATCTCATTTAAGGTTATGTAGTAAGAAGCCTTTGGGGTCTTAACCTTATATGTGGTTCCTCTCAGCTTATAAGGTCTTTCTGGTTTTCCTCTCTTAGCCGGTTTCTCTTCAGTTTCTCTTATGAGTATTCCTTCCCTGGAACCTTCTCTGTAGACTGTAAGTCCTTTTACTCCTGATTGCATCGCATCGAGGAAGAGGTTAAAGAATGAATCTATCGGATAATCTCTGGGTACATTTATAGTCTTGGAAACGGAGGAATCTACATAGTAACTCACAGCCTTCAGCATCTCCAGATGATCCTCTGGTCTTATATCGTATGCGGTTTCAAAATAGGGTGGGATTGGCCCATCTCCTTTAAGTTCTCTGTATAATCTGTATGCGTAGTCCATCACCTCATACTCTTCAAACTGATCTCCACGAATAGAGTCTGAGCTTACCTTTACCCTTCTCTTATAGGAGAGACTAAATATGGGTTCTACACCACTTGACACGTTGTTGGCAATTACGGAGAGTGTACCGGTGGGGGCTATACTGATGAGATGTGAATTATGAATCCCATTCTCTCTAATTGCCTCTCTGACGTTCTCAGGCAGACGCTTTATAAATTCTCCAGCAAGATACTTATCCCTGTCAAAGTACTTAAATGTTCCTTTTTCTCTTGCCAATATTGCAGAAGCCATATAGGCAGAATCCCTTATAGTCTTCATTATAAGTTCTGCCTGACGTCTGCCCTCAGGACTGGAATATTTTAACCCTAACATTGCTAGAGTAGAGCCAAGCCCCATAATGCCTATACCCATCCTGCGCTTGCTCTTTTCCTCCTCTTCATATATCGGAAGAGGATATTTACTTATCTCGATAATATTGTCGAGTAGCCTGACCGCTGCCGGTACAAGTCTATTGAGGCTTTCAAAGTCGAATCTTGCATCCTCTGTAAATGGATCTATAACAAACTGGGTGAGGTTGAAGCTTCCAAGCAGGCAACAGCCAGCAGGGGGTAATGGTTGCTCGCCACAGTTGTGTAAGACTATCCCATTGCCTATAAAAGAATGTGTGAATGGTTCGATAAGGTCATAGACGTCATCTTCTCCTAATGGTATAATTTCGACAACCTTATCGATAAGACTTCTAGAGAAGTATGCATTACCTTTCAGTACATCTATCTCTGCATATCCATCTGGAAAACCAATCCTCTCAAGGAATAGAGGGAGATCTTCTCCAGTGATTGTGAGTTCATAAAGTTCTCTGGAGCTACGAGAAACTCTTGTTGCCGGAAGTATCCTTGAGAATATGCCGAATTGAAGCAATAAGAGTTGAACCTGCTTTAAGAGTCTCTTGGATCTGGACGAAAGTCTTATGATTGAACTCTCGTGTCTACCAGATTCGATATATCCATTACTGGAGAATAGACCTCTTAAGAATCCCAGTACCGCCTCCTCTGTACCAGTAAATATAGAAGGAGGAACCTCTTTTTCTTCTGCCTTTACCTGTTTAATTCCCAATACACTGAATAATTTAACTATGGATCTTCTCCTATAGGAGAGTTCATAGAGATTACCTCTTCTTTTTATTGGTTCTACCGGTCTTCCATTCCATCTATCCAGGATGGACTTTATGTATTCTAAGATGCCGTAATTATTCTCTTTGAATGTAAACTTAATCGTGCAATTTTTATCTCCATCCCTTAAGGAACCATTCCCTGTAAGGTAACCAAGGACAAAGCCCAATTGATAACTCCATTCGTCAGGGAGATTCTTGTCTAAAGAGGAGAAATCATAAGGTAATTTGCCATTCTTTGGGAAAATACCTCTTACAGACTGTATGATTACTCTGTCTTTATTTAAAACCAGTCTGCCAGCCTCTACCCATCCCCTATCGGTTAGAATCTTATGGTCAGGGGTAACCTTTATCTCAAACCCCGCCTCTGTAGTAATCCTTATTACCTCTTTCCTCCCTGTTCTGAAGGCTCTAGCCATCGGGTATACGTGTGAAGTAAGGCTGATGTTATACGTCCCCTCTAGCTCATTGGAGACTGTCACTCTAGGATCCACCACAAGGCTTACAAGACCTTTCCTGATACTGGCTAGCTCTTCTATAGTAATCAGACCTCTATCTGTAGACACAAGGGTATCACCGGTTACGCAGGGATTCGTTGCCTGTATATTCTCTATATAGTAGAGATTATTCAGTCTATTTATCGTAGAGAGGTTTATAACCCCTGGTTCAGCATAGTCGTAGGCGCTCTTTACTATAAGATTCCAGAGGTCTCTGGCTTTTACTACTTTATATACTTTTCCACCGAACTTAAGCTCCCAGTCTCTGTCATTTATAACCGCTGATATGAATTCATCTGTAATACCTACACTTATATTGAATTGAGTCAGGACCCCAGGTGTATGTTTTGCTGTTATGAATTTTTCTATATCAGGATGGTCCACGTTCAATATGCCCATATTTGCACCCTTACGGGCATTTCCGGTTGTTATCGTCTTTGTCTCTGCATCGAAGACGGTCATAAAGGATACCGGACCACTTGCAGTTCCTCCCTTTGTCTTTACCTCTGCCCCTTCTGGCCTTATAGTGGAGAAGTTTGCCCCAGTTCCGCCGCCGAGAGAGTGGATAATTGCATTTAGTTTTACACTCTCGAAGATACCTTCGATAGAATCCTCTATGACTGGTAGAGTGAAACAGTTAAAGAGGGTCTGATACATAGAGGTTCCTATACCTGCGAGGATACGCCCCCCAGGTAGAAACTTGGCATCTTTCATAAGTTCATAGAACTTTTCTTCCCACTCTCTCTGTTTTTCTTCTGTCTCTTCTACCTTGGCAGACTCTCTAGCTACCCTCTTTATATTATCATCTAATGTCCTTTCATCCTTCCATTTATACTTTCTCTCCCATACCTCTTGGGACAATCTATCAAATTCCATATTACCCCTCCGAAAGATTTTTATAGATATAATTATACCAAGCTTTTGGATGACTGTTATAGTTTTCAGAGACTCCCCAATGAATAGTCTCTGTGAACATTTGTTCTGCTATTGACAGTTATGGTAATGTTATCCTATAATTCCTAACAGGAGGTAGATATAGTAGGGGTATATGGTACAAGGGTAAGAACCTTGGTAAAGGAGGTGAGAGCTTAAAGAGTAGTACAGATGATATTCGGTTTATATAGAACACTTTCAGTCGAGTTACCTCGTTAGAGGAGCAGTAAAGAAATTTTTAGACCAAAAAGACTAAAAGGAGGGTTTGAGATGAAGAAGTTTCTAGCAGGATTGATAGTTTTGAGTTTGGTGTTCAGTCTATTCTTGGGTTTTGGTAAGATTTCTTTTGCTCAGAAGAGGAAGTTTAACGAAGCCCCAATGCTTGCAGAACTGGTAAAGGCTGGTAAACTTCCACCTGTAGAGGAAAGACTCCCTGAGAATCCATTCGTGGTTGGTCCTGGGGTATTAATACCGAGGAAGGACCTTCCTGATTGGAAGGTTGGAAAGTATGGTGGGACTATAAGGA
>Ga0078972_1002332_pt1 | contig 63561 bp, 59 predicted proteins | sample YelNatPaOPGAMG01_FD_67568 | JGI IMG/M metagenome (GOLD analysis project Ga0078972, IMG submission 67568) | Hot spring thermophilic microbial communities from Obsidian Pool, Yellowstone National Park, USA - OP-RAMG-01 (SPADES assembly) (version 2) | ecosystem: Environmental > Aquatic > Thermal... | reverse complement strand
CTTTATGTTTTATTTAGTAACTGTATTCATCAACCAATAATCCTTGATTATCAAAAAGTAAAAGTCGGTCGTGTTGTCGGTTTAAAAAATTCTGCGCTCCAAAATTAAGCCAAATCCACCATTCATTAAATAAGAAATCGCTGTCTAAATGATGTTTTTGAAAACAACCTTGATAATTCAAAGTGTCTAAAAACTTACGGCAGGCTAAATCCTCGCCAACAAAAGACAAAGAATCATAAAAAGATCTTTCCGGTATTTTGCAAGCGGGTAATGATTGAATATAGTTCTGGCACTGACTTGAAAAACTACTCATCTCTAAACGAGAAATTGAAGGGCAGGCCTGAGGCAGGGCTGGTTCAAAAAAATAATTATTTTGAAGATAACCAATACATTTATTAAGACGCAAATTTTTATTAATCGGACTTTGGTTGCTGTAGAGATTAATGACATTGCTATTTTTTGAAAGGATAATATTCTGAGACGGCGAAGCGCCTAATGGTTCGTATACATTAACCGCTTGAGGAATAACAATTTCTCCTTGATTGCTTTTTATCCGCCAACCAGTAATATTAATTTTTTCTTCTTTTTCTAAATTAGAATAAAGTTGAATTGTAAATAAAGGATTATCAGCCGAATAAAAAGAAACTGATGAGATTTTTATTTTATTAAAATAAGGAGAAATTTGTTCGCGGCTGAAATCTTTTGGAATTAAATTATTAGATATAATTGGATTTTCAGAGGTAATCGCTTTTTTTAAAGAAGTTGAAGGTGAGGATTTTGATGGCGCGGGATATTTAGATAACGGCGGGAAAATTTTCTCAAAAGAAATTCCATGAAAAATCTCCGACCAATGAGTTGAAAAATACACGGCGATACCAGCCACCACGATTAGAAATAAAGATATTTTGAGAAAATTCGCCATCTTTCACACGCAAAACAGACGCAGAAATTTATTTTACGCAAAACCGACGCAAAATAGTTTGTTTGTTTTCGTATCATTTAGCATCTATTTAGCGCATTTATACGACAATATTAATTAACCTCTTTGGCACAAAAATTATTTTTTTCACTTCTTTATTCCCGACCCAATTTTTAATTTTTTCTCGAGACAAAGCAATATTTTCTGCCTCTTTTTGAGAAATATTTACTTCAACTAAAACTTTATCACGCGCCTTGCCGTTAATTTGAATCACCAATTCAAATTTTTCTTCCTCAATTAATTTCGGATCATAAGTAGGCCAGGGCTCTAAATGAATACTTCGAAAAGTTTTGAGTTTTGAGTTTTGAGTTCTGAGTTGTTGCCAAAGTTCTTCGCTGAGATGTGGAGCAAAAGGAGCTAGTAATTTCAAAAACATTGACCATTGACTATTGACTATTGACTCTTTGTTTTTCTCAATCTCGTTAAACAAAATCATCAAGGCAGAAATGGCGGTGTTATAACGTAAATTTTCAATATCCTCGGTAACTTTTTTGATGGTTTGATGAAGCAGCCGATCTAACAAGTAGTCATTGCGAGGGCAATAGCCCGAAGCAATCTTTTTGTCTCTAAGATTGCTTCGCTTCGCTCGTAATGACATTTCTTTAGAGAGTCGCCACACTCTTTCTAAAAATCTTTTAATTCCTAAAATTCCGGCGTCGCGAAAATCGCCGCCATATTCAAACGGCGCCAAAAACATTAAATACATTCTTAAAATATCGGCGCCAAATTTTTTAATATATTCATCGGGATTAACCACATTGCCCTTAGATTTAGACATTTTGGCGCCCTCTTTTATTAAAAGACCATGAGCGCGAAATTTAGAAAAAGGTTCTTCAAAATGAATTATGCCTAAATCGTGAAAAACCATCGCTAAAAATCTGGAATACAAAAGATGAAGCACCGCATGCTCAGCGCCGCCAATATACATATCAACTGGACACCATTTTCTGATTACGGGAGAAGAAAATGGTGAATTTTCAATTTTCAATTTCCAATTTTCAATTTTGGATTTTGATTTTTGATTTCCGAGAATAAGATATCCGATATAGTACCAGGCAGAATCTAAAAATGTATCAGAAACATCTGTTTCGCGCCGCGCTTTACTGCCGCATACCGGACATTTAACTTCATAAAAAGATTTAACTGACGCCAAAGGCGAAACTCCTTTTCCGGTGGGCCGAAAATCTTTTACGAAAGGCAGTTTGACTGGCAAATCTTTTTCCGGCACAGGATGAATAATATATTCTTTTCCATCAAAAACTGTGTAATCAATCCCCTCTTTTAATTTTAATTTTTGATTTTTAGATTTAGAGTTTAAATTTTCCCAGCATTTCCGACAGTAAATGATGGGTATCGGCGGTCCCCAATATCTTTGACGAGAAATTAACCAATCGCGGAGATGATATTGATTTTTTTTCTTTCCGCCAACAAATTTAGTAATTAACCAACGCGCTTTTTCTGATGGCAGACCGTTGAACCTACCAGAATTTATTAGTACTCCCTCGCCTTCATAAGCTTCGCTTAACGCGGATTCACGCTGATATATACGCGGATTTACGCGGATATTCTGTGGCACAATAACTTGTTTAATCGGCAATTTGTATTTTTTCGCGAATTCAAAGTCTCTTTGATCATGGGCGGGCACGGCCATAATCGCGCCTGTGCCATAAGAAGCTAAAACATAATCTGCCACAAAGATAGGAATTTCTTTTTTGTTTGCCGGGTTAATGGCTTTAATTCCCTTTAACTCCACGCCGGTTTTTTCTTTTCCTTCCGCTATCCTCTCCTCTTCTGATTTTCCTTTCGTTTTTTTGATATAATTTTTAACCTCCTTACTATTTTTGATTAAATTGAGAATTGAAATTTGCAATAATGGATGTTCGGGTGATAAAACCAAATAAGTGGCACCGAAAAGAGTATCAGGCCTAGTGGTAAAGACTTCTACCGATGCTGGTTGAGGTAGATCCGCGAGTGCTCCGCGATTTGTTTTAGATCCGCGTGAGATCCGCGCTTTATGTAATTTAATTGGAAATTTAATTAATGCTCCTTCGCTTTTTCCGATCCAGTTTCTTTGCGCGATTTTTACTTTTTCCGACCAATCAATTTTATCTAAATTTTTAAGTAAACGCTCAGCGTATTTAGTAATTTTAAAAAACCACTGCTCAAATTCTTTTTTCAAAACATTATTAGAGCAACGTTCGCATCTTCCATTAATCACCTGCTCATCAGCCAAAACTGTTTTACAAGAAGGACACCAATTAACCGAAGCTTTTTTGCGGTAAGCCAAACCGTTTTTAAACATTTGAATAAAAATCCACTGCGTCCATTTATAATATTCTGGATCATAGGTTTCTAAACGTTTATCCCAAGAAAAACTATTGCCTATCATTTGAAGTTGTTTATAAAAACGTTTTTCAGAAATTTTTGCCTGTTTTGCCGGATGAGTGCCAACTTTTAAAGCATAATTTTCTGAATGAATACCAAAACCATCAAGTCCAATGGGTTCAAAAACATCATAACCTTGCATTCTTTTAAAGCGGCCGTAAATATCGCTACCCACAAAAGCGTACATATTTCCCACATGCAAACCCTCGGCTGAAGGATATGGAAACATCATTAAATTATAAAAGGGCTTTTTGGCTTTTTCGAGATTGGTTTCATAAATTTTCTCTTTCTGCCAAATTCTCTGCCATTTTTTTTCAATTTTTTGCGGATTAAACATAGACAAAGAGATTGCTTCGTCGGGCTTCGGCCTCCTCGCAATGACAAGAAAGTTGACGATGACCACTGACAATGACTATTGACTGTCATTGCGAGGCGCAGCCGAAGCAATCTTACAATAGAACATATGACTGTCATTGCGAACGTAGTGAAGCAATCTTACATTGATGTAATATTAATGTAAGATCGCCACGGCCTTTTGGCCTCGCGATGACAAATAACATTAACTATTGACAATGACGATGACTATTGACCGTCATTGCGAGCCGGCGTTAGCCGGCGAAGCAATCTTACAATAGCGCAAGTTCGTCATTGCGAGGCGCAGCCGAAGCAATCTTACAATAGAACATATGACTGTCATTGCGAGCGCTACCCCCTTTAGCCGCGAGGACGAAGCCCGTACCGAAAAGCAATCTTACTATACTAGTATGGTTTTATTTTAAATGTAATACTAAACTTAACCTTGCCATCTGCTGTCTTAGAAATGCTTGATAAAGGCAAATTAATCTCTTGAAATTTACCTTCTTTTTCTAATTTATCTTTAAAATTAAGAATCGCGCTCTCATCTGATGCTTGACCATTAAATAAAATAGGCATCTCTTTTGATTGAATAAAAATTCTTTCAATAATAATCTCGTTGCCGGCCAATTCTTTAATTTTCTCAAAGAAAGGCGACCAATTATAAACTTCGGCTTTTGCTTTAAGTGCTAAGTCAACCCGATTATTGAAATTTTTCGCTTCCTCTTGTAGTTCATTAATTTTATTAATCTCAGGAATATTAATCAAATTAGACAACTGACTATTTAAAGAATTAGTGGTTTTTATTAAGAAAACCTCCACCACTATAAAAACGAGTAGAATAAAAGAAAGAGGGGTTAAAACAATATTTCGCCAAATTTTAATAAAATTAATAATTTGGCTCCGACGAAATTCTTCTTCAGTACCGGTACTGGCTAAACTGATAATAGTATCTTTGGAACGAGGAATGAGCCCCCTTAAAGCTGAGCCCAAAACAGAAAACCATTCAGGCGCAAGAGAGGGCAATTGACTGCTGACTACCGACCATTGACCACTGACATCTTTTAATTCTTTTGGCAAGATAAGTTTTTGAACCGTTAAATTAAAATTTTCATTAATAATTTGAACTATTTTTTCTTCTAATGCTGACGTGACTAATAAAAAATTATTAATAGGTATATCAGGCCAATGCGTGGAAGAAAAATTTAAAACTTTTTTCGTCTCTTGAACAATTATTTCTTCAATCGCCGAAAAAGAAATTTGCCTTTCTTTTTCTATAGGCCAAGGGACAAAATGATTAAAATATAAATTGCGATTTTTAATAAGAGAAAAATTTAAACCATTTGAGTTTAAATGTAATAAAATAAAAGAATGAGGAAGATTTATTAAATTCGCCGCCAAACGACTAAGCGCTAAAGCCGAAAATTCAATCGCCGCAATAATAAAATTTGTTTCTTTTAAACACTCAACAAATTCATCAACGATTTTATTGGAAATAAAAGCGCTCAAGATTTCTAATTGCCCGCCGTCAATCTTGCTTTCGCCTACTTTTTGCCAATCGCTGTAAACCGAAGAAAAATCAATCGGCGAAATCATCTGGAGATTTAATCTCGCGGCTTCGTCTAAATTTTCACTCGCCACCATTGGTAGATTAAATATCTGGGTATAAATATTAATATTAGGAAGATTAACTATGACATAAATTTCTTTCTTGGTTTTTTTCGTAATTTGAGCGCGTAGTTTTAAAAGGTTGGCTTTAAAGTTTTCTTTATCCTTAATTTTACCCTCTTCAACTATCCCGGGAACCAAATTTAAAGAAGTAAAATTAATTTTATTCTCTTTAATAACAAGAAATTTTAAAGCCGTGTCTGAAATTTCCAGACCACCAATTATGGGTTGAGGATTTAGAATGGTTAGAATACGCTTAATGCTCATAAATGAAATTCGTTATGAGAAAATCGAAAATGGTATAGAAAATAGAAAATCGAAAAACGAATTTCTATTTTCGAATATCGATACGATTTTTCTATTTTCGCTTAACGATTTTCTAATTTCCAGTTTTTACAATGCCACTTCCTTCTCTGATTCTAATTTCACTTCGCCGGTGGTCGCGTCAACATTAAAAATCGCCCGTACCTGACGACGCTTATTAAAGGCCTGACCCAAAGAAGTCACTTCGTATTTATTAGGCATTGGTGTGTCGCAAGATGAAGAATTAGTAATTTTATCTTTACAAATAGTAATCTGGGCCGAATAATCACCAATAGTTAAAGTGTAAGAGTTAGGAACATAACTTTTGCTACGGATAATTCTTATAGCCGCATCTTGAATACCGGCTCGACTGGCGACTAATGCCTCTTCTGATAATTTCACTCCAAAACCGCTTTGACTCAAATAATAAGCGATAAAAACGCCGGCAATGCCAATTTCCACGACCAAACCACCAATTAAAAGCACTACTGGCAAGGTGGCCGCGCCATTTATAGAAGCAGATTGACGCTGATGAGTACGCTGATTGACGCTCGTCATAGCTCTACTAATCGCGGATAATTCTTTTCTATAGAAAAAATCTTTTACAATATTTTGCTTCATGTATTCATAAAAGCAGATAAGTCACTGATGGGTACACTGATTATTAATGTAGAGGCTGATAAGTCGCCAATGATACGCTGATTTCAGCGTAGTTCTGCGTACTTATCAGCGTAGTTCTGCTTCTACTACTATTGTTGCGTGGTAGTGGCTGGATGATTAGGCTGATTAGATTGTTGCGGTGTTGGTTGAGATATTGGTTGTTGGGATGTTGGTTGAGAAGTCGGTTGAGTTGTTGGAGCTTGAAACGCTGATGAATTTTTAATAACTTGTAAAATTTGACTATTATCTCTTAGTTTAGTCTTCCAAACAATATTGTCCTCATTAAGATAAATTTTATCCTCCGGACCCCAAAATGCCTGATTAAACTTTGCTAAACTTAAAGGATTTTGCTGATCGTTGGGATTCCTTTGAATATAATAAACGTCACTTAACGATAATTTTGGAAATCTATTTAACTTTCCAAAATAAAGATCGCCAGTGCTTAAATAAACCGCCCAATACGGCTTCTCAAATCCGCCCCTTTGCCAATAAATAACAACTCCTAAAGCAATTAATAAAATAATAACAATCACTAATAAAATTCTATTTAATTTAGACATATTGATATTATTTTCTTGTATGTGTTAAGTTCCACCGTGTTCTTTCCAAAATAATAAATACACTGATAATCTACTTTTTCTTACTTCTTACCATAGAAGCGAGAATTCACAGATAGCAAGCAGAGGTTCGCAGAAAACTCCTGCGTTAATCTACTTGCCTACCCCGCAGCGAGCTTGCTTGCCCCGTATTTCTTCGGGGCTCTGCTTCGGGGTTATCAGCGTTAATCAGCGTTTATATTAAAGATGGAAACAACCAAGTGAAACTATACACTCTAATCTAATTGCGACCTTTAGGTTATTTTAATTATACAATAACAATTAACAATAGCAATAGCCATTAACGGATGACTGTTGACGACTAACTGTTTCAAAATTATTTTAAGGCAGTTCAACTTTACCCAAAATATCGCTTTTGTCTATTAAACCGAAATGAGTGCTGTCAAGCGTGCCGCTAACTAAATTTCCTAAAATTAAATAAGCGTTTTCTGGAATTATTCCCTTATAATCTCTTTCATATAAAGAAAGCATCTTATAACCTTTTTCGTTTAAAAGATAAGGTTGGTTTTCTGAGTTTTTTAAAGTTTCTCCGTTAATCAAAATATGCCAACCACCAGTTGTTTTTTGAAGTTGAAATTTATCGTTAGGAATACCTTTAACCATTTTAATCAAATGGTTTTTATCGCCCGCGTAGGAATAAAGAACAACATCATTTCTCTGAACTTGATGACAATTATAATAACCAAGAAAAACCTTAACGATTTCTCCGTCTTTAATTAAAGGACTTAATGAATTTCCCTGAACTGTTCTTTTTTCTATTTTTACCGAACAATCAGAAGGCGCATCCGCTAATTGATTAACCGGTTGATTAACGATTTGGTTTGCCGCTTGATTAACCACTATTTCTTTTTCTTTTTTAACACTCTCTTTAGTGTCTTTTTTATCCGATAAAATTACTACTAATAACGCCGCGCCAATTATAATTAAAATAATTAACAAGATTATTGAAAATTTTTTCCCATTCATCGCATTTAATTATACATTATCATCTTTTTCTGTCATTGCGAGGGGACGAAGCCCCCGTAACAATCTCATTTACATTAATGTAAGATTGCTTCGGGCTAAAGCCCTCGCAATGACAGTCAATGGTCATTGTCAGTGGTCATCGTCACCTTTCTTGTCATTGCGAGGAGCCATAGGCGACGCGGCAATCATGTCATTGCGAGGGGACGCAGTCCCCGCGGCAACCTCATACATCAATGTAAGATTGCTTCACTACGTTCGCAATGACGGTTGAAAATGTCATTGCGAGGAGCCATAGGCGACGCGGCAATCATGTCATTGCGAGGGGACGTAGTCCCCGCGGCAACCTCATACATCAATGTAAGATTGCTTCACTACGTTCGCAATGACAGTCCTATGTTCTATTGTAAGATTGCTTCGGGCTAAAGCCCTCGCAATGACGGTTGAAAATGTCATTGCGAGGAGCGTAGCGACGCGGCAATCATGTCATTGCGAGGGGACGTAGTCCCCGCGGCAATCTCATACATTATTGTAAGATTGCTTCACTACGTTCGCAATGACGGTTGAAAATGTCATTGCGAGGAGCCATAGGCGACGCGGCAATCTTTTTTTGCATCAATGTAAGATTGCTTCCCGCCACGGACTTCGTCCTCGCGGCTAAAGGCTAGCGCTCGCAATGACAGTCCTATGTTCTATTGTAAGATTGCTTCGGGCTAAAGCCCTCGCAATGACGGTTGAAAATGTCATTGCGAGGAGCGTAGCGACGCGGCAATCATGTCATTGCGAGGGGACGTAGTCCCCGCGGCAACCTCATACATCAATGTAAGATTGCTTCACTTCGTTCGCAATGACGACCTTGCGCTATTGTAAGATTGCTTCGCCGGCTCACGCCGGCTCGCAATGACGTTTCTTTGGATTGCTTCGCTTCGCTCGCAATGACGGTCAATAGTCATCGTCATTGTCAATAGTTAATGTTATTTGTCATCGCGAGGCCAAAAAGCCGTGGCGATCTTACATCAAAGAAGACCTAAGGAAGTCGGACTTCCTAAGAATTATTGCTTCGGGGTTCAACTTGCGATAATATCATAAGTTTATCACCAAAAAGTCTTTGGATAGAAATTTTTTATAATTTTATCCTTTGAAATTAAAAAGGCGCCAAAAACTTTTGCGGTAGCCACAATAACTCTATCGTGTAAGTCTTTTAACCCCTTAATGTTATTTACTTCCAAAATTAAACTCCAATTAATCTCAGATAAAATAAAATTGCTTGCTTGAGCAATTTTAAAAACGAGCTCTTCAAATTTAAAATCAATTTTGTTTTTATCAAAGATATCAATACATTCCAATAAAACTATCGCCGGAACAATGATAGTTGCCTCACCTTTATCGCACAAATTAAAAACTTTCCTTGCTTTTGAAGAAAGTTTAGAACTATTAGTTAAATACCACAAAAAGGCATGGGTATCTGTAACGTAATACATTAAATTTCAGTTTCTTTAAATAGAGATTTTTTTGCTTTTTCTATTTCTTCTTCTTTAATTTTCGCTCCTTTCAAAATTCCTTTTAAAGAAATTAATTTTTTAGGGAATTCAAAACCCGCCCCTTTCTTAATTTTAAGGATCTCCTTTTCTATCTTTTCTAATTTTTCTAAAACAGCTTGATTGACCATATAACTTATCTTATCACAATCAAAAATCAAACGTCAACCTCGTGACTGCTGACAATGACTACTGACTGTCATTGTGAGGCGAAGCCCGACGTGGCAATTATGTCATTGCGAGGGAACGAAGCCCGACGCGGCAATCTCTTTTATTGTCATTGCGAGGAGCCGTAGGCGACGCGGCAATCTCATACATTATTGTAAGATTGCTTCGCCGGCTCACGCCGGCTCGCAATGACGTTTCTTTGGGTTGCTTCGCTTCGCTCGCAATGACAGTCCTATGTTCTATTGTAAGATTGCTTCGGGCTAAAGCCCTCGCAATGACAGTCAATGGTCATTGTCAGTGGTCATCGTCACCTTTCTTGTCATTGCGAGGCCTTTTTTATGTCATTGCGAGGAGCCGTAGGCGACGCGGCAATCTCTTTTGTATCAATGTAAGATTGCTTCGGGCTAAAGCCCTCGCAATGACGGTTGAAAATGTCATTGCGAGGGGACGCAGTCCCCGCGGCAATCTCATACATTATACATTATTGTAAGATTGCTTCGCCGGCTCACGCCGGCTCGCAATGACGTTTCTTTGGATTGCTTCGCTTCGCTCGCAATGACAGTCCTATGTTCTATTGTAAGATTGCTTCGGGCTAAAGCCCTCGCAATGACAGTCAATAGTCATCGTCATTGTCAATAGTTAATGTTATTTGTCATCGCGAGGCCAAAAAGCCGTGGCGATCTTAAAAGATTAATTCCCCAATACAGAAAATACAGAATATGACTCTCTTGTTTCTTTCGGGTTTAATTTCAATAAGGTTCAAAAAGATTCTATGGGCCACCAAATGTTAGGATATCTTGCTTTAAATTTTTCCTTAAGTTTTTCATCAATAATTCTTATTTTTACGTTTTCTTTTACATAGGATTTAAACCAATCGTCAAAATTTTTCTTCATCACCACCGCGCCCTCCCAATAATAATTTTCTTTATCTTCGTTTATCAATCTTACAATTTTAAAAGAATAATCATCTTCAACAACATTGGGATAAAATTCTCCTTTTTTTAATTTTGATAAAACTTTAGTAATAAACGGGTCTTCGGCCACATCAAAACTATAACCGCCTATCTCCTTTTTTTCTTCTTTTGATTTTGAAATAGTCGCTTTTTGGTATTCTTTTATTTTCGCTAAAATTTCTGGATTTTCCTTTACTTTTTTCATTATCATCTCTATTTTTTCAATCTCCTCTTTATGAATTTCTCTATCCTGAGAAAACAAAAAATGAAGTTTAGGATTAACTAAAGTGGGCTTGACAATGTCTTCGTAATAATATTTTCTATAAAAAGGAAAGTAATGACTTTTAACGCATTTTAGTATCTTTGGGTTTCTGGTATTTTCATCAATCCATCTTGCCTTTTCTTTTAAAGCAGTATCATCTGGTTCTAAATTGTATTTTCCTTTTAAAACCGCTGACTCAAGCTTGTTGTTTATAAGCATTGCCAATGCTTCTTCTTCGCTTATGTTTTTATTGTCATAACAACTTTTCTGAATCTTTTCAAAAATTTCTAATTCCTTTTTATAGATAACCGCGTTGTTAATGGCGGTTATCTTCTCGTCATCCTGTAAAAACGCCAACAAACCAAGCAAAAAAACGAGTAAAAAAACCGCGGCAAAACCAAAAAGTTTTTTAGACATTAACTAATCTTTTTTAAGCCAGTAAAAAATATATTGACCATCATAGGCCTCATTGGTGTATAAATAACTACCATTATACCCTCCAATAGCATAGATGATATTATTGACTGCGGCAGCGGCAAGACCACCTCTTGCTGTGGGCATTGAGGCTCTGGTTGTCCAAGAATTAGTTGAAGGGTCATAGGCCTCATTGGTGGTTAAATAACCACTAATACTCGCCCCTCCAATAGCATAAATGATATTATTGACAACGGCAGCGGCAAGGAACTCTCTTGCAGTGGGCATAGAGGCTCTGGTTGTCCAAGAATTAGTTGAAGGGTCATAGGCCTCATTGGTGGTTAAATAATTACTACTATTATACCCTCCAATCGCATAAATGATATTATTGACAACGGCAGCGGCAAGATAAGCTCTTGCCGTAGGCATTGAGGTTTTGGTTGTCCAAGAATTAGTTGAAGGGTCATAGGCCTCATTGGTGGATAAATAACTACCATTATACCCTCCAATAGCATAGATGATATTATTGACTGCGGCAGCGGCAAGATCACGTCTTACAGTGGGCATAGAGGTTCTAGTTATCCAGCTATCAGTTGAAGGGTCATAGGCCTCATTGGTGGTTAAATAATTACTACTATTATACCCTCCAATCGCATAAATGATATTATTGACTGCGGCAGCGGCAAGATAAGCTCTTGCCGTAGGCATTGAGGCTCTGGTTGTCCAACTATCAGTTAAAGGGTCATAGGCCTGATTGGTGGTTAAATAACTATTACTACTATTATACCCTCCAATAGCATAAATGATATTATTGACAACGGCAGCGGCAAGACCACTTCTTGCAGTGGGCATAGAGGCTTTAACTGCCCAGATATTATTTTTAATTTCATAATAACCAGTATATGTCCAGCCTGATACTGAGCTGGTTGCAAATGGCGCTAATGCGCCAGATGGTGTGCTGCCGCCAGCCGCTGCATCGACATATGCTTTGGTTGCCGCGTCAGAAGAAGCAGTTGGGCTGGCTAAATTAGTTATTTTATAAGTAGGAGTAGCACCTGATAACTTGATATTGCCCGCCACTTCTAATTTTTCTACCGGGCTTATCGTCCCGATGCCGATGTTGCCATTCGGCAAAACCGTCAAGAAACCAGACCCAGTAGTTGAACTAGCAACCACGAGAATTCCAGAAGGCGTGCTCGTCCCGATGCCGATATTGCCAGAAAATGTTGAAGTGGCAAAGGCTCTAAATGTACCAAAAACATCTAAAGTATACGAGGCAGTGGTGGTGGCAATACCAATGTTGCCATTAGCGTCAATTCTCATTCTTTCTAACCCAGCCGTGGAAAAACCAAGAATATTATCACCGGCTCTGAATAACCCCAAGCCAGTGTTATTGGCAAAAGTATAAGCCGGGCTGGCAGCGGTGCCGTCATTAAGATAAATTCTTCCCCAAGAAGCTCCTTGCTGACCAATTTCATAGGAGGTTGAGCCAGGCAATAAATTAGAATCAAAGGTGGCGGCTGAAACTCGAGCAATGGCCGTAGATAGAGTTCTTTGAACGCGAGATTTAGGATTGTCGCTATTGTAAGTCATTTGAAGATCAACCGAAACTGTGTCATGTCCAGGATATTGGGTGAATTTTTTGAAACTTAAAGTATCAACAATTACTCGGTCATTGGTTAAATCAGAAGTATTAGTGGTGCAATTATTGGGATTTGAAGGATCCGGACCTTCGGCTAATTTAATGGTGCCATTAACCAAAGAAATGCAGGTTGGATCTTTGGCTGGATCTTTCATTCTTAATTTTAAAGTAGAAGTAGCAACGACCGCATCAATTTCAATATTAGACGATTCGCTCACTAATTGCCTCAGTCGCTGCATCACAAAATTTAGCTGACTGGTTACTTCGGTACTGGCTGATTCTCTTTGATGTACTTGAGTAACAGTTAATAAAATGCCAGTCATCAAACCGCCAACAACGGCAAAAATAGCAGTATAGAGTAAAAGTTCAATAAGAGTGAAGGCCTTCATAGAAAATTATTCTAATTATTCTAATTTCTAATTATTCTAATCAAATCCCAATTACTCAAATCCCAAAGTTATTGTTAGGTCAATTAGAATAATTAGGTTAATTTATGTTTGTTTGTCCGACCTTTCTTTTTTATTTTATTATTTATTGAATTGAAAATCAAATAATGCTATTTCAAGAGAAAAACAAATCAAAGCCGGCTCAAGAAAAAAGAAAATAGATTTAATTAATCAATTAAATCCCCAATGGAAGGATTTATATTTTGAATTGTAAGATTGCCACGGGGACTGCGTCCCCTCGCAATGACATGATTGCTTTGTCGGGCTTCGCCCTCCTCGCAATGACCCCTTTTTAGTCATTGCGAGGCTGCGTCAGCAGCCGAAGCAATCTTACATTAATGTAATGCAATGTCGTCATTGCGAAGCGAAGCCGAAGCAATCTTACATTGCGAATTTAATTATCTCTTCACCAAATTTTGCCGTTCTTTCTTCTAAATCGTATTTATTGGAAATCTGGGCCATTGAATTTATTTAGGTCAATTAGAGTAATTAGGTTAATTAGAATAATTTAGGTTTTCTCTACTTTTTCTCTATCTTTCTCTATCTTTATCTCTCTTTCTCTACTTTCTCTTTACTTTATATCTGCGGAAGGGGTGGGATTTGAACCCACGAGGCCCTTTCAGGCCTACGGCTTCTCCAGAGCCGCGCACTCGACCACTATGCGACCCTTCCACTTTTAATCCTAATTCTTACTCTATTCTTCTGTTTCGGAAACATCTTCCTCGTCTAAAATATCTTCCTTGCCCTTTAAATAACTCAAAATAATTTGAATAAGATCTTCAACCTCTTCATCACTTAATTCTTTAAAAATCGGACTTGCCGCCAAAATATCACGAATTTTCTCTTTTCTTTTCTCTTCTAAAGATAAATTTTCTTGCTTTGATTCTGATTGTTCTAATTCTTGTTCATTTTTTTGTTTATTATTTGATTTTAGTTTCTCTATATTTTCTGTCATCTTATTTACTTAAGCGATACGAATAATTTTTATGTTATACTTTACTTTTTTACACGATTTATATCTAACACAAAAAACCCGTATCACTTGATTTATTTTATCATCTTTTTGCTTATTGATAAATAGCCACAAAACCCTTGTTTTTCTTTTTAACTTCGTACATTGCCTTATCTGCTTTTTTGACTAAACTATTAAGATTTAACAAGTTTCTCTTTATTTCCCCATTGGAAACAGTAATGACGCCAAAACTCGCGCTTAATTTTCGTCCTCTAATTTTTGTTTTCTTTAAATTCTTTCTTATTTTTTTAGCAATTTTTATGGCAATTTTTTCGTCGGCGTCAATTAAACCAATTACAAATTCGTCTCCTGCCCAACGGCCAACAATATCTATTTTACGAACGGACTTTTTAAATATATTAGCCGCCATTTTTAAAACCCTATCCCCTGCTTGATGTCCATTATCATCATTAATTTTTTTTAAATCATCGATATCAATAAAAATAAGAGAAAAAAATCTAAGGGCTATTTTTCGCCTCTCTTTAAATTTTCTTTCTTTTTTAATCTCTTGTAAAAATTTTTCTGATTCTCTAATAAATCCTTGACGATTATAAAGACCAGTTAGAAAATCATAATCAATTAAAGCCCTTAATCTTTTGATCTCTTTTTTTAATTCTTTAATAGTGTCTTTCATATGTTCTAATGCAAGATTGCTTCATCTTCGCCTCGCAATGACAGATGGGACAGACAATGACTAACGATTTCTGTCATTGCGAGCGACCGAAGTGAGCGCGGCAATCATGTCATTGCGAGGAGCGTAGCGACGCGGCAACCTCATACATCAATGTAAGATTGCTTCGGGCTAAAGCCCTCGCAATGACGGTCAATAGTCATCGTCATTGTCATCGTCATCTTTTTTGTCATTGCGAGGAGGCCGAAGCCCGACGAAGCAATTATGTCATTGCGAGGGGACAAAGTCCCCGCGGCAACCTCATACATCAATGTAAGATTGCTTCGGGCTAAAACCCTCGCAATGACAGTCAATAGTCATCGTCATTGTCAATAGTTAATGTTACTTGTCATCGCGAGGCCGTCTTCTTTTTTTGTCATCGCGAGGCCGTTAGGCCGTGGCGATCTTACATTAATATTACATCAATATTACATCAATGTAAGATTGCTTCGGGCTAAAGCCCTCGCAATGACAGTTAGTAATCATCGTTATATCTGTAACCCTCTTAATGCCTTGATTCTGTCTTCAATAGGTGGATGAGTCATAAAGAGACGACGAAACCAAGAGGTTTTAGTGTTGCCTTTGAAAGGATTATCTAACCATAAGTGAGCAGTCGTGTTATTAGCCACATGCATTGGAGTAGGGTCAGAAGAAATTTTTTCTAAGGCGCGGGCTAAACCTTCTGGATAACGCGTTAACAAAGCACCTGAGGCATCGGCTAAAAATTCTCTTTTTCGGGAAATGGCTAATTGAATAAGCGTAGCGCTAATCGGCGCTAAAATCGCTAAAACAATACCTATTAACACTAAAATTGCTCCAACTTGGCCAGAATCTCTATCGTCGCGGCTTCTAAATCCGCCAAAAAAACTAGAGCGCAAAAAGATATCAGAAAGAATAGAAATAAAGCCAACCAAAACCACAATCACGGTTGATAACAACATATCGCGATTGCCAATATGAGAAAGTTCATGAGCAATCACTCCTTCTAATTCGGAACGATCTAATTTTTCCAGTAAACCTTCGGTTACGGCTACGACCGCATGTTTGGGATTGCGGCCAGTCGCAAAAGCATTAGGTTGTTTTTCACGAATCAAATAAATTTTTGGCACTGGCAAACCAGCCGTGATACAAAGATTTTCTACAATATTATAAAGCTCGGGCGCGTTTTCCTTTTTTATCGGCACGGCATTTGCCATTTTTAAAACAATCTTGTCGGAATACCAATAGGCAATAAAATTCATTAAAAAACTAAAAATAACCGCGAAATACAAAATAGACGGATTATTATAAAGCCGCGAAAAAAACCAACCAATGCCGATCACAATAATCAAAAACAAAATAAAAAGCAACCAGGTTTTAAAAATATTTGATTCTTTTTGTGTATAAAGCGTCATTTTAAAAAAAATATAGCATATTTTTCAAAAGAAAACAACGCTGGTCGCTAATTCCCTACTCCGCAACCATCCCGCAACCAAAATTTACTATTATAATTTACGATCGTAATTTATAATAGTAATTTATGGGAGTTCAACTTCTATAAATTTTCCTTGACTTCTCGCCAAGACAACAAAATTAGTCATTGCGAGCCTGCGTTAGCAGGCAAAGCCACCATTTGAGATTGCCGCGGGGACTTTATTCCCCCTCGCAATGACATGATTGCCGCGTCGGGCTTCGCCCTCCTCGCAATGACAAAAAAGATGACGATGACTATTGACAATGACTATTGACTGTCATTGCGAACGCAGTGAAGCAATCTTACATTAGTGTATGAGGTTGCCGCGGGGACTTCATCTCCTCGCAATGACATGATTGCCGCGTTCCCTGTGGTCGCTCGCAATGACATTTTTCACCGTCATTGCGAGTCTGCCGAAGGCAGACGAAGCAATCTTACATTAATGTATTCCTTCGCCTTTGCTCAGGAAATAAAATTTTAGTCAGTTAATTGACGTAGTTGAAATCTCTTTTCTCTTTAGGGGGTAGTAGAGCTTTTTGCTTCACTACTCCCTTTTATTTTTTGAAAATTTTTTATATTATAAAATAAATTTTAAAAACAAATGAATAGAAAACTTATTATTTTTTCAATAATAATTATTTTAATTTTGGGAGGAGTATTTTTATTATTTAAACTTCCCGGACATAGTATTGAATGGCAGAATGCTACTTCTTTTTTTAATGATTTTTTTAAACCTAAACCAATTACTATTGTGGTTTTTGGACTATCAAACGAAAAATTAGCCGATGCTATTTTAATGGTTTACTATGTTCCTGAGAAATCAAAAGTTTTCCTCATCTCTATCCCACGCGATTTATGGATTGCTGATAAAAAAGAACAATTTAAAATCAATGAAGTGTTTAGCAGAAATAAAACAGAATTGGTGTTAGAAAAAATTGAAGATATCACCGGACTTAAGGTTAATGGTTATCTGGTTGTTAATTTAAAAACAATAAAAGAAATGATTGATGAATTAGGCGGAGTAGATATTACGCTTTCCGAGCCAGCAATTGATTGGGTAAGCGGTTATACGCTTGGTCCCGGCACCGCGCATTTAAACGGCGAGGATGCGGTTTGGTTAATCCGCAATCGTTTTAATCCTGAGGGTGATTTTTTTAGAGAGAAAAATCAACACCAAATAATAGAAAAGGCTTTTGAAAAATTTAAATTATTAAATCAGCAACAAAAATTTGCTTTTATGAAAAAGTTTTTTATTAATTCCGAAACCCTAAAAACTCTTAATCTTGATTCGAAAATAATTAGCGAACTTTTATTTAAAACTGATGTTTCGGAATTAAAAATTAAAAGTGTTGTTTTAGATTTTTCTACTAAACTTTTCAGAACCGCTGCGATTCCTATTGCGACCGGCACAATTAACAGCGATGCCTCAACCACTAAAAATATTTCTGTTCTTCTTCCTACTGAAGGATTTGAAAAATACGATCAGATTAGAGAATACATTAAAGCGCAGGTTAATTTTTAGTTTTAAAGAGATTGCTTCGGCTGCGCCTCGCAATGACGGTCAATAGTCATCGTCATTGTCAATAGTTAATGTTACTTGTCATCGCGAGGCCGTTCCTTATTTTGTCATTGCGAGGAGGGCGAAGCCCGACGTGGCAATCATGTTATTGCGAGGGGACGAAGTCCCCGCGGCAACCTCATACATCAATGTAAGATTGCTTCGGGCTAAAACCCTCGCAATGACGACGGCGGAGGTGTCATTGCGAGGGGACGTAGTCCCCGTGGCAATCTCATTTACATTATTGTAAGATTGCTTCGGCTGCCTTCGGCAGACTCGCAATGACAGGTGGGGCTAATGTAAGATTGCTTCACTTCGTTCGCAATGACAGTCAGTAGTCAGTAGTCAGTGGCCAGTGGTCAGTGGTCATCGTCATTGTTAATAGTCATTGTCATCGTCAGTAGTCATTTTAAAACTCCACCTTAACTGGTTCTTTTTCTGATTCTGATTCTAAACCAAAGAATTCTTCTTTCGCGAAACCAAACATCCCCGCAATCAAATTTGTCGGAAAGCTTTCAATTTTTGTATTGTAGTCCATCACATTGGTGTTGTAGAAACGACGCGCCGCCTGAATTTTATTTTCTGTGTCAGCCAATTCTCTTTGTAAATCCAAAAAATTGGCATTGGCTTTTAATTCGGGATAATTTTCTGCCACCGCAAATAAAGTTTTTAAAGTGTTAGATAAAGCATCTTCAGCGCCGGCTTTTTCAATTTTACTGGAAGCATTTAGGGCTTTGGCTCGCGCCTCAGTCACTTTTTCAAAGACTGTTTTTTCATGCGTCATATATCCTTTAACAGTTTCTACTAAGTTAGGAATCAAATCGTGCCGCCGCTTTAACTGAACATTAATATCCGACCATGCCTCTCTTACCTGATAACGTTTTCGCACTAAACTATTAAAAGTCAAAACCAGCCAGAGAACGATGACAATGACTATGACGATGACAATATTTGTTAAAGTTAAATACTGCATAATACTATAATTTATAATTTTTCTGCGACCTTTTGCAGTTCTATTATAGCATAAAATTTGGAAAGTAAAAACTCCGCGAATCATTCGCGGAGTTTTTGATTAACTTTCGCACAAAAACTTTGTGTTTTCTTTGAACGATTGTGTGAGGCATAAGTATCTCCCTATGGGAGATGTCCCGAAGGGACATAAATAAATGAGTGAGGTGTGAATTTTCCGGTAACATAAAATTTGGTCGGAAAATCCTGAATGCAGTGGAGGAGGAACGGGAACCAAATTTTTGTCGGAAAATTAAACCGAACGAATATTATTTATTTATGCCGAACACTTAGTGAAAAGAAAACACAAAGCAAATTAGTATTCTTCGTCCATTGGCGTATGTCCTGCCCCTAATTTTTCTTTCTTCTCTGGCAGGTCAGCGACCACCGCTTCGGTAATTAAAAACATTGAGGCAATTGAAACCGCATTTTGTAAAGCCGAACGCGTGACTTTAGTTGGATCAACAATGCCGGCTTTAATCAAATTCTCATACTTCCCTGTCGCGGCATTAAAACCATAATCATCCTTTTGAGATAAAACTTTGTCTAATACTACCGAGCCATCATAACCAGCATTTTCAGCAATTTGTTTTAATGGCGCGTATAATGTTTCTAAAACAATTTTTGCGCCCACAATTTCTGCTAATTGATCTTTTTCAAATTTATTAATTAATTCTTTTACAGATTCTGCTGCTCGAACCAAAGCCACACCGCCGCCCGGCACAATTCCTTCTTCAATCGCGGCTTTGGTTGCCGCCACCGCGTCTTCAATCCGATGTTGTTTTTCTTTCTGTTCCACTTCAGTCGCGGCGCCGACTTTTATCACCGCCACACCGCCAGACAATTTACCCAAACGTTCTTGCAATTTTTCTCTATCAAATTCCGAATCTGTTTTCTGAAGTTGCGCCTTAATCTGGGCGATTCTTTTATTAATTTCATCTTTACTGCCTTTTCCGCCAACAATCGTTGTATAATCTTTATTGCTCACGACTCGATGGGCTTGGCCTAAAGAAGTAATATCAACGCTTTCCAATTTTCTACCCACATCTTCAGAGATAAAATCTGCGCCGGTCACCACCGCAATATCCTGAAGCATTTCTTTTCTTCGGTCGCCAAAACCAGGCGCCTTAACCGCTAAAACATTGAAAATTCCACGAAGTTTATTCACGACTAAAGTCGCCAAGGCCTCGCCCTCAACCTCGTCAGCAATAATCACTAATTCTTTTTTGCCTGATTGGACTAATTTTTCTAAAAGCGGCAAAAGTTCATTAATGCTCGAAATCTTTTTGTCGGTGACTAAGATATAAGGATCTTCTAAAACTGCTTCCATTCTTTCAGAATTGGTAATCATATAAGGCGAGATATAACCACGATCAAATTGCAATCCCTCCACTAATTCTTTTGATAAACCTAAGGTTTGTGATTCTTCAACTGTGACCACGCCATCTTTGCCCACTGTATCAATTACTTCAGCAATCAAATTGCCGATTTCTTCGTCGCGAGCGGAAATGGTTGCCACCTGAGCAATTTCTTCTTTAGTAGAAATTTTTTGAGAAAGCTTCTTTAATGTTTCTAAAACTGCTTCGTATGCTTTCTGCATACCTTTTTGCATACCAATCGGATCAATCCCAGCCGCCACATTTTTAATACTTTCATTAATTAAAACCTGAGCCAATAAAGTAGCGGTGGTTGTGCCGTCGCCAGCCACATCATTGGTTTTAGAGGCAACCTCTTTTATTAATTCCGCGCCCACATTTTCAATTTTATCTTCTAACTCAATTTCTTTAGCAATCGTCACGCCATCACGGGTAATCACCGGCGAACCATAACCTTTTTCTAAAACCACAGCCCGACCGCGCGGACCCAAAGTCACCCGCACCGCATTAGCCAATTTATCTACTCCTTTTTTAAGCGCCACACGCGCTTTTTCATCAAATAAAAGTTGCTTCGCCATGTTTGCGTAGCAAACTATCAACGAATAACGAATCTGTACGAATATACGAATTTGTGAATTCGTTTATTCGTAAATTCGTAATTTATTCGTTATTCGATGATTGCCAATATATCTTCTTCGTCCCCGACTAAATATTTTTTATTATCAATTTCAATTTCGTCGGGTCCGTATTTTTTGAATAAAACCATATCACCGACCTTTACCGACATAGGAATTCTTTCTCCTTTATCATTAAGTTTGCCTGGACCAATAGCGATAATTTTGCCCTTAATCGGCCTTTCTTTTTCTGCGGTCTCCGGTAAAACAATGCCGCTCTTAGTGGTTTTTTCTTCCTCGATCGGCTCGAGGAAAATGTGATTGGAAAGAGGTTTGATGTTCATAATCGCTTGAGAATCGCTCATTGTAAAGCGCTAATCGTTTATTTTATACGCTTTGTCTCCTTCTGGAAGGACCCGTAGCGAGACGATTCGCGCTTCACAATTTGCTTTTATATCTGACCTTCTTTTACATCTGACCTTTTAGAAATTCATCTCAAATTTTATGAATAAAATAGAAATTGTCAAGTAGCTTAGTTATTGTCATTGGCAGTTGTGTACCCTTCTTTAATATTTAAATCATCGCCATATTGATGTTGATCGTCTAAAATATCTTTTTCTTGCCAATCTCGAACCCAATCCTCTACTTTAAATATTTTCACCCAGCCGTCTTGAGTTGAACAGATTACTCTATTTAAACCAGCATTGATAATCATTTTTTTACAGATAAAACAAGGGAAACTATCTCGCGGTGTATTATCTTTTGGATTTTCAAAAGAAAGATAAATATCTGCTCCCAAAAGAGAAACTCCAGCTCTCGCTGCATTAATTATTGCATTCATCTCTGCATGAACCGAACGACACATTTCGTATTGTTTGCCATGAGGGATTTTTAATTTATCCCTCAAACATTCCCCTCTCTCAAAACAATCTTTAGTTTTTCGAGGAGCGCCAATATAACCCGTAGCAATAATTTGATCATCGCGAACAATAACTGCTCCTCCTCTATTGCGGAAGCAAGTAGATCTTAAACCAATATGCTTGGCGATTTTTAGATAATATTCGTCTTTAGAAGGCCGCATAAAGATCAGCGAATAACGAATTTCTTACGAATTTACGAATAAACGAATACATTATAATATAATTCGTATATTCGTTTATTCGGACAGATTCGTTATTCGTTGATTTCAATCCCCATTGAGCGGGCTGTTCCTTCAACGATTTTCATTGCTGCTTCGATGTTGTCGGTATTTAAATCAGCCATCTTTTTTTCAGCAATTTCTCTAACCTGCGCCTTAGTCACTTTACCTACTTTATGTTTTAATGGATCGCCAGAACCTTTTTCTATGCCCGCTGCTTTCCTTAATAAATCAGAGGTAGGCGGAGTTTTTAATTTAAAATCAAAACTTCGATCTTCATAAATAGTAATTTCAGCGGGAATAATATTGCCTGCCATATCCTTTGTAGCTTCATTAAATTGTTGACAAAACTGAGCGATATTAACGCCGTGTTGCCCTAAAGCCGGACCAACTGGAGGAGCCGGATTAGCTTTTCCCGCTTCTATCTGTAATTTTAAAATTGTTTTGATTAACTTGGGCATAATATTAAAATCTAAATATTATAAAATTTTCAATTTCTAATTTTCAATTTTCAATCAATGACTAAATTTTCAATTTTCAAACACGACGTAAATGGGTTTGAAAATTATTTTATTGAAAATTCAATGAAAATTGATAATTGAGAATTGAAAATTATATCTTCTGTACCTGCAACGAGTCCAATTCTACCGCTGTTTCTCTACCAAAAATCGGCACCATTACTTTAATTTTAGCGTGCTCCTCATCAATCGCCGCAATTTTTCCTTCATAATCCTTAAATGGTCCATCGGTAATTTTAACTGTTTCGCCCACTCGGAATTCAACTTTAAATTTGGTTTCTTCGCCCTTCATTCGACTCATCAATGATTCAATTTCTTGTTTAGAAAGAGGGGTGGGCTCAGTTGAATCAGCGCCTACAAAGCCGGTCACGCGAGGAGTGTTTCGCACGACATACCAAGAATCCTCGTCCATAATCATATCCACCAAAACATAACCGGGATAAATTTTTTCTTCTACGGTTCTACGTTTGCCATTTTTTATTTTCACCTTCTTTTCCTTGGGAACTAAAACATTAAAAATTTTATCATGCATTTCTAAAGAATCAATCCTTTGCAGTAAATAACGCGCCACCGCATCTTCATAGCCAGAATAAGTATGAACCGCATACCAATGCCGCTCCCCTTTTTTCTTAATATCCCTACTTGAAACTTGAGGTGTTTTTGGAGATTTAACTTTTTCAGACATTTGTTCCATAAATATATATTATATTTTAACGCTGATTAATACTGATTAGAGCTGATTAATGCTGATAAAATTATCCGTATAAATCAGTTTAAATCCGCATCAATCAGTGTATGTTTTATATTAAAAACTTATTCAATAAATATGTAAATCCCAAATCTAAAATACCCAAAAAAAGCGCTATGCCAATAGATAAAAGAATAACCACCAATGTTAAACGGATAGTTTCCTGACGACTTGGCCAATTCACCCGACGAAATTCCAGATATGATTCTTTAATGTAGGACTTGAGTTTGTTAAACACTATGACTATGACTATGACTATGACTATGACACTTTTTAAATATGATTAATTTGTCATTGTCATTGTCATTGTCATTGTTATACATCAAGGTTTTTCACCATTGTTGCTTGACTTTGAATAAAATGTTTTCGCGGCTCAACCGCTTCGCCCATCAAAATATCAAACAATCTTTCTGCTTCTTGAGCATCTTCAATAGTGACTTGTTTCAAAATTCTTTTTTCAGGATCCATTGTTGTCTCCCATAATTGTTCTGGATTCATCTCGCCTAAACCTTTATAGCGTTGAATGCTCACTGACGCAGACTCACGCGGACCCCGAAGCAGACGCTCCGCGTCGCTACGGGGCAGGCTGGACGCGGACTCACGCGGAAAATCTGTCTGCGTCGGTCTGCGTACTGGTCTGCGTAGTTCCGCGATTATCTTTTCTTTCTCTGCTTCATTATACGCATATTTTATTTCTTTTCCAGTTTGAATGCGGTAAAGCGGTGGCTGAGCAATATAAAGATGACCATTTTCAATCACCGGAGTGAAATAACGATAAAAAAGCGTTAAAAGAAGAGTTCTAATGTGCGACCCATCGGTGTCCGCATCAGTAGCAATAATAATTTTATGATAACGTAATTTACTTAAATCAAATTCATCGCCAATCGCTGTGCCAATTGCCATAACCAAAGAACGAATCTCTTTATTTAAAAGCATCTTATCAATTCTCGCCTTCTCTACATTTAAAATTTTTCCGCGCAAGGGCAAAATGGCTTGATAACGCCTATCACGAGCAGATTTTGCCGAACCGCCGGCTGAATCACCTTCAACAATAAATAACTCTGATTCCTCAGGATCGCGACTAGAACAGTCGGCTAATTTACCGGGCAGAGTCATTCCTTCTAAAGCGCCTTTTCTTAAAACTGTTTCTTTAGCTGCTTTAGCCGCTTTTCTCGCTTTAGCGGTTAAAAGACATTTTTCAATAATGGCTCTGGCGTCAGCCGGATTTTTTTCTAAAAATTCTTTAAGCGATTCCGCCACAACTGCTTCGACCGCGGTTCTAGCTGGCGGATTGCCTAAACGCGCTTTGGTTTGACCCTCGAATTGCGGTTCTCTTAACTTCACTGAAACAATCGCCACCAATCCTTCACGCACATCATCGCCAATTAAATTTTCGTCGGAGTTTTTAAGATAACCATTATTCCGCGCATAATCATTTAAGGTCCTTGTTAAAGCCGAACGAAAACCGGTTAAATGCATTCCGCCGTCTGGTGTATAAATATTGTTGGCAAAACTTATTTCCTGTGTTTCAATTTGTTGGTTATAAACAAAAGCCGCCTCAACCTCAATATTCTCGTATGTTTTATGCGTATAAAAAATCTCTTTTTGAATCGGCTGATTAAAACGATTAAGATAGTTAATAAAAGACAAAAGTCCGCCCTCAAAAACAAAAGCATAATAAAACGGCACAGAAGAACGGTAGTCAATTATCTCAATTCTAACTCCTTTGGTTAAAAATGCTTGTTGTCTAAGATGCTCTAAAATTCTTTTCCGATCAAATTCTATTTTTGAAAAAATTTCCGGATCAGGTTGAAAAATAACTTTCGTGCCGTTTTTTTCACATTTTCCTTCTTTTCTGACTTTATATTTGGGCTTGCCTCTTTGATATTCTTGAGAATAAAGAAATCCATTGCGGCAAACCTCAGCCCGCATCCATTGAGATAAAGCATTCACCACCGAAACACCAACGCCGTGCAATCCGCCAGCCACTTTATAAGATTCGCCGCCAAATTTACCGCCGGCATGTAAAGTGCACATCACAGTTTCTAAAGCGGATTTTTTGGTTTGGGGATGAATGTCAACCGGAATACCCCGTCCATCATCAGTCACCGCCACTAAATTATCTTTTAAAATTTCAACTTTAATATTTTTGGCATAACCAGCCATCGCCTCGTCTAAGCTATTATCACAAACCTCCCATATTAAATGATGCAAACCATCCGGCCCAGTTGAACCAATGTACATCCCCGGCCTTTTTCTGACCGGCTCTAACCCTTCTAAAACATAAATATCTTTCGCCTCATAAGAGGTCTCAATATTATTATTTTTATTTTTGTTAATTTCTTTAGACATCTTTATATGAACAATTTCACTAGATTGTTTCCGCTTTTACTATAAACGCTGATTAACGCGGATAACCCCGAAGCAGAGCCCCGAAGAAAAGTAAACTTCCATAGATTGCTTCGGCTGCGCCTCGCAATGACGGTCATTGTCAACAGTCAGCAGTCAGTGTCATTGCGAGGCCGTGAGGCCGTGGCAATCTTACATTAGTGTTATATTAATGTAAGATTGCTTCGGCTGCTGGCGCAGCCTCGCAATGACAAGCGGGGTCATTGCGAGAGGACGCAGTCCCCGCGGCAACCCCATACATTAATGTAAGATTGCTTCGGGCTAAAGCCCTCACAATGACGGTCAATAGTCATTGTCAGTGGTCATCGTCACCTTTCTTGTCATTGCGAGGCCTTTTTTATGTCATTGCGAGGAGCCGTAGGCGACGCGGCAATCCCATACATTAATGTAAGATTGCTTCGCTTCGCTCGCAATGACAAGAATAGAGGGCTCGCAATGACGTATGTATTTGTCATTGCGAGGGGACGTAGTCCCCGTGGCAATCTCATTTACACTATTGTAAGATTGCTTCGGGCTAAAGCCCTCGTAATGACAACATCAATGTAAGATTGCTTCACTTCGCTCGCAATGACAGTCGCTACGGGGTAGGCAAGCTGATTTACGCTGACTAAACGCAGATTCACGCTGATTACTACGCTGATATTGTCTGCGGTCTTCTGCTTGTCATCAGCGACCTTCTGCTTCTACTGTAATAAAAAAATACCCACTTTTGGATATTTTAATTATATCAAAATTCAATTAAAAAGCAAGGGCGATTAGATATCTTATACTTTAATCAAAAATAGAAATAAGATACTGATCGATCTCGCGTTGGTCTAATTCGTAAAAGTATTTATGGCTGTTATGTAGTTTGGTCGCTAAAGCCACGCCCACAAAGCGCCAGTGCCACGGCTCAAACTGATAATATTTATTTTCTCTGGGATAAGAAATGACAAAGCCATATCTATAAGCGTTTTCGTTTAACCATTTATAAGCCGTAGTTTTTTCAAAATCTAAAGAGAGATTTTTTAATTCAGGCGTCGTTAAGTCAACCGCTGTGCCTAATTGATGTTCTGAATATCCTTGATCAGCAGAAAATTTATTCGCGCCCGAGCCATAAGTCATTTTATAACTTAATTTAAGATTCGCCTGATCGTTAAACGAACGATAAGCAGAAGACACTTTAATAATCACGCCGCTTGCCGCAGCGCTTTCAAGCATTTTATAAAGATAGGGTCTCGCTTTGGCGTGAATTTGAATGGGTTTATCTTTGTGATTATTGTTATAAAGATATCGCTCATCAATTTCCGCCAACTCTGCTGGCACATAGTTTTCATTAAGAAAATAAACTTTGGAATATTTTTTAAGGAGTTCCCTGTCTGTTTTGCTTAGTTTATTAAGAGTATTGACTGTGCCTTGGATAGCATTAATTTGCTCTTCAAAAAATTCATTTTTTGCCCGTTCAGCCAAAAGCGAATTATTGAGATTCTCATTTTCGTTTTTAACTTGCTTAAGTTCATCTTCAAGTTGTTTAATTTTATTTTCAAATTCTATAGTACTTGAAGCAAATTGAGTTTTTACTTCTTTAAGTTCTTTTACCGTCAGAGAATAACGGTAACCAAAATATGCCCCCGAAGCAATTACTAAAAGCCCTAAAACAAAAATTAAAACTTTAATAAAACTTTTTTTATTTTCCGGCTCCATAACTTCATTATACCAAAAAATCGCCTTAAGGGCGATTTTTGCTTCGGGAACTGAACGAATTCGAACTTTTTTCGTGGAAATTTTACCCTGTAGTTATACTGAAGGTATATACTTCGGGGCAGGGCGCTGATTTTTAGTGCTAATTTTTAGTGCCGCGCGGAGCGCAGCGTTCCCACCTACCATCCAACACTAGGGCGTGACGGAAAGAAAGAGCAGAAGGAAAGAGCAAGGGTATTGTTTCAACCGCAATTTAGCCGTGCCTCTCACTATTAGGCGGGTTTGATCTTTAAGATTAAGGAGGTCGTTTATGTCTTTTGACTTTATTAATCTTGCGTTAACCTTGACGCTTTACTCGGCGGTAAATAAAGTACGTTAGCGCGCCAACGGCAATAAACAAGAAGAAAATAATCAACCATCGATTATTGAGAATAAAATTAAACACATTCCCAACCGTCGCCAAAAGAAAATTCTTTCGGGGAATCTTATCTTCGGCCAGGTTTTTTATGTCGCTTTTTGTGTCCTGCGTGATTCCGGTTGGTTCTGTTAATGTCTCTTCGCTTTTTTCCGTTTCTAAAGTAGCGCTGGTTTGTGAATTAGATATTCCTCTGTCGGTAACGGGCTGAGGGGTTGATTCTGTCGTGATAACCAAACCTTGATTTTGTGAGGTTTGTGGAATAGGAGTCGGCGTGGATGTGGGCGTAGGAGTAGAAGTTGTAGATATTGTTCCTCCGCCGCCTCCGCCTCGACCGCCGCTACCTGCCGGACGTGCCTGAGATGTATGGGTAGCCGCGTAGTAAGAAGCTTTGGTTGCCTGAAAAACGCAAAAACCATTTGTCACAATACAAGTGGCTGGCGGCTCAATACCATCATTTGTCCAATCGCCGACGCCAGAAGTAGAGCGAACAATATTTAAGGTTTGACCATTAAGTTCTGTTCCAACAAATATGCTAACCGTAATTGGCAAACTAAATTGCAAACCCAAATTCGCCAAGCCCCATCTTAAAGCGCCATCAACCACGATACCAGTAGCAAAACCAGTGAGATTTTCCGGTGAAATTTCTTCAGCGCCAATAGCGTTAATATCAAAATTTTCACCATCAACTCTGCTAATAGCCGTATGATCTGGGATAGAAATCGTACTTGAACCGACATTAATAGTTGTTGTTCCCAGAACTATCGCGGTTTGAGTTGAAGAATTATTACCGCCAACCGGAGCAAACTTTCCGCCAAAAATTTCTACAAATTCTATATTGCCAAATTCTAAGGGTCTGTTGTTTTTATCTTTATCAATAGTTTGACCGCTCTGCTGAACTTCAAATTCAAAAAAGCCATCAAAGAAAGAACTAATCGGAAAAGTTGAGGTTGCATTTCCTTGTTCAATATTATTAGATTCTATGAATACAGTAGTGGATGAATTTGCCGGAAAAGTATTGTACCAAAAATCGCGTTTTTCTTCAATTACTACATAATGCCCCGGGGCATTTATCGGGAAGATTACTTTTCCTTCTCCATCTGTTCCAGTTGAAGAAAGCGCCACAATTTCTACCGGAATTACTTGGGAAGAAGTACTTTCTGTTGGTTGTATCACTTTCCCTAAAGCAATTTTCCAGCCATTGAGTAATGGCTCAAATTCATCATGAGTTCCATCAATATCAATATCGTGCCATTTTAAGACAACAACCGAAGGAATTTTAAAATTTCCAAAATCTTTTCCGGTAATTTCTTCTCCTGATGAAAGATTAATTGTATGAATGCCTGATGATGGGAATGTTACCATCCAATCTTTTTGAAGATCTTCCTTTACGATATATCCATCGGAATCCGGTTTAACATTTGAAAAAATATAGACACCTTCTTCATTGGTAGTTGTTGTAGCAATAGGAATCCCGTCAAGATCTTTATAAAGTCCAATGGTCCACCCAGAAAGTTTTGGCTCTCCATCATCAAATTGGCCGTTACCATTTAAATCCTCAAACTTCATTCCGGAAATTGAACCATACTGATAATTGCCAAAATTAACATCAGAAACAATTTCACCCGCGCTTAAATTAACTGGATAACAATCCTTCTCAGGATATGATTTAATCCAGCCATCCTGTTCTTGTTCGCAAACTAAATAATTATCTGGTAGGAGATTAGAAAAAATATAAACTCCATTTTCATTTGTTTCTTGTGAGTCAAGAGGCGTATTCACGGTCTCCTGATAAAGCTTAATTGTCCAACCGCTCAAACCCGGCTCATTATCGTCAATTCCATTAGCATTTAAATCGTGGAATTTTTTACCGGTAATAACGCCATATTCCGTGTTATTAAATGTACAAGTAATATTTTCACCGGGTTCTAAAGTCAAATTATTAGGATTTTCGTCTCCGGAACAAGAAACAGTACTCGTGCCATTCCACCCTTCGGGAGTAATCTCTGTTAAGGTATATAGTCCGGGTAAAAGTTTTTCAAATGTATGAGAACCGCTGCCGATGATTGTTGTTTGACCTTGTGTTTGACCCGATAAAGAAAAATTGAATGAACCTTGATTAGGATCAGAAACCTTAACTACCGTGATTGAGCCATATTGTAAATTGCCAAAATTTAGATTAGAAATGCTATTTCCATTAGAAATAGTTATGTTATAACCCTTTGTACCGTTTTGACAACTTGTTGTATCAGTCGGAAATGTTTGAACCCAATTTGTTTGTAATTCTTCACAAACAGTATAATTGCCGTTTACTAATTCTTTAAAAGAGTAATTTCCATTTTGGTCAGTTAATGTAGAAGTAGAAACAGGCCCGCTTAAATTAATAATCCAGCCGGAAAGACCTGGTTCTCCATCATCTTTTACGCCGTTTCCATTTAAATCGTGAAATTTAGTGCCGGAAACTGACCCTTTGACAATGTTATATTTGATTTCAAGCTGGGGTCGCTTGCTTGCTTCATTCTCTTCGCGAGAGCGAAACTTTCCTTCCCGCGATTGCTGACTATTTTCGTTGGCATCCTTAATCATCCAACCGAAATTACTAAAAGTTCCCGCATAAAAAGCAGCGACATCGCTCGTAACATCCCATTCAAGCCATTCAAGCGTGACTTTATCGGTTGAACCAGTCATAGTATTTGCGGTAGGGGAGCTTGCAATACTCGGCTGATTATTCCAACGAACTTCATTTAGGGGATTGTTATCACTGCCGCCATTTCCTTCTACCCAGTCCGTAACGATTCGATATACTTCATAAGTACGCGATTGAGATGGCGCATCTTCCAAGAACATTTTCAATTTAGCTGATTCAATTACTGCGCCCGATGGCAAAGAGGGTAAATCAAAAGCGACAAGAGTTCTACGATTATCGTTATTGTCTTTTGATCTTACTTTAAGATCATTCTCATTTCCGTGATTTTTGGCGGGCTCATGTTGGTCAATCCATGCATCTTTAACTGCGATAACCGTAACCTTTGTGCTTACCGCAAGAACCGGCGAAACAAAAACCGGCGAAATTGAAGAAAGCAGAAAACTTCCTATTGTAATTGTCGCAATGAATTTTTTATTCATATAAGTTAGTATATAGTGAAAGATTTAACGGCGTCGGGAACGCTCTTTGCTAATTTGCTACACAGAATGACCGACCACTTACTTAAGTATACACATCTTAATACCACTGTCAATAAATGTCAATAGCCTGCATAGGATCCTAACATTTTGGAAAATCCAAGGGTTTTTAATTATATTCCTAAGCATTGACATTCTTAAAAATGACGTTCTTAAAAAGTAGAGAACTATTTCGCTTTTTTAAATTCGGCTCCACCTGCTGGATGAAGTCAGAAATATCCTTGAGCGGCAGAATAAGTATATTTATATACCGGACTTGAATGAATTACCTTATAAATTATCTAATATTTAACATTTAAAGTAAAGTGTGGCTTTTAAGCTGTTTAAGATGTTAATTTTTAATGCCTTACTTCTTACCTATCCTTTCGTCTATTAATTTAGACACTTCATCATTATAATCTAATATCTCACGAGGATTAGCGAGGAGAAGTTCTATTAGTTTTTCGGGAGTAATCTTTAATGTTTTTAGAATTACAACCAGAATATTTTTTTCGCCTTCTCGTGAATTTACAAGATATTCTACCGCTTTTTCTAATCTATCAATTCCTAAAATCTTTTTAATGAGTTTAATCATAGTTTTTTAATGATATTAAACGACCTTTAGTCAAAAGTAATAGCAATTAGACACGCTAATAAATAAATGACAATAAATGCCAAGATAGACAGAACAATGTCAAGCCATTGTCTATTTTGCCATTGATAATCTTTTGTTGTTTCGTTATGTATTTTCTTTTGGAATAATTCTCGTATTTCCATAGCTTTATTTTGTTTAATTTTTTCGACCTTTTAATATACTATTAGAAAAATTTTTTCTGTATTTTCCTTATTTTTTTCATTTATAAAATAGCCCGGGACCGCCTTTTTGATATTAAAATATCTAATGATTTGAATTTTAGGGTAGCGAGATGTGCCTGCTCGCCCTCTATATATATCTTCAAAAACAAAAATAGGGAATTTTAGCGATAAAACCTAGGTTTTTTCTGTCATCAAAAACCTTATCAATTTCTATTATCTGACCATAAAAACCGCTTAAAACCTCAATTTTCTTTAGAAAGGGCGGTTGGAGGGTATGTTTAGGGGGTTTTTTATTGGCCAAGGGCTATACCCTTCCCCTTAATTTAGACATTATCGTTTTTTATCCATCCGATAAAAAAATTAAGCCCTCAGAGGGACTTAATTTACGTCAAAGCTTAATTTATATCAAAATTGAAATAAATATATGCAACTAATATGGCTAATCATAAACTTATCCTGACTTACTACTCGCTATTTTAAATAGAATAATATTCTACGGTCGGTTTCCAATAAGGACTGATTAGCCAAGAAATAGTTATTAAAATATATAAGAGTAAAATTACTATCCAAATAATTCTAAATGTAGCTTTCCGGCTATTCTTAATTTTTCTGAGCATTAAATAGCCGAGATATAGCCAAATACCAACCGAAAACAACCAGAAAATCCAACTGATAGCAATCATATAGTTGATAAAATGTCCACTAAAAAAAGTTTTTACAAAAGATGTTAATCCAACAATAAAACCTATTGGTGGTATGATAGATATAAAACCAAACAATACTGAGAATTTAAAGGCTTTATATATTCCCCCAAAATATAGAATTAACAACACTATAACTATTGTATTCGCTATTACTTTTACTATTATTTGCTTTATTTTATTTTTCTTTTCGTTATTCATCTTTTCTTATTTTAAGTGAGCTCTGATTAATTTATTGTAATAACTCAAAACATAGCATTGTTAGTATAAACCCGAGACAAAATCCTAGAATAAAACTTCCAAATGGACCCGTAGCAAGTCCCCGAGTGCGACACATCATTAAAATAAATCCCCAAACGAGACCCGCGTATGCAGCTACTCCATACATTTTTTGCTGAGGAATTTTATTCATAATTATTATTTTTCTAATTCTTTTCTTCTATTTAGATACCACATAATTTTCACAAAACTGTATGAGTTTTTATATAAAATATAAATTTTTTGTAATTTCAACTGCCTCTTTAAAACTCAATAACCTAAAGAGAGAAGACACTCAGAAAATCTGGGTCTTCTGTAATGTCTTTAAAATTCGGGAGTTCCTTCAGTAGCTTAGATGATTCTTTTGAAGACCTCGGCTGCTTCTTTTATTGTATTTTTCTTAATCTAATAAGCTCTTCTAGTCTCTTTGTAGTTTCTTTAATATTCTTTAATATTTGTCTGGCTTCCAAAAGAGCTGCCCAAAAAACTGATTCTTGCTTTTGCATTTCCTCTGCTATTTGTTTAATTTTTTTTCCAGTTTTTAAGAAAATTTCGTTTGCATCCTTTTCCTCATTTTCAGTAATGTCTGAAAAACTACCATTATTTAAGTGTTGCTTGATTAAACCTACTAGCTTAAAATCCGGTATAGATAACAATAAAATACCTGAAATAAACGATGAGATGGATGGTAATCTAAACTCTATTCCCATTTCTTCTTCGATAAGCATTAACACTTTATGGTATGGCGTATTTAATAAGATTTCATCGCTATTTTTGCTATTCTCGTTATTTAAATAATTATCTAAGAGATTAACTAGAGAAGGGGAAGTTGAAGGATCATAAAAGTTAAAAGACTGCCAACTCTTAAAGGCATCGTCTTTTTCTAAATAACTTTGAAAACCTTCTATAACGTCTTTATCATCAATTTCTGCTTCAGATAAAATTTGTTTTAAAAGAGATTTAAGATACTCTTTTTTATTTAGTTGCATAAAGTAATTATAATTTATTAATCTCGTCGTCTGAAAAAATAGGTTCTAAAAATTGTTCTCTTATGTTTTTTCTTGATAAATACCATAATATTAATCCATTAATTACGATCCATGCTCCAAAAATTATTACACCACGTTGATTTTTAAACTCATTAATGAAAATAGGAGCTATTACAGCTATTATTATACTTACTACTGCTAATAATTGAGTAAGTCTATATGCCCAAAATTTCTGTAAAAGAAGTCCAACTCCGCTTACAATTGGTAAAATACCCCATAATAAGATTTTCATCATATTAATGGGAGGATTATTTACTAAATCAAATATTTCTCTAACTCCAAATATAAATAAATAAATTATTAAAAATGTAATCCCTAAAGAAATGGGTTTTTTAGATAATTTTTTAGCGGGAACTGCCACATATTTTTCAGGTGGATGATATTCTTCTGAAATTAACCCTCTCGTTGGTGCTTTATATTTTGTAGTAATCCAATAACCTAACCACCTTAAAAAGAAAATTTGAATAATTGTAAGTATCACAAAAAAGGCTTGCGAAAACTGAGCTTCAAATAACAATGCAAAAATTGCAGTAAAATATACACCAACTAAAGAAAAAACTCCTATTAAAGCTCCTAATAATCCCCATAACGAGTAAGTGATATAAAAACATATAAACCAATATATAGCACCGCCGATATATGTCCCAATTATAATTCCAATACCTGTAAAATTTCTAAATCTTGGAATAATAGAAAGAAAAACTAATAACCAAACTATAGCCCAAGTAAAATTGTTTATTTTTTCTAAAATTGGATAAATAAATTCAAATAATTTAACTCCTCCAATAATCAACAATAAAGATGCCGTTATTGATAAAACAATCCAACCTATAATTCCTGTTCCGTATAAAAACTTTTTAATTTTTTCTTTCATATTTTTCAAAAAGAGAAATAAAGAATATTACTGCAACAATAATATCAATAGATTGCCAAGTGGCTCTTGAAAGATAAAAAGGAATAATTGGATTAAACAATAAAGCAATTAAGCCAAAAATCCACGCCCATATTTTCTTTTCTGAATTATAAGCTAAATAAGCCGAATAACCGCCAACGCCTAAAATAAGCCATCTCAAAAATTGATAATAACTATAAGGATTTCTACCTAAAGCTCCCAATAAAAATATAATTGCTAAAATTTTAAACCAATTATTTTTTAGCCAATTTTTAATTTTTTCTTGCATAGATTATGATTACCAGCTCCACAAATTTTTATATCCCTTTTTACCTGTGTAGGGATTATAATTTCCTTTCGTGCTCCAATTATCCCATTTAGTTCTATTAGGACTGGTGCGATAATGAGGCATTATATATCTACCAGTGCTTGGTTTATAGTATCCCCTTACTCTTACGGTGCGGGCTTCGGCGATACTAAAAAGACTTAAGCTCATTACGACTAATAACAAAAATGTTGCTAATATTTTTTTGAAAGTATTTTTCATTTTATCTTTTGATTAAATTGGATTTGTCGACCTTTTTAATTTTTTCTTTCATTATCTATTTTATCTTATTTTATTCCACCCTGCTACTCACTATTTCTCAAATAAAATTAGTCTGTCATATTGCCACATTTATTTTTGAATAAATTTATATCTTCTTGAGAAAGTTTATTCTGTCTAGAAACTGAATAATACATAATTGATTCAGAACTACTGGCGTGTCCTAACCCAATAGCATGACCAAGTTCGTGAGCAAGAGTTGAAATTAAATCTTGATTATCGAAAAAGTGATAAATATCTATCTCAGATCCTTTATATACTCCCGCCTCAAATTCTCCCCGATTTTTTTCTGTCTGATTGTATTTTTCGCCTTTTAGATTTAGACTTTCTATCATTCTATTCATAATTCCTGCAACAGTATTTATTTGATCAACTAAATTATTAAGTTCTTGTCTTTTAGCTTCAATTAAATCAAATTTTTGTTTTAAATATCCCTCTTTCTTTTTTAGTTGATTATACATTAAATCAAGACTATCTTTCTTTTGTGTCAATTCAATATATTTATCATCTGGCGCTCCGCCTTGCAAATTCCAATAACTAACTTCTGCTTCATAAATTTTTCGCTGTTCTTCATAATAGTTAACTAATTTATCAAATTCTATACTAAGATTTTCGTATTCTGAAAGCTGTGATTTATATTCTTTATCTTTTGGTTTCAAGATTTCGTTAAGGGCATCATACTCTCCTTTAAGAGAATAATATTTTATTTCATCGTTATTAATTTCGCTAAGCAACTTTTTAAGCCGTTTTGTTATTGCTTGACGTTCATCAAAAACGAGGTTGATCTTTAAAAAGCCGTTTTCGTCATATTTAAATATGTCTAATCTCAACGGTTCTTCCCAAATCTTTTCTGCCTGAAGCAATGCTTTTTTAAAATCCTCTTTTGAAATATTAAAATTTTCATCCAAAGAACCGATGTTATAACTTATAGGAAACAAACATTGTATTGGGTTTGTCGAAGTGGAATATATGGGCTGATTATAAGAGTTGGAAGAAGGGGTGTCCTTTTGGGCTGAAACAAAATAAATTAATACTATAAATAAAAAGACATAAAAAAATATCTCTAAGAATTCTTTTTTTCTTTCCGGTAAGTTGTTTATTTTAAATCTTATAAAATTCATTAGGATTTTTTATCTTTTAGTTTAATAAAAATCGTTGAAATTATTAACTTTCCATAAATACTTAGAAGAATTGATAAAACCAAAAGAAAAATCCAAAATCCTTTTGTTAATAATTCATTTTTTATAAACAACTTCCCTATTATATCTGATTGTTTTGGAAAATAAGTTTGATAAAAGTTTTCTTGTTCAAAATTTAAAAAAGATGGGCTTTCTAACTTGTAAATAAGAGGAAAATAAAAGAAATGGGCATCAGGAACTTTAATGGAGGTGGAAGATGCTATATTTTTAAAATTGGTAGGTAGTGATTCGAAGGATTTTTTATTAATAAAAAGCTTATCATTTTCAATAAAAATTTCATCATTTGGTAAACCTAAAACAAAGCTTACGGTTCTTCTTTTAACCAAAACAAAATCCCCCACTTTAGGTTTAGTATAAATTTTTTGAAAAATAACGTAATCACCTTTTTGAATAAGCGGTGAAAATCTATCATCGTTTATCAGTACCGGCTCTAAAAGAAAACTTCTAATCAAGAAGGTTAAAATAATTAAGATAAATAGAGTCCTTAAAAAATATTTAATTATCTTTAAAATCTTCACGGTGTTCTTTGTTTTTAATCACTATTGCTCACTATTTCTCAAACAATACTTTCTGCTGTTTTTCTTGTTCTTTAATATCTCTCTCAATAATTTTAAGCCATTCTGTTTTGGCGTCGGTATTGCCTTCTCTCATTTTATTATAAATCATAGTTTCTCTTTCATAAAGATTAAAAAATGCCCAGCAGATACGGGCTGAACTAGACAACAAGAGTAAGATAATGTTTTAATTGTTTCTTTAGATATTTATGGCCAGAGCCTCCTTTAAGAAATTTTTCTCGACCTAGTGCATCTTTTTTATTTAAATAGGCCTCAAAATAAATTAATTTCCAATTTTTCTTTAAACTCGTTGTTCTTGAACCATATCCTATTAGATGCTCTTTAATTCTTCTCTTTAAATCAGAAGTCATTCCAATATAAAAACTTTTATCATTTTGATTTTCTAAAACGTAAACGTAGTAAAATAACATAACGAAATGTCCCGCAAAATGACTTTGTCATCGCGGGACTCACTCAAAATGGTCCGCCAAGAGATGGCGTAGCCATTTTTCGTGGCTCCGGTGGTAGGACTCGAACCTACAGCCATCTCCTTACGCTTATCCTAATGTTTCCATTAGGGGCGGACTATATCATATCCCGATAGTATATCGGGATCGGGGCGCTTCCCAAGCACATAATAAAATATGTGCCCAGTACTCTCTTGCGAGATAGTCTCTACATCTGCCGAGCACATAAAATTTTATGTGCTCGGATTGACTCGGGATTACCATTTTCAGGCTTCCCCGATTTCACCCCGTTTTACAACCCGCTTTACAGCGGGAAGCTGCGTCACGCCGGCCTCGATTTCACGATGACAATTAGCACAAACCAAAATGCATTTATCTAATTCGGCTTTAACTTTTTTCCAGGACCGCGTGTATCCTTTATCGCTAATCCCAAACTCTTTCTTGCCATTTATATGATGGAGTTCAAGGGCGCCTGGACATCTGTTATAACCGCAAATTTGACACTGCCCACCTTTATACGCAATTGCTAACGCTTTAATTTTACGTCTCCTTTTTGCTACTGCTTTAATTAATTCTTCTCGGCGGTCGGCGTATTTTCTCTTATCTGCCATATTATGAATTATAACAAATAATGACAGATAGAGAAGCGTTCACAGGGAGCCGCTCTACCATTGAGCTACACCGGAATATTTAATTTTTAAATTATTTTACTGAATTCTTTGAATTTTTCAAACTTTGTTTTTTTAAAATTTCTTTAATTTCTTCGATATCGTTTTTAATTTCTTTTAAACCGACTGCTTCTTTTTTAATTTCTTCTTCGGTTTTTTCATCAATTCTTTTCTCTTGTTTAATGCCAGAAACAATAATTTGCTCACCCACAAAGAAAGAAACCAAAAGGCCGCTTAAAAGTAAAATTAAAAAGCCAATAATCGTTGAGGTTAAACCATCAATTTCTAAATTATCAGCCAGCACCCAAATCCCCCGCCACAACAAAATAATGCCAATGCTCCCCAATAAAGCATAAATCACCGGATGCCGACTTAATTTGGCTCTGATTTTATCTTCCAATTTGTCAAAAAATTTTATGATTCTCATTTTATTTAATTATAAATTTTAAAAGGCTCCTTGTAAAGGTGGATGAGGAGCCTTTTATTTTTTTAAGTCCCCCTTTTTGATTATCTCTAAAATTTTATTTTTTATTGAATCTCTGGTTTCCCAAAAATCAATCTCAATTTCATTAATTCCATCTATGTTGTGTCGTCTATGCGTTCTTTTTATCAACAGAGGGCAAACCCGATATCTGTCTCTGCCTACATAAACAATATAAAAATCAATTTCTTTTTTAGTGGTGTAGAGAGTAATAAAGTCGCGAATTATATTGTTTTTTTTCAGATCCCGAAGCGCTTCAATAACTCGTTCTTTTCTTGTTTTTCTGGTTAGTTGCTTGATTAAAAATTTTTTTTGAAAAGGTGGATTTAAACTTCTCAATTCTATCACCTCCTCCTTAATTTTTATATTAGCGAACTATTATTATTTTAATAAAAAATCGATAACAAGACAATACTTAAACAAGACAATACTTAATAATAAAAAGTCCAGCCGGGAAGCCATGCTCTCCCGATTTTACCCAAGAACGAAAGTGAACTATAAAATCGAAAGCCCTATATCTTTATCATGTAAATTTTTGCCTAGATTTTTGTCCGCCCTGAGGGATTTGAACCCCCGGCCATCTCCTTAAAAGGGAGCTGCTCTACCAAACTGAGCTAAGGGCGGATGTTATAAAGTATAGCAATGACAATGACTTCTGGCAATGACTTTCTGAAATAAAATCAATCATCAACCGTTGTTGTCATCGCGAGATCGTTCCTTTTTTGTCATTGCGAGCGACCACAGGGAACGCGGCAATCATGTCATTGCGAGTAGATGAAGTCCCCGCGGCAACCTCATACATCAATGTAAGATTGCTTCGGCTGCGCCTCGCAATGACAGTCAATAGTCATTGTCAGTGGTCATCGTCATCTTTTTTGTCATTGCGAGGAGCCGTAGGCGACGAAGCAATCATGTCATTGCGAGAAGACACAGTCCTCGCGGCAACCCCATACATCAATGTAAGATTGCTTCACTGCGTTCGCAATGACTACCTTGCGCTATTGTAAGATTGCTTCGGCTCCGCCTCGCAATGACGAACTTGCGCTATTGTAAGATTGCTTCGCCGGCTAACGCCGGCTCGCAATGACAGTCAATAGTCATCGTCATTGTCAATGTTATTTGTCATCGCGAGGCCAAAAGGCCGTGGCGATCTCGTAAAGATTGCTTTCCGCCACGGACTTCGTCCTCGCGGCTAAAGGCTTCGCTCGCAATGACGCTAAGAGGGCAGTCTCGCAATGACGGAAAATAATCAACAGTCAGTAGTCGGGTATTACTGATCAAGTTCTTTCTCTAATTCCTCTAAAATCTTTTTCGCTTTAGCACTCAATTTTTTAGGAGTTTTAATATTAAGTTCAACAAATAAATCGCCTCTACCAAAGCTACCAAAATGCGGCATTCCTTCGCCGGCAATACGCAAATTATTTTTCAAATCAAAATTTTCTGGAACTTCTATCTTTAATTTGTTGCCCGAAATTGTCGGAATTTCAATTTTCTTTCCTAAAAGTAAATCAATTAATTTAACTTCTTTTTTAACAATTAAATCATCTCCCTGCCGTCTAAAAATAGGGTGCGGTTTAATTTTTATTCTGACATAAAGATCTCCTTCTTTAGCGCCTCTTTCTCCGGCTTCACCCGCTAAAGGAATTTTAATTATCTGGCCATCGCTCACGCCTGGTCTAATTTCTACCGTAATCTCTCTTTCGCCTTTCACTCTTCCTGAACCACCACAGACATGACAAACCTTTTTAGGGATTTCGCCAGTGCCAAAACAACGTTCGCATCTTTTCACTTGCTCAAACTGACCAAAAAATGTTCTCTGCACTTCTCTTATTTCTCCCCGACCGCCACAAACATTGCATTTTTCAAAACCAGCCTTTGGATCGTGACCTAAACCATTACAATTTTTACAACGAACCAAAACCGCATATTTCATTTTTCTCTCAGTGCCGCGAAAGGCCTCCTCTAAAGAAATCTCTTCATTTATTTGAATATCTGCTCCTCTTTGATAAGTTCGACGTTTCTGTTTTACGCCCAACCCTTCAAAAAAAGCGTCAAAAATATCGCTTAAGTCGCCGAGGTCTCCGCCAAAATCAAATTTAACCTCACCAAAAGGTTCGCCTTGAGTAAAACCAAATGGCCATTCAAAACCAGTGCCAAAACCCGAACCAGCGCCTCCTTCAAAAACTCTGCCAAAGCGATCATACTGGGCTCGCTTTTCTTTATTGGACAAAACCTGATACGCTTCATTAATCTCTTTAAATTTCTTTTCATCACCGCCTTTATCTGGATGATACTTATGGGCTAATTTCCTGAAAGCTTTTTTTATTTCTTCTTCCGACGCATCCCGAGAAACACCAAGAATTTTGTAATAATCCTTCATAATAAAATGCAAAATGTAAATATCAAAATGAAAAATGACAATGTAAAATCTTAAAATTTTCGCACAGCGAAATACCTAAATTTTACATTTTGATTTTTGCATTTTTATTTTAATATTATGATTTCCCTGCTTCTACCTTCCATTATTATAGTACTAAAACCTAAAGCTAAACAAATTTCATAAATTAAAAAAGCTAAAGTAGTGGCGATTAATCTAATCGGCCAAGAAAGGCTAATAATTATCAGAAAAATAATCAACGCCATCACTAAAGGAGTGTATGGTTTAATATTTTCGGGAAGTTGATTATATTTTTCTATTAAGAACCGGTAAATAACTTCTGAGGTTTTCGTTTGAGAATTTAATGAAACGCCAGTAATATCTGAAATTTGTTTCTCTAAATCTTTTACGCTTTGTTCAATGATTTTATTTTTCATTGATTCAGGTAAAAGTTTAAACTGGGGGTTGGCTTCGGTTTGTTTAATTGCTAAATCTCTAATTAATTTATCAGCCGGCGTAGAAAAATCAAAAATCGGAATAAAACCTATGCTTTTTTCAAAAGTGGCTGGCGAGATAAAAAATTGTTTCTGACTAAGACTACTTGCCTCTACATAAAAAATACTACTAAGTAAAGCAAGCGCAGTAATCGCCTTTGGTAATGTTTTTTTGCTTATCCGCCAGAATTTTATCTTTAACATATTATCAAGTTCCGCGCGACCAACATAAATTCCTGAAAGAAAAAGCAAAAAACTAATTAAGGCGACGATTATTACGATTTTTGAAAGATGATCGTAAAACGGCGCTAAAACCGCTAGGGTTTGAAGGAAAACAACCAAATTTACTATCCATGATGCTTTAATGAAAAATACTTCCAGTAGAAAAATTGCTAAGAAAACCAAAGCTGCCAAAAATGAAATTAATAAAAAATTCCACTGGCCATCAATAATAAATAGATTTAGAAAATAACCAAAGACAAACACAGAAATTATTCCGATTACCGCTAAGATAATAAGTTTAACAACCGATCTATCAAGCTCAACCTCATCTGTAATTTTATTGAGCAGTCCCCTATCTTCCAAGATAAAAGTTTTGAGTGATGAGTTTTGAGTTTTGAGTTATGAATTATAACTCCTTACTCATTAATTCATTACTCATTACTTTTTCCATACATCTGTTGACCAATTTTTTGAAGCTCCATTGATAATTCTGCCATCGCGGATTTAATAGTTTCAATATTATCACTATCTTTCACCGCTTTAAGCGCCTCAATTTTTTGATTAACGCTATCCTTAATTTCTTGAGAAACTTTATCGCCTGCGTCTTTTAGGGCTTTTTCCGCTAAATAAATCGCTTGCTCTGCCTGGTTTTTTGCCTCAACCAATTCTTTCTTTTTTCTGTCTTCTTCAGCGTGCATCGCTGCTTCTTGTTTTAATTTTTCTATCTCTTCTTTAGAAAGTTGGGTTGATGCTTCAATGCGAACCGATTGAGTTTTGCCAGTCGCTTTATCTTTTGCGGAAACATTTAAAATGCCATTAGCGTCAATGTCAAAAGTTACTTCAATCTGCGGCACGCCTCGAGGGGCGGGCGGAATACCGTCTAAAATAAATCTGGCTAAGGTTTTGTTATCTGCCGCCATTGGCCGTTCTCCTTGAATCACATGAATTTCCACTGAGGTTTGATTATCGGTTGCGGTTGAAAAAATTTGGGATTTAGCAGTGGGAATGGTGGTATTTTTCTCAATAATCGGTGTCGCGATTCCACCCAAAGTTTCAATACCCAAGGTTAAGGGCGTCACATCTAAAAGCAACACATCTTTAACATCGCCCTGAAAAATTCCTGCCTGAACAGCCGCGCCAATCGCCACCACCTCGTCAGGATTAATTCCTTTATGAGGCTCTTTACCGAAAAGATTTTTTACTGCTTCCTGAATCGCCGGCATTCTCGTTTGACCACCAACCAAAACCACTTCATCAATATCAGAAATTTTAAGTCCGGCTTCGGCAATGGTTTGTTTAACTAATTCAATTGAACGATCAATTTCCGGCTTAACCAATTCTTCTAATTTCGCGCGGGTTAATCTCATTAAAAAGTGTTTTGGCCCTGAAGCATCGGATGTAATATAAGGCAAATTAATCTCTGTTTCAAAAGCGGTTGAAAGTTCATGTTTGGCGCGTTCCGCCGCTTCCTTTAAGCGCTGCAAAGCCAAAGGATCTTTGGAAATGTCAATGCCTTCCTGTTTCTTATATTCTTCAACCAAATACTCAATAATTTTCCTATCAAAATCATCGCCGCCTAAATGTGTGTCGCCGCCGGTTGCTTTCACTTCTACGGTATCTTCGGAAACCTCTAAAATTGAGATATCAAATGTGCCGCCGCCAAAATCATAAACCACGATTTGTTCATCTTTCTTTCTGTTAAGACCATACGCCAAAGCCGCGGCCGTAGGCTCATTGATGATTCTTCTCACTTTTAATCCGGCGATCTCGCCGGCATTTTTGGTGGCCTGCCTTTGCGAATCATCAAAATAAGCTGGTACTGTAATCACCGCCTCTTCAATTTTCTCGCCTAATTTTGCTTCGGCGTCGGCTTTTAATTTAGCTAAAACCATAGCGGAAATTTCTTCTGGCTTGTACCAACGATCTCCCATTTTAATTTCCACTCCGCCCGTCGCTGACTTTTGAATATCATAAGGCAACCAATTTTTATCTCGCTGCACTTCTGGATCGTCAAAACTGCGGCCAATTAACCGCTTCACTGAAAAAATAGTATTTTTTGGATTAACGACTGCTTGACGTTTGGCTAAAATACCCACCAATCGTTCGCCAGATTTAGAAATAGCAACCACTGATGGCGTGGTGCGCGCACCTTCATGATTTTCTAAAACTTTTGGCTCTCCTCCCTCAACCACTGCCATCGCAGAATTAGTTGTCCCAAGATCAATACCAAGGATCTTCATAAGATTAACCAACAACTAACAACCGACAACCAACAACTGTTGTAAGTTGTAAGTTGTAGGTTGTAGGTTTATTTAGCAACTTTTACTCTTGCTGGCCGAATAAGTTTACCATTAAGGAGATATCCTTTCTCTACTTCTTCAACAACGGTGCCTCCTGGCTTATCTGACTCAACAGTCGCGATTGCTTCCTGAAGCGCTGGATCAAATGGCTGACCAACCGAAACAATAATTCTCTCTAAACCATTTTGCCTTAAAATATCTTCTAATTGCTGGCGGATTAGATATAAACCCTTCTCTAAAGACGCGGACTCACGCGGACTTTCTTCTGCGTTGGTCTGCGTATCGTCTGCGTTGGTCTGCGACTTATTAATTTCTGCGTTTGTCTGCGTTATGTCTGCGTTTGTCAGCGCAATGAGCGCCAAATCAAAACTATCCAACACATTAATTAAATCCCTGATTATCGCCTCGTTGGCAAACTTAACTACCGCCTCAAATCTTTTGGCTTCATCTTTTTTGTAATTAATTAAATCCGCTTTCGCCCGCTTCCAACCGTCAAGATATTCATCGCGTTCTTTTTGACATTTCGTGAGCTCATCTTCTTCTTCTGTTTCTGATTTTTCCTTTTCTTCTATTTTTTTTGTATTTTCTTCGGCCATAACTGCCCTAATTATATCAATGAATTATTCTCTGTCAAGATATATACTCTTCATCAAATCTTAATATCAACTCTCAATTAAACTGAGCTGAGAATGATTATTGATACCGATTGATGATAATAATTGCTGATTATTAAAATAATAAACTCAATATTAATGATAAAGATTTATAATGCTCTTACTCGTCCATCTTTACAATTTTAATTCCAATCTTCAATTTTAAATGTTTCCATTTAAAAAACATATGCATTTTAAATGGAAAGAATCTTTAAAAGAATTTTTTTAGAAAAAATAATAGAAATCGTATAGAAATCCTATAGAAACTATGAAACTATAAATAGAAAACTTGGTTTGAAACACGAATGGAAAACATAAGGGAAAGCCTAATCTGGAGATTGGAGCAGAGCATTAAACTCTACTAAAATTCAAAAGATTGCATCTAATCAGCGATCGCATATTAGTTGCGATTGCCGCCAATGGTCAATATCTTCTAGACCTGAACATTGTACAATATATTTTTACCCCAATAGCCATTAAGATGCAGCATTTTAGGCGTATTAGATTTACGTGCATACCCGCCGCGATCAAAAGAACTTCGGCAACCAGAATCAAAACCGAGATAAGTATCAAAGAAGACATCGGATATCTTTTTTCGCCTCCTTTCTAAAATTTCTTAAACTAAAACCAGCTTTAAGTTTATGTTTTAAACGATAGCATATTATTAATTTGTCAATAGTTGCAGCCAAGAAAATTTTTTTATAGAATTAGTGAACAATGCTTAAACTCTACAATACTCTTTTTCGTAAAAAACAGATATTTAAGCCGCTCAAAGACAGGATTGTTAGAATGTATACCTGCGGGCCCACGGTTTATGACTTTGCCCATCTTGGTAATTTAAGAACCTATATTTTTGAAGATGTTTTGCGCCGCGTTTTAGAGTATAACGGTTATCAAGTAAAACAAGTAATGAACATCACCGATGTTGACGACAAAATTATTAACCGAATGAAAAAAGAAAATAAAACACTCAAAGAAGTTACTCTACCCTTTACTAAAAAATTTTTTCTTGATTTAAAAAAACTTAATATTAAAAAAGCGGAATTTTATCCAAAAGCCACCAGTCATATAAAAGAAATGATAGCGTTAATAGCTAAACTAATCAGAAGAAAATTCGCTTATCAAGGAAATGATGGTTCAATATATTTTAATATCTCAAAATTTAAAAATTATGGCAAACTTTCACAACTCCAAAAAAGAAAAATAAAAATTGGTGCCAGAATTGCGGCGGATGAATACAGTAAAGAACAGGCGCAGGATTTTGTCTTATGGAAGAATGATAGAAGCGGATTAACGCAGATTAATAAAAATTTAGAAGCGGATAAACGCGGAATTGAACCATTTTGGCAATCACCATGGGGAGCGGGACGACCGGGTTGGCACATTGAATGTTCGGCGATGAGTATAAAATATTTAGGGCAACCTTTAGATATTCATGCCGGTGGAGTGGATTTAATTTTTCCTCATCACGAAAATGAAATTGCCCAATCTGAAGCGGCAACCGGAAAAAAATTTGTCAGATTTTGGCTTCACAGCGAACATCTATTAATCAACGGGCAAAAAATGTCAAAATCATTAGGCAATATTTATACTCTTTCTGATTTAGAAAAAAGAAAATTTAATCCTCTTGCCTTTCGCTATTTAGTTTTAACTTCTCATTACCGTTCAAAATTAAATTTTACTTGGCAAAGTTTAGAAGCGGCCCAAAAGGCCTTGAATAATTTAACGCGGACTTACGCAGACTTAACGCAGACTTACGCAGACTCCGAAACAAACGCTTCGCGTCGCCACGGAGCAGGTCAGCATAAATCAGCATATAAGAGAAATTTTCTTGAGGTTATAAATGATGATTTAGACACGCCTAAGGCATTGGCGATTGTTTGGCAGGTGATTAGAGATAATAAACTTTCTCACAGCACCAAAAGACAACTTCTTCTTGAATTTGATAAAGTTTTAGGTTTGGGATTAGATAAAATTAAACCCTTAAAAATCCCCTTAAAAATCAAGAAATTAGTGGCTCAGCGCGAGAAATTAAGAATTAATAAACAGTTTATTCAAGCCGACCGCTTGCGAAAAAAAATAGAAAAGTTAGGATATAAAGTAGAAGACACTCGAAACGGACCGATTATCAGAAAGGGATAACTTCATTAAAATTAATAATTACTATTCAGATTTTAATTCAAAATGTAAAAATCAAAATGCAAAATTTTGGTAATTATCTTCGATAATTTTGAAAATTAATTTTAGATTACTATGAAGCATAAATCTTTACTCATTTTTGCAATTTGTTTGACAGTAACAGCCTTGCTGTTTTCTATATTATCGCTCACAAAGTTGGCGGGTACCAACAAAATTGATCAAATCTTTTTAATTCCTCTCCGAATTATAAATAGAGATATTATCCTTCTTTCTCTCGCTATTTTAACTATTATTATCTATTTATGGAGAGAAAAATAATTAATAAATAATTTTTAATTTTAAATTGTAATTTTGATTTTTGAATTTTAAATTTTGAATTTATAACAGACCGAAGATCCGACTTAAACAATGACTTTTGACATTTGACCTTTGACAATTTATTTATGTCAATAGTCAATAGTCAATAGTCAATAGTCAATGAATCTTAAGCTTCCACCACAAGATATTGAAGCAGAACGTTCAGTTTTAGGCGCTTTAATGCTTGATAAAAACGCCGTTATTCAGGTGGCTGATTTAATTAAACCAGAAGATTTTTATTTACCTAATCATAGTAAAATTTTTGAGGTAATTTTAGAACTTTTTGAAAAAGGCGAACCAATTGATATTTTAACCGTCACGCAAAAATTAAAAGACAAAAATTTACTTACTGAAATAGGCGGCTCAGCTTATCTAACCGATTTAATTAATTTAGTACCAACAGCGGCTCATGTTTCTTATTATGCTAAAGTAGTGAGAGAAAGAAAGGTTCTACGCGACCTCATTGAGGCCTCCGCTGAAATTAGCGAAAAAATTTTTGATACTTCGGAAGATACCGAAAATCTTTTAGACGAAATAGAACAAAAAATTTTTTCTATTAGTCAAAGATCTCGACCAAAAAAATTCATTCCCATCAAAGATGAATTAAAAGCCGCTTATGAAAGAATTGAAAAACTTCATCAAGGGCAAAGAACGCTGCGCGGCGTTCCGACCGGTTTTGATGAATTAGATAATTATTTATCCGGTCTTCAACGTTCGGATTTAATTATTTTAGGCGCCAGACCATCTTTGGGTAAAACTTCTTTTTGTTTAGATGTGGCAAGAAATGCCGGTGTTAAACATAAAATACCGGTTGGCATTTTTTCTCTTGAAATGTCTAAAGATCAGGTTATTGACCGGCTAATCGCCGCCCAAGCCCAAGTAACACTTTGGAAACTTCGCACCGGCCGACTATCCGAAGATATTGAATTTGAAATGATTCAAGAAGCTTTAGACCGACTGTCGCAGGCGCCAATTTTTATTGATGACACTCCTTCAGCTAATATTGTTCAAATTCGTTCTATGGCTCGACGCCTGCAAGCCGAATCTGGTTTAGGGCTTTTGGTTGTAGACTATCTTCAATTAATTCAACCACGTACTAATACTGATAATATGGTGCAGGCAATGACAGAGGTAAGTCGTGGCCTTAAGGCTTTAGCCCGAGAATTAGAAGTGCCAGTTTTAGCCGCCGCCCAACTTTCAAGAGCCGTAGAGCAAAGAGATGTAAAAATTCCGCGATTAGCAGACCTAAGAGAAAGCGGCAGTATAGAGCAAGAGGCAGATGTGGTTTTATTTATTTATCGTAAAGACCGAGATAAATTAAAAGTTTCTCCTGAAGAAGAAAATCTCGCGGAAATCATTATTGCCAAACACCGCAACGGTCCTTTAGGAACTGTTCAATTAAAATTTGATGCTGATAAAGCGAGTTTTAGAAGTATTGAAAAATTCCACACCGAAAACGAACAAAATGAGAATGACTATTAACAATAAATGCTGACTGTCATTACGACACAACAAGACAATTTTAAATTAGATCTAAAAATATAAAAATTTTGATTTGGTTCAGTTAACTGAACCAAATCTGATAAGGTTTAAATTTGCGGCGTAACTAAATAAAATAAACCTTGTCCAATTAATTGGACAAGGTTGTCATTGCGAGGAGCCGAAGGCGACGAAGCAATCTCTTTTACACTATTGTAAGATTGCTTCACTACGTTCGCAATGACTACCTATTTGTCATTGCGAGGAGCCGAAGGCGACGAAGCAATCATGTCATTGCGAGGGGACGAAGTCCCCGCGGCAACCATGTCATTGCGAGGAGCGAAGGCGACGAAGCAATCATGTCATTGCGAGGGGACGCAGTCCCCGCGGCAATCTCATACATCATTGTAAGATTACCTCGCTGCGCTCGCAATGACAGTTCATTTTACCTCGCCGCGACGAAAAAGTTTAAATTTATAAATAACTAAACATAACAAGCCGCCTAAAAGATCAAAAAATAAATCTGACATCGTATCGCCTACTCCTTCTTGAGCTACCATAAAATATCCTTTCGAAGAAATAAAAACATCGTAACCAAATTCAAAAAATTCCCATAAAACGCCAACTAAGGCGACAAATGATAAATAGTCAATAATTGTCATTATCGCGGAACTCACGCGGATCTTGTCTAATAAATCGTGGATCTCACGCTGATCCGCATATTGATCCGCGTCCATTACTTCAGATCCGCGAGTGATCCGCGTCTTTTGGCGAAGCCAAAAGTAAGTTAAGGCTACCCAAAAACCGCCTAAAAAATGCATTGGCATATCAAGCCAAGTATATGTCTGATACCAGTAATTTACTGTAGCGAGGATATGAAAGAAAAGAATAAAAATTAAGAGACCAAGGATGAGTTTAGGGGAGAACACCTTAGTATGACTATGACTACTGACTTCTAACTTCTAACTACTGACTTCTATTGTCAGAGGTCATTGTCAGGGGTCATTGTCAGAAGTGATTGTCAGAGGTCATTGTCAGAAGTCATTGTCAGAGGTCATTGTCATCATTGAATTTATCTCTTTTGCCATTGCGGCGCTCTTCTGGCTTTCTTTAAGCCATATTTCTTTCTTTCTACTACTCGGGCATCGCGTGTCAGATAACCAACGCGTCGCAGTCGCTTTCTAAAATCAGGATTAAATTTAACTAACGCTCTCGCAATGCCAAGACTAATCGCTTCCGCTTGAGCATTAATGCCGCCGCCTTTAACCTTTACTACCGCTCCCAATTTATTAATAATTTTCATTTTCTCTAAGGGAGCGGTTATTTTTTTCTGAAGCCGCAAAATCGGAAAGTATTTTTGGAAATCTTGATTATTAACTTCAATGCCGGTCTTTTTGGTATAAAGTCGAACCCTCGCAATCGCGGTTTTTCGACGACCAACCGCCTCAAAATAACGCTCCTTTTTAGGTTCTGGCGCTTGTTCTGTTTTTTTAACTTTTTTAGTTTTTACCTTAATTTCCTTTTTTTCTGCCATAGAATATAGAAGCTGATTGACGCTGATAATTTTCAGCGTAGTTCAGCGTACTCATCAGCGTAGTTCTGCTTCTATTATTAACCTCTTCATTCTTCTTACTCTTAATTTATTTTTAGGCAACATTCCTAATACTGCCCGGCGCAAAACCTCAGCCGGCCCTTTTTTAATCCAAATTTGTTTCATTGTTCTTTCTTTCAAATGACCAATTTGTGTCGTGTGTCGATAATATTTTTTTTGCTCAATTTTTTTCCCGGTCACAATCATTTTGTCAACATTTTTGACAATCACCTTATCCTCTCCTTCTAATCGTGGCTGGTATTTCGGACTTTTCTTGCCTTGCAAAATAACGGCTATCTCAGAAGCCAAACGACCTAATGATTTATTTGTCGCATCAATGGTGTAGTCCATAGACGGCTAATCGCAAATCGCGAAGCGCAAATCGATTAGCGATAAGTGCTTTGCGCTTTGCCATATTTATTTCTTCCCCTCAATAATCATTTGTTCAATGCTTTTTGGTACCTCTTCATAGTGATCAAATTCCATCGTAAAAGTTCCTCGTCCTTGAGTCATTGAACGCAATTTGGTGGCATAACCAAACATTTCCGCTAATGGTACTTTAGCATCAATTACTTTAACATTCAACCGATCGCTAATCGATTCAATCCGGCCGCGCTTAGAATTTAAATCACCAGTGACATCGCCTAAAAATTCTAATGGCGTAATCACTTGAACTTTCATAATCGGCTCTAAAATCACTGGCTTGGCTCTCTTAGCCGCTTCTTGTAAGGCCATCGCGCCGGCAATTTTAAAAGCAATTTCTGAAGAGTCAACCTCGTGAAAAGAACCATCATAAAGCGTTGCTTCAAGATCAACCAAAGGATAGCCGGCTAAAATTCCTTTGCTAATCGCCTCTTTGACGCCTTTTTCTACTGCCGGAATAAATTCCTGAGGAATAATACCGCCTTTTATTTTATCAACAAAACTAAATCCCTTGCCTCGTTCTAATGGTCTAATTTTTAACCAAACATGACCATATTGCCCTCGACCGCCAGATTGCCGAATATATTTTCCCTCCGCTTCAGATTCAGCCGTGATTGTTTCTTTATAAGCTACCTGTGGCCGACCAATATTGGCCTCCACGCCAAATTCTCTCTTTGTTCGGTCAATAATAATTTCTAAATGCAGTTCGCCCATACCAGAAATAATTGTTTCGCCAGTATCCTGATCACTGGAAATTCTAAAGGTTGGGTCTTCTTCTGCTAAACGATGAAGGGCTAAAGATAATTTTTCCTGATCCGCTTTAGTTTTAGGTTCAATTCTAACAGAAATCACCGGCTCTGGGAAGGTAATTTTTTCTAAAATAATTGGATTATTGGGATCGCATAAAGTATCGCCTGTCGAAGTATTTTTTAAGCCGACAATCGCGCCTAAATCGCCAGCATACATCTCTTCTACTTCCTCGCGATGATTAGCATGCATTCTCACAATTCTACCAACCCGCTCTTGATTATTAGTGCTTGAATTTAAAACATAGCTACCTCTTTTAAGAACGCCGCTATAAACCCGGAAATAAGTTAAACTGCCCACATAAGGGTCGGTGGCAATTTTGAAGGCTAAAGCAGTAAACGGCTCGCTATCGCTTGGCTGACGAATAATTTCTTCGCCAGTTTTAGGATGATTACCTACAATTGGTTTAATGGGAATTAAATCAATTGGTGATGGTAGATAATCTAAAACAGCATCAAGTAATAATTGAATCCCTTTGTTTTTTAAAGCAGAGCCGCAAAGTACAGGAATAAGCTCGCTATTAATAGTCGCTCTTCTTAATGATTTTCTAATTTCTTCCTCAGTAATCGGTTCTCCCTCTAAATATTTATTCATTAAATCATCATTGGTTTCAGCAATTTTTTCTAATAAAACCGCTCTTCTTTTTTCGCTTTCTGTTTTTAAATCATCGGGTATTTCTTTTTCAATAATTTTTTCTCCGTGTTCGCCCTCAAAATAAAACGCCTTCATAGTAATTAAATCAACCACCCCTTCAAAATTAGCTTCTAATCCAATAGGTATTTGAACCGCCACCGCATTGGGATTAAGTCGTTCTTGAATTGAACGAAAAGAATTTTCAAAACTGGCACCTAAACGATCTAATTTATTAATAAAACAAATTCTTGGGACTTTAAATTTATCTGCCTGATGCCAAACGGTTTCTGATTGTGGTTCCACACCAGCCACGCCATCAAAAACAACCGCCGCGCCATCAAGCACTCTTAAAGAACGTTGAACCTCAACTGTAAAATCGATATGACCCGGAGTATCAATAATATTAATTCGGTGCTCATATTGTTTTTTAATTTCTTCCGCTTCTTTTTGAGACATCTCCGCATAATTTTTGGGCCGAAGATAGGTAGGTACCCAAAAACAAGTGGTGGCAGCAGCAGTAATGGTGATTCCTCGTTCTCGTTCCTGTTCCATCCAGTCCATAATGGCCTGACCTTCATGAACCTCGCCGATACGATGAGAAATGCCGGTATAAAAAAGAATCCGTTCGGTTACGGTTGTTTTTCCAGCATCAATATGAGCAATGATACCGATGTTTCTATATTTTTCTAATGGATACTGACGCATATATTTAAATTAAAAAATCAAAATTTAAAATCAAAAATAAATTTTTAATTTTCAATTTTTAATCAATTTTTAATGAGTTAATGTTTAAACATTTTACCATTAGAATATTGAAAATTCATTAGAAATTAGAAACTTAAAATTGAAAATTCTTGTCATTTTATAATTTTACATTGTCATTTTACATTTTGATTTTTAATTTTTACATTTTTGTAGCCTACCTGGCGAAGTGTGCGAATGCTCTATTTGCTTCTGCCATCTTATGAATATTTTGTTTTTTCTTAATCGCCGCTCCTTCATTTTTAGAGGCAGCGATTATCTCCTCCGCTAATTTCTCTGCCATGGGCTTGCCCTTTCTTGAACGGGCAGCTTCAATAATCCAGTTACACGCCAAGAAAAATTTTCTTTCTGGCCTCACCTCTCGCGGTACCTGATAATTGGCTCCGCCGATCCTTTTAGAAACAACCTCTAAAAGTGGCGAGGCGTTTTCAATTGCTTTTTGAAAAACTTCAATGGGCTCAGCATTGGTTTCCTTCTGAATATTTTCAAAAGTTTTATAAAGGATTTTTTCAGCAATTGATTTCTTTCCTTTTCTCATCAAATAATTAATAAACCGCGAAACCGCGATATTATTGTACTTTACATCAGGTTGGTGAATTTTTTTGTATTTGCGTTTTTTACGCATCGCTTCGCTCTATCAACGAATAGCGAATCTGTCCGAATAAACGAATTCGTTTATTCGTAAATTCGTAATTTATTCGTTATTCGCTGATTTTTATTTTGGTTTCTTTACTCCATATTTACTTCTTTCCTGTCTTCTGCCTTCGGTTCCGGCTGCGTCTAAAACTCCTCTGACAATATGATATTTAATGCCTGGCAAATCTTTTACTCTGCCGCCACGGATTAAAACCACAGAGTGTTCTTGTAAATTATGACCAATGCCAGGAATATAAGCGGTGACCTCCATTCCATTCGTTAAACGCACCCGAGCGACTTTTCGCAGGGCAGAATTCGGTTTTTTAGGAGTAGTAGTAAAAACATTTAAACAAACGCCTCGTTTGAATGGCGACTCTGAATAAACCGGTCTGTTTTTTAAAGAATTAAAATAAAAACTTAAAGCCGGTGCTTTAGTTTTTTTAGTAATCTTTTTTCTTCCTTTTTTAATTAATTGATGAATGGTAGGCATATTTACTTTTTAAAACTGACGCGTCACATAAATTTAAATGGTGCAGGATGTTTAGCGTCTGTTTAGCGATATAAATAATAACAAAATAAAAAACCAAATGTCAATAACATTTTCAAAACAGATGTTAAAACCCAAAACTGCTGCCCGTAATAATCCAAAAAACAAATTTAGCCGCAGGCGATAATATAAAAAACGATAAAATTAATGCCAAAAAAATACCAACAAAACCAAGAGAAATTATTTTTCTGCTAAATTGGGGGAATAAATCCATTAAAACCTTTGAACCATCAAGCGGCGGCAAGGGAATTAAATTAAAAAGAGCCAAAAAAATATTGATATAAACAATCAGGGCTAAGGCTTCTAAAAATAATGGCCATTGACCGCTGACCAATGACAACTGACTGCTGACCACTGACCACTGACCATAAATGCCAGCAGAAGCAAATCTCAAGAAAATACCCAAAATTAAGGCAATCAATAAATTGGCGGCGGGTCCAGCAATACCGACTTTTAAGGAGCCGTATTTTTGGTCTTTTAAATTATAAGGATTATAAGGCACTGGTTTTGCCCAACCTAAAAACACACCGCCATAAAACAATAAGAAAAGAGGAATAATTACTGTGCCCATTAAATTTGAATTTTTGAAAGAGGAAAAAGATAAATTTTTAATTTTGGTTGAAATTTTAAAAAAATTTCGGCTATTTGTTTTATCTTTTCAATTGATTTTTTAGAAACCAAAGGAAACGAATGAAAATGAAGCCAAATATTCTCCGCGCCTCTTTTCGCTATCAAATAAGCGGCCACTGGCGAATCAATACCGCCTGAAATTAATGTTAAAACCCTACCAGAACTTAAAACCGGCAAACCGCCCAGGCCTTTCTCTTTTTTAAAATATAAATACCAACCCTCTTTTCTTGCTTCAATAAAAATTTCTTTTTTGGGTTTTTCTAAATCAACCCTTCTTTTTATATTTTTGGCAATTTCTTCAATAATTTTCTCGCGACTCTCTTTAATTTCGGGTGATTTTTTAATTCTTAAAGCAAAAGTTGATTCTTTCTTTATCCAATCGTTATAATTTTTAGCCACGAAATGAGAAATCTCTTTTAAATTGCTATTTTCAAAGAAAAATCCTTGCGCCCACCAAGAAACCCCAAACATATTCTTAATGATTTTTCTTGCTTTATTTTGATTCTCTATCTCAATAAATATTTTTTCTCTTTGGGGGAAAATTTTAAATTTAAGCCCGGATTTTTTTAGAAAAAAATAAAGGTTGTCTAAAAGCCTTTTCTTGAAAAGTTTTTGAACCGGTAAAGATTTTAAAAAAATTTCTCCGAAAACGATTAAAATTCCTTTTCTCATAGTTTTCTTAGATATAAATTTATAACATTATTTATATCTAAGGCAATAATCAAGTAATTATTAAAGATCACTTCAAGTTGTGTAATAATATTTTTATACTAATGTAAGATTGCTTCGCTTCGCTCGCAATGACCAGAGAGGCGTCATTGCGAGGAGGGCGAAGCCCGACGTGGCAATCATGTCATTGCGAGGGGATGAAGTCCCCGCGGCAACCCCATACACTATTGTAAGATTGCTTCGCCGGCTAATGCCGGCTCGCAATGACAGTAAAAAATGTCATTGCGAGGAGCGAAGCGACGCGGCAACCATGTCATTGCGAGGAGCGAAGCGACGCGGCAACCTCATACATTAATGTAAGATTGCTTCGGCTGCGCCTCACAATGACAGAGGGGGTCATCGCGAGGCCGTTAGGCCGTGGCGATCTTTTAAAATTTGGTTCAATTAACTGAACCAAATTTTTATGTTGCCTCGGCAAGGTCGCTCCTTTATTTTCTGAGCGGAGTCGAAGGAATACATTAATAAATACCAAGACACCTCGTTTCGCTTACAATAACTATAACTAGATAGCATTACCTAATTAATTGAACGAAATTTTTATATTCAATCATTGAATAATATAGTCAAGTAAAGTCAAGAGAAGGCATAGATGTCAACTAATATGCGATCGCAGATTAGTTGACATCTCTGATAGACAAAGTTAGTAATTAGTTAGACAAAGTTAGTAATTAGTAATCTTATAATGATAATCTCAAATGCATCTCTTCTCGCTCGCAATGACATAGGGTGCTTGTTATAATAATTGATAAAACAAAAAAAGAGAGTCCGACCCTCTTTTGTTTTTTAATTTAAAACCAACGATTTTGAATCTATGATAAATTAATGAAAATAATCGCGGACCCTTTTGCTAAACTCTACCCACTAGTAGACCCGCGATAGCAATTTATTTTTAACTTATCACATCTTTAAGTTATTAATTTTATTCTTTTATAACCAATCTACTCCCAGTTGAAAGCCTACGATAAATTGAACTAAAGCAATCGCGGGCTCACTACTGGGCCCTGCTTCGGATTTTCCCGGCTATTGCCAGGTGGGTGGACTCAATCTTATTCCACGGAATAAGATGCTGTTGTCCTCCCTTTTAGAATTGTTTGATCCGAGAATCTTCCGCAGGGCTTATTATTAGTATAATCGTTTTCAAAAAAATACAATAGTCGCTTATCCCCAAAATTTTACTCAAAAAACTATTCTAAAATTTTGTCAAGGTTAACATCGTATAAAATTTCTTCATTAATTAAACGATAATTAATAATCTCTTCTTCTTTAAACCAAAGTTTAATCTCTTTCTCTGCGTCTTCAACACTGGATGAGGCGTGAATCAAATTTCTTACTGCCCGACCATCGGTATCAGCCAGTTCATAAGAGTCAATCGTAAAATCTCCTCTGATAGTACCCACATCTGAAATTAATGGTTCAGTAGCGCCAGTAATTTTTCTCACCACACCGACCGCATTAACACCTTCAAAAACCATAGCAATCACCGGACCACAAGTCATATAATTTTTTAGTCTTTCCAAAACCATTCCCCCTAATTCAAGTGGATTTTCTGAGGGCGGATTAAGTCCTTTATTTTTATAGGCCTCAATGCTTTTTTTGCCCACCTTTTCTTTCCACAAAGGATCGGTTAAATAATGTTCTTCTATTAAATCTCTTGTTGGCACAAGCATTTTCAATGCCACCAATTTCAGGCCTGTTCTTTCATAACGTTTAATGATTTCGCCGATTAATCCCCTCTGTATGGCATCGGGCTTAATAATTACTAATGTTTTTTCATATTTACTCATAAATTAGATTTATTATTTTTAATTTCTAAATGAAGTTCTTTTAATTGTTCTAATTCTACTTCGGCGGGCGCGTTCATCATTAAATCTCTGCCATCGCCAGTTTTTGGAAAAGCAATCACCTCGCGGATATTGGGTTCATTTTCTAAAATCGCCATTAACCTGTCAAGACCAGAAGCAATACCTGCATGAGGCGGCACGCCATAATGAAATGCCTCAAAAAGATGGCCAAACTTATCTTCTAAATCTTCAATTTTATTTCCCATAATTTCAAAAACAGTTTTCAAAACATCGGGATCTGTTTCTCTTGCCGAACCACCGCCAATTTCATAGCCATTTAAAACTAAATCGTATTGATGAGCTAAAAAATTTTCCGGCTGCGTTTTCAATTTTTCAATAAAACTTTGTCTATCTTCTTGTCGCTTTATCTTGGTAAAAGGATGATGAACCACATCCCACCTTTTTTCTGTTTCTTTCCATTCAAACATTGGAAAATTTACAATAAAAGCAAAGGCGAGTTCGTCAGGATTATTTTTGTCTTCTCTTAAATCTGGTTTATCTGAGCCATATTTTTCCATTACTTCATAATAATTTAATCTCGGAAAAGGAATTTTATAAATTTTTTTCTGGGGATAAAGAGCTTTAACTAATCGCACGTATAATTCCTCGATTAAATTTAAAATATCCTCTTCAGAAACAAAACTCATCTCAATATCCAACTGAGTAAATTCAGGTTGACGGTCGCCGCGCGTGTCCTCATCGCGAAAACATTTAGCAATTTGAAAATAATTTTCAATTCCTGCCACCATCAAAAGCTGTTTATATTGTTGAGGACTTTGGGGTAAAGCATAAAATTTGCCCGGTTGAAGACGCGAAGGCACTAAATAATCTCGCGCGCCCTCAGGTGTTGATTTGCTTAAAATAGGGGTCTCTATTTCTATGAATTCTTTTTCGGTTAGAAAATCGCGAATAAATTTAATAATTTGCGCCCTTGTTTTTAAGTTTTTCTTCATTCGGTCGCGGCGTAAATCTAAATAACGATATTTCATTCTGATTTCCTCATTTATTTCATAGCCTTCGTTAGAAATATCAAAAGGCAATGTTTTGGCTTGAGATAAAATTTCCAAAAAATTAACTCCAATCTCGTATTGGCCAGTTGTTAAATTAGGATTTTCCAATCCTTGTGGTCTTCTCTTGACTATGCCTTTAACTCTAATTACCCACTCTGAACGCAGTTTATCAGCGATTTCATAAACCTGTTTATTTTCTGGAGTAAAAACTAACTGACTAATACCGCTTCTATCTCTCAAATCAATAAAAATAATTTTTCCGTGGTCGCGTCTGTTTGCCACCCAACCACAAAGCTCTACTTCTTCATTCTCTTTATTTATTATTTGGTTATTCAAGATTCTCATAAAATGAAACAAAAATTTAAAATGTAAATATCAAAATGTAAAATGACAGTTCAAAATGTTAAAATGACGTGTAGCGTCATCCCGAACGAAGCGAAGGGATCTCATAAACAAGATTGCTTCGCTAAGGCTCGCAATGACAACAAATAATGACAACAAATTTTGAATTTTGAATTTTGAATTATTATTCTATATCCTTCAACGATTCCTCAATTGCCTTTCGTAAATCATCAATATTTACCGACTTGCGTTCTTTTTGAGGAATTTTATTTTTCACTAAAGGTTCTTGAGGGGTTAATATCTTTCCTAACGGCTGTTCTTCTCGGGCTAACACCTTTTCTTCAATACTTTTTTTATCCGCTAACCATTCGCTGGCAATTTTTTCTTCAACCAATAAACGACGGGTGGCATATTTTTGTCTTGAATTTTCAATAATAATATCTTTATATGATTGCTCTGGTAAAGGTGGTGGTTCTAAAGTTTCCGCTGAGAAAGGTTTAGAAGCCACACCGTCGATCATTAATTTTACATAAATATTATATTTAGTTAAATTAACCAAGTCATTAGCGTTAAATTCTGGTAAAAATTCTTTCTCTAAAAATTCAGCGTCCTCCGCGCCCACGCGAAAACAAACAATCGTTCCCACATTGCCAAAGATTGCCGCCCGAACCTTTTCGTGAAGTTGTTCAATATATTGATGGGCTAAAATTAAATTAAGACGATATTTTCTCGCTTCGGATAAAATATTGGCAAAAGATTCGGTAGAAAAATTCTGAAATTCATCGACATAAAGATAAAAATCTCGACGTTTTTCCATAGGAAGATCAACCCGACTCATCGCCGCCAATTGCAATTTCGTCACCATCATGGCTCCCAAAAGCGCGGAATTATCTTCGCCGATTCTTCCTTTGGAAAGATTAATAATTAAAATCTTTCCCTCGTCCATCACATTTCTCATATCAATCGATGAATGGGGTTGACCAATGATATTACGAATTAAAGGATTAGAAATAAATTGCCCTACTTTATTTTGAATAGCGGCCACCGCCTCAATCTCTAAACGTTGCGTATATCTTGAAAACTCATTAACCCAAAACGCTTTTACCACCGGGTCTTCTAAATGCTCAATAATTTTCTGACGATAATTTTTTTCTGATAACATTCTCATTATTCCCAAAAGCGTGGAACCGGGATATTCTAATAAAGCCAAGAGCGCATTATTTAAAATATATTCCATTCTAGCCGACCACACATCAGGCCAAATTTTTTTAAATACGCCCATAATCCCAGAAGCCACTAAATGACGATGCTCAACACTTATTTGTTCCAAAGGATTAAAAGCAATCGGATATTCTAAATCCGCCGGATTAAAATAAATAACATCATCTAAACGATTTTCTGGCACAAAATCTAACATTTTTTCAGCAAATTCACCATGAGGATCGATCACGCCCACGCCCCGACCGGCTCTTATGTCATTAATCACCATATTCTCCATTAAACTGGTTTTGCCCATACCGGTTTTTCCAATAATATACATATGCCGTCTGCGGTCGTCGGTTTTAATACCAAATTTCACCTGCTGATTACGAAAATTTGTTTTAGCAAAAAGGACAATATCCATTTTGATTTCTGACTTTTGACTTCTGACTTCTGACATAAAAATTTGTCAATAGTTAATAGTCAATAGTCAATGGTTTTATTCAACCGGTAATCCCGCTGGCGGTTCACCTTTTTTCGCTTCTGTTTTCCGCAACTTAGGCGCTTTCACCATCACTGCCGGGAAATGATAAATGGTGGCTAATTCTTCTGTGTTTAACACAGAAAACTTTTCTTCTTTAATTCTATTAAATTGCCCAAACCTTCTGGTCCGGTAGGCGTCAAAAATTTTTCTTTTGCGCGAAAATTCTACTAACTGTTTATATTTAGGAAAAAATTTTGCCAACCAACCGCTCTTAGCCGTTATTGTTTTCCCATCAGGCCTAAAGGCATTAAGATCCATTGTACGAAATTGACTAAAAGCGCCCATTACGGCCGCAATATGAGCGGGCGTAAAACTATCTCTTTTATCAATATAAACAAAACGGATAATAGTTTCAAAACCAAATTTTGAAATTTTATTATTAATCGCTTTAATAATTTCTTGCTCAGCTGAATGTAAAAATTTTACCGCATCCGCACTTGCCTCTTTTTCGCTTCCAGGCCAAGTGGGATATTCAATTGGCGCCAAAAGCAGATTTTTAAAAAATGTGTAAAGATCTAAAAGGATTCCTTTTGGTGCAGGAGAACTTTTTCGACCAGCGATTTCTTCTATCTTGGCTAACCCTTCCTTTTGCCAATTATTTCCTGTCGCTTCGCCGGTCGGACTAATTAAAATTTGCAACCAAATTATTTCATCATCTTTTAAATTAGACATTACCTCGGCAATAGCGGCTATTGGATCTAAACGTTTTTCCTCTTGCGACTCTTCAAAAAAAGGATATGTTTTAATCGGATAATAATTTTCTCTTGCCAAAACAAATTCTGTCCCCCAAAGATCATAAACTTTATTAGGTAATTTCTGAGGAAAAAATGTCGTATAGTCCTCAACCTGATAAATTTCTGCTTCAGGATATTGAGCGTAAATAGCCGATTCTACTAAATTGCGGAATTTTGAAGGTGTATAAACATAAAAATAAATGCCGCCATTATGCCCAACCATTTCAAACGAAAGCCAGGATTCTACTTTGCCATCTAAGTATTTGTCTACTGGAGCGATGCCAAACGAATAAGTGGCGCTTAAACTTGAAAATACCTGTTCCATCGCTTTTGGCGTTTTTAAAACTTCTTTAGGAACTTTAATCTCAAGCATTAACCATTCAATATTTTTAAGGTAGCGGGTTCTGATATAAACGATGTAAAGATTCCAAAAAATATAAAAACAAAAAAGAGGCAAAATCAACCACCACACATAGCCGAATACTTTAACGATGCTGTTAATGATGCCGAAGAAAATGTCCACTTTTGACTTTTGACTTTTAACTTTTGACTTTTGACAATTGTCAATAGTCAATGGTCAATAGTCAATTGTCTATTTAATAACATATCTCCCGTCTTCCAATTTTTTAAAATACTTTTTATTTTGAAGATTAAGAATAATAGTATTATTTTTTACAAAACGCTGTTTTTGAACTAAATTAATTATTTCTTCTAACGGAAGAGGTCCTTTTTCTTTTAAAATCTGGTAAATTATTTCCTGTGTAATGCCCGGCTTAAAACCATGCTCCGCTAAACCATACATCCCCCGGCCTACCAAAACAAAACGCGGATCTTTAATTAATTCATTATGCACGGTCGAAGGATTGGCTAATCGCCCAGGAAAACCTAATCTGTTAATTATGTCGCTAATTTCGCGGAAATGAAGAGGTTGGTTGTGCTTTTTTAAAACAAGATACGCTTTTTCGTTGATGGTTTTAGGATTAATCTCTTCCCATTCACTCAAACCAAAATCGCCAAAAGGATTAATATGAAATTTCTTTGAAAGAGAAAGATAATTAACAGCGATAAAGTCAGGAATATTATGTTTCTTAACTATTTTTAAAAAATAATCTTCAAATTTTTTATGAATAATTAATTCTTCTTTTTTATCAGTAATTATTTTTTCTAAATTCAAAATAAACCGACTCACTAATCCGAGATGTTTTTTATTTAAATACCAAAAATTATGAAATTCATCATTGGCTGGCTGATAGAGCGGTTGGTTTAAAACCTCTGAAAGAAATCTTAAATGCCAATGGTGGAGATTATTATCATTGAGAATTACTTTAATTTCCGGAACAAATAAATCGTCCCGGCGCAATCCGCCAAGATTGTTTAAATGATTGGTGATAAATTTTAAAATTTCTTCTGAGGTTTTTTCTTTTGTAAAACGTTCCTGTGCTGTTTTTATTGCCTCTTCCTCAATCTGCCTCACTCTTTCTCGGCTAATACCATATTTATCGCCTAAGGACTGGAGGGTCTTTTTTTCGCCATCTTCTAAACCAAAACGGCCGACTAAAATCTCTCTTTGTCGCGGCTTCAAATCAGAGATTAAATTGTTAATAGTTGTTGAAAGCATCTTATAATTAGTAAGTAATATGTAAATTTCTTCTTATTTATTTTTCTAAATTTGTTTCGTAAATTCTCGCTTCTATATTTTGTAAAATCGAATAAAGATGGCTGTCTGTTACACGATAAAGATTATGCGTTTAACCATCTACATAATAATAGAATACCCAAAAACAACTCAATTGTCAATAAATACACTAACATTTTGGAAAATCCAATCTTAAAAAAACAAAAAGAAAATGTCATTAATATAAAAGAGATTGCCGCGTCGCTTCGCCCTCCTCGCAATGACAAGAAAGGTGACGATGACTATTGACTGTCATTGCGAGCCGGCGTTAGCCGGCGAAGCAATCTTACATTGATGTATGAGATTGCCGCGGGGACTGCGTCCCCTCGCAATAATATGATTGCCACGTCGCTACGCTCCTCGCAATGACAAGATTGCCGCGTCGGGCTTCGCCCTCCTCGCAATGACAAGAAAGGTGACGATGACCACTGACAATGACCATTGACTGTCATTGCGAGCAGGCGTTAGCCGGCGAAGCAATCTTACATTGATGTATGAGGTTGCCGCGTCGCTACGCTCCTCGCAATGACATTTTTTTACTGTCATTGCGAGGGCTTTAGCCCGAAGCAATCTTACATTGATGTAATATTAATGTAAGATCGCCACGGCCTTTTGGCCTCGCGATGACAAAAAA